>LFIK01005179.1_pt1 | contig 10492 bp, 15 predicted proteins | sample 643401 | NCBI WGS metagenome assembly LFIK01 (sample SAMN03777447, study PRJNA286221) | soda lake metagenome | biome: soda lake; feature: Kulunda steppe; material: water; isolation source: sample T5-Br brine of Lake Tanatar-5 | place: Russia: Kulunda steppe | collected 2010-07
CACACCATTGGATAACTAATATTTTTCTGGTTCTGATGCTACCATTGGAATAAAAATTGGTGCGGTGGATCAGAGGAAATGTCAGAAATGCAGAATGTGAACATGGAACAGCGCACGCCAATTCCCATTGAAAAAAATGCTTAGCCTGCAAATGTTCAACCCTGTTAATTAGCCTGTTGGAATGCCGCATCTCACGCGACAGTGGCATGGACTCTAACCATCAAGCTTAAATCAGGCAGTCAGGTGACCCTCCATGAGACGCAGGCAAGACTCATGCCTCGGAGGCATACCCAATCATTTTATAAAAGGCCTCAGTTGCCTCTCTGCCAGAGACTGGTACAGTAGTGCTGCTGGCCGCATGTTTGGTCAATCTCTTCCTTAAGGCTATGGCAGATGGAAAATGCCAATTTCCAGCTTGGTATGCTTCCAAACGCACTCAGCATGGCTCAAATCGCTTGACTAGAAAGCATTCAGCCAGTGTTAAACACGTCATACGTTTGTTCATTGAGCTAACCTTTCCTGCCTGGGTACCAAGCAAGAAGTAGTAGGCACGCTACAAGTACATGAGCTCGCCACCTGCTGGTGTGCTGTTAAACCAATTGTGTGTGAGACTTAATCCCTCAGCTGATGATGCATCAAAAGTAGCATGACCAAGCAATCCTGCTGCTTTAGCTGCGCGTGCAAGCTCGTGCAAAATGTCTGCGCTGTCTGCAAGTGTAGATGATACGCTGGGCTTGTAGCCTGCAGGCAGTGGAGTGGGGCAGAGGCGCTTCTGAGTGCAGATGCAGCTCAGGCGGGCACTTACCAAGAAGCAGGGATGCCAGCATCACACTGTGATCTCTTGGCAGCAATGCATGGGCGAGTTGGTTGGCATGCAATGTAGACTGCATGCCCACACAGCGAGTCACAGTTATGCACATGCTGTAGCACAGCATTAGTATCAACAAAGCCACCACATTGTTCCACTGTGGCCATGGCATTGTTGAGGTTGCAGCCAGCAATCATTCGGCTCACGCTTGCGCACTTGCGCGCACACGCATGTGCACATACATGCAATTGTGTGACAGTGTATGCGGGCTTGCGTGCGTTCGCACCAGTTGGAATGCGTTTAGGAATAGTGTGTACACACAATTTGCGCGACACAAGCTTGCTCGAACCACTTCCTCTCATGCAACGCTACCCGCACATCGCATCGCGCAACTCACATGCGCAACCACACACTTAAGCCACTCTAGACGCACCTGGTACCGTTAGCAAGGTTGCCTGCAGGCCTGTGACGCTGATGGCATGCAGCAGCACAGCCAGCAGGTTGTCCTGGACTTTGGTGGTCGGAGGCACACGGGGGAGTGCCTCCATATGCTGCGTGAGGGGCGCCTCATTGTAGGTCATGACATGTGCACCTGGAGCGCGGCACATGCGGGTGGGTGTATCCAGGCATGCACCTGAGCAGACCAGCTCTCACCAGCAGCAGGGGTCTTAAGACACACATCACACACACAGATCATGCCTAGCTGATCACGAGGCATAGGTGCTGAGCCTGTCCTGCAGGCCAGGCGTGGCTCACCTTTGCCGACTGCAGAGGGCATGATCATGGCAGCAAGCACGGTCAGCGACATGCTACAACATGGCCCGTTTGACTGCTGCTGCTGCTGCTGCTGCTGCTGCTGCTGCTGCTGCTGCTGCTGCAAAAGGGCCACAAGAGCAGCCGTCAAGTGCGCGTGCTGGTTCTCTGGAGCGACGCAGTTGAGGCAGATGGCGGAGACCTGGGAGATGCAGGAGGCACAAAGGCTGGCAGGGTGACATTGGTGTGGGTTGGCGTCATTCTACACCAGTAGCCAATTTGGAGGCACAGAAAAACGAAAGCCTGGGCATTTTAAGCTGGAGTGTGGCATGAGGCGCGCAAGGAAGCAGCCAGGTACCCTTTAATGTGCCTTGGACCAAGGCGCCCTGAAGCACGCTCTGTACTCAGTAGAACGTGTGACAGTACTTTTTTGCTGGCTGTGCATGCTGGAGTGTCCTAACATATTTGCTTGCAAGCGCTGCGTGTTTGGCCTCTGTTGTACTCACTGTGGGCGCGGTGCTGGAGCTGCTGCTGTAGATGTTCTTTAGCACTACAGGGCTGCAGCTAGGCCCTGGCACTCCTTGGAGCGCTGTCCTGACTTCAATGGGGCCTTGCAGCTCAAGGGGGATGTCCTCAATCCGAGAATCCTGTGGCGCTTTTAAGCTCAGAAGTAATCTTGACCTGCGCGGAAGTTCAGTGCACCCAGAAATGAGCTGCAGCAGGGCAGCACCGTGGGGCTGCAGATCATACAGGGCTGGGAAAAAGTGCAGCTCCCAAAGCCTTACGAATAAAAGATCTGCACAGCATGTCCAGGCAAGGCCCAAGGCTCGCAAGACACCTACCCAACGCCTCCACATCCATCACACAGGCCTATGACAACCTGCAAAGGATGAATATGAGCAATAACTGAAGCATGGAGTCGTGCTTCCAACCACACCGCATTTTTGATGATAACTTGCTCATGCCCCACGCGCATGCATGCCAGTACCTGCACTGAACTGACCACCATGTGATCATACAATGAGGTACCCACCTGCTGTGCAATTTCAGTTCCTGCAGGTGCATGCAGTGAAACACTCGCCATGCAGTCCACGCAGAAAGATGAGTAAAAGAAAAAGGAAAGGAGGAGTGGAAAACAATTTTAAAATATTGAAATTTACATATCAGTAGCGTGTATGAGGCCCGGCACGTAGCACTGCCCTCGACCGAGCTTGAGTCGGCCCAAGAGGCCAAGCAAGCTTCACAGTTCTACCATTACCAATGGTGAAGGGTGAGGGAAACCCAAGAAAGAGGGCCAGGCCCACGAGTGTGCAGGATGTGCTCTTGTCAGGGCCTGATGGTGCAGACGCCCAAGCCCAAGCACCGGGAGGCAAGCCTGCAGCTGCAGCAAAAGGGAGCAATGCCCATACACTCACGGTTAAAGAGGTAATGCAGAGGCTCAGGGGGAGCGCACCTTGCTACAGGATCATAATTCAGGCAGCGTGTCATCTGTCAGCGCATGCTGTATTTGCAATGCGAACTGATGTCTCATGCATCCACCGCTGATGCCGCTCATGTGCTGCATCCATGTTCAACATCCACGTTACAGATTCACCAGGACAAGCTTACGCAGACAGCACAGAAGCTGTGGTCGGCCAAAGCCCTGTCCAGCAAAACTCCACCTGCTTTCCAGCCTGAGCTCGTGGCCAGCATCTACAGAGATGAGTTGGCAGGAGGCAGGGACGCTCCTCCTGCCTTGAAGCGTGTGATGCTGCTGGAGGTGTCCCAGTACCTGGAGAACTACCTCTGGCCAAACTTTGACGGAGCCACTGCATCCTTTGAGCACATCATGTCCATCATCCTCATGGTCAACGAAAAGTTCCGGGAGGGCGTGCCTGCGTGGACATTCTTCCACACACGAGAGGTGGGAAAAGCTCATGCATGTACAGCATCACTGCTGTGGCGCGCAGCAGTCGCGCTGGCGCTCGTGTTGTGCTGCTGCGACGCGCAGGGCTCGTACGAGGTGCACGCTTTTGCTGCAAAAGCAAGAGGCATGTGCTGTCTGCTTGTTCACTCTTCCTGAAAGCACAGATGCTGCAACCCCGCATGCCTGCGCCTGATCAGGACAACAATTGATGTCTCGTTAGACAGTACTGTGGCCTTGTTGGTTGGTTGGTTGGTTGGTTGGGCAGTCAGTCAGTTGGTCAGTTGCCCTGCCCTCTGTTGAATTGGACTTGCCGCGTTGGCTTTTGAGCTGAGCGGAGTGCATCTGCTTGCACCTCTACTCTGGCAGCTAGCTAAATGTTGAATGCAACTCATGGCGTGGTCACGCCACCCTTCTGCCTGCCCTGCCCCTCCTGCCACTCCCTGCCTGCTCGCCAGCCCCTCTCAGGCCCATTCCCCGCCTGCTTGCCCACTTCGTCCGCTTACCCGCTCCCTGCCAGCAGGAGGCCTTTGCCGACTTCTTCCGGTGCTTCCTGACCCTCAAGGGCCGGCGCAAGGAGCAGGGCCACGATATGCGCATGCACGAGCGTACGTCCTACCTGGTGTTCACCATCAACGTGTTCCAGGTGCGTGCGTGTTACTGCCAGGGGGCGGCTCCCCCCTTGGATGCGCACCTTTTGTGGGCACAGACTTGCTTGCACACGTCCTGCCTGGTGAAACGCACTGCCGGCGTGTCCCATGTGCGCCGATTAGGGCTTGCGTGTGCAATTGGCAAAAAGAACCGCAGACCTGCTGGCCCACGGGGCGTGCCTCCAGCGGCACCGATGTTGCAGTGAGGGTGCACAGACACGGGTCTGCATCTGGCGCGAGGGGCAAGAGCGCATGGACCAGTATATACGCTGTGTGGGCTTCAGTCCCCATGAGCCCAAGGTCAGGCCCCTTTTGCAGCCGCCCTTCCAAGACTAGCTGGGCCGTGCTAATGCTCTGGTGAGAGCTGCTGCAGTGCATGCCTGCTGCCCCGCACAGGCTGCCGCATCACCGATGGCCCTTGCACCTCAATGCGCGCGGTCACGCTGTCTCTGCTTCTCTGTTTTTCACAATGCCACTGCTAGCCTCCGTCACTCCGGAGCACCCGTCTGCCCATCTCTCCGAAGCACTCAAAAGCACCCAATAGTACACTGAAGCACTCTTACACACGCTAAAGCACCCGTCAGTCCATCTCTCAGGAGCACCTGTCAGTCCCAATGCCACACTGTCACTGCTAGCATCCACCACGCAAAGGTACCCATCTGCTCATCGCTCCGAAGCCCTCAAAAAGCACCCAACAGCACTCTGAAGCACTCTGAAGCACTCAAAAGCCCCCGTCTACCCATCACTCAGGAGCACCCGTCACCCTATCACTCCAAAGCACTCCAAAGCACCCGTCTACCCGTCACTCAGGAGCACCCATTAGCCCCAGTGCCACACTGTCACTGCTAGCATCCATCACTCAGACGCACCCGTCAGCCCATCGCCCCTTGGTGCTGCTTTCTAAGGCCACTTCAAGGCTCAGGACAGCAGCGTCTCCAGTGTTGCATCGACGCAGGATCCTGACCTGCCCTTGAGGCAGGAGTGTTGCATAGACGCAGGAGTGTTGCATAGACGCAGGAGTGTTGCATCGACGCAGGATCCTGACTTCTGCCCTTGAGGCCCAGCGGCGCCTTTGCACCACTGCCCCTGCGAGTGTGCTCGCTGTCCCAGCACATGACCAAAGTCTGCGCCCTTCCGTTCCTTGCATCAAAGGCCATCCCCACGTTGAGGCACACACAAGTGGAGCCGAGACGGTTTAAGCCTGTGTCCTTTTTCTTGGTTGCCAAAGGCCCATTTTGGCGCGCACACACCAGAGGAGCAGGCCCCCAGGCTCAATGTCCCCCCCATTCCTCTGATCAGGCTTCTTTGCGCTCCCATATGTATGGTTGCCCCTACGTGTGTGCACAGCTGCCCCTACGTGTGTGCACAGCTGCCCCTACGTGTGTGCATAGTACCCCTACATGTGTGCGCAGCTGCCCCAACGTGTGCGCACAGCTGCCTCTACGTGTGTGCACAGCTGGCACCCAAGATGTGCGGTGGCCCCCCCCTGCGCGCAGCTCCCCAGCTCCCCGGCATGAGCGCCCTCACGTGCTGTGCTCTGCCTGTGCCCCTGCCTGCAGTCGCTGGAGGACGAGATGGTGCGCGCGCAGGTGCTGCGCCTGGTGTCGCTGCCGCTATGGCAGGCGCTGTCGCCGGGGCGCCTGCAGCTGGAGCTGCACGGCCTGCCGCAGCTGGGCAAGCATTGGAAGCACCTGCTGAAGAAGGAGGCCAAGGTGTGGTGCGGGGCAGGGCGCGGCAGGGTGGCAGGGCTGCTGGCATGCTGATCCTGGTGTGGAAGGTCTGTAAGGGCGGAAGAAGGGCTGGAAGCACCACTGCTGATTTGATCAGCAGATAAAGGCTGAGGTACGGTGTGGGTTGGCGGCTCTGTTCGGATGAAGCTGGTCTGGTGCTGTCTCTGCCCTTCTGCTGCCTGGCATGGGTTTGGGGGGATCATGCGCCTGGAGGGTTGTACTGAAGCCCCTTGCTTGGACATGATGCCCGGTTGCAACTGTGCCAGCGCACGGGTGAGCGCAGGATGGTGGGTGTGCACGCGTACACACATGTATGGGCCCTGAGCAGCCCTCTTGTGTTCTCCTCCCAGTCCACTGGCAGCGCAGCTAGCAGGCTTTTGCTCGAGTGCGCGCACGGACTTGTGCACACGGACTTGAGCACTGCACGCTGCTGGAAAGTCGTGTGGGCGTGCCTGCTCCGTGGGTCGAGACATGGCCGGGCTTACCTACCAATGGACCTGCTGCGGATGTGCGGACAGGCAGCGCGGCCACAGCAGGGCAGCTCAGCCACGGTAGGGCAGCTGGGCCACAGCAAGGAGCCTCAGCCACGGTAGGGCAGCTGAGCCACAGCAGGGCGCCTCGGCTACATCAGGGCAGCTAAGCCACAGCAGGGCGCATCAGCTACAGCAGGGCAGCACGGCCACAGCAAGGCAGCTCAACCACGGCAGGGCGTCTCAGCTCGGCAGAGAGCGCCTCAGCCACAGCAGGGCGCCTCAGCTCAGCTGAGAGCGCCTCCTTACAGGCATGTGCGCCCGCCTGGTTATTGACCTGACCCAGAAGGGAAGCGGTTGCCGCAAGGGTGCTGTTGCCGCTTGACTCAGCCGCATGGTGCGCGTTGTTTGTGGCCTGCAGGCCTCCAAGCAGCCCGGCTACGTGCCCGGTCCGCAGCGGCCGGAGGGGCGGTTTGTGCCCGCACTCCTGGATGAGTTCCTCGAGATCCTGGACCAGGTGTGTGTGTGTGTTCTTTGCTCATGTGTGGCCACATGTTTGTGTGTTTGTACACATGCGTGTGTCTGACTGTTTTTGTGTGCATTTGTCTTGGTGTTGGTGAGGGTGGCAAGAGGGTGGGAATCCTTCTTGCGTGTTTAAATAGGCAGTTTGGGACTCTGGGGGGTATGGATTTTGGTCCTGATGCCTGGCTTGTTGGGAATGCGATCGGATGTACCTCCTCATGCACCCAAGCATGCCGTCGGCGTGTGCCCTCCCACTGAGCAAAGCAGAGTGTGCCTGCTGCACTGCAAAGCAGAGCGTGCCCGCTGGCCGAGCATCGCCGCCTGCTGCACTGCAAAGCGGAGCGTGCTCTCTGCGTGTTTGCGGCCGGCAGGTGGTGGTGACTGAAGATGCGCCCACAGAGGGGCAAGGCGCAGGGGCGATGCCGACGGAGAGCGGGGCCACGGTGCTGGCGCCGCGCCCGCTGCTGCACTGTGAGCGTCTGCTGGAGCTGCTGGTGGACCTGCTCAGCCAGCTGCCCACGCGCAGGTGCGTGTGTGAGCTTGTGCGCATGCATGCGTATGTGCCTGTGCATTAGTGGGTACACGTGCATGTTTGTGTGCATGCACCATGCATGTGTGTTTGGGGCGGAATGTGCAAGGCATGGTGTGTGGTGGTTTGCGCAAGTGATTGCATGGGTGTGACGCACAGGATGCGCTCGGTGCGTGTGTACATGTGTGGGCTCGGGTTGGGACAGATTCCATGTTAAAACAACATGGAGGGACTATACAACAGCATTGCCAGCATGCATGTGTCCACAGGCCGCTGCCGATCCCACTGTGGCATCCAACAACAACGTGCCTGCATCAGCACTGGCCTGGCCACTGCACATGCGTGTGGCACTCTCCTAAACACACTCTTTGTGGTGCTGCCATTCACTCATCTGTATTTAGCTTAAGGGCTGTGCCATCCCCTTCGCCACACACAAACGCATACACACACACGCCACGCGTGCATTCCTACACAGGAAAAGTCCCTGCAATTGTCTTTGCACACACACAAACGCACACACACACACACACACACACACACACACACACACAAGCACTGGTGCTGCTGATGGTTTGGGCGCACCCTGTTGGAGGTCGCACCAACCTCAGAATACAGGAACACCTCCAACACACTTAAGTCCACACACACCTGGTCTGACGCATCTTACTCTCGCGACGCACCTGGTCTGACGCATCTTATGTTCCACACACACCTGGTCTGACGCATCTTACTCTCGCAAACCCTTCTCACTCATCTCACCTTTATATGCCTCTCCTACGCACACGCACCGGCGCCGCCCCCGCAGGTTCGTGCGCACCCTGTTGGAGGACCGCGCCATCCTGGTCAAGGCAAAGCTCGCGCCCCTGTACCGCCACCCCTCTGCGTCGCTGTACCGGCAGCTGGTGGACCTGTTTCAGTTCTACATGGCCTTCCCCATCAACGACCACACCGGGGACCCGCTGACAGACGAGGACGTAACGCAGGCACACTACGAGAAGGTGCGCACGTGCGTGCGTCCGTGTGTACGTTTTGTGTGTGCATCCGAGTGCACAAGTGCCGTGCGCCTTTGTCGGCTGCCGCGCTGGCCAGCCTATAGTAGATGTGAGGATGTGCCTGGCAAAGTGCTTGACAGGGATCACTCTGTGTGCCTGACTGGAACTTTATCCTGTGGTGCGCATGAGGAGGTGGGTTGGTGCCTGGCAGGAAGAATGGAATGCAGGTGCCACAATAAGGTGATGTACATGACAAGGTGATGTGTATGACAAGGTGATGTGCATGACAAAGTGATGTGCCTACAGCACAAGGATGTGCTAGCTGGCGCTGTTGGTGAAATGAGATTGTGCGCATGTGCATCCATGTGTGTGCATGCATGCCGGTGTGCTTTGATGCGTGCATGCCGGTGTGCTTTGATGCATGCACCCTCATGCACCACCACATCCAACCAGCCTGGACACGCGCACAAGCACACAGGCACGTCCCTTCAAGTGCATGCACACCCACGCGCGCGTACATAACTTTCTGATCGAAGCAGCCGTGTTCCTGGCACCCAGATGTGTCCGCCTTGTTTTGCTGCACCTGCAATGCGCCTGCCCTCGTTCTTGTTTCTTTGTGTGTACAAAAGTGTTTTGCAGGTGCGCATGTGTCAGCGTGCGCGTGTGTATGTGCGTAGCATTGTACAAGCTGGTCAGTGCTCCTGACATTTTTTAGAAGGGTGCTGGCATGCAAGTTTCCTACATCTTGACCAAGTATGTACTGCCCTCCCTCCTCAAGCACGCACAAGTCTGCACAACTCTCCCTGAGCATGCACTGCTCTCCCTCCTCAAGCACGCACCGCTTTCCTCAGGCATGCTGCACAGGCCCAAAGGGTTCTTCAGTGGTGCAACGCGCGCTCGCCAGTGCACACACGTGCTTCCTCTGTGCTTCAGCATGTGCTCACCTGTGCACACAGTGCTTCCTTTGTGTTGCAACACATGCTTGCTTGTGCATCACCTCACGTGTCAAACCCCCGCCGCTGCCCGCCTCGCCTGCCTGCTTGCAGGTATGCCAGCTGCAGCGCCTGCTGTTCAAGCACTGGCCTAAGCTGCACGAGCTGGCGCTGTCCAACTGCGGCACCGTGGAGAAGAGGGATGTGCTGAGGCGCCACCTGGTGAGTGCGCTGGTGAGCGCGCTGGTGTGCTGGTGTGCTGAGGCGCCACCTGGTGTGCACGCTGGTGTGCTGAGGCGCCACCTGGTGAGTGCGATGTTGTGCTGAGGCGCCACCTGGTGTGTGCGCTGGTGAGCGCGCTGGTGTGCTGGTGTGCTGAGGCGCCACCTGGTGCGCACGCTGGTGTGCTGAAGCGCCACCTGGTGAGTGCGCTGGTGTGCTGGTGTACTGAGGCGCCACCTGGTGAGCGCGCTGGTGGACATCGACTGGAAGCCTTGTGGGGCAGTGCGGGTGGGCCTCAGCTAGGGTGGTCACTCGGTTGGCACTCGCAAGTATGCTTGCGCGCCTGCGTGTGTGAGTGTGAGTGATGGGTTGGGGGTGCGCACCTGCACGCATGCATACGAAGGGGGGGGGGGCGGCGCTGGTGGGTGCAAGTTTGTGGGTGAGTACACATCAGTGCTTGCGTCAAGCGCAGGGTTGTGTGGCTTCCTCTGTCTTACCTGTAAAGCATCCAATGCCTGCATGTGTCGTACATCGGTCTCAATTACCCAATGATACATGGGTCTCAATGATCTGGCACTGATCGCCCTGGCACATGGCACTGGTTACAAACAGACCCTCCACATTCTTGCAAACAGACACCCCCCCAAGAGAAATACACTCTGCGCACTCACCCTGCTCTGCCCGCTGCCTGTCCCTGAGTGCCTCCCCCCCCCATTCGGTGCAGGCTGTCCTTTGCCATGAGGACCTCATCTCACCATGCCTTCACAGCGCACAGACCCTCATGACACACACAAACACACATGCATCAACACAAGTGCACACACACCCTCATATCACACAATCACACGCAAAAAATACACATCACACACAAATGCGCACATACACACCACACGTACACTAACACCACACAACATGTGTTCACACGCAACACACACTCGAATTGCTGCCTAGCCCAGACTGCTGCCCCCCCCCCCCCCCCCC
>LFIK01005180.1_pt1 | contig 10491 bp, 8 predicted proteins | sample 643401 | NCBI WGS metagenome assembly LFIK01 (sample SAMN03777447, study PRJNA286221) | soda lake metagenome | biome: soda lake; feature: Kulunda steppe; material: water; isolation source: sample T5-Br brine of Lake Tanatar-5 | place: Russia: Kulunda steppe | collected 2010-07
GGGCCCACATACCCATGGCGTTCGGAGTAATTCAGCAGATGCCGGACCAGTGCCCGATTGGCCATATTCTGGTAATCGGAGCGCACTGACGTGTACACGCGATAGCCATCATTGATTGCATCCTCCCCAAAACGCTCCACCATCTCAATGCGGGCCTGCTCTGCCACATAGGGTGCACTGACGGCAATTCGGGTGCTGTTGCGCTCGGCGGTGTTGGGCTGAGCGATGGCTTGCTGGTGCTCGATATCAGAAATAAAACCCAGCGCATGCATTCGATTGAGCACCGTGTTGCGGCGCGCCATGGCCCGTTCCGGGAAAGAAATCGGGTTCGCGGCTGACGGGCGTTGGTGCAGCCCGGACAGCGTCGCCAACTCGGCCAGTGTGAGGTCCGCAATGTCGCGGCCATAATATACCTGGGCCGCGGCCTGAATGCCGTAGGCGCGGTGTCCGAGATACATCTGGTTGGAGTACAGTTCCAGAATTTCTGCTTTGGTAAGCACCTGTTCCATGCGGAACGCCAGGATAATCTCGGTAAACTTCCGGGTGAACGTTTTGTCCGGGTTCAGAAAGAAGCTGCGGGCCACCTGTTGGGTCAGGGTACTGCCGCCGGCACCAGCGCCACCGGTGCGCACGAATTCCAGAGCGGCGCTACCAAAGCGCATGGGGTCGACACCAATATGAGTTTCAAACCGATGGTCTTCTATCGCCATCAGGGCTTTGACATATAACTCGGGAATTTCCTCAAAATCCAACGGCGTACGGCGCTGTTCGCCAATTTCTGACATTAACTGCCCATCAGACGAATAAATCCGCAAAGGCGTCTGCAGTTCGACGTCTTTAAGCACTTCTACCGGAGGGATTGTCGGCGCCAGATAAAGGTAAATGGCGGCACAGACCGTCAAAAAACCTGTCAGTGCTGTCAGGCCGATCCATAGCACTGTCTGCCAGCCTCGAAATAACAACGTCATAGTAAAAATGCCCGCAAATTGCTAACCGTTTCTCAAAAAAAGCTATCATATCGCAGTATTAGGCGATAGACAGTTGTAATACAGCATTTTGTGCTTTCTAATTGGTCCGGTAAACTGATGCCAGTACTTTGACACTCTGGATTCATTCTGAAGATATAAGGACTCTCAAGTGGTCGCCCTTGGAAAGAAAAAGAATAAAAGTGTTCTCGGTGTCGATATCAGTTCGACCTCAGTGAAAATTCTGGAGCTTAGCCAATCAGGGCAACAATATCGCGTTGAAGGCTATGCGGTAGAACCCCTGCCGGAAAATGCCGTTGTGGAAAAGCATATTAACGATGTGGAAGCTGTCGGCAACACCGTTTCGCGGGCTTTACAAAAGATGAAGACTCGAGTCAAGGGGGCCGCCTGCGCGGTGTCTGGCTCGTCAGTTATTACCAAGACGATTGAAATGAATCAGGGGCTATCGCAAGACGATATTGAAGAGCAGATTGTGCTGGATTCTGATCAGTATATCCCCTTTCCCATGGACGAAGTCGCCATGGATTTCGATATCATTGGCCCGTCGCCTAACAACGAGAACACCGTGGAAGTGCAATTGGCGGCAAGCAAGAAGGACATCGTGGAAGACCGGCAGTTGGCGCTGGAAGCAGCAGGCCTGACTGCGGAAATGGTAGATGTGGAAATATACGCTCTGCTGCGGACATTCAGTATGTTGTTGCCCCAGATGGGTGACGACCTTGCTGATAGTGAAAACCCGGAGGCATTGACCATTGCCATCATGGATGTGGGCCATACCATGGCCACGCTCACCGTGATGGCGGGCGACCGCATTATCTACACCCGTGAGCAGGTATTCGGTGGTAAACAGCTGACAGAAGAAATCATGCGCCGTTACGGTGTGTCACTGCCCGAAGCCGGGCTGGCCAAAAAACAGGGTGGCCTGCCGGACGATTATCAGTCAGAAGTGCTCGAGCCTTTTAAAGAGGCAACCGTGCAACAGGTCGCCCGCTCGCTGCAGTTCTTTTTCGCCTCTACCGATTACAATGATGTGGATTACATCTTTCTGGCCGGCGGGTCATCGGCCATTCCAGGCCTCGCGGCCATGGTGCAGGAGAAGATCGGAACGCCGACATTGGTGGCAAACCCGTTCGCCAATATGAGTCTGGCCAACAAGGTCAATGCGGCCAATCTGAGCAATGACGCCCCCTCATTGCTGGTCGCTTGCGGGTTGGCACTGAGGAGTTTCTCATGATTACGGTTAACCTCCTGCCCTGGCGAGAAGCCGAACGTCAGCGTAAGCGTGCGCAATTTATCCGTATCCTGGTTGGCGTCGCGGTATTGTCTGCTCTGGTAGTGTATGCGGGCAATCATTTTCTATCCATTGAGCTGGAAAATCAGCAGGCTCGCAATCAGTTTATCGAAGATCGACTGGACGAAATGGACGAGCAGATCCGGGAGATCGAAACCCTGCGCACAGAGCGCGCCGAGTTGATCGAACGGATGCAGGTTATTCAGCAACTTCAGGGTGATCGCCCGATCATTGTGTATGTGTTTGATCAGATCGCCAGTGTGACCCCGGAGGAGGTGTACTTTACCTCCTTGAACAGTGCGGGGACTCAGGTCCGTATCGAGGGGTATTCTCGAACCACGGGGCAGATATCGGAATTGCTGCGAAATTTCGAACGTTCCGAGTGGTTCAACAATCCGATTCTGGGTTCGGTCAGCACAGAAGGTCGCGGCTCTCAGGCACGTAATCGTTTTGAAATTCGGGTGGAACGTGTTCGCCCTGAAACGGAGGAGGATGACTCATGAGCGTGGGAGATTCGCTCCGCCAACTCCAGGACTTTGATTTCAATAATATTGAATGGGATCGAATGGGCGTCTGGCCGGCCCCGGTAAAGGCTTTCTTTGGACTGCTAGTGATAGCCGGTATCCTGGGGATTGGCTATTTTCTGCTGATCAGGCCAGCCCAGGAGACGCTGCAATCCGCCAGTGCGGAAGAAGCCCGTTTGATGGAAGACTACGAAAGCAAAGCCTTCCAGGTAGCCAACCTGGATGAATACCGGGATCAACTGGCGGAAATGCGCCTCACTTTTGAGGAGGTGCTGCGTCAGTTGCCGGACGATACCGAGATCCCCGACCTGTTGGTGGACATTAATGATACTGCCGAATCCAGCGGCCTGGAGGTTAATGAACTCAGTATTGGCGACCCGACCAGTCAGGAGCTGTTCATTGAGCAGCCGCTGGAACTGGAAGCGGTGGGTGGTTACCACGAAATCGGCAGTTTTGTCTCGGGCATGTCGACGTTGCCGCGCATTGTCACATTGCACGATTATTCACTGGAGCCGATCGGTGAGGACGGTCCGACTGGCCCATTGCTGCGACTGCGCATTGATGTGAAAACGTATCAATACCGTGATGCTGCGGCTGCATCGGGAGGGGCATCATGAAGTTTGGCGCCTGTTCCATATCACTTTTGCTGATCACCACCATGACGCTGGTAGCGTGCAGCAGCAGTCGTGACTTTGATGATATTCGTGCTGAAATGCAACGCCTGGATGAGCGGCCCACTGGTACCGTGCCAGATGTGCCGGAATACGAATCCCAGGAACTGTTTTTCTACAGCGCGGGAGATCGACGCAGTCCCTTCCGTTCACCCATCGAAGAGGAAGAAGAGGACGAAGTGATTGAAATGGTCGATACCGGCATTGCGCCAGATGAAGATCGACCGCGCGAACACCTGGAGTCCTACGCACTGGATGAGTTGCGTATGGTGGGCCATATCGAACCCAGTGGCAGAGGCATTCGGGCATTGGTGGTTGATCCCTCCGGAGAACTTCACCAGGTGCAGGTGGACCAGTATGTGGGTGAGAATTATGGCCGTGTCACGGCCGTCAGGCCGGAAGGTCTGGAGTTGATGGAAATTGTTCCCAGCGGACGTGGAGGGTGGCTGGAACGGGCCAACTCTCTGCAAGTCGCTGAGTAATTGATCGGGGCACAGGATGATAACTATGAAAACCATGAAACAATTGCTAATGAAGAGTCGAAAACGGCTGCTTCTGATGGTGTGCCTGACCGTTGCGCCCCTGGGCTACGCGGTGGATCTGACTGATATCAGCTATGTCGGGCTTGAGGGTGGTCAGGCCGAAATCACCTTGACCTTCGATGGTCCTGCGCCCGATGCGACATCTTATGAAATTGAACAACCTGCCCGGGTATCGATTGACTTGCCGGATACCATAAGCGCCCTTCCCGAACGCTATTACAGCCTGGACCTGGGCAATACCCGGGCCGCTACAGTGCTTACCTCCGGTGACCGCACCCGAGTGGTGCTGAACCTGGATTCGCTGGAACCGCATGAAATTGAGCGTCGTAGCGACAACCAATTGGTGGTAACTGTTGGTGCCGGTGAAGGCGTCAGCACCGTCAGTGCCACCAGCACGGGTGCGACCGGGCAGGTGGAAGATCTGGATTTTCTGCGCAATGACGAGGGTGAAGCTGAAGTCCAGATTCGCATGTCGGACAGCCGGGCCTCAGTGGACATCAGTTCCTCGGGGGACACCATCTTTGTGGATATCCCCGACTATACATTGCCGGATGAACTGGCCCGACGGCTGAATGTGCTCGACTTCAATAGTGCGGTACGTTATATCACTGCTCGCCAAGTGGGCGACGGCACTCGCATCGAGATTGAGACCGAGCCTGATATCGATTATTCGGCGTTTCAGACCAGCAACACGCTGTCATTGAGTGTAAGAGACCTGAGTGTTCTGGACGCGGAGACGACTGAAGAGGAAGAATTTCAGTTCTCGGGTGATCGGATCTCATTTAACTTCCAGGACGTGGAAGTGCGTCGTATCCTGCAGATCATCGCTGACACGGCTGGCAAAAGCCTCGTGGTGTCAGACAACGTGAGTGGGAACATTACCATTCGACTGGACAATGTACCCTGGGATCAGGCGCTCGATATTATTCTGCGATCACGTAACCTGGACAAACGGGAAGAAGGCAGTGTGTTGCTGGTTGGTCCCGCTCAGGAAATTGCCGATCAGGAACAGCAGCGCCTGGCCAGCCAGCGCGACATGGAAGAGCTGGCGCCACTGGAGACGGAATTTGTCAGCGTCAACTACACCACGGCGGCCAACGTTTTGAGCTTTATCCGTGATGATGAAAACCTGCTCTCGTCACGTGGTGTGGCCACCATTGATACCCGCACCAACACGCTGTTGTTGCGGGATACCGCCCCGAACCTGATACGGATTCGCGAAGCCATCGATTTCATCGACGTGCCGGTTCGGCAGGTCATGTTGGAGAGCCGGATTGTAGTAGCGCAGTCCACTTTCACAAATGACATCGGTGTGCGCTGGGGTGGCGGCGCCGTTGCCCGTGGCGGAGAAACCAGTGGTTACCTGGCCAGTGGTGGTCTCTCCGGGGCGCAGGATTATCGTGATATCGGTGCCCAATGGAGTGAATTCTACGCCGATGGCGGATCGCCACCGCCATATCAAAGCGTCTCCGTGCCGAGCAATACAGGCATCAACCCGGCAGTGAACCTGCCTGCGCAGTCCTCAAGTGCGGCTTCTTTCGCGGTCGGTTTCGCGGCACTGGACTACGCGCTGGACCTGGAATTGTCGGCGCTGGAAAGTCGTGGTCAGGCCGAGATTGTCTCTCAGCCTCAGTTGATCACGTCTGACGGCAACGAAGCAGAAATCGCCTCGGGCACGTCCATTCCATTCCCGGGGCCGGATGGTGGTACCGAGTTTGTCGATGCTGAACTGTCCATGATCGCAACCCCTCAAATCACTCCAGACGGCCGTATCCTGCTTGACCTTCAGGTAACTCAGGACTCTCCCGCCGGTGGGGGTGAAATCAGCACCAACTCCCTGACCACTCAGGTATTGGTAGATGATGGCGAGACGCTGGTGCTGGGTGGTGTTTATCGAGTGGAAGAAGTTGAGGAAGTGAACAAGGTACCCGTGCTGGGTGATCTGCCCTTGCTCGGTGGCTTTTTCCGCAACACCTCCAATCTGGAACTGAAAAATGAGTTGCTGATCTTTATTACGCCGCGTTTGGTGGAAGAAAGAGTCACCGGGAACTGATTGGCAGTGACAGTTAGTAGTCTCTTTCTGGTAGGGCCTATGGGTGCTGGCAAAAGCACCCTGGGTCGCATGCTGGCGTCGAGCCTCGATAAGACGTTTATGGACTCAGACCGCTGTATTGAAGAGCGCGCCGGTGCCAACATCCCTTGGATATTTGATCTTGAAGGTGAAGACGGCTTTCGCCAACGAGAAACCCTGGTGCTTGATAGCCTGACTCAGCGTCCGGATCTGGTGCTGGCCACGGGCGGTGGTGCCGTGATTCGCCCGGAAAACCGGCGCATGCTGCGATCTCGTGGCGTAGTGGTATACTTGCGAACCCGTGTCGACACGCAATTGGCGAGAACCGCCAAAGACAAAAACCGTCCCTTGTTGCAGAAAAGCGATCCTGAAGCCATTCTTGCCCGTCTATTGGCAGAACGCGAAGGCTACTACATGGAGTTGGCGGACATCATTGTCGACACGGACGACGAGAATCCACGAGCACTCGCTGATTATGTGGCACAGGAGTACCGAACACATTATGAAAACCCTTGATCTTGACCTCGGAACGCATGCTTACCCGATTCATATCGGGGCGGGACTGGTGTCCAGTCGGGATCTTGTCTCACCGTATTTAACCACCGAAGTGCTGGTGGTGACCAACGACACGATTGCCCCGTTATATCTTGCCGCCTTCGAGCTGACGCTCAAGGCGGAAGGTCGTCGCGTCGAAACGGTCGTCCTCCCTGATGGTGAACAACACAAAACGCTCGAGGTGCTCAATCGAGTATTCACGTCGCTGCTGGAACATAATTTTTCCCGGCAATGCACCCTGGTAGCCCTCGGTGGTGGTGTGATTGGTGACATGACAGGCTTTGCCGCGGCCTGTTATCAGCGCGGTGTTCGCTATGTCCAGGTACCCACCACCCTGTTGTCGCAGGTTGACTCCTCTGTTGGGGGTAAAACCGGAGTCAATCACCCGCTCGGTAAAAATATGATCGGAGCGTTCAAGCAGCCAGAGTTGGTGTTGATCGATACTGACACCCTGGCGACATTACCCGACCGAGAATTTTCCGCGGGGCTGGCAGAAGTACTCAAGTATGGCCTGATCGCCGACGCCGATTTTTTTGCCTGGCTGGAAAGGCACTGGGACGCCTTATTGCAACGGGACGAGGTCGTCATTTCAGAAGCCATCTACCGCTCCTGTGAGATCAAGGCCGAGGTGGTGATGGAAGACGAAAAAGAACAGGGGCGCCGCGCTATTCTGAACCTGGGGCATACCTTTGGTCATGCCATGGAGACCTACACCGGTTATGGGAAGTGGCTGCATGGTGAGGCGGTTGGGGCTGGTCTGCTGATGGCCACGGATCTTTCCTGTCGTCTGGGCTGGGTGCCATCAGACCTGGTTGCCAGGGTTGAGGGGTTGCTTGTGCGTGCAGCACTGCCGGTGCAGTCGCCACCGACCATGACCCGAAACGATTACGTGCAGCTAATGGCTCGAGATAAAAAAGTCGAATCCGGCGTGCTGCGCCTGGTATTGTTAAAACGATTGGGCCATGCGATAGTGACCAGCGATGTGGCACTCGAGGCCCTGAATCAGACCATCGACCATTACCAGAGCTGACCGCATGCCCGAACAGCCGTCTTACGTTGCCTATTATGGGATGAATTCAGATCCCTTCTCTGATGTGGCTGAGTGGCCGTTTGTTCCGGTCGCGGGCCGCCAGAAAGCCGTTGATACCCTGCTCCATCTGCTCAACTACTCTGACGATGTGGTGTTCATCGCGGGCCCCCCGGGCAGTGGTAAAACCACCATTCTCGAGCAGATGATTCGCCAGCTCGGGGAAAACATTGATCTGGTCATGGTGGATGTGGCCGACATCAGCAGTGACAAAGAGTTGCTGTGGGACCTAGCCAGCCAGTTCAGTCTCCACCCGGATCGTTCGCACAGCACTGAGCGCCTGCAATTGATGCTGCAGGCTCACTGTCAGGCACTGCATGAACAGGGCCAGATCCCGACCCTCGCCATTGACGATATCGATGAACTGCCGATTGAGACTCTGGGCGGTTTGTCACCGGTATTGCATGGTGGAATTAACGGCGAACCCGGTCTGCGAGTGGTGGGGCTGGCCAGCCAGCCTGCTGAAGTCAGACGCGAATTGTCAGCACTGGGATTTGCCTCTGGGCAGATGATCGAGCTGCCCCCGCTCTCTATCGATGATTGTGTGAACCTGGTGCAGGCGTATTTTGCCACTGCCGGCCTCACCGCCGGTGTGCCGCTCGAACAGGCGACCATGAAACGTCTGTATAAACTCAGTGGCGGCCGGCCCGGTCCCTTTATTGATGGTGTCCGGGATTTCATGTTGGTTGAGGCTCAGCGCCGACGTCGCCAGGGCTTGATTCCCTGGCCGCATCTGGTGGCCGGGGCGGCGGTAATCTCAGTGATTGCATTGGCGGCCCTGTATCAGACTGGCGGGGATGAGCCTTCGGAAGTCGTGTTGGAGCCGACACCAGTGCCGGAGGCGGCCAGCCCGGAACCCGAAGACTTGACGGCAGAAGCGCCGGACATTGACCCCGATGTGGCTGAAGAAAGTGTGGAAGATGTTCGTGCCAGACTGGAAGAGGCCATATCAGAGCGGGCGGACGAAGGTGCAGGGGACGTTGCCACGCCGCCAACCGATGACCCGGTTGATTCCGGAGATCAGGGGGCCAGCATTCCCGACGACCTGCTGGCCGATCTGCATGAAAGCCCGCCGCCTGCTCCTGAGCCGGAAACACCGGAGCCTGCTGCCGACGCTCCTGCTCCCGAAAGCGCCGACAGTGGCCACCCGTTAGCCGCGCCGTCCTGGATTGGTAGCGCAGATTCAACCAGTTATAGCTTGCAGTTATTGGGCGCCCGAGATGAAAGCAACGTTCAGGAATTCGCCGAGGCGAATAACCTGGAACCTGACAATGCCGGTTATGTCAGAACGGAACTTGATGGCGACCCCTGGTATGTACTTCTGTATGGCATTTACGAAGACTCAGATGCCGCTCGTGAAGCGATCACTGACTTGCCCGACCCGTTGCAGGCTACATCCCCCTGGCCTCGCCCGCTGAGCGGTTTGCAATAACACCGCGTCCTGCAACATATAACGCAAAAAAAGTCGCTTATCCGGACTTGGCGTATACCAAAAAACAAGGCATGGTTAACGCTGTTAAGAGCCCGCTGAGCCAAAGGCTCAAACAGCCATTTTCATTAGAGGGAACTGATGTCTGCTACCCAGGTCGCCTTGCCATTTCTGGCTTCAGCGATAACGCTGAGTCTGGGTCTGTACGCGCTGCACTACCGCCGACGTGATGGAGGGTTGCCGCTAGCGATCTTTCTGTTTGTACTGTCGATCTGCGCGCTGGCCAATGGTCTGGAAACGGTATTGGCAGAACCGCAGTACAAATTATGGGCGCGGCATGTCGCGACCAGCGTGTTTTGGGCATACGGTGTGATGGTGCTGTGGATCCTGCTCAGCATCATGCCGTCCCGACAGCGTGCCGGTATGGCTCGTTATTTTGTGTTGGCGTTGCCACTAGGGCTGGCTGCAGTGCTTACCTGGACCAACGCCTGGCATGGCTGGATGTGGTCGCAGGTGTCTATCGCCCAGTCGCAATTGGTTAAACAATTTACACCGCCCGGAATGGCCTTGCGTTGGTACGCGCTGACGTTATTGGCGGCCATTGTTGTACTGGGTTTTCTCAATAGTCGGCGGCTTGCCCCCACCTGGCGCCGTCATTTGCGCTGGTTATTGTTCGGCGCCAGTATGCCGCTCTGGTTGGCAGTGTCCAAAATGGCGCTGCCGACGGGCCACTTGGTGCAGACGTTCCCGACGTCCATTGCCTTTATTCCAGGTGCGGTAGCTATCCTGATTGCTCTGTGGCAGCACCAGTTACTGGGTTTCGGCACCATCGCTCGGGATCACTTGTTCAATGTGTTACCAGACGGGTTGCTGGTGGTGGATGAGCGCTGCCGAGTCGTGGACGTGAATCGTACACTGCATAGCCTACTGCGTTTGCCCAGGGATATTGGCGATTGCCGCGCCAAACACCTGCTTCAACGCTACCCTGACTGGTATGAGGCTGTGCGTGAACAGCGGGATGATCGTACCCTGATTCGTATTGCTGGGCGGGATTACGAGGTGACCGTCCGCACTCTCGACAACAAGGGCCGTACTCACTCACTGTCTACTGTGCGTGATGTTACTGAAACGCAGGGGTTGCTTCAGCGGCTGGAGCAACAGAGCCAACGTGACTCACTCACTGGGGCCCATAACCGGCGGGCGATGATGGCTTTTTACGATCGCATGTCCGTACAAAATGCTGATGCGCCGGTCGGCATGATGGTGATCGACCTGGATGACTTTAAACAGGTCAATGACCGTTTCGGCCATCAGGTGGGAGATAACGCGCTGATA
>LFIK01005185.1_pt1 | contig 10487 bp, 10 predicted proteins | sample 643401 | NCBI WGS metagenome assembly LFIK01 (sample SAMN03777447, study PRJNA286221) | soda lake metagenome | biome: soda lake; feature: Kulunda steppe; material: water; isolation source: sample T5-Br brine of Lake Tanatar-5 | place: Russia: Kulunda steppe | collected 2010-07
CTCTCTCTCTCTCTCTCTCTCTCTCTCTCTCTCTCTCTCTCTCTCTTTCACGCCCTCTCAATTGCGCGCACAAACACACGTACATACACATTCAATGGCTGTGATTGAAAATTCCATGTTTACACAGCAGTGTTTACAGCCAAAATCCATGATAAGGTTCTGGACACCACAAGACTTACTGACAGGGGAAGCACATGGACACACTTTCGAAATTCTTCAACTGAACATCCAAGACTCGTGTCTGCTTGAGCAATTAATAATTTTTCACAAGTCCTACTACGTAAAGGCTCATTTCAAAGCAGTGCATTTTGTTCACATGTGTGTATTTGACACACATGCGGGAATGCGTCAAAGAGTTGCACACTGCACTTCAGCCATGCCAACTAGTAAAGCAATACATCTGCCCATTTGCAGCAAAGGGTGATATTCCATGGCCCTTGTACGTTAAGACTCACATGGGCCATTTTCAGATAAGCTGCACTTACCATGCCTGCAAACTAATACGCCTTTTTACATCTACCAGGCGTGATGGCTGAAGGACAACTGTTATAAGACCTCTGGAAGCCGCCTCAACCCAGCCCACCATAGTGCCTTGGTCCCAGCCCCTTCATTGCGCCTCGGTCTAGCTAGACCGTTTGTGACCCTGAGCCCAAGGGCACTTCCAGCCAAATATGCGCACTCTGATGCATACTGCAAAAGCCATTAGCACCTGTGTCTGGAGCACCATGAGCCTGGGGCTGTGCCATGCACCTGGGGCTGTAAACTGCGCCTTATCACCATCAGCACCATGGGCACCATGCGCACGGGCACTTTCCTACTACTCTGTCGTTAACATGGCTCCGCTGAATGTGCCTGCATCAGCCTGCTTCTATGCGTGCTCATTGCCCCCCTTGCACAATTTCTGTGCATGAACTGGGACAGGAGCGTAGTTGCTGTGCTGCAACTGCCTGAGCATACTCTTTGGCCGGTGTCAAGCTGGGTAGGTGCATGTGTACCCTCGTGCTTGTATGTGCCCTTGTCGGAACAACCAGGACGGCTTATTTCCTGTCATGTGCTTCGCTGTGGTGGCGACATGTGATCAAATAAGCCACCTTGCATTGCACAGGCTGAGGAGGTGGCAAGCCAAAGTCGGCTCCAGGGCTACAAAGGAGGGGAAGGGGCAGCTAAGAAGGAGGTACGTCAAGGTCGCCTCCCAATTTTCATGGGGGTTGGATAGGGGCAGCTGCCTTTCCATAATCTTGACCGACAATTGAAAAGGAGAGACTTGTTGAACACGACGTCAAATTTGTTGGTGTTGTGTATGCCTCCTGTAAAATACATATGGAGGGCAAGGCCACCCATTAGTGCAGCCCTTCGCTTTTTTTATAGGCAACATGGACAAAAATTACAGAAGCCAGCCTGTGCAGCAACTTTGAACCCTAAAATACCGCAATCTTACTATCTAGAAGGCATGCTCTAATAACGCATGTTTAACTACACAAGCTCGCCACAGTAGTGCCAGGTCGACATATAAGCTGGATGCTGACAGCAATCATTTTCCAAATGCCTTTTGCGTTGAACCTCCAGATACAGACAGACAAGCATGAGGCATGCTTCCCTTTGTATCAGACACTTTCGTGCTACAATGTTCAACTTTCTTCCCACAAAATAGGAGTCCCCGTACATTTCTCATGCTACAGGATTAATTGCATAAAAAAGGAGGGAAGCTCACCTGACACGTGATACACCAGATCGCCCTCCTTGTACTCTCGGCCTGCAAGCAAAAAACACATTTTATGCCAGGTTGGCCATCATCCCAGAAATAGCCCAGCACCTAAGCATTTGCTTGCAAATGAAGGCAATCCAGCTGGCCTTTCATGAAAAGGGATTCTTCTTTTTCCTTTTATCTGCAGGTAAAACCATGAATGCGGGCGGCGGAGGTACCCTTACAGTAAATCCAACCATACCAGACTCTTTGGACACGCGCCTCCAGTTTTCTTTGATCCCCCAAACATTTATCCTTTAGCACATAAAATCCCACTGCGCAAGAACCTTGGAGCATGCAATTCCCAAGACATTTAATTTGCATCAGCTGGTTAGAATATTCTTTACTCTGTCACTCCTCCACAACATGTGGCAGTCAAGGTACACTCCCTCTCCCAGTAGATGATCAGCATTCAGCATACCCATTTTTCCTTATTTAACAATAAGATCAACAATATCGGAGTAAGGAAGGTGAAATGCCTTCGATCCAGCAACTGAAATTGCACTATACAAGTGTTTACACGTAAGGTGATAATTAGGTACATTGATTATCCCCTTCACTGTTCACTCTTGCCGTTACAGCCAATAGTGTAAGTACCACGCAGACTTGACTCATGTATCAGAATGATAACCTAAAGGAATCTCTAGACAACACAACCACAGATTGTGTGTCTCAGTACCTGACAAAGCCTCATTGTGCCGGCACCAGCGCACTCACCAAATGAGTTGAAGTATCTGAAATGAACCACTCGCACATGTTCAAGCCATTCTGCCGAGTGCCCACGGTGCCAATAGTCAAACCCAGATTGATCTTTCTCCATCAGCCAGTAAGTCCATTTTGGTGCCTGCATTGTGGGTTTTCATTGTCTGTGTGATTTTGAAGGCACAGCTGCGCATGCTTCCATTGAACAGCAATGACCCTAACTGTCCACGGAACCGACTGAGTAGGGTGTTGCGCAAGCTGCATCTTTCAACAAATCTGTCTGCCTTATTTAGACCCACCTCCTTGTAAACGGAGTCTAAAAATTGAAAAGAGAATTCAGATGCCTTGAAAAACACTGCACCAGTATTGATGCGCACAGATGCCTGCAGGTACAAATGTTCGAGTTACTGAGCTGAACATCCACCAACTGTAATGTTAATACATCTGGAACAATTCATGACATTGAGCAATTCAGAACTTCTCAATGCAATTCATTCGGAAATGATCCTAGACACAATTGGCCTCCACGACACTTATCCCCATACATTGATAAATTGCATTTTACCTGGCAATGTCTGTGATTGCCACACTAATAACACTCCTACCAAACAACTTTGCAGCAAGAGTCCTTGAGGATCTTGCTCAAAATAACAAGCAGCAGGCTCTCCCATGAAATGGACACCACTATCAATTAGCATGCTTGGTCATCCTGCTTGTTCAGCTTTAGCCATTAGCATTCCGTATAAGCTTGCCACATTTAAATCCGGACGGTTGTAGAGTGCTTCTGTGCACCAGACACATAAAGAAAAACTTATAGAAGCTGATAAGCAGCCAAAAAGCCTCTCTCATGGACTGCATACTTGCTTGCAGCCAATTGACACTTGAGAGCTTGTGCGCATCCAATTGCATGCTTAAATGTATGTGAATGAGTGTGTGAGCCACCCCCAAAAATTACAATTATGCTAGCTTCTTGAATCTGTACTTGATATACTCAAGCGGAAACCTGTGCCAAATGAAGTACCAAAGGATGCTCATCATGTTCACCTGCAATGCATCAATTGATGAGTCAGAGGCATCCCTGTCTTGGTCAAATTCAGATGAAAACAGGATGTCCTTCCCAGCACTGAGTGAGAGGAGCCTGTCAAGCACCTGCGAGAAAAGAGCCAGCAACACATACATGCAAGGATGAGCATTTTAGTGCGTCTACAATTTTGTGCTTTTTGGGGACAGGTCTTGAATAATCCTTTGCAAGCACCTTATGACTTGTATGTAAGGATTGGCATGCAATGTATGTAGGGGTCATTGTTTCAATTTAATGATGGGTAAGGAGGGAGGTACAGTCTGCCAATTTGACTCAGAGAGACTCGGTGCATCTGTGGGGTGTGTGGGGTGTAGGCTGCTTCTCCACCTGGCGTGCAATGGCAGGGCCTGGGGGGGCACTAAGCCTCCTAAGTTGCACCAGTTGCTTCCTCCAAATTCAATAAATGTCTAACTATGTGTCACTTGCCCCTTAAAGGACACGGGGCTCCATGTAAGGACAGGCAAGTTATGCGTCCGAAGACTGGCACTTTAAAGACATTATTGTCTGGTACCACCACCAACCAACGAAGCTTTTAGGTGCAACATAGTCGACACCACTTCTAGGTGCAAAGAGCAGACCCATTTGGGGCCTCAGCTACCTCCCTATGTGTGATATTACTTTACTCCATGCCACCTCCCAAAAGCTGAAAAAAAAGCACAAGAGGTGGCAAGGACTTTCCAGTCATCCTAAAGGGTGGTTAGTCCTTATTTCATGGAATACCTGCACATAATCGATGGGGAATGTGAACCTGCAGCAAGTCTTAAACAACAGTTCTTAAGGTGTAAATGCATCATTGTTAGGCTCTCTTGACTAAAAAAGTTGGAACTCTTCAAACCCTGAGTTGGCAAAGCTGTTGCTTATAGATTGCAAACAGGTTTTGACTACCCTGATTGGTATCCATACTCCTTTTCTGAGAGCAATCGCTGCTCTCTTGCCAAGCTTACCGGCACGTCAAAGCGAGCAAATAAGGCGTCGGCATCCAGCCAGAGGACATAGGGCGAAAGAGCCAGAGTTTGCTTGACAGCCAGCAACTTGCTCCTGCATTTGAGAGAACATTGCAGACACATTTGGGCCACAGTCAAATTCAATAATTGATGAGCATCAGGCTGATTTGCTTAACTATTCGTGCATACATGCTCAAGGGGTTGCCACTAGGGTGTGGAAGAATTGGCGCAATTCTGGGCAGATTTACCAGTGCGCGCCAATATGCTGCAGGCAAACTGTCTTTATTCCTATGGTATTTTGCATCCTCACACTCATACCTGAAAGTCACCACATGTGGGGTTAAAGTTTAGGTATAAACCTTAGGCCTCGGTCACACCTGATGGCATCCCTACCCGAGAAATCAGTTTCCGTGTATTTTTAAAAGTGTCCGTTATCTAGCCATTGGGATGCAGCATTTTTGCAGGAACGCGACTTTTATTTCCGTGGACACAAATTCGATGTGTGTGAATATCTATGAATTTCCGACTGGAAAAATCCCAATTTCCTAGGGATAGGGATGTGGAGGGCGGTCACACTGGATGTCAAGTTCACATCCCTCAGTCCAATTCAGAGTAATCATTTGCATGCTGTGTGTCAGGAGAATCTGTTTGTTTTTCTATTTGAGCATAGATCCAATAACCTGTAAACATGAAGCGCTGCAAGGGGCGCGCATCATCTTTGGATTCACCAGCTTCCCGTCATCTTTTGAGGGCCTCCAAGCTAGACAGCTTGTAGACGGAATTTATCCAGAATGGTGTAAAATAAAGCATGAATGATGTGCACATGTCATGCGTGCACGCATGCAGCGGACGCACACCTGCACAGGCATGGAGCGCCCGGGCACACCACTGCCTAGAGCATGCTGTGCGCGCACACACCCAGCAGCACGTGTGGCGAGCTACATTGCGCAGTCCATGTGAAACAACTGAGGTGCTCATGCGTCTGAGCAGGGCTACATCAAGCATAGAAGGGGAGCATCCCAGAGGCCTGACCTGACTCTCCTGAACCTCCCACAGGAACCCACTCCACCTTTGACCTCTCCCCTTGATCCTGCTAGTAATTTGGCCATCATTTGATGGTTGACGCGAGAGGAATGTCCAAGTCCGCTGCCCAGCTCCGCAGGAAAAATCCCCATGCAAATTCCTATGATGCACACTATCCGCGGAGGCCTCAGGGCCCTTCTGACGAATTTTGGAATTTGCAGGGGGGTAGGGATTGGAGGGGGGGGAAGGGGGCAATCCCTGCCCAGGTTTTCATTTTTGGGGCAGACAAAAGGGACAGGTCACACCTGCTGCATCCCTCGCGGAAAAAAAGTGCAGGGATGTGGGCAGGTATGCCATCAGGTGTGACCACCCCCTTAAGATTATCGAGACAGTGTTAGCCACTCAGAGCACCCTTTTATGAAATTTCTGAGGAGGTGCTTTGGCGGGGGCGGGGCTCATCAGCCCCCTGGATTGAGCACTTTTGCAGACGATGAATTGGAAGCGCTCAAAGTGATGAATGTAATAAACCCCGAATTGCAAGGCTTATTTGAAGGTCCAATTCGCCCAATGTGCCCCCGCATTAGGGTTGCATAGGGGTCCAACGCATTTTTGGTGAAACAAATGCCACCTTGCATGCCCTGCCTTTGACCTATGGCTCTTTCTGCTTCACTCGTTTCAAAGTTGGGCTTTGCAAATAATGTGTACCTTACTGCTCCTATGGAGGATGAATTGCGAGATTCATGGGGATATCCCCCCGCCTCTTGGTCAGTTCTGCGTAAAGCTTGTGCATGGGCAGGAAATGTGGACCGTTGAAGCGTACGGCGTCTTCAACCGAGAACCGGCGACTGTCATTCACCACCGGTCTGCAGGTCGCAGAGTGCTTATCATCAAGAGAGTAGAGTCGGACCTGTTCATTCATGGTCATGGTGTGCGTATTTTTCAGTTTGTCCGGTGTGTTTTTTTCATCTTTGAGGCAGGAAGGAGGCTCAACGACCAGATCCATCAGTTTGAGCATCAAGTCTGCCAAAGCGGCACGGAACAGATTGTTCTGCTGCTGCTGCTATTGATGTTGCTGCCGCTGCTGCTGCTGCTGCTGCTGCTGCTGCTGCTGGCGAATGTCGTGCATGCCCACATTGGAATGCTCGGGCGTCATCGTGGTGCAGTTGTGTGCTGCAAAAGAAGATCCTTTTCGATCAATGTACGAATGTACGAAGCCATTCAAAAGTTCGCGTTCCGTGAGCAATCTGCTTTGTACAATCAATATCAGCGTACTTTGATCCTTTGGAGCATGGGGATCCATGGTCGGCCCCTTGGGGAGCCCCTGGATCAGAACCTGGATACTTTGCAAGGCCTTGATCCCAGTAATCTCTAGACGAATCTCAGATGGCGAAGACTTCTGCTAATCATTCTTCTTCAATCATTATTTGACAGCAATCCTTGGAGCATTACTATACCGTTGTGCTCCAAGGGATCTTGCGACTAAACAATAAATTCCAGCGCCTTCTTGCAATCCGCCAGGAGTGAAATTGATCAATTTTTTTAAGGGCTCGCAAGGTATGGTAGTTTGGCCAATGCCCCGCCCGGGCCCCCCCCCTTTGACTTCCATGCCCCAAAGGGGCCAAGGACACCTTTTGACGCGAATTGCATGGAACAGAAGTGCTCAGAGGGCGACGGGTAGCCTGGGGAGCTATATGTCCTCCAGGACCACACCCTGGCTCAGAGAGTTGCTGAGCATGAGATGGTGCTTGCTGCCGCAATTGCAGCCAGACCCCCACCTACTCCATCCAGGACTATGGACAGGCCTAGGCTGGAGAGGCCTACTTTGTTGAAGAGAACCCTGTAGTGTGGGTACAGCTGCTGCCCTTGCGGCTGCCCAGCCATCAACATGTTAGCTTGCGCTTTCACTTTACAGGCAAAGCAGCAATAGAGGCAGAGAAGGCAGGTGAATGAGACAAGCAGCAGCAAGTATGGCGCAAGTTGGGGGTGGGAAAAACCTGAAGTTCGCAAATATGATCAAATAACCAGAGGCCTCGCAACCCCTTAAACTTGCAAATTAATTAAAGGAGTTATTTTGGGACCGTGCAAGATTAAGGAGTCGCAAGATCAAAGGAGCACAACGGTATGCCTTAGTTAGAAGGATGCAGCCGCAGGGCCTTATAAAAGGTTGGGAAAAAGAACCCCCCAACACCACCCTAGTGACAACCCCTCTGATGCACGCTGCATGCGTACATCATTTTTTATGGTTCGCAACACTGCATAGCTCGCTAGGGTAATGTTACGCACAATGAGGCTGCTTGATAAGAGAGACTATTTGATAGTCGAGGCCCATCATAGAACCCTGTCTGCATTGCTAGTAAAGGTGGAGGAAGCCCCTTACCATGACAAACAACACCGTCTCTTTTGCCATGCCATAGCATTATCGATAATCTTGGCATGGCTACATATAAGCCCTGGAATAAGGAGCAGGCCCGTTACTCATTCTATACTAGGGTTGGGTCATTCGCCTGTTTTGGATTTACAGTGCGCAAATGATTTGGTAACATACGAAATACGCCGTATGATGCAATCAAATGTTTGCCTGTGAAGGGCAGGGGAAAGGCGCCAACTGTCGCCAATTAACCCTCCCTTACACCCCTCCAAACCCTACTTTACCAACAGACTTGTTATACATGACAATGGGGAAGCCTAAGGAGCCTGTGTGGGGCCACTTCAAGGTGCTTGAGCAGAGCAAGACAGGCCAGTGCAAAGTGGTGTGCCTGCACAGTGACCATGAGTTTTTGGGAGGGGCTTCCCGCATGAGCCATCATTTCCTGGGTAACAACAAAGTGACGGGCGGGGTTCAGCTGTGTGAGCCCAAGAATGACGATGAGAAGCAGAGGGTTGCAAAGTTGGTGAAGCAGCTGCGACAGCTGGAGGACAAGGCGCAGGCAAAGCAGTGAAAGCAACAAAGAAGGAGCAGCTCGACGAGGACATAGCTGGGCCATCGTCGGTGGGCGCTGGTGGGAGGCAGCAGACGTTGGGGGAGATACAGCGCAAGAAGAGAAAGGCAGACATGGATGCAATTGGGGCGGGGGGGAAGGGCTGGGTAGCCCTTTTGGTGAGGGTCTTTAAGATAATACAAATCCGCGAATTGATATTTTACCGTACGGCAAATGATTCGGAAAAATTCGAATTTGCGAATGATTCAAAAGGCGCAAATGACCAAGCCCTGATTTACACCTTTTGAAGAAAGAATAGGCTTCATGCCTAGGCTTATACCTTCCTAACTCCAACTTGTTCTGGCTTACAACCCTCCAGATAAACGTCAGGCTTGCCTAAATTTACAGATTCCTTGCCGATCAAGTCACTGCAGCTGAATAGGCCTGACGCTTCATAGCACGGAGGTGCCCGCACAGTAGCACTTACCAGTGCACAGCCCTTGTGGGATCCATTGATATGAAGTGACAGTAACGTGCATCCTGCTCAAGTGCAAGGAGCAGCCTGCAGACAAAAAATATGTCATTACACACCAACACATTTTAAGCAATACCAGAGGCAAAGACAGCAAAAGTTTGAGCACGAGCTGTGTTAAGTCAATTATCTAAAGTAATTGTAAATGTGACAAATTATGCATGAAAGGATAATCCTGTAGGCCTGGGCAGGTGTGCAGGGTGTGCGGCCTTCATGATGATCCTGCAGGCCTGGGCGGATGTGCAGGGCGTGCAGCCTTCATGTTAGCTTAAGTCACATCAAATTGGCATGATATTTACCACCATGAGCCACCATGACCCATACAAAGCTATGTCCACCTCCTACAAAACACCACTACTATGTTTCCTCACAATGTGAATTAACAATCTTACTTTTCAACCAATGATCCTTCATTAGACTGTCTCGTGCAGCCGTTTGGCCAATCAATCCTATCATTCCCAGGCCCTGAAACCTTTGCAAGCAAGCACAAAGCAAGCTTTGTACCTGTTCATGCGAATCATGACGTTCGTCTTGTGCTCAATGCCCAAGGATGTTGTCACAATGGCCAAATTACTTGAATGCGCCTGAGAGTCAGATGCTGCAAAGCAAGACAGAAGCAACATCAGAAGTCACAAAATGCTGCCTCTTTCTAAGTAGATGAAATGCGCATCATGGATCCATACCCCGCAAAAGAAAACAATAGCTCAAGGCGGCCAGCCAGGGGTGGGTACCTAGCCACCAAAATCAGTGGGGTGCCTGCGGATCCACCAAAGCTTAAGGGGCCTTTTCTTACGCCAAAGAAGGGTCACAGACAAAGGACTGTGGACTGCATGTATCTGGGCAAACGGCACCATTGAGGGGGGTCATCCATATCCCCCAAACGGAGTGTACCAATGCGCCTGTGAGAAGTTGCCATGTTCACGCACCTTGGAAGCAGAGGGAAGTCGGGTGTTTTGCCCATGCCACAGCCTTCTCTAGAACAGAGGCATCAATTTCCACTTGGGGTGTTGGGGCTTTAGAGCGCACAGCAACAATGTTCGTTGCCTCTCTGCATTCCATTCCATGCAAAGACAGAGAAGCTACTCTATAAGCTTAAGCTAGAAATAGACTTGAAGGCGAATGTATGGAGACAAGACTCTTGCTGAAAGACCGACAGCATGCCGTGCACTAGGGAGCAGTAAGGACATTGCAAGGCTCAAACCTGTTCACGTATGTAGAAGGACGGATCAGGCCAGGGACCTTGTAAGGCCCTGAAAGTAGAACACACAGGGCAAGGGAGGCTAGTGTGTTGCTGCTTCTTATGTTGCATGTGTGTGCGTATGCGTTTTTGTGCATGGGTGTTTGTGTGTGCGTGCGTGTTTGTGTGTGCATGTGTGTGTGCAAGCGTGTGCGTTTGTGCGTGCATGTGTGTGTGTTTGTGTGTATGTGTGTGTTGTGTTGTGTGTGCGTGTGTGTGTGTGCGCGCGCGGGTGTGTCTGTGCGTGTGCATGTGCGTGTTTATGTGTGCATGTATGTATGTGAGTGTGTTTGAGTGTGTGTGTGC
>LFIK01005187.1_pt1 | contig 10486 bp, 10 predicted proteins | sample 643401 | NCBI WGS metagenome assembly LFIK01 (sample SAMN03777447, study PRJNA286221) | soda lake metagenome | biome: soda lake; feature: Kulunda steppe; material: water; isolation source: sample T5-Br brine of Lake Tanatar-5 | place: Russia: Kulunda steppe | collected 2010-07
GTTTCCACTAACCTTTCAAGCGATAAATCCAATTCATCAGCAAGGTTTAATATAGCATTTTCGGTTGGTAAAAACAAAGTAAATCCTGCTTCAAAATCTCCACTACCAGGTAAAGGCAATAAATCTATTGGAATGTCTCCTGAAGCGATTAAATCAAATAAAATATCCATAAGATCTTCCGGTATAAAACCACTCGCAACTTCACTCAAGACTTCGCTAGGTAATAACACGTTATCCGTCCCAATGATGACGCCGTTTGATGCCGTATATTCTAAATCATTCACAAAAACATTCCCATTTAAGGCTAAGCGATTGTTGCTCGTTGTAAAACCAATATCTTCACCTTGTAAAGTCGTTAATGTTAAAGGGGTAAATCCTTCAATTGCACTTTTAGATCGCACACCGTCTATAACATGATAAAGCAGTAAAGGTTCTAACACATCACTTTCCTTTAATTCGTTTAAAGTGGTATCTAAAGTCCCTAATAAATTATTAATTGCTTCATCATTTGGCGCAAAGATAGTTAAGGCTTCACGGTCTACAAACGTTTCTTCAAGTTCTGCAGCTTCAATGAGTTCTACAAAAATTTCGAATGATTGACTGGCTTTTAACGTGTTTAATGCATCTTCAGCAAATACATTGACACTAACATTCACGTTTACCCCTTCACGATTAACAATATCACCGCTCGTAATCAAATCCCCTGTTAATTGGTAAGTTCCTACTTGATTGTTGGCATATCGCCCGCGCGCATCATCCCATGAAACACGCAAAGTAACTATCTCGTCATTTTCAAGTGTAACGTCTACTTCTGATGGCAAACTTAAATCATCAAAATTTGTAAACTGCGCAACATCAAGTGGTTCAAAGGTTTCAACACTCTCAATATTGGTCGCATCATTTCCACAAGCATAAAGCATGAATGTTATCAATAATATAGTCATTAAAGCACCGATTCGTTTCACACGCATCACCTCACGGATTAATTATATCATGATTAAAAAATAAACCCTTATAATTTAGAGTATATAAATTTTGTGTTACAAAGTATTAGAATGTATATGCAAAAGAAAAAGAAAATTAAACATAGTCTTTCGTTTAATTTTCTTTTTGACGTTGTTTTAAAAGCAAAATAATTCCTTCAAACCAAGCACTTAACATTACTAATGCAATAGGGATTATTAAAAGCGTTAAAGCTTGAAACGCAAGGGTGAAAAATGAAAAGAAAATATAAAATAAATATATATTTATAATTAGCATAACAACCGACCATTGAAAAATGCCCATTTTAAATTTTCCTCTATAAATATTATGCAGTCCAAAAGGAAGTAAAAACGCCAATTTAATCGTTTGAATTGGATCGATACCATCTTTTTCTTCATGGTCATACATTCTAAACCCATCACCATCTCTAATATCCCACCAAAGCCTTGTGATTAATCCATCTGCCGTAACCCAAATAAAATAAAACGGTAAGATAAAAATTGAAATGAATAATGGGGTAATGAACCAAAGCCCAATAAAAAGCATGGTTTGAGCCAACCCTCTCATGTGATGCCCTAGATAATAATTATGGACACCGATAGGCGTTAAAAATGCTAATATCAAGGCAATATTTCTATTCCTTGATGATTTTCTATCGTAATTGTTTTTATGAATATTTATATAAACATCAATTTTTTCACTCATAATAAAACTCCTTGATTGATTTTTTAATCTTGCTTTATAATGTTTAAGAGTTCATGATAGTAATTCTCTTCATCAAATGCTAAAGGATAATCTACCTCCAGCGCAGGTTCATAAGAGTGGTGGTCTTGAGTGACAAATGTTAAAGGAGACGTATATACAATAGGTTTCCCCGATGGTAGACTTGTAAAAAACTGTCCTCCTGAACCTCCCGCAGTATTTTCCCCTATAATTTTTCCGAGTTCTTGGTCTTGCATGGTTCTTGCGATAATATTTGCGGCACTATAAGTTATTGGAGACGTTAATGCATAGTAATCGATAAAATCAAACGTTGCTTTTGATGTAATAGAGGTCTTGATATGGTAATCTTTATCGCCATAGACACGCTCCATTGTTACATCATTTGAAGCGATTAACGCAAGCAATTCCGCAGCACTTCTTAACTCTCCACCTACATTACACCTTAAATCCAAAATGATAGTAGAAGGATTTTCTTCTAGATCAATTAAGAAGGCATTGAAATCATCTATAATTGCTATGTTCATAGTGGGTATATTTACAAGATAAGTATCGTCTTTAAGCGTTTCATAACTGAAAACGAATTGTTCACAATATTCGCTTCTTTCAGTGTGATAATTCATAAATTCTCTTATGTTGCTTGCTTCAACACTGTTAATTTCCTTTGTGTAATCCACTGAGGTTTTATAATACCCATTGTTTACTCCACCAGTGTGCATTTCATCCAATGTTAACAAAAATTTCCTAACGCCTCTGTAATGTAAGTCTTCATCCATCATCATGGTTTCATAGGCTTCAAAAGCTTCATCCCATGAATCATTAAGATGTGTCAGTCCGTAACGGTATTCCATTAAAAGCTTTAAAAAATTATATGACGCATCTCTTAAATCATTAGGAACATACATGTCCAAATCATCATATTCTAAATCACTGATTGTTCTGGTGTGTACTAAGGAAATCAATTTTGGGTGATAATATAAGTTATAAAATTCAGGCATAATAAATAAATTAACAAGATGGAGTGGCATGTAATAATTGCCTCTATCTTCATGAATAAAAAAATTATAGGGTTCTAAAGCAATTTCAGTAAAACTACTTTCAACAACATAACCATTAACCTTTGTCCCTTGAAAATACATGAATTCAGAAAACATTTCATCATTCGTTGCAAATAAAGGATCATTAAACCTTAACACGTTTGTATTTGAGTTAATAACCATCGTTCTTCTCAATGTTTCATCGATTGATTCAAATGGTTGGTCTTGATGTAAAATTATACGACCATTAGTAATAGCATGCGTAATCGCCGGTGAGACATCTAAAGCATTATAAAAACGAATATAATCACTAATATCTACATAGGGTAAATTTGATTCATTTATATAATAAACCCCTAAAGATTCATAATCATCATTTTCTAAAACACCAGTGGTGTCTTCTATATCAATTTGCTCGTGACGGATTCTACTTATTTCACTTGGATCAAATTCTTCAAAAAAGGCACAAGCACTCACCATCAATAAAAGCAATCCACTCATCAATAAAATTCGCATTATTCTTTCCCCCTAAACGTATCTTAATATTAATATGAATGACGCACTTTATCAATCAAATCTAATAAAAAAACACGTCAAAACGTGTTTTTTATTATCCTCTAGAAGGGGAAGGTTTATTGTATGATCTTTTTTGTTTATGTTTATGCTTGTTTTGTGACCCCTTTTTTTGATTAAAATTCTTAAATTTTAAATGATTTTTTCTTTTATTATTATCTTTTTTTGTTGGGGCTTCTATTGTGTAGTCATGTTTTGAATCAACTGGAATCACCATTCCAATATGTTTTTGAATCGATTTCAAAAGATGGGTTTCTTCTTTTGAACAAAACGATAAGCTACTCCCCAAACGTCCAGCTCTAGCAGTCCTACCTATTCTATGCATATACGTCTCAGGCGTCTCAGGCAAATCATAATTAAACACATGAGAAAGATGGTCAATATCTATTCCACGAGAAGCCACATCCGTTGCGACTAAAACTTTAATTTTACCTTTTTTAAAATTATTAAGTGTGGTTTGACGTTGTGATTGTGTTTTATTTCCGTGAATCGCTTCTGCGTAGACATTTTCCTGACTCAATGATTTAACCAAGCGATTGGCTCCTTGTTTTGTACGAATAAAGACAAGCGCATTTTTTACATCAGGTTTTTTAAGCAAATCTTTTAATAAAAGTGCTTTATTGGCTTTTTTAACAAAATATACAGATTGATCAATACTCTTTAAAGGTTCATTGTCTTTAGCAATCTCTATACGAATCGGATTAGTAAGTAGGCTTTTAGATAAACTAATAATACTTTGGGGTAGGGTTGCTGAGAATAACATGGTTTGATGCGGCGTTGGAAGTTTTGAAGTTATGGTTTTCACATCTGGAATAAAGCCCATATCTAACATTCTATCCGCCTCATCTAAAACATAATATTTAATCGTGTCCAATTTAATAACTTTCATATTAATCAGATCTAATAATCGACCTGGCGTTGCAATGATTACATCAACCCCGCGTTTAATCGTTACGATCTGTTTTCTTTTAGGAACCCCGCCATATACTGCGATGGTTTTAACAGTAGAATTCATAGAATAGTCATGAAAACTTTCCTTGATTTGCAAAGCAAGTTCTCTCGTTGGTGCTAGTACTAAAGCTAAAGGCTTCTTTTTCCCGGTTTTTTGTGGTTGGTTTTGAATATGATTTAATATAGGCAAGGCAAAAGCCGCAGTTTTTCCCGTTCCTGTTTGAGCACTCCCTAAAATGTCTTTTCCGTTTAAAATGTGTGGGATTGCTTCACTTTGTATTGGGGTCGCTTCGTCATATCCCCCTTTTTTGACTGCTTTTAAAAGCAGTTGATTTAAATTTAATTGCGTAAATGTCATTGATTGATCTCCTTTTTCTTATAAGACAAAAATAAAAAACGTCGCAAAGGTAGCAACGTTTTATATTGCGTCTTTATTACATCGATTGATTTTAATTAATCGGCTTGCATATTATACCATTTATTTTAAAAAAAGCCATTGTTTTATAGTTTTAATCATAAATATTTTATGTAAACGTTATTTTACGTGATATATTGCTTTTAAACTTGGATTTGTGTACCATAGTTTTGAGGACTGATACAATGAACGATAAATTAGAACCCACTTTAAATATGACATACAGTATTTTGTTCGATACTTCTTTTAATTCAATCAAACATCATTTAAATGATGAAGATTGGATATTTGTTGATTTAAGAAGTGACGTTGAATTGATTGCTTATCCAATGATTAAGGGGTTTAAACAAATTGCCTTTTATGAAACAATAATTGATGCAGCGATATTAGACTATAATGGTAGTCTGTTTCACGCTTCGGCTTTAAAGAATGAAAAAAGATTACGTGAGCTATTTCCCAAAAATAAAAATATTGTGCTTATATGTAGAAGGGGAATACGCGCTCAATACATTAAAGAGGCTTTAATGCATTTAAACTATACGCATGTTTTCAATGTAGGCAGTATTCATGATTATACATAAGATGTCGAACGCTTTTACACGTTCGACATTTTTTTAATCTGCTAATATGACTGATCCGCCATATTCTTGTTCAATCCACTCTGAAATTTCATCACTTTTTAACACTTCATAAAGCGCTTGGATAAATTTAGCATCTTCATTATCACTTAATGTGACTAAGACATTGGCGTAAGGGGAATCACTCGCTTCAAGCGCCAAAGCATCTTCTAATGGATTAAGGCCGTGATCAAGCGCAAAGTTTCCATTAATGAGCACTAAATCTCCTGATTCATTATCATAGTTTGTGTAAAGCTGGATTGGATCGATTTCTATGAAATCTATATCAAAATCACTCGTAAAGAATGTATCTAAGGTATCAATATTAGCGGCGATGATATCTGAATCTTCTAAGGTATCATTTATTTCAATAAGTTCAGCATCTTCTAATACTCCTAGTAATCTTGGACGATCTGATGGGGAATTTGAAACAATGATTTCTAAATCATTTGGAAGGTCACTTAGATCATCATGTGTTTTTGAATAAAGGCCAATCGGTTCAATATGAACCCCTCCAATGTTAACAAAATCATATCCATGTTCCTCTATTTGATTTTCTAAATATGGGATGTGTTGAAAGAAATTTGCGGTTAAATCCCCTTCGTGTAACGCAGTGTTTGGTAAGACATAGTCACTAAACTCTACTATCTCAAATTGATAGGCTTCATCGATATGTTCATTCGCTTGCTTTAAGATCTCAGCATGCGGTGTAGGGGAAGCCCCTACACTGTAATCATTTGATGACCCACAGGCTTGAAGCGTGAATGTAAAGATGGCAATTGCTAATAATATAATTAATTTTTTCATTGTTATCTCCTTTAAGTTTTTTTTAGTTTTTTGACGAATAAATCGCCGATAAGTTGAATCATTAAAATGAGAACAACGATTAAAATCGTTGCTATCCATGTTACCAATGGTCTATTTCTAGAATAGCCATATAAATACGCTAAATTTCCTAATCCACCAGCACCAATCGCGCCTGCTATGGCAGTATATCCAGCCAGCGCAATAGAAGTTACCGTCAACCCTCTTATAAGCGCTAAGATAGATTCAGGAATAAGCACTTTAACCATAATTTTATAATCGTTTAAACCAAATGCTCTAGATGTTTCTTTTAGATCTTGACCTTTCTCAAACAAGGCAAGTTCAACCAACCTTGCATAAAAGGGAGTGCCACCTATAACTAAGGCAGGGATTGCCGCAGAAGGGCCTAGTATACTCCCTATAATAATTCTTGTAAGTGGGATAAGTAATACAATTAAGATAAGAAAAGGAATCGACCTTCCAATACTCGTTATTATTGATAAAATACTGTAGATGGTTTTATTAGGTTTTAATCCCCCTTGCGCGGTTGTGAACAGTAAACTGCCTAATATAAGCCCAAATACCCCAACAAAAAATGTTGAAACAAGGGTCATATAAAGTGTTTCATTAAATGCTTGTAAATAATTATCAAAAGCGATCATGAACGATTTCAACTCCATATTCTTTTAGTACTTTTTTCGTATTCTTAATATCATCACTTTCAATACTGACTAACATAACCCCTTCAGAAGAAGGCGTTATATTCGCAAACAAAATATTGATTGATAGGTTATGGCTAAGAATAATTTGTGAAAGAATTTTTTGATGGGTAATATTTTTGTTAAACCTTAGCAGCACAAGATTCTCTGAGTTTTTATAATTAGAAGCGATATCTTCTATGTTAAACCCAATCGATGCGGTTAAGCTTTTTGTGATAGGATGTTTCGCATTGAATAATATGTTATCAAGCGAACCTTCTTCAACAATTTCTCCACTATCCATAACAGTCACATAATCACATATGGCTTTAACCACATGCATATCATGCGTCACAAAGACAACGGTTAAATCTCTTGATTCTTTGATATTTTTGATAATACTTAAAATGGTTTGAGTCGTATTAACATCCAATGCACTGGTAGGCTCATCACACAATAAAATCTCAGGGTCATTGATTAAAGCTCTAGCAATCCCAACACGTTGTTTCATTCCACCAGAAAGTTTGGCTGGATACGTTTCTTCGACGCCTTTTAGGCCAACACTTTTGATTAAATCTAATGCTTTTTGTTTATCTTGTTGCGTCGGCTTTTTAAACGCACTAATTGGAAATAAAACATTTTGTAAAACGGTTTTATTTTCAAGTAAGTTAAAATGTTGAAAAATCATTCCGACTTGACGTCTCAACATTCGCATAGACTCCTTGTTTAATTTTCTAATGTCTTTATATTCTAATACTTCTAACGTTCCACTTTCATAAACTTCTAGTTGATTGATCAACCTAATTAATGTACTTTTACCCGCACCAGAATGACCAATTATGCCATGAATACTTCCTTTTTCAACACTGAAAGTAGTAGGTTTTAAAGCATGGACTTTATGGTTTTTTTCATGATATGTTTTGCTTACATTTTCAAAATGTATCATAGTAAACAGCTCCTTAAAATAAAAAAACGACTTTCCAATGAAAGCCGCGTAAACGATCACTCATTGTTGGGCATAGCCCCTTGGTATAAGCACCTAATTGAATAGGTTGCTGCCGCATCAAAGGATACCTTTCCTAAACGGCTCTTAATGAATTAATATTTATTTTTAAAACAATATTATACGTTTATATGTATTTTGTCAACGGGTTCGAAAATGTAAGGGTTCCCATAAAAAAAGCCTTATATTTTAAAATAATATGAGGCTTTTTAATGAGGATTTATCGCTTTTATACTTTCTGGCTTATGTAATAAATACCCTTGCATATTGTAACAATTCAATTTTTCTAGTAATGCTTTTTGTTCGTTGGTTTCTACACCTTCAATTACGATTGTTTTATAAGACATATTTGATATTTTTTGAACCATTTTGATAATTTCTTTCGTTTGGTCTTTATGAATGGTTTTGGTAAATAATCTATCAATTTTAATGACGTCATAATCAATCCCTTCTAAAATACCAAGTGATGAGTATGATTTCCCAAAATCATCCAAAGCAATCTCAAAACCATAATCTTTAAAGCAACTTATTTGTTTTTTACAAAGGCTTAAATCATAAACGAATAAGTTTTCTGATACTTCAATGCATACGTTTTTGGGACTCATATTGTAGTGTTTTAATGTAGAATTTATGTATTTTATTGTTTGTTTATTTAAAAATGCTTCCGGAGTCAAATTGATAGAAAGTTTAACTTGAGAATGATTTTTATAGTAATTATCAAAAGATTCTAAAGCTTTATTAATCAAATAGAACTCTAAATCCAGTAATTGATTATTCTGTTTCGCTATTTCAATAAACGAATCAGGATTAATGCATCCTAAGTCTTTATCATTCCATCTAGCAAGTTGTTCTAAATATAAAATAGAATCATCTTTTGTATTGATTATTTTTTGAAAATGTATATCGATCAATTCATTTTTGATCGCATGGGTCAATTTCTTTGACATATCTGGGCAATTACTAAGTGGTTTATTTTTGATTAAATCTTGATTACAAATATTTAGTGGACCTACCATTTCGTATTTAAAATTATACTTGTTCTTATCAATAATTCTTAGTGTCATTAAAAAAACAATGAAAACCACACTGTAAAAAAAGATAATAAAGCTAGTACCTATTTCTGTATTAAGACTTAACCAAGATAAAAAAACCATTATTATGGCCACTAAGCTTGTTAAAACAACCTTAATCATAAAATATGCATATTTTTTCACAGTATCACCTCTTGATGTCAAACTATCCCCTTTATAAAAACCTCATACATCTCCCTTTATCCCTTTATAACCTAATTCTAATTCAAAGTAATTTTTTAAAACAGCGCGGATGTGTCGTAATTTTTTACTCATAAAAAAGAACCCTTAATAAAGGGCTCTAATTAGACGTATTTTTTCTTTAAGTAATTAATCACAAACAAATCAAAGTTAATCTTGAAGTCATCCTCTATTCTTAAAGTAAACCGATCGATTTTTTGTGCATTCCCTTCCATCTGCAAGACGCTATAGCATTTGAACAAACTTTCTTCGTAATTATAAAAGTCCTCTAACTCATAATACGCTAAAGCTTTATAATAATAAAAATAATCAAATAAGTAATGTCTTCTTGTATGTAAGCCTCGTTTTAATCCAATATCACAAAATCTTATGACTTGATTAAAGTCTTTTAAGATACCATAAGCTTTACTTAAGCTCATTAAGATTGTAGAGTGAATCAAATCACTTCCACCACTCATGATATGTTCTTCTGTAGTGAATAAATCACTTAAACGATAAAGAAGTTTTTTATGCATGTCTCCATCGATTAAATCTAAAAGACTGCTTAGGATAAGAATTTCTATATCCGTAAAATATTGGTTTTTTAATATCTTTGGAAAATCAATCAAATTAGAAACCAAAGCCGCTACTCTTTCATTAGAAATTTCATCATACATAAAACGTTTCATAATCAAAATATAATCATAGTATTTCTTATTTTCTTCTTCAATGATAATATCTTCTTTAATTATTTTATTTAATTTATTAAATGCTTCTTTTTGTTTATTCACTACAGCGTTATATAACTCATCCAAAAGAGCATCTTGTGTTTTCTTTTGCTTTTCAAAATCTTTTAACAATTTTTGACTTGGGATTCCTAAACGTTTATTAAATGACTCTAATTTTTCGATTGGAATTTCACATTCACCACTTCTATAACGCTGATATTGACGCAACGAACAAATACCCTCAACAAACTTTTCTTGAGAGATTTTTCGACCATATCTAACTTTTTCTAAGTAGTTTGCAAGTTCCATTGAATCCATGAAAACACCCTAAAATACGACATATCCGCGCTGTTTTAAGCACTTTTTATTGGTTATAATCACTAGTGAAAGGTGGCGATTTAAAATGAAAAAATTAATTTTAGGAACACTTTTATTAACATTTGGTTTAGTTGGTTTTAACGTAGAAAGCTCACAAATAGAGTTTGCTGGTTTTGAAGACAAAGATCTTCCTGAATATGTAAGACTTGGTTTTGAAGACAAAGACCTTCCTGAATATGTAAGACTTGGTTTTGAAGACAAAGACCTTCCTGAATATGTAAGACTTGGTTTTGAAGACAAAGACCTTCCTGAATATGTAAGACTTGGTTTTGAAGACAAAGATCTTCCTGAATATGTAAGACTCGGATTTGAAGACAAAGATCTTCCA
>LFIK01005188.1_pt1 | contig 10485 bp, 18 predicted proteins | sample 643401 | NCBI WGS metagenome assembly LFIK01 (sample SAMN03777447, study PRJNA286221) | soda lake metagenome | biome: soda lake; feature: Kulunda steppe; material: water; isolation source: sample T5-Br brine of Lake Tanatar-5 | place: Russia: Kulunda steppe | collected 2010-07
ACACGTGCTGATTGAATGGACCCTGCTGCACTGCGTGCGCCGCACGCTTCTGGTCTCTGCGCAAAGGAGGGGCGCCCGCTCCTCTTGCTGTGTGTTGTGTGCGCGCACAGCAGGTGGTGTGCACATGTAGCATGCAGAATTGCCTGTACAACTTGGCTCTGACAAGGGCACAAGATATGTGCCACTGAAAGCTCTTGCCAGGATGATATGGAGGGCAGGCAGTCTGTGCACATGCCCGCGGTGTCTGTAGTCTACAGCAGCAAGGCTCGCAAGGGTGCCGGTTCGGCGCGCTGCGCGGCCGACTATCGAACCATCTGGCTGCATAACAGCTGGAGAACACCCAACAAGCTACTCAGAGAGGTGGTGGTTGTGCTCCTGCTTCATCGGCTGCACGGGCAAGTGGTCTGCCCCCCCCACCCCCTTGGCCACGTGGCCTGAGCTCTGATTTTCAGTCCAGCAGGCAGAATGCCACCCTGTGCCCTGGTGCTCTCCCAGAGGTTGAAAGGGTGCTGGTGCTGCAGAACACACACGCAGCAGCAGGCCTGGGCTACGGTCCAAATCATGGCCCAGGCCCGCAGCCAGGCGCTGTCTGTGGCCTGCTACGCTTCCTGTGTGTTGTGCCCGTATGGGCAGAGCATTATTTGTGCATATAACTAATGAAGTAGACACACACACAGGAAGATCAAGCTAGTTCACTCATGAAATGATGCGCTTCCTGTGTGCTGTGCCCTACAGGCTGAGCCAGATGTGCGGCGCAAGGCGCTTCCCAAGGTGGCGGCCGCCCCGAGTGTCGGCCACCTGCTGAATGAGCTGTTTGAGGCTATGTGCGAGGGGTGAGTGCAGCTGGCTAATGCTGCACGCGTACGTGGGCGGGTGGGTGGCTGTGGGTGGCCATGCGCGAGGGGTGGGTGCTTCAGCTCACTTCCCCTTTGTCCAGGAGCGTGGGCTTGTGCGCAGCCTGCCTTGTGGGCCTACAGCGCCTGCTGCTTGGCCCCCCCTGCTGCAACGCGACCTGCTGCGCTTTGGAGGGATGCTCTACATTCCACGCACGTGCGCGCTCCCAGCATCGGGCCTGGCTGGCGCGGGCGCAGGGAGGATGGCTGCCTCTTGAGACCAGCCCACCTGCCATGAATGTGAACGCAGCATGCCCCTGCCACAGATATGATCCCAGCACGCCCCTGCCGTAAGTGTGACCCCAGCATGCCCATGCCGTTGGTATGACCTCCTGTGTCTCTGGCCATCTTCTTGTGCGCTCAAGCCTTCATGAAAAGTCCAGGAGGCCAGAGCAAAATTGTGTTGACACAAGCACAACATGAGGGCAGACACAAGTTTGCAAGTACCTGCTTGGTAGGAGGGAGGGCCGGGTCTGCTGCGCGTGTGGGATGTCTCCAACGCCTTACGCACCCTAGCAGTAGACTTCCTTAACGCCTGACGCGCCCGCTATGATAGCTGTGATCCTCAGCACAGCACAATCTAATGCCTGTCAGTCAAATCATGTGGTGCAATCAAGGCAACGGTCCTGGACATGCCAGGAAACCAGCCACACAGCCCTCGCCCCCCTCCTACCTTTTTTGCGTGCCTTGGATTGTGTGCCCACGGATTGCACAGCACCACCCCTCCTGCCATGTGGCCCATCCGCGCCCATGAAAACATCCGCGCCCATATGACCACATCCGCGCCCATGACCACATCCGCCCATGACCACATCCGCGCCCATGACCACAGGTCTTTGATACAACCCACATTTGTGTTGGAGCACCCCATAGCGATCTCGCCGCTGGCCAAGCCGCACCGATCTAAACCTGGAGTCACTGAGCGCTTTGAGCTCTTTATTGCCGGTGAGTTAAAAGAAGGCAATGTCCATGCCTTTGATGATACGTGTGCAAGGCACGCTGACACCACCTGCAGCAGCCATGTGCATAACAAGCCTGGCTTCCTCGCTTGTTGCGCATGTGTTCAGGGGAGATTCATTATGTGACTGTTGTCTCTGGCATTCAGTGGGGCCAGCTTGACAGCAGAGAACTTCTTTAGGGGTCAAGCTCTGTGCCCAGCTCTACTTGTCTTCATGCCACACATGCGGCTCTATTTTCAATGGCATGTGGGATAGAAAGGTCAGAACACTATGTCTGCCACAAAGATGTGCTCCTCTGTATGTGCGTGTGCACAGCTAGAGAGCACGCCAACGCTTTCTCCGAGCTCACGGACCCGGTAGAACAGAGAAGACGATTTGAGCAGCAGGTCAGTGCATGCTTGCGCGCAAGCCTGCGTGTCATGAAAAGCCGGGCACGTGTGATGTGACCCGGTAGAACAGAGAAGACGGTTTGAGCAGCAGGTCATTGCGTGCTTGCACGCAAGCCTGCGTGTCATGAAAAGCCGGGCGCGTCTTGTGTGATGTGTGTTGCAGCGCAAAAGGATGCGTACAGTGTGCTTTTATGTGTGCTTGCACACATGCTTGCTTGCCCGCGCCCTGGTCAACGTCGTCAGTGGTTTGTTTGCATCTCAAGAATGGCCCACTGCGCGTGCCACAAAAACAGGTTGTGGCAATATTGAGCATGTGAATCTCGGTGACCAAACAGAGGCAAAGCCTTGTGCCTGCCTGTGTCAGTTGCAAACAAGTGAAGCATCCCTCTGCAAAGAGCCAGTGAGTAAATGCGTGTGTCTGGTGCGTCTGGTTCCAGTGCCAGTCTGCAGGCGGGCCTTGAAGGAGCCTTGTAGTGCCTGAGTGTTTCCAGTGCCGGCCTGCAGGCGGGCCTTGTAGGAGCCATGGGGCCGGTGACTGAGCGCTTTTGGTGTCGACCTGCACGCCGCTGCAGGTTGCTGAGCACAAGCAGGCGGTGGAGGCCGCCAAGGCAGCAGCGGCAGAGGAGGGGGAGCAAGGGGGAGCGGATGAAGATGCGCCTTATGAGGTGAGGGCTTCTGTGCATGTATGCACGCATGTGTGTGCATGATCGCGTGCGTTTATTTGTGTGCTGCGCATGGAGTGTGTGTGGCTAGGCATTCATGAAAAATCAGCCTTGACGAAGCAGCCAGCAGGTATCACGCTGGTCCTTACAAATGCAGGTGTCACGCTGGTCCTTATGAATGCAGGTGTCACGCTGGTCCTCATGAGTGCAGGTGTCACGCTGGTCCTTATGAATGCAGGTGTCACGCTGGTCCTTATGAGTGCAGGTGTCACGCTGGTCCTCATGAATGCAGGTGTCACGCTGGTCCCGGCAAGGCACAGCACGTGGGATGTGTGATGTGTGTGTGATGCAGGATGCGGCACCATTTGTGCCGCGGCAACCATGCTTAGGAGCCCGCCCACCCACAGCCCTGCATGCGCAGATGGCTTGTTTGCTCAAAATAGCCTGCAGCCTTGCTTGCTGACAGGCAGCATCAGCAGCCACTTTCTCCTATCCGTTTGTCCCCCTTGTGCAACCAACAGCTAGCTTTGGTTGCGGGACGCTCGCTGCAGGTGGAGGTTGATTACGACTTCATCACCGCCCTAGAGCATGGCATGCCCCCGACGGGCGGCCTTGGCATTGGCATAGATCGGCTTGTGATGCTCCTCACTGACAGCCCATCCATCCGTGATGTCATTGCCTTCCCGCTCATGAAATGATGAGTTGCTGGTCAATGGTGTCTTCTGGGAGCACCTGGCTTGGGCTGTGAGGACACCTTGGATGCATGGCCCATGCAGGTCACACTACTTGCGTGAGACGTAGTGTGCTCTGTGCCAGTTCTGTCCAGACTCCTCAAGTCATGTCTGTGCGATGGCTTACGTCACTCCTGAACTGATGGCTTCTTGCTCACTTGGTTTGGTGGAAAAGTCCTCCGGCTGGTGGGACTTCCTAATGTATGCTGTATTGTCTTTATGCAAGCCCTTGCCTTGTTAGGCTTTCTTTAGGCTTTCTCAAGAATTTAGAATGTGACTTTTAGATATGCAGTTCTTGAGCATCACATGTCTTGCTTAAGCTTTGTGCATCTTGTCTTTAAACGGTTCGGACAGGTTACAGGTTGTTATCTTTCACCAAAAAGAAACGCGTTCTTTCTGGCATTTGTAGCTTTTTTCTTCTTCAGCTAGGTGGTTGCAGGCCAGAGGCTTAAGCTTGAAGCTGTCCTTCTTCGGCAGGTATAGCTGTGTATGTAACCTTTGCGCGAGCTGCCAGTGCCAGCTGGTCTGCATCACCTTTGACTTTGGATGCTGCGTTTGACTTCAAGTCAACAAGTTGTTGAGCTCCCATTCCCTCCCTTCATACTTGTGGCAGAACTTCATGGTGAGCAAGCCTTGCTTGCTTGAGGTCCAGGCGTGTCTTGCCCCAACCTAGCATGTGATGCACTGCATCCTCCTGGCAGGAGTAGGCGTAGCTGAAATCAACCTGAACCCACTGCTGCAGATGGGGCCGCAACCAGATTGCAAAATGGCTCCACCTGGTGGAGCAAGCACCATCCTGCACCCCATGGCTAAGCCTGAATGGTCAATATATCTGGTAGGTAAGGTAAGGTTTAAGGCTGTATCCGCCGAACGAGGGCAGCTTAGCCGGTAGTGGCCTCCAGTGAGGTTCGAACCCCGAACCCACAGGTTGCGAGGGTGGATAATCGACTTCCCATCTCAGGTGCCCCGCCGCCTGCTCGACTATGCGGAGCTTGTACGCCTACCTGTAGTGCCTCTGAGACCCGGGCACTTTAAGGTCTACAGGAGAAAGGGGGTCAGGCACCGACAGGCGGTTCTGTGCGGCTGGCTGCCAGTGCAGTGGTTCCATGAGGGGGAAGGGACCAAGTGGGGCACAGGTGGATGCAGCTGCCTTGTCTGCTCTCAGTTCTAGGTTTCTTGTGAGAGAGGCTCGTGGATGCATGCAGCTGCCAGTGCCATCAGCAGCCCCTCTGATGTTCAGGTGATGTACTTAGTATATGTGTATGATGAGCGCCTTGCACTTCCATGTGCTTTTGCAGGCCAGGATAAAGTGGTGCGCGTGTATGATGAAGCCACCGGCAAACAGGTACAGGCCAGCTGCTTTGCCTGCTCCAACCAGTTGAGCTTGTGATAACCATGCTTCGACTGCGGGGTCTGCGCTGCAGGTTGCATTCAAAATCCTCACTTAAGTTTCTTTGTGTGTACAAAGAGTTGTGCTCAATTGGCTCACAACTACAGCTGGTGACAAATGAGCCTTAAGTCCATGGTGTCAGGCAATCCATTGTGTGGCCTCTGTGCAACTTTCATCACCACAACCCTGGGCACTCTCAATTGGTCTAGCCTTGTGTGGCAGCTTTTTGAATGCACCTAACTAATCTTGGATTGGGAGCATTTTCTGAACTAGGGTCTCACTCCACGCACAAACATACGCACATGCACGCGCACGCACAAACACGCAACGCACAAACATGCACACACGCACACACACACACACACACACACACACACACACACACACACACACACACACACAAACGCGCACACGCGCACACAGACACCCTCCAGTCAAGTTCTATGTTCTGGTAGATTCACCCCTGCGACTCTCAAGAGTTGCTCCAGCGACGCTAGAGCATTGCTATGCAGTATAGGAACATCGGATGCTTGGCCGTACGTAAATGGAGCACTCCACATGTGTGCTTAAGAGTCATCCCAATTGGCACATTTTTGGTCTGGTTGCACCATTAACGCAGCACTTGTGCCAGTATTTGTACTTTTAGTTCAATCTAAGAAGCATCCGGCCCCTGCATGTCGAGCTACCCAAAGCTTACTGTCAACTTAAGTGGATTATCACTGAAAGCGCTGGTCGGCAATGAAGAGGGTCCAGTCTTAATCAGAGCTTGTTTGCAACATGGGACGGTGTGCCCGTGTCGGGATTGGGCTGATGCTCCTTTGAAATTCCACAGTGTATCCCTCCCCGTCTTGGGTTCTTAATTAATGGTGGTTTGGACATGCTGTTGGAAATGCAATGCTCACTTGCACGTGCAGGACCCAAAGAGGAACCCTGCAATCATTGATTTTGACGAGGCATTGCATCGTCTTTAAATCACGCATTCCCAAACAGGTGCACCTGCTCGCTCAATCTCTGAGAATTCCATGCACATGCTCTTAAGTCTATCGCCATTCTGGATGCTGGGCATGTAGGCGGCCACCCTGGATCACGGGGACGACATCAACTGCTGTGGTCACTCCAACTTGCTGCATGCGGTCAACTGGAGCCCAGACGACCCGCATGTAAGATTGCTGTGGCAACTCCCACATGGATGGTTGTGTGGCCCATCCTGGAGGGTGTGCGGCATATGTCCTCCGCTGAGGGCGCAGCAGGCGCTGCATGGCACATGCATGCCCCTGTTGGGGGCGCGTGGGCATGTGCATCTGCGTTTACCTGAGCTTCTCAATCTAGAGAGGCTCACCCTCAGCTGAAACGCTGGGCCGACCAATGGGTTTGTGGCCAGTCTCAGGCAACAAAAGCCCACAACTCCCGGGACTGGAATGCCCACCCTCAAATGCACGTGACTGCTCCGCTGTCCTTTGCATGTGATTGCCTTCTTGTTGTACTGCTGCGTGCAGGTGCTAGTGTCGGGCGGGTGGGACCGGACCGTCAACATCTGGGACCTGCGACTGGCGCGCGCGGTGCGCTCAGTGGCAGGCCCTTACATCTGTGGGGGCGACAACCTGGATATACGGGGCAATGAGGTGTGGCTTGAGGACGTGCAGGCTGAGGTGTTTCAGCGGGTGCACATGGGGCGCAGTGAGAGCTGTGGCGTGCGCATGCAGGGCAGAGAGTTGGGCATCAACAAGCGGGGTGTCATGAGGAAAAGCTCCTGTGGCCTTCCAGGAAATTGCATTTTGAGGTCAGTCAAGGGGTTGAAAGAGCTTTCCAGACCTCTAAACAGTGTGGTGGATGCCTTGCTCTTTCCTGATGGCTAGTGTACGGCCAATCGCAGTAGTTGATGTGATGTGGGGAACCTTGATATGCAACCGGAACCGGCTCTTGACTCTAAGCGCCTGTCCGCAGAAATGCACTTATGAGCTTCGAAATGTGTACGCTTTTATCACAGGGAATGGGAGCAGCTGTTGCTCGTGAGTACGTAAACACTTGGTGTGCTTATTGCACCGCCCTTGCCGATTTGAATGCCTGCCCTGCTTGTGTATTGGGTGTATCGTACCCCAGCTGGTGACCGGCTCGTGGCGGCACAACAAACCTCTTCAACTATGGGACATAAGCACTGGAAAGTTGCTGACAAACTGCCCCTTCCACCAGGTGGGCTGCAGCCGTGATCCCTTCTCTCGTGTGCACGTTCGACCATCTGTGCTTGAGTGCTTACCGTCCTGCTTGCTTGCCAGTCTCTGCTGTTTCTCCTTGGCCTCTTAGCATTGATGCTAGACAAGCACTGTTAAAATTGTCCGCTTTGTCATTCATGTCTCCCATGCCTGAACAGTACACATCTTTAAGCCAGCTGGTGCCCCTGCATCAGAAGCAAGACAATGATGATTTGAGCCTCTCAACAATCCGTGCCCTGTTACTTGCAGCCAGAGCATAGCAGGATCCACACATGCCCTGTCTCATGCCCGCATCATTCTGCGTGCCCTGTCACTTGCAGCCAGAGCAAGATGCATGCATGCTGTATGCTGCAAAGTACGCGTCACATGCATGCAACATTTTGCGCCCCCTGTCACTTGCAGCCAGAAAAAGGTGCATGCACGCTGTATGCTGTTTGCTGCAAAGCACGCGTCACAGGCATGCAAACATTATGTGTGCCCTCTCACTTGCAGCCAGAACAAGATGCATGCACGCTGAATGCTGTATGCTGCAAAGCACGCGTCACAGGCATGCAACATTATGTGTGCCCTCTCACTTGCAGCCAGATAAAGATACATGCATGCTGCATGCTGCAAAGCACGCGTCACAGGCATGCAACATGATTGCGCCCTCTCACTTGCAGCCAGAAGAAGATGCATGCGCGCTGCATGCTGTACGCTGCAAAGCATGCGTCACAGGCATGCGCGTCACAGGCATGCAACATTATGTGCGCCCTCTCACTTGCAGCCAAAGCGAGATGCATGCATGCTGTATGCTGCAAAGTTTGTGTCACATGCTTCCATCATTCTGCGCATCCTATCACTTGCAGCCAGAGCAAGATGCATGCATGCTGTATGCTGCAAAGTATGCGTCGGGCCCGACAGACCTCATCATTGCGGGTGGCAGCGGGAAGAGGCCTTGTGTAAAGGCCTTCCAGACGGTAGGCAGTGGCGCTGGATTCAATATTAGCAAGGGCAAATGTTTGAAACAAGACGACACATTAGCAAATGTCTGAAACAAGGTGACACATGCCAGGCAGCATGCCATTGTCATGCTCAACTTTCGGCTTTGACCCATCCAGGCAACCAGGTGAATGCACTGACTCCATATTGGCAAGCGTACAATTCAATTCAATAACATTCTCTTGGCCACTTGCTGTCTGGCATGTATGGCAAGGTTGTCAGCTAACTGCTGTATGTTTATATGTTTGCAATACATATATGTGCTTATATATATGCAAGAGTATACATAGATGTGCAAGAAGAACTCTGCACTAATGCACAACTGCTGAAATGCATGTCAATATGCCAATGCGTAAAAAAAAACAACATTCAGTGACAACAAAATGCAAGTACGCCACTTTGTTTACTTTAAAGATGATACAGTCAGATTCATTGACATGTTAGTGGTGCATACTTCCAATCCATAGCTATTGCAGGCGTGCATGCATGCTACCTGCAACATGTGTCCGCTTACCACAGAGCATCTTGGAGCATGGACACACCCAAACATGTGCATTTGCTTGCTTGCAGAATGGCCAAGTTCTAGGCACATGCGCACTGCCGACCGGCATGAATGCCATGGCAAGTAGTCCTACTATTGACAAGCACCGTTCTGTTGTGCTCTGTTGTGCTGACCGAATCATGCTTCTACATATTTGAGTGTGTGTGTGCGTGTGTGTGTGTGTGTGCGTGTGTGTGTGTGTGTGTAACTTTGCATGCCTGACATGGGCGCTGTGCCACTCAAGCATTGGTTAGCGGTCACTTAACTAAGATGCAATTGACGAGTCTGTTTTTGTGCTGCAATAAATTTGCTGCAAGACTTACAAACCAAGGGGGATGAAAGCAATCACCTGTTCATGACAAGTTTTTAGTACAAGGTGGAGACTTAGGTACAAGGTGAACGTGTGCTGGTACCAAATCTTTGTCATTTTTCAGCAATGCATCACTGCCTTAATCTTCAAATCAATTTTTTATTCATGTGCTGACTACTCTGCATTCTTAGAAGCCCACCATCCTGGCATGACACTTGCCCTCAAGCTTGCTTTTTCACTTGTAAGAGCGTCAAATTGGCGCTCGCATGGGTTGTGTGGACCAGGCCTCTTTGGACCTGTGACAGAAATCCAACCCCCCACTTTTGATATTCTTTTGCGTGCTTATTAAGTTGATGTTACTTGTTGTTGAAATGTTTGACTTCAAGGAGTGCACTAAACTGCTGTTCGTGCATGCTCTAGTTTCTGGAGGATCACAAGTATTCGTGTTGTCCTTGATGCATCACATATTCTTGCCATTGAAATGTCTAAAGATGTGTGTATTTTGACGAGATTGTAGCCTGGTATCCTTCATTGAGACGCCCACTGCAGTCCAATGAGGAATTTCTTGCCTCAGGCACTGCCTATCGAATCCCCTGCATGTCATCCCTGCACCTCCCTGCACTTCTCCAGCACTATCATACCAACATTAAAAGGGCCTTGGCCAAGTCCTCTGTTGCTGCAAGTAAGCAGACTGGTTCTCACATTTACAGCAGCAATTGTGCCATACTTTGACACATGAACAAAACATGTCAATCATCCTGGACCTCATTTGCAGCACATTTGACACAATGTCTATTATGTCATGCCAGTTGCCAGCCTCAGCACGTAAAGTGCGGGCATGCAACCAAAACCGTGCAACAAAACGCATCACATGCTCTTCTGAGTTCAAACAGAGCTACCAGGTGGAGATCATAAAGAAATGGATGAGCCTTTTAGTGCTAGGCCTGCAAATTTAAGTCTGTAGGGGGGGTTAGTTCGTCAACCAGGTGGCTTGTGCTCTATGAATTGCGACTGGCCAAGACGGGTTCAAAACTGGATATCATCGCTGACAACCTCCCTTGCTTTCAGGGTATTTGGTGCATTCCTCTTGTTTCTCAGACACTATCTTGCCTCTGGTATTGGTTCCTTTCTAGCTATAACTTGAGGTTGCAGGCCTGTTAGGCTTCAGCTAAGCCGCCCTCGTTCGGAACTTTCAAAACGCAATCTTGAATGTACAGCATTGAAACCTTATCTTGCATCAACACCTGAAAAGTATGGAGAGCCTCAGGTAGCCTAGTGCACATTAAACTGAACTTTGTTTGTTTGTTTGTTTGTTACAAGACGCGAGCGGACACAGCAATGTCCTTAAGGCAGGCAAGGCAGAAGAGCTGAAAAACGCTAGGAAAAGGAGAACTGCCAGAAAAGCCAACTAGCTAAGAT
>LFIK01005189.1_pt1 | contig 10484 bp, 9 predicted proteins | sample 643401 | NCBI WGS metagenome assembly LFIK01 (sample SAMN03777447, study PRJNA286221) | soda lake metagenome | biome: soda lake; feature: Kulunda steppe; material: water; isolation source: sample T5-Br brine of Lake Tanatar-5 | place: Russia: Kulunda steppe | collected 2010-07
GGCAAGCCCCAGCAGAATGCCTACGTTGAGCGCTACAACCGAACAATCCGTTATGACTGGCTGAGTCACTATTTGTTCGAATCAATCGCTGAAGCCCAGGACTTTGCCACTCGCTGGCTATGGACTTACAACAATGAACGACCGAATATGGCACTCGGCGGCATAACCCCGAAACAGAAGGTAGCCTTTGCCGCCTGATGAGCTCTACTTATCGCCCCGGTTATAAATGGGGGGGGATACCGCAGAAGCCGGTGTCGAGCGTGTTCGACAGGCGCCATTAGACGACGTAGCGACTGAACCAGTCGAGCACGGCCATCAGGTACATGAACCCGCGCCGCATCGGGATATAGGTGATGTCGGCATACCAGACCTGGCAACTGTGCTCGATGGCGAGGCCGCGCAGCCGATACGGGTAGACCGCATGCTCCGGAAGCGGTCGACTGGTGTGAGGCCCCGGCACGATCGCCTGCAGGGCCATCAGTCGCATTAACCGCTGGATGCGCTTGCGGTTGACCCGATAGCCCTGGTGCTGGAGCCAGTGGGTCATCTGCCGGGAGCCTAAGAACGGTGTGCGCAGGTACTGCCTGTCGATCTGCCACGTCAGCGCCAGGTTCTTTGGCGTCTCGCTGGCCGGCGCGTGGTAATACTGCGAGCGGGGCAGGCCGATCAGATCGCATTGGCGACGAATCGAGAGCTCGGGGTGTTCCGGTTCGATCAGCCATCGGCCTACTCCTTGAGCCGGCCGATCTCCTCGTAGAGCGGTGCTGAGACCTCCTCGGCGCTCGGCGTGCGGCGGGATCGCGCCGCTGTCGACTCAAATAGCTCAGGGACGTTATCGAGCAACTGCCGTTACCACTGACTGATCTGCGTCGGGTGAACCTGGAACTGCTGCGCGATCTCGCTGGCGGTCTTGTGGTCCTTGGCCGCCTCGAGGGCAACGCGGGCCTTAAAATCTGGACTGAGCCGTTTGCCTCGTCCTCAGGTCATGGTATAAACTCTATAATAATAGGCTGAGGAGAAGCTTCAAATCTTTACTTCTTACCTGGCCCGAAAACCGGGGTCCACTTCAATTTACGAGGCTGGGAGGTATCTAATTAGCGCCAGGGCGTTTGAAAGTCTCGCTAGGCGATTGAACCGCTATCGGAGCTAACGAACTACGAATTTCATGTTCTGAGGTAAGTTCGGAAGCAAATTATCGCGGCTACTTCATCTCAATATTGCTGCAATTAACTCCGGTTGGTAGTATTCGCTATATTCTCGAATGCTGCTCGACAGTTCTATTGTGGGCCTTAGCAGCGGAACGAGTGCTCAAATGTTGCTTGTGAACGGCGCTCAGAATCCGGCGCAAAGAACCTCGAGTCGCAAAGGCTGTATAACGTCTGCTCAGTTGCAAGTATAACTAATAGCAATTCGCTTGAGCACGTAACCGAGAATTTAATCATACCCTTTTGGTATCTCAGCGCCCACGTGCAAGAGCCAAAGGCCAGAATGGAAAAATTAATGACGCAACAGCGTAAAAAAAAACAACCGGTAGCAGTTGCCCATCCTCGACGAGAACAACTCCTGCTCGTAGCGCTTGATCTTTTTTCGCGACAGGATTTTTCCACGGTGACAATAAAGGATATTGCAGCCGAAGCTGGCATAAATACAGCTCTTATCTATTATTATTTTGAGAACAAGCAGCACTTGTTCCGGTCAGCACTGGAACTCGCAGTGATGCGGTCTATGGACCATTACCACGTTCTGCGAAACACCTATCAGCACCCAGCTTATCTGATACGTCAGTGGTTCGCGGACAACGTCAAAATGTCCGATACACTCCGTCAATTGCTAAAGATAACTTTGGACTACAACAGCCAGCTAGAAACTGACTTCCCAATCTCCGACTTAATCGAGGATTTCTACCGTGAGGAGGAGCAGGAAATTCTCTCAAGCTGCATCCAACGTGGCGCTGAGATGGGAATCTTTAAGGCCGTTGATCCCGATGCAATGGCGCGGTTTGTTTCCGTTCATTTGGATGGGATCATGTTTGCTTCCCTCGTACGGAAGGATGTCGACATCGCTTCCAGCATTGACCAGTTAGAAATGTTTCTTTGGAGACACCTCGACTATGATGGTGATTTGCCAATGGTGTCAGGCAAGGATGTTGATGACGACACCTCAAAAGATCGATAGACCAGTCATCTCAGCGAACGTCTCTAGTGCACGCACGCCGACCACCGAATTTCCCGACAGATCTAATTCGGGAGACCAAACTGTAATGCACATGCAATGCGGGACAACCGCAACTATCCCGCCGCCAACACCGCTTTTCGCTGGGAGCCCCACGCGATACGCGAAATTACCAACCGAATCGTACATGCCCGTAGTCAGCAAAAGGGAGTTGATTCGCTTGGCTTGACGTTCCGTTACTATAGCTTCCTCAATTATTGGCGAAAGTCCGCCGTTGCAAAGTGCAACGAAGGCTCGAGATAACTCGCGACAGGTCATCGCTAGCGAGCACTGATGAAAATAAGCAACAAGCAGCTCGTCCACTGGAGTCTGGATGCGTCCGAACGTCTTGAGCAGGTGAGCAAGCGCATAATTGGTGTGCCCCGTTTGTAGTTCGGATTCCATGACTTCCAGGTCAAATTGGATATGCTGACTCCCTGATGTAAATCTCGCAAAGTCTAGTGCGAGGGAACGGTAGTCACGTACATGGGCCATGATGCGATCCAGAGTGACATGCGCGCCAGCGTTGATAAATGGGTTTCGCGGAATGCCTCTTTCGTGTTCCAACTGAACCAAGGAGTTGAACGCAGTCCCTGATGGCTCCCGACCGACGTGTGACCAAAGCAGTTCGCCCTCCACGTTCATTGCGAGAATGAGCGCAAATAGCTTGGAGATGCTCTGGATCGAAAAACGGTCATCGGCGTCTCCTATCACGTACTCTTCACCCGTCACAGTTGTAATAGCCATACCGAAGCGGCGTGGATCAACGCGAGCAAGAGCCGGGATATAGTCTGCGACCTGTCCCCGCCCGAAAAACGGGGTGACTGCTTCGGCGACCTGTTCTAGAACGAACTCTAGGTCTAAGACCTGAAGGAGTCGGTGGGATCGGTGTTTGATCATCTAGGGCTCCATCAAACTGGGTACGTCAGGGTCGCCAACTATATGCGAGTCGGCAGATTAGCGTCCCGTGATGGCACAAACCAAGCACCATCCGATTAAAACAGTTCGCCTCGGTCACGAGGAGAAAGCTTGTAAGCCTTTATTCTAAACAAGTCTTATGGTATTTTGTCACTCATTAGTTAATTATGTCATAGTGAAAACCTGCACGGCAGGCTATGAGCCTTGCGGGGCTTGCTCCGCAACGTGGTTAGTACGTAGCTTTGCAGCGCTAACTTTGCTGTTCCGGACGAGACGCGCCGTACCCGGTCAAGAAAAGACGACGCATAACGCAATCTAGGGGATCGTTATGCCTTGGGTCCTACTGATTTTGGCTGGAATGTTAGAAGTGTGCTGGGCCATCGGCCTCAAGTACACCAATGGCTTCACGGCTATCATTCCATCCATCGTGGTGGTGGCAACATTTGCTGCTAGCTTGGTTCTACTGTCTCTTGCTGTGCGCACACTGCCCATCAGCACTGCCTATGCAATATTTGTTGGGATCGGGGCCCTCGGAGCTGCGGTGCTCGGATCCATCCTTTTTAAGGAGCCGATGACGTTGGCACGGATGTTCTTCCTCGCCTTGCTGTTGATTTCCATCATCGGCCTCAAACTGACCACCGGCAGTGGATCCGAAAGCGTATGAGGCGCGCACCTGCCCTCGGAAGCTTCGGGGACTTAATCGTAGCCGACAGCATTGCGGGCGTGGCCGCCGAAAAGATTCAACATCCGGTTACGCCACGCTGCCACCGGATCGCTGCCCAAAAGCAACTGGAACGAACTGGTACAGCGCGCCCACTGGAAGGGTGAAAATGCAATATAATCAGCATAGATCGGCTCGTCTCCCCCCAGAAAAGGCTGCGTCTCGAAGGTCATGCGCAGCGGTGCGAGGCAGTTTCGGAATGCCTGCAAAGACTCGTCGCGATCCTTGATCGACGATTCGAGAGGAGCACCGAGGTGTTGTTCGCGAGTTCGGCGAAAGTACGCTTTGTCCTTTTCGTGTAAATGCTCGTATATGTCTACAATGATCATTCGCAGCACCTGCATTTCCACGACCTCGTCGGCCCAGCTCTGAATGAACCGTGTCAATGCGCGACTGTGGTCGCTACCGAATAGGCTAGGGCAACTTGGGTACTCTGTGTCCAGATACTCGGCAATTGCCCAGCTGTCAGATACCGTATGTTTGCCGTCGATGAGGACCGGGACCCGGCCTTGGCCAGAAAACGCGATGACATCTTTATCAGTGAAGCGCCAGGGAAAAGACTGGAATCTCAGCCCCTTGTGCAGCAGCGCAAGACGTATTCGCCAGCAGTAAGGACTGAAAAGCCGACTCCTGTCTGCGCCTGCGAGTTCGTAGAGTTTCATCTTCACCCTTTGAATTTTCTGGACAAAACCTGTTTGGAAAAACTGCGCAGTGCCGAGATCCCCAAGTGTAGAGAGGATAAGCTACTTTCGTTGCGATTGTGGCGGAAACTGCCCGGCTATGTTCCGGGCAGTTTCCGCCAGTTAGAGGTAAATCGGGGAACAATTTATTGGCTCTCGTAGCAACTCCGGTAATACTCTGCCGCTGCTTCGAAGCAGGGGATTCTTGCCCTTACCAGGCCAGCACCTATCTGCCCGCCTCCCTTTCCCGCGATGCCAATGTCCATCGCGGGCGTCACTCCAGAATCCATGACCTTAAAGATATCAATTCCAGCCGGGGAACCCCGGTGCCCTAAAAACGGAATTTTGAAATCAGGATGCTCTCCATGAGTAATCTGATAAAAGCCGAGATTGATCTCAACCATAGCTTCGGGCGAACCACCCTGATAGGCCTGCAGCGCGAACGCAGCCGCTTGCGAGAAGCCGCCTAGGCCGACGGTTTCGGTAATAGTACTTTCGCCACCCATCCAGGCGATGTCTTCACTGCCATACCCTTCAAAGAACTTCGCCTTCACCTCTGGGTGCGGTCCTGTAAACCACCGATCACCGAGACCGCTAACCCGGATGCCGAAGTGGCGACAATTGAATCCCATCGCACTCACTAGGGTACTGCGCTCGACGCCATGCGAAGCATCAGCCATGGTTTTTGAAGCGGCCATCGACAGACGTAGAAAGAAGTAATTGTCTTCGGTCAGCAGGTTGACGGTCTCGGTGATACCCTCGGAGTTCGATTTGGAGAGCTTCAGTAAATGAGGGAAAATCTCTCGGCTAAAAATGAGTGATGCCGCAGTATTTCGGCTATGCAACTCGTCACCCATGCGCAGTGCCCGCGCCATGATCGACTTGAGCGGGATTCCTCCTGAATCTCTCACTGCGGCGCCAATGACTGGCGCTATCACTTCATTGATGTGCTCCAAACGTTGCCGGACGCCGTCGTCATAAATGCCATAGTTTAGACGACGCGGATTGCTACCTTCATACATATTGCAATAGGCCAGATTTCCGTGTCTACCATTGCGAACAACAAACACTGGCATGGATGCTGAGTAGACACCTGCCAATGAACCGACGCAGGCATAGTCCCCGCAAGGTGCGACCGTAATTTCACCGTCGTTGAGCTTGCGCTCCGCCTCCTCGGAGGTCGTTGCAAGCCCTTCGAACTGAGCAGCACCGATAATCGCAGCGCGCTGCCCCCCCTCATATTCGCTCCAGGGCAACGGCGGCCCCGAGGTGAGTATTACGTTGTTCGCAAACCCAGGCACAACATCGCGTGCGGGGGCGACATCAATCAATACCGGATCGGCTTCGGTCATCCGCCGAAACGCTTGATCATTCGCATTCTGAATCACTGAATTCAGGCCTTGCGGGTGACTCTTGGCCATGGTGCTCCTCCTTTTATGGGATCAATCAACTAGTTAACTAATGCAAGCTTTACCCGAAGTTAAAAATTAATTGACCAGTTAACTAAGATATGACTATACTCGAATCTCGAAGGTTGGCAACTAGTGCAGATGCGGTCTGATAGTGCCACTTCGGTGTGTTCGAGTAGCAGCAGTACCTGCATGCTCGACCCATTAATGAAAAGGAGGAGCAACAGGCGATGGGCACATCATCCCCGCGGCAACCAAAGACAATGGATACGCTATCCGCGATCGATAAAAGCCACGAAGAACTTGCGAAATCCCTCGCAGATCAGGGCGTTCGCTATATGCTAGGAAGTTGGGTGGACATCCTGGGTCGCGCGCGAGCAAAGGCAACTCCACTCGATACCCTACCTGAGTTACTCAGTGGCTATGCACGCTACACGCCACGTGGTATCTGTGGTATCGGGACTACCGACCCGGTGGAAGAAGAGGTCACTTCGATTCCCGATCCCTCAACAGTGACCATACTCCCCTGGGATAGGCGCTTCGCTTGGATGGCGGCAGATATGTGGTCAGACAAGGGCGAGCCTTCAGAACTCTGCCCGCGTTCAATTCTCAAGAGGCAGATCGACAAGGCTGCCGCAGAGGGCTACGCCGCCACACTCGGCGTAGAGCCCGAGTTCTATGTCTTCCGTCGCGAGTCACTAGAACCTGGAGTCAATAGCCTCATTCCCGTATCCCACGCAGCCTATGTCCAGCCAAGTCCCGCCTATGATGTAGAAACACTTTTGGATAGCGCGGATTTCCTTGAAACGATGGTCGACTACATGTCGGAGATCGGCCTCGAGGTTTATGGATTCGGCGCTGAAGGTGGTGTTGGACAGTACGAGATCGACTTCTACTACAAATCGCTCTTAGGGATGGCGGACCGAATGGTTCTCTTCCGCCTGATGACTCATCAGGTCGCTAAGCAGCATGGGCTAGAGGCGAGCTTCATGCCCAAGCCCCACGATAACGTCTGGGGATCTGGCAACCATTTCAACATGGGGCTCTATTCGACGTCGGGTGAGCAGAAGAATGTGGTTCGGGACGGTAAAGAGTGGTCCGCTGAGTGTCGTGCATTTACCGCCGGCATACTGAAGCATTCACGAGCACTCACCGCACTCTCGAACCCGCTGGTCAACTCTTACAAGCGTTTGGTTCCGCGCCTGCCTGATGGCTCAGTTTCCTGGGCTCCGATAAAGATCAGCTACGGGCACAACAATCGGTCCTGCATGATCCGGTTGCCCGAGAATCGCCCGTGCATCGAGAACCGAACGGTGGACCCTGCCGCAAATCCGCACCTGGTCGGCGCGTTCATGCTTGCCGCTGGTATGGAGGGTATCCGCAATAATCTCGATCCAGGTGAGCCTGCGGACACCCTGACCTACAGCGATGATGAGATTCCTACCTTGCCGCGAACTCTCATTGAGGCCGTGGAGGAATTCGAAAAGGATCCTCTTGTTCACGAAGTCTTTTCGCCCGGCTTCATTCGCGACTATGTCGATACAAAGCGCGGTGAGTGGGAGAGCTCACACCTGCCGGTATCTCAAGCCGAGCGTGACCGTTATCTATTGACTACCTAATGACCATGAGGGGCTTTGGAGAAGTAGACTGCGCGCTAACGGGCACCACTTTGAAGCTCGTGGCGGCAACGGAGAACTGCAAAAGACGATCGCAACAAGTTGCCGGGGCACAAGCTCTGGCAACTGCTTAAAAATAAAAAAGGAGAGTGTCATGCATCGTACATCAGACAACGACCCTGGGCATGCAACTGAAGTAGTTGACATGGTCGGAAAAATAGAAAGCGCTGGGGTTGAGTTCATACTTGACAATCAGCGCAAGTCATCTTTAATAAACGTATTCTGGCTTCTCTTCGGCGGGAGCATGACCTTCGGGATCATCATAATCGGGTGGATACCAGTTTCATTGGGCCTCGGCTGGTGGGAGGCGCTCACGGCTATTACTGCCGGTACTGCCGTCGGCTCCTTCCTATTAGGACCCATGTCGCTCTTTGGACCACGCACTGGTACCAACAACCCCGTCGCAAGCGGTGCCCACTTTGGTGCAAGAGGACGATTAATCGGCTCGATCCTTGGGGTAACCGCCTGCATAGTCTTTGCTGCATTATGCATCTGGGCTGCAGGTGATGTACTCGCGGGCTCCGTCTCACGCCTCACTGGCAACTCGAATGCGGAGCTGTGGTTGCAGATGGTGTGCTATGCGCTCGTATCCTTGATCATGATCGTGATCTCGGTGTTGGGTCACGCAAACATGGTCGCGTTCTGTAAGCTTATGGTGCCTACCTCCGGCGTGCTAATGTTGCTCGGGATCTATGCTTACTGGCCACAATTCGATGCTTCTTTCGAGCCAGGGACCTACGCCCTCGGCTCGTTCTGGCCAACGTGGCTAGCCGGCGCGATCGTCTGCGCTGCCACCACCCAGTCCTATGGACCGTACTGTGGCGACTGGACACGGCATATTTCCGTAAAGAAATACTCGGATAAACAGATCTTTGCGGTTACTTGGCTGGGCGGTTTTATCGGTATGGGGGGAGCCTACGTCTGGGGGGCATACACCGCCTCATCGTTCGCCGATCCGACTATGGATTTTGCGCTCGGTCTGGTTGTTAATGCACCGACCTGGTATCTCCTACCGCTGCTGTACATTGGCCTTGTTGCGGGCACAGCCCAGGCAGTTATCAATATCTACAGCATGGGCCTCGATTTTTCCGCGATCGTCCCAAGATTCAGCCGGGTTCAGTGCACAATCGGCCTTGGCCTCGTCTCTACCGTCCTCGTGTATATAGGCGCGTTTTACCAGCAAGTTGCACTTCTTGTGACCTCGTTCCTTGGAATCCTTGTGATACTCGGCTCCCCGTGGGTCGTCGTAAACATTATCGGGTTCATCAATCGAAAAAGATACTACCACCCAGAGCACCTTCAGGTTTTCAACCGTGGGCAGATTGGAGGAAGATACTGGTTCACCAACGGGCTTAATCTACAAGCGACAGCCGCTTGGGCTCTGGGCGCATTCGCGGGCGCATTCTTCCTGAATACCGGCTGGTATGTCAGCCCGGGCGCACAGCTCTTTGAAGGCGCAGATCTGGGTCTGTTTGTCTCCTGCATAGTGAGTGCTGCGTCCTATGTCCTCTTCCTCTATATATATCCAGAGCCGCGTTGTGCCTTTGGGCCGGAGGGCTCCTTGTTCTCCGATACTGGTGACGATACTTGTGAGCCCATCAGGGACAAGAAGAGTGGCGTAATAGAGAAGGAGACAGAGGCCGTTTAGAGTCGACATGGCAACCACGGCTACGATTATTACAGCTCAAACTGTTTTGCGTTTCGAGCGAAGCTTAAGGTTGCCTCTAGCGTCCCGTCTAGCAGTGGATTAACTACTTCGCCTGACGGGACGCTTGCTAGTTTCTCCGACTACTACCCATTGCAAAAGTGAAATGATACGCAGGAGGAGAGCTCGTTATGACGCAAACAACCGAAGACACAACACTACTAATCTTGGTCGGCAGCCCAAGGCGGAACGGTAACAGCGCGATGCTTGCGGAGGCGGTGAGGCAAGGCGCGGAACAGACGGGCGTGCGGGTCAAGACACGATTCCTGAACGACTACGTGGGAGACTTCCTCCGCGATTGTCGCCAGTGTCGGCAGGCTGATGGTACCTGCAGCATCGATGATCGTTACCGCGAACTGTTCGTGGAAGACTTCTTGCCTGCACAGGGCGTCGTGTTTTCATCGCCCATCTATTGGTACGGCATTTCCGCCCAGATGAAGACTTTCTTGGACAGGACTTTTTGCTACTACGCAGCGTCATATCCTGATGCGGAGCAAGTTATAGCTTCGATGACAGGAAAGCAGCTTGGGTTGGTATTAGCGTCCGAGGAATCTTATCCTGGTGTTATGTTAGGGCCTGTCCACCAGTTTCAGGAGTATGCCCGATATACTCATTCCCGCCTTGTTGGTGTTGTGCGGGGTATCGGCAACAGCCGAGGAGAAGTAACGCGGGATCCTGCCAATCCCCTGCAGGCGGCCGAGAATCTCGGACGCCAGTTTTTCTCGCTAGGCTATTCAGACTACCGGTTGGACTCCCTGCGCAGTTCACGAGTTTGGTCGGAGAGTTAACGCGTTGTTGTCCGGCAAATATGCGGATTATCGGAATACGTTGCCCATCCCGGAAGCGTTAACAGGGTTTGCGGCCAGCAAGCCCCGAGAAGATTGATACAGAGAGGATTCACCGATGTTCAACCGGGCCACGTGGGAAGTGATCTTGCCCAGTAACAGTGGACACTTGATTACGCCACTATCCGGGCCTCGAACGCATCAGGGCTGATGGTTCCGAGGGCAGAATGGCGACGGGTTCGGTTGTACTCCACTGTAATGACCCCCGAGTTTCTGCACACCTTATGACGCTAATGCCGGGTGTGCACTGGGTGCCGCATAGCCCAGAGACTGATGCGGCCGTTCGTTGTTGTAAAACCGTATCCATTGCCCGACGACA
>LFIK01005190.1_pt1 | contig 10483 bp, 16 predicted proteins | sample 643401 | NCBI WGS metagenome assembly LFIK01 (sample SAMN03777447, study PRJNA286221) | soda lake metagenome | biome: soda lake; feature: Kulunda steppe; material: water; isolation source: sample T5-Br brine of Lake Tanatar-5 | place: Russia: Kulunda steppe | collected 2010-07
ACCCACCACCCCCGCTGGTCTTTCCTTCCTTCCTGCGATCCACCCACCCGTCTACCTGCCCCCCTGCCCCAGATCGTTTACGCACAGCTTGCCTGCCTGCCATGGATCCTTAAATGCAGCCTTTCTGCCTGCCAGCCTGCCCCAGATCCTTTTCGCACAGCTTGCCTGCCTGCCTGCCTGCCTGCCTGCCTGCTTCCCTGCCCCAGGTCCTTCACCCGCAGCCTGTCCAGGGCAGCCTCCAGGTCCCCCACAAGGCCCGCCAGCCCCCAGCCCCCAAGCTCCCAGCCCTCAGGCAGCCGCGCATCATCCCCTTTAAGGCAGCGCCCACTGTCACCTTTTTCCCCGAACCTCAGCATAGAGGAGGTGCGCGTGCATGTGTGTGCATGTGCATGTGTGTGTGCGTGTGCGCGTGTGTGTGTGTATACCCTGTGAGCAAGCTGCAGGTAACAGAAATTTTTCTCATGCCAATTGGCCGTATCGTTGAGAGGTAGGGCCCATCAGTATTTTGGGCATTGGTTCTGGCCCCAAAACTTACTTTGATTAAAACAAGATCTCAGCTTGCAATTGAGCATCAAGGTTGTGCATGTATGTGTGTGCGTAAGACTGTGGGTTTGAGTGTGGGGAAAGTTGCTGGTGTGGCAATTGTTTTGAAGACGTGCACAAATGCACGCACACACAAACGCACATTCACCCTTTCAACACGCATGCGCGCATGCAATCCCACATGCATCCACACACTCATTTTTGACTGTGCCCACGCATGCATCTGTGTATGTGTGTGCGCAATCAGGATGATGACGAGGCAGATGCGGAGGAGCAGCTGCTTGAGCCGGAGAGCCCCAGCAGCCCCAAGAACTGGCCGCAACAGAGTGGCAGGTTTGCAACAGGCATCGACCCCTCCGCATCGGACGTGTCCTCGCTGCCTGATGACGTGGTTGACGCCATTGAGAACTCTGACCCGAGCGCATCCTCAGGAGGTGCGCGCGCGCCTGCTGCTGTGCTGTCTGCGCGCATGCATGTGTGTGTACGTGTGCATGCATGTGTGTGTTGCAAACAATGTCAATGCCATCAAGAACTCGGACCCCAGCGCATCCTCGTAAGGTGCATGTGCCTGCTTCCATGTTGTTCCCCTGCGCGCGTGTGTGTATGTGTGTGTTTGCGCGTGTGTGATGGTGATGGTGATGGTCATGGTGGTGTAGAGAGGGACTGTGTCAGGGAGTGTGCATGCATCTTGTTGCATGCGCATGCGCATGTGCAACAGCACGCATGTGTGTGAAGGTGAAACTTGCAGGCAGGGTATGCACAAAGGATGCTCCAAAAGTTGCATGAGTGGCATGTGTGCGCTATGAGGCAGTGCTTGCGCATGGGTAACTTGTGTGTCTGTGTGTGTGTGTGCTGAGGCAGTACTTGTGCATGAGTGGCGCGTGTGTGTGCTGTGAGGCAGTGATTGCTCATCCGGCGCCCTCTAAACCAACATGCTCAGTGTGCGCAGCACGTGCAAGGCATATTTGTGGTTAGGACATGACAGTCCATGTGAGCACTGCTTGCTTGCAGCGGACACCTGAAGTACCGCAGCCACGCACACACACTCCCCTATAAACACCCTTGCACGCACGCACGCACATGCGCGTTTGCACACACATGTGTCCCCATGCTGACGTTCCTCTGCACGCCCGCAGACGAGTCTGCAGACAGCCAGCAGCTTGCTCGCAGCACGCACAGCGCTACGCACGACGGTGAGCCGCCCACGCCCTCCTCCCAGCCTGCGCCCGTGCTTGACCTCTCGCAGTCACAGCAGCAGCAGCAGCAGCAGGTTGGTAATCAGCGGTACCCTCCACGCACAGCCTCATCCAAAAGGGAGCCAGGTAGAAGCCAGAGGTCAGACGCCCCCAGGTCTGCAGGCAAGGGGGGAGCCACGCAGCTATCCAAGAGCTGCAGGGCGAGCCGCAGCGTCAGCCCACAGCCGCTCACGCGGCAGGCGGGCAGCCCACAGCAGCAGCAGCGTGGCGGCGGAGGGGCAAGGTGATGTGGCCAGGAGCAGCGTGTAGCAGCCACATCTGTCCCTATCCCTATGGGGCGATTGAGTTGGACCCCCCAGAAACCCATCTTCGTGACCATCGTCATGAACATAATGCGTACCATGGTTGTGAAATCCTTGTGCCAATACAGTTCAATACAAAAGCCGTCTGCATTGAAGTTGAAGTTTTCTGGCTCGGAATAACTTTTGTTGTGATTGACCTCAACCCAAAGTGGGAGTGTCCACTGGGCTTGCTGGTCACTAACGTCTTGTAATGTGAAGCTTAAGCATCTGGGGCTTGAATTGTGTGTCTGTCTGATAAGCAAGAAGACTGTGCCAGCATGGGTGATCTCCATCACTTGTTTGAGTGCCTGCCTGCCATTTTCTCACTTTCTCACTGGGTAAAAAGACACCGCTATAAGAATAGACCAGGAAATCTGTGCTTCCAGTGAGTCTGAGGGCATGTCAATATTATGGATACAGATTTTGGCTGCAAGAAGCGTATGGCAGTGCAAGACCCGGTCACATCCCTCAGATACACTGACAGGAGCCTCCTGAGGTGGTTCCTCACCCTATGGATGGGTCTGCGTCACACTGTACTGACGCCTTCAGTGCTGAGCACCATTGCCCAAATGGCCCACATGACAGCAACATGTGCTAGTATTAGCAGAGCACCACTGGGCCAGCAGATTATCAACTGAACCAGCCTGAGTGGCAAACATCCTCTTGGCTTCGAATTTTTCATCACCCTACAAGTAAGAAGACAGCTGGAGCTCATATGGGAGCGTCAACTCCACAGAATTTCCGCATCTAAACTTCACATTGTCACGCCGAAAGACTGCTGCATCCAAATTAGACTCACAGCATGGCCATAACATCCAACTAACTCGGTTGAACCAACCTCCGGCTCACAATGCAGCATAATCTGGCACTGCATAAATCTGACGTGACAGCATACCAGGTAATTGTGATTATGATGATCCCCGAAAAGCGTGAAGAGTTCTACTTGTTATCACGGTTGTACAACAATGAAATACTTGGAGTAACCTCCCTTCCCTCGATCAGCCTGATGGCCAATTTGGCGGATACCCCTGATCTGCAACTTGAAAGTCCTTTGTCAAACAGGCATGTGGAATATAAGGGGCCTCCATAGAAAAGGATTAGCAGAAAGGGAAGAAAAGGAAAGAGTACTTTCTTCTGAGAGAGCACACAAACAAGTCTTGACAGTGAAAAAAAGAGCCCTTATTTTCCACATGCCTTGCCTAGTCGGACTGTCTTTGATTTTCTTTCTCAACGGCACAATAGACTCTGCCATTTCATTTCGAACATGCTGGACTATTTTTTTTTTTTGCTGGCGAAGCAGCAACATACCAATCAGCCTAACGACTTGGCTGGCGTTTAACCCCTTAACTTGTAACTTTGTCAAACAGACCACTATGTAACCTAATCTAACAGAACAAAACATGAAAAAACATCAGACACAACCTTTCTTCTGCTGTGAGCGCTTTTAGTTTTGGTTTGGGTTGCAGGCCTTTTAAGCTGCAGCTTAGCTGCCCTCGTTCGGCGGATACAGCTATGTAATTTAAACTAAACTAACCGAACTGAACAGAACACTGGATCACTGTTTAGTATCTGGTTACAAGTGTCGCTGAGAATATCTTGCCTGAATGTCATCAGTTTGCGAGCAAGCTTTGAGAGCAATGTAGAAATGCACTGCAAGTATCGTGCTACATAAGAAGAATTCTGCACTGCAGATATGGAAATAGACATTGATGGTCAGCTTCACACCTCGTCTACGATTGAAATCATGCAGAAGGACATCAACTAGATGCCAAGTTGGTTCTGTACAGGCAGGTGGTAAAATGAACCCACAAGGCGACCAAGCTCTTTGCCCATGGTTATGTGTCTATGCCCCCATTTGAATCCAGCTTCTGTCCAGTGATGTCACGAATCTGGGTTGGGCTTAGACACTCACTAGCTAGTTGAACTTTAAGTTGAAATGCAAGGCATTGTCGCTTGGATGGCCACAGACATAGGTGCATGCTTGACACTGCAACTTGCTCCTGTCTTTTAAGGAGAGCACACTGATGATCAGACGCGTACACGCACACAAACACGATTTCACTGCTGAGCAGCCATAGAGCCTTTTTTTCAACTGCGAACATACACCCCCTCTAATCCAACTACACAATTGTAGTGCAGCAGCCACATACACTGTCTTTTGGATAATGTCAGCTATGCAACAGAAAGGCATTCCTATCACTAGAATACATACATGCAGTCCAGCGCGGTCATCAAGACTGCGTACGCATGGCTCATAGCTTGAGTCGAAGAGCATATTAAAGCCAATGCATCTCCCACACACCAAGATTGTGCCCCTGGGCGCAGCCTTTGGGCTTTGGAGTGCAAGGCGAGCTCTCCGTGCACCAACAGCGCTTGTGAAGGTTACACCATCAATCGAGTGCACATTGCTGCGCACCATGAAGGAAAGCATCCAAGGCAAATTTTCAACAACTTGCAACTTGAGCAATGCCGGCCAGTCCCAAGTCAACAGTCAACTCCCTGATCTAATTGCAGCGACGCACTTGGCAGTGATTTCCTTGAATTTTCAATGCGCACCCCCTCTTGCATCTCACCAAACCCCAATAAAGTACATGCTCTATCATGACATCAACTTTGGTAGGCTATGAACAAGTGCACGCACATGCTTGGTGGGCAACCTTCATGAGGCAAGAACCTGGCTAGGAACAGAGCAAGTGAAGGCATGTTGATCACAGCGTAAGCAGGCAGTCATTATTTCAGCGGCCCTTTTGCAGGAATGGGATCCATCAGAAGGCAGTCTTTTACAAAAAGACGAGCCTGCACGCTCTTAGCCTGATGTCGGCGTTGCACTGCAGTAAGGGGACAGTAAAGAGCAATGGCAGTACTTCTTGTTACAAAACATTCAGCAAAACATTCGCTTTAAGCAAGTAAATTTGATTTTGTTATTTCTGCCTACAGGGTGCAATGGAGCATAGAGTTAAGGACAGATGTGTAGGAGACACATAAGAAGACCTAGGCAAGATAATGCAGGAGAGTGTCCATGAGAAGCATAACACAGGCAAAGCACTTACCAAAGGGCATTTCCAGAATCCAGGCCTTCTGATGCACGCGTTGCACAGCACATGCCTGCAACTCCCATTGTTATGCAATAGCATACATTTGGATACATATGATGTCAGTGTGAGTACGCACGTCTGTGTGTGTGTGTGTGTTACAACTAAGTCTTAAAGTGCATCGGTTAAGCATCCTTCATGTGCCACCCCCCTCTCTCTTTCCCCCTCCATCTAAGTACTTCTTCCATAATCCCCTTGTTTTCTGATGGTTGCAAGATATATGCAAGAGATCCCAAAAGTCCTAGCTATCACTGATAGTATGAGCTTCTCCATCTAAAAAACAGGCTAGTAGCAGGAGAGGGACAGGAAGAAAGGAGTGAGGTAGAAGCACTGGATGCAGAGGGCAGCCAGACTGACAAATGAAAGAAATAGTAAAGGTCAGTCAGGTCACAACAGCACGCACCCGCATCCCATTACAGAGAAAGGTGGCCCTTCATAGCAGACCTGGGGGAAAGGGAGCAGGGAGGCAGCAAAAAAAATGATACACAAAGAAGCATGAGGTGCCACTGTTGACCAATACACAACGCAGCAATCTGGATTTTACAAGGGAATACTGGCAAAATTTATGAGCGGTCATGACCATAAGTGAAAGTGGAAAATTGGGAACAACAGTGGGCCCTACGCAGCAACCTACCGGGCATTCATGCTGCAGTGAAGTAGCCTCTGCATGCCGTCTTCCAACCTCTGCAGCCTCTTTAGCCTGCCTCTCAACCTCCAGAGCCCTCTCCGCTGCCTGAGCACATTGCTCTGCAGCCTCTGCACGCTCCCGGGCGACCTGTGCATTCTGCCTGGCAGACTCCACTTCCTGCTGGTAAGTAATGAAAACATTGAAAACATTTTAGGAACGGTCAATGCAAGAGACTTGCTTCAACCCGGCGAATGGGACACACGGCATGGCATATATACAATGTTTCCGTTGCAAAAATACAAAAGCATGCCGGACTCAAGAGTTTCATCAAAAGCATGGTAAGGAAGATGACAAGTAAGAACTAAATGAGAACGCAAGGAGAACGATGGGCATGTCCGTCAGTAAAAACCTTGCTCCCTACTCAGGTATCATGATCTCATTGTGTTGGTTTGAGGCACACAAATCACACAACAGCATACAAAGACAGGTAGTAATGCAAGGCAGGGCGTTAGGAACAATGCCTATTCAGCTATTTGCATGACAGCAGACTACTGCATGCTAGATAACGAGCCCCTTTGCAGACATGTATGGGCTGCATACAGAGATGCTTATTTAGGTCGATGAACATAGCCAGGTGGCTGAATGGTCAGATGCCTGACATGGTTATTAGGATGTCAATAATCGTTCATGTCCGTCCAGAAGCCGTCCATCAAAAGCAGACAATACTAAGCTCTCGGTCGAGTTCTGGTTGGCTGGTTGCTAGGATGGCTTGGTGCTCAGTTAGACATTTGGTCAATTTTTGAAAGAATTCCTGAAATTTGATTGCATGATCGATTGCTGAGCACAGCTATCCTTTATGAGATCAGCAGCGCTCCCAGTGGGCGTCATCCTCACCCGTCTGTTTAGAGCCAGATCCCAGCCTGATCGGGTCCCAGCCTGAGCGGAGCCTGAGCGGACAATCCCTAAGACCCTGTGCTCGCGGTTTGAGCCACCGCGCAGACACCTTCCTGCCTCCATAGACATTGGTGCTCCTTAAAGCCTATTAATCAAGCCAAAGGCTTGTAGGCTTCTGCAAAGCTGCCTTCCTTTGACAGGTGTAGCTATGCAACCCTCACCTCACCTAAGCCGCCTCTTGGACTCCCGCACAGAGCCTGACAATTATCATTCTGGCCTCATGCATTTATAATTCTTTGGTCGATTGCACCTGAATATTAGTGAACCTGGTCACATACGCTGCTTCCCTACTCAAGGCACTGATATTCTCACCTTCTTGTGCTGCGCGACGAGCACTGCGTTGGCACGGGACTTGCTAGCAACGCTTTCTGCCTGCAGTCTCAAGGTATTGGGGTATGTACACTTTCCAATGGGCATTGAGTTTGCATTTTCAGGCACGATGATGGGCACAGCCAGTCGTTTGCTTGTAAAAAGCCAGTCCTGTGCCAGCCACAGCAAGGTTTCTGAAGGCTTGGCGTGCATACAGACACATGATGGACTATAATCAGTGCCAGAATCATGTGCATGCATTAGCCGTGCACAATGACCAAGTGAAAAGAGGACCTGATTTGCCACAGGAAGATGGCCTGTGATTGTGTAGGTTGCCAAGGCCACCTCGGCCAACATATGCAGGACATGGTCACCTTCGAGTAATGTCAGTCATAAGGTTGTTTAACACCTGGCAGGAGATTGTCCTTAATTGTCCTGGCCAATCTTCTGTCCAGCCAGAGTCTGAGCCAGATGGCTGATGAGGTTTGGCTGGTGATCTGGTCATCAAGGACAGCCTGATCTTGTTACATCACCTGTGCTTCAGCCTCTCGGTAAGCCTTTTCGAGGTGCTCATAATTTCCCTGAAGCGCCTCGTGAGTATTCTTGAGGGCTGCATGCTCCAGCTTCAGCGCCTCATATTCCTACAGTAAAAAGAGGGAGACGTTGCAAACGCCTTCGAATGCGTCGACACATAAGTAAATTGCCGTACACACAGGAAGTATGCTTGCATGGAGTTAGAGGTGAAGAGGAAGTGCTTGGGGAATGGTGTTTCATCACTTGCATGCTGCACACTAGTCTAGGATAAGGTCGCAGGCTGCATGCGCACCCAGGCCAGACTGAGGCATTTAACTCAGCCCGAAACTTGGCAGGTGTCAGGTAATCAGATGCAAATGCAATTTTAAAAAGATGAGCCCAAAACGGTGCTCTGTCTCCGCGCTCTTGCAAATAAATCACTTATTACGCTGAACGGTAGGCACAGCCTCCTCCACTTTCAGCTCCTTCCAGGGGCTGTGCTCTAAACATGAAGGCAGATCAAATGCGAGCCCTGATCTTGTTAGGTTCATGGATATACCTGTACAGGCCTGCATAGTGCCCTTCCATAGCAGCTCCCATGAGTTCATGCGTGGGGGCCCACCTGGAGATGTTGTTGCGTCATGTCCACCACCTCTACTATGCCTCCCTCCTCATCCTCGTCCGTCACCAAGTGGCCGTCGGCGCTGTGACTCTCATCCTCGACCAGATCGATCACCATATGCTGGACACTGTGGTTATCCACATTGTGTAAAGTACTCCCTGTGGCCCTGTCCCTTGTTGGGTCATCTGTGTTGCCTTCCGAATAGTCGTCATCCTTGTCGTCCTCGGGGGTATCGTCCCTGGGCCTCTTACCACCCGGCTTTGAACTCACAAGCTTGGATTCATCACTTCGCACAGCAGTGTCTGCTGCTCCAGGGGGGGATCCTTCTGCTGCTACGATGGGCTCAGTTGCCACCGCAGCAGCTCCGGAAGACTCCGTGTCCATTTTGGAAACCACACCCATGTGTCCACTCCTCAGGCTGCGCATGTGCACACCCTGGGCAGCAGTATAAGCATACGATCAAAGCACAGCTGTACTGAACAAAGAGAGGGAGAGGAGCGCGAAAGTGAAAGTGGTGCCACTGGCAGTGGCACTGGCACTGGGTGGTGGCACTGGCAGAGGGTGATTCGATAGCAGGCCTCACAGGATCACGGCCATTGGGGCCGCTGGAAGGTGTGGCCCTGCTTGTTCTGGCCATCCCGCGCTCTGCCAGGCCGGACTGATCACTTGGAGAGTTGCCCGAGGGGATTTATCAGTTTCGAGTAATCGATAAGTAAAGTTTTATGTCCGTGTTTTATCTGTAAATATAGGCCGAAAGCTGTCCTGCAGGTTAGGATTAGGACAAACGCATTAGCCTTACCATACTTATCAAGAGCTCCTTCATGCAGCCACTCCTCGCTCCCGGTGCTCGTGCTGCTGCCATTGGTGGTTCTGTGCTAGGTCCTGAGCTAGGATTTGGCTTTAGCTAAGCTACCCTCGTCAGGTATAGCTTTGTAACCTAACCTGAGCTAGGAATGCTTCTGCTCGTGGAGACGCAGCAACGGGGTCTGCCAGACAAAAGATCATGAAAAACTGCGGAGGCGGTGAGAACACTCAGTACATCAATCAAGGAGTGGGTGTCACCTAGGGCTGGCTGATATTGCTGAGATACGCACGTGCTCATCCTGAAGGTGCCCCATGCTGCCGGCTGATGACATCGCTGCCCATATTACGGACCAACGATGTCCGGCTGATGAGGCATCTGCCCCACGTCACCTACCAGGCCGGCCTCTACAAGCTTCCTTTGTACCCCGCCCCCCTCCCTCTGGATCCTGGCCAGGCCTCTCCAGATCCTTCACTGTGCACCCAGGAGGGCCTCCTGTTGAGCCTGCACCAGCCGATCTCCATACACAGCAGCTCCAATGCCCTGTTGCTGCTGCTGCTGCTGCTGCTGCTGCTGCTGCTGCTCAATTTGCCGCTGCTGCATGTCTTACCACGCTTTTCCATTATTCTGATGGGCAGTGGAGGGGCTGGCGGGGCTGGGTCGGGGCTGCAGGCAAAGTATTCGTTGTGCCGGTTGTGCCGCGTTGTGCAAGCACAGGGCAATCCGCTGCACTAGTATCGGCCAGTTGCTGCTGCTGGCGCTGCTGCTGGTGCAGCTGCTTAAGCAAATACTGATTCTCCTGATGCCAAGGGATTGGATTTGTAGGACATGACTCGATATATCATGCATACATGGCCAGCCCAATTTTATCCAACAATTTTGATTTGATTCAATTCTGAAAAGAATCATTATGGAGTCGCAAAAGGAGACTTTTCGCAAGTACCTGGAGTCCGCCGGAGCCATTGATGTCCTCGTCAAAGGTGGGCTCCTGTTCTGGCAGATCAACGACAGGCCCTCCTGTGCCTTCTGTCCAAGTTCCTCTACCCCGCGCTCTTTCGCCAAATTATAAGCCCACTCTTCCTTGCTCATCTTCTAAACCACCTGCAGTGCTGGTGTCCTTGTACGAAGAACCCGAGAAGCCAAAGGCAGCATTAGAGTGAGTAGGTCTTAGATGCAGCTCACAGCCGCTTGCTCATACGCACAATGTGCACGAAGGTGCACACAAAGGTGCACAAAGGTTACAAGAGGTGAATGGCAGAGGAAACAGGAGTACTGTACAGTATTGGCAGGGCACAAAGGAAACCAGTCAGCTTTAATGGGCACTCCTGGCAGCACAACCATTTGACCAGTTTGAGAAACTGCGGCGCTTTCGTGGTATTGCTCCGAGCAGCTGTGCCCTAGCGACTCCACTACGTGGCCGTGTATTTATTGAGTACACCTTGACATGCAAGCCTGCACGCCTGTGCACAAGTGCGCACACACA
>LFIK01005192.1_pt1 | contig 10481 bp, 7 predicted proteins | sample 643401 | NCBI WGS metagenome assembly LFIK01 (sample SAMN03777447, study PRJNA286221) | soda lake metagenome | biome: soda lake; feature: Kulunda steppe; material: water; isolation source: sample T5-Br brine of Lake Tanatar-5 | place: Russia: Kulunda steppe | collected 2010-07
AAATCATCATGCAAGAGCAGCTAAAGTCCTGGAAAGCGGCAGGATTGGAGCAAGTTTGGGGATGCACCATTTGCCTGCCCAAAGGGTGCAAAATGGTGCCAGAATGGCCAAAGGCGCACACGCCGCGCCCCCACCTCGCATTTTCTCACACAACCTGACTTTTTAATGACATATGTACATGTTGTGCATGGTTGGGTCTGGAAATGGGGCCAGCAAGTGGGCGGAAATGCTAGTTGGCTATGTTTGGGGGGGTCCAGTGGTGGGGACGACCCCATACCCGCGCTTTTGATAATATTTGTGCCACATTAAACAAATTAATGATTTCTAAGCCATGCTCAATTGTAGAGCTAGATTAAGTGAATTGACAAATAAGCATGCCTCTGGAATTCAAATCTCAGCATTGATGTCCGCATTCCTGTAGAAACGAAAAGATGATTAGTAAGGCCACAGTCACACGCAAAATTTCTCACTTTTTAAAACTCGACCCCCCAAAAGTGAGAAAATTGCGGTCGCACAAGAAAATATTTTACTTGATTAAAACCCCCAAAGTACTCTTTCCACTTTTTTTTCACTTAGGGTGAAAGGGGGTGGTCTCAGGTGGCCCCAAGGGAGGGTCCCATCCGTGCAAGGCCCCCCAGAAACCCCTTGTTTGGGGTTTGGTATGTCGGAAAGAGCATTTACCTTGGGAGGATTTATGAGGAGGCAAGGTTTCTTTACATGTGTTATACACGTTTATTTCATTTGCAGCACTAGCTGGTGATGATTCTCCAGGACAACAGTGCACTGAGATAACGTCTCATGTGTATGTCATGTCCTGTTGCATTCTCCCTGAACTTCAGCTTGTACATTATAGATCAGATACTCTGACCATATAATCACTTGCTAAATTTCTGTCTTTTGTTGTATTTCTGTCTTTTGCTATATTTCTGTTGCTTGCTAGGCCGGGGGGGGCATTCTCTAGGCTCCCTGTGAAAAGAAGGCCGCCGGCCCCCTGGACACTCATCTTCCCAGTCCGTTTGAGTTCGTCAGTCTTTTCTGTAACCACATTTTCATCGTTTTCCGCGTCAATCGTTATCTGAAAAACAAACTAATCATGAATGTGTGGTGTATATGTAAGTATGCACTGTATGATTTAATGCTGATATGCGTGCATGCTTGCTTTCGAGAAAGGCTCAGGCCATGGTCACATGCGATCTTTTTCATTGTTTTCACTGATGTTTCTAGAGGGACCCTGTGCATGATCCTTTTTTATGTAAACTAAACTTTTATCATATACCTAGGCTGCTGGCAAATTTTAATGTGAAGGAGATGACCCTGGTGGCCTGGGTGGCAGCTCAGCCTCTATTCGGTTGCCTATTTTGGCATTGATAGCGCATATGCGCGCTCAATACGAGCCCATCAGAGCTCCTTTTACCCCCAGAATCCCTGATTTTTCGGTCAAGCAGAGTCTCGAGGTGCTGGTCTGTGCATTATTCGTAGAATATCCATCTGCCGTCCCGCAGAGCCCAGGTCCCGGACCTCTTCTTGAGGGCGTCAAACACTTAATAATTCCTTTCCGTGGAATTCTTGCAGCGTCAGGGCGCAAGACTATCTGAAGTGTGACCAAAATTTGTGGGCAGGTGGCGTTTGCATGCGACCGCCGCGGTGCTTTGCCCGCGGCTTGGAAATAGGATCCAAAAAGTTCTTTGTGACTGATCCTCATGCCGCAATCAGGCAGCAACACGACACAGACTGCACTGTTCATGAGCCTGCAATGCTGCAGATGCCCTCGCTTAAGCACTCATGGCCTGCAAGGTCTCGCATGACAGTCAGTTGACCCTGAGCCATCAGGTTAGAGTGCCAGGACAAAATGCTGAAAAGTTTGCAGAGCGTATTGTACACTTACAATACCCGAAAAAATACCCGGTTACTGATTTATCGGGTTGGGATGTTGGCCAGTGTGACCAAGGCCTTACGGACAGAAATGTTTTACAGAAAGTAAATTTTTTACAAATTTACAAAAAGCTTGATGACCTAATTATGAATGTGCAGCATGTCCACACATACACACACAAAAACAAAGACACACACATGTGCCTGTGCCTGTGCCTGTGTCCAGGACTGACTTCAAGAAAAACAGCCTCAACACTATGGACGCACTCAGCTCCTGGTGGAATGTGGCACTGGCCAACACCGCCTTCTCAGACAGCCAGCTATACCAGAAGTTGGCAGATGGGCCAGAGGACTGGGGACAGGTAAAGGAACAGAGGCTCCATGTTGCTGCATGAATGAGTGCAGTCTTGCTTTTGGTGCTGGATGGGCGGCAGGTTGGATAACAGGAGGACAAGAGCAATAGGCTTAAGATTTGCCGAAGATGGATTTGTCATTGCCAATGAAAACCATATTTGTTTCTTTTTCATGTATCATTAAGGGAAAATTATCATGGCAAAGCCTCGGGTGAAATGGATGACTCTGCTGGCCTGCATGGGTATGCTGCATTTCTTCTTGACACAAGACGTGCATGTAAGGGACCATCATTCCCCATTCATGGAGAAAAGCACCTCCAGAACTTCAGCAGCGTGCAGCGTCAGTGCGTGAAAAAGATGCTAAAACATTGCGACATGCGTGGAGGATTTTTGTCGGTCATTCCCGTGTTTGACCCACCCCTTTGCCATGCCAAACTGTCTCACTCAAGCACAAACTTTAAGGGATCGGCATATAACGCTATATGAGGCAATTCTAAAGCGCCGAATAGCTTTACTTGGCGGTATAGTGCTACATTTTGCTATATTTCAGCTGCTATATCTGCTAGAACTTCACCTTGATTGAATTTCAGCACCAGAATCAAAAGGGAGGTTCAGCACCCAGAATAATGCATTCCCCCTTAGGCCAACCTTGTCTCATCAGACATTCTCCCGAGGTTCATGTTCTTTCCAACGTACAGAACCCCAAACGAGGGGTCTATAGGGATTTTGCACGATTGGGACCCTCGCTGGGGGCCTCCTGAGACCACCCCCCATTTTCGCCCAAAGTGAAAAAGGTGAAAACTTCACTTTGGGGGTTTCAATTAGGTGGATGAAAAACTTTTTTGCAGTCACTTAATCTTTTTCTCTCCACGTATACCTGCTCCCCCCATGACCACCATTTTCTTCCAGCATTACTGTTGAAACCACACACTAACGTTTCCTAGCTTCCCAAGACCAGCAATAGGATCCGAAGAGCTCTTTGCGACAGGTCCTCATGCCACAATTAGGCAGCAACAGGACATAGACTGCAATATTCATAAGGAGCCTGCAATGCTGCAGGCGCCCTCGATTAAGCACTTGGTTTATGGCTTGCAAGGTCTTGCATGACAGTCAATCGACCCTAAGCCATTAGGAGAGAGTGTCAGGTGAGGATGATGTAAAATTGAGAGCATGGTTGGCGCACGCTTGAAAACTTCTTTTTTTCCCCCTTTGCATGTGGCCATGGTGCATCAGTTGCCATCATTTGAGAGTATGTCCTCACGCATGCAAAGAACGTGTGTGTGACCGCGGCCTTACTTTGGGGGTTTAAATAAGAACGTGAACAATTTTTCATGTGTGACCGCGATTCTTTTCACTTTTTTTTATGGGTCAAGCGAAAAAAATGAAAAAGTGGGCAAAAGTGTGTGACCGCAGCCTCACAAGAAATGAAAGCAAACAAAATTTTTTTGTTGGGGCTGGGGTCTTCTAGCAACCAAGCAACCATATATAGCGCTATATCTGGTACTAGGGTTACACTCCTACTCATGTGCGGGCACATGCCTTAGTACCCCTGGGCCCCTCATTCCTCAATTCCTTTGACGCTAATGACAGCTTTGGATATCCCCTTGAAATGCTGCCTGAAAAGTTATAATATTGACGGATTGGCCCTTCAAATCAGGTGCATCGTGATCTAAAGAAAACGCTTGTGTTCCAAGGCAATCCCTAGCTGTCCACTCTCAAGTGCTGATTGCTGCCCTACGCTGATTGCTCTCTTGTACGGTCTGCCCTTCAAAATCCTCTGCTGGTGCTAGTGCTGGTGCTGGTACTTCAACTGCTCGCTGCTTAGCTGCTTGTGTGGACTCAACTTACTCAAGCGCAGGACACTCCAGCTTGATGAAGGGGACCTCATAATTAATGAAATGCATGGCCATGATACAATGGGACTGCTTGTGTGCAGGGCCTATTGAGAAGGACTTGATATGCTGCTTCTTGGCCACTGGCTTCCCAACACAGTCTATCTCCTTCACACCTTGTTCTCCTCCTCTTCCCTGGTATGCACCTTAGGGATTGTGCAAACCCCTTCTGCTTCCAGTGCTTGCTGCATGCAATTGTGATGCCGCATCGTCCTGAGGTTCGCTTGGCTGGCTTGCAACATTTTCTCTCCATCACACAGCCCCACCTGGCTAACTCTTCATTGTAAAACTGTCAGACCACTTCCTAATGGGTCCTGCAGACGTCCTCTTGAATAGGTCTGCATGGGTGGCGTTGCCCTGGACATGGGGCTGCATGCGATCTTTCCCCAGATTTATCTATGGCTCGGCCATTAGAGACGTCTGGCAGTTTGTTTGTATAATTCTATTCTTAATTCTTGGGGCCAGAGGTGAATGTTAGAGTTTCGGTTATGGCACGCGCCATATCTGATATGCTAGATAGCGCTATTACTAATAGCCTATTAGCAAATGCAATCCTTACACACTTTGCTTTTCAACTTTTATCTTTGCAAATTCTGCACCATTCATCGCCTTGCAAGGTGCACCGGAAAGCTGATTTTTTGATGCATCTGTAATTGGAATGCAGGCAGGGGGGCTTGTGTGTTAGCTGGGCTGGGCAGGAAGCGCCAGGGCTGATTCAGAATACTGGATGGCCTCTTGCACACAAATGTTAAAATCTGGCACACTCTGGCCCCTAAAATGGAGCACCGGATCTTGGATATAAATTGTCATTTTGGGGCAAGAAGAGTAAAGGAGGCCAGAAAGGGATGAGTTGGCCCGAGGGATCTGCACAGACCACCTATTGGCCTGAACATATTATATATGAAGCATATTAATGCCTGTGATGCGTAAGTATCATCAATTAGCCGTGCGGTTGAACAGGGGCAAGGCATTGGCAGAATGTGTGTACTCACTGAGTGTCCATCAAACGCGCTGTCAGTAGGCTATTATAGCTTTCTTCTGTGCAGCAGCTTTGTTTGATGGCCATATATGTCTTATTGGCTCACCGGATGTGACAGAACACAAACATGTTTCAGCTGGCAATTTGACTTCATTTTTAATGACTGTGCCAAACAGCCCTGCAAACCAGATTTATAAGGGTTGTTGCATTTGGTTATTTCACCTTATCAAAGCGCTAATTGTTTAATTAAAAGTGAAAATTGTAATTTATTAGACCGCTTCCTTGTTTGGTTTTAGGAAATGACCTAGGATAACCCCCCTTTTCCTGCCAATTTCGCCCAGTTTAGGTGCCTCTCTCTTTGTTTATGCACTATTTTCTCGATCTTACTGCATAAGATATTGCAACACGAAGGGAATGGCAGGTTAGAACTCTTTTGCTGGAAATGTACAATCAAATGATGCATTGGACCCCAGCTTAAGTTGCATGGAAATGGCATTGAAAATTTTGAATGAAAGTTGCAGACTATAGAACTTGTGTAAGGAATAACTTTTAAGGGAAATAGGGGGCCCATGAAGCGCAAAAACAGAGGAATTGGGCCAAAATGGGTGTGAGCTCCATGAGATTTGCGAACACAAATTTTGAAAACCGTGAAAAATTTTGCTGCACATGTTTGCAAGACTAGCCTTCTCAGGTCCCTCCACCTCGGGTGAAGACGTTTTTCTTGCTTTCCAGCCCCCCTAGCAGTTAATTGCTACACAAAGTCATGCTTGATGTGTTGAATTGTTAGGGTGCGCTAAGATTAGAAGGCGTTGGCACCATGTGTGCATATTTGGCCATTCGGCATCTTTTTACTTTTCTGGCAGGAATCATGTGTGCTGGTTTACAGTCTCTCCTGGAATGTTTTATTGTTTTTGGAATGCTCTTGCGTGATGACTGAATGCTGCAGATCTTAAAAATGGGGGCGGGGATGAGGACTGGCAAGTAATTCAGTTGGCCCTGCTTTTATAATGTGCAAGTGCTATTGCAGAAGTTGCAGTTCCTTGCTGCTTTTGTGCAAAACATTGGAGGAGGTCGGACAGCTGATATTGCTAAACGCTACTATTTTTACGCATCTAAAAGCACTAGTGCTTTAGTGGAGGATAAACAAGCCTTGTTAACAAAAAAGCGATAATGGTTTAAAAAAGAAGACAAGAGAAAATGGGGTGACAAGCTCACTGCATGATCTTCCAAAATTAACTATAGATTCCTTCCTGCAATTTCTTTGATTGAAAATGATGCTAGTCTATATAGCCAATAATTGCAGGCCAGGTGCTCTGGTACGTAAATGTATGCAATTTCTATGCAGCTTTTAATAGTTTCTTGCATCCTTTCAAGCTCCTGGGTTTCCTATATGTAGACCACCAGAAATCTGACCTTTCACTCCAAATCTTGTCCTTTGCTGGCTCCAACTTTGCAGGGCATGCCATGGCTGGGATCCATTGCCCGCCATCAGCTGCTGCATGCGCACCATTTCAGCAGCGACCAGAAGCGCCAGGTCATCCGCATGGTTGCTATGCTTAGTGCTTATGCGGTGTCAGACCCTGAGATTGGATATTGCCAAGGGTGGGTGGGATAGAGCAGCGGAACCTTAAAGCAGCTGGCATGGGATATTGGCCTTCATCCACAGTTGATTTGACATTGTCTGTCATGAATTCTTGAGTGAGAGTGTCTGTTTCAAGAAACGGCTTTGGAAAAAGGTAGGATTACTACTCTGTTACATCTAAGTGAGGGCTAGGTTGCCTCTCCCACACCTTCTTTAAAAGAAGCACTGGATCATACAAGCTTACTTGTGCAATTGACTCCTTTTTTCTATGCAGCATGTCAGACTTGGCTCTGCCATTTTTGCTCCTTATCGGGGATGATGCGTTGGCTTTTGCTGCCTTTAAAAGCTTCATGCAGAAGGTGCGTCTTCCTAACATTTTTCCAGGGTATTTGCCTTGGAGGGCCGCATTTATCAATTACTAATCCCATTCTTTATATTCCTTAGATATAATTAATGTAATACAACCTTTTCTATTTAATAATTAATATTTTATGTTTAATAATTACCTTGTCCTCAAAACTCCGTGCGCATCAGGCTACCCCTTTTTCATATTACCTTCCTGGCAAGGCTCGATTCTATCAAAGTATTTTCTAAGTACCAGTTGTGCTCCATGGTCTCACAAGTCCTCCTCAATAGGAGGTCCTGGAAAGTTCCCTCTAGTCACTACATTTAGTGTGACCTTGGCTCTCTTATTGTGCTTTTTGCCCATGATTTTGCGGCATTTACGTGCATGCTAGTGCCATCCTCAAACGTGACTTCCTCAGACTTGAAGGACACCGTCAGGGGCTCCACCCTGCCCTGCCCCTCCTCTGCGCCTCTCCCTTCCTCCATTCTTATTGCATCCCCACATTCCTTCCTGTTGGGGCCTATTCCAAGGCCAGGAAAGCGGGAAAGGGCCGAGCTGCAACGGCTACTGTTTTCTGCTCTTCCAACAGCACGCGGCATTCAACTTTGGGTGGATGCACAGCTCCTTGGGCACCCACTGGTATTACTTGGTGCAACCTGCATAAAAAGGTGTCCTTTACATGTGTGGCCTGCGGCTTCAACATTGGGCTTGAGCATGGCTCGTTCGCAAAGTGTTGTCCTGTTTCAGATTATGGAACACAAAGATTCCTAACATTCATTTTATCTTTCACTGAAACCCTAAAAGTACTGATGCGCTGAATCAATTGAGCAGCTTAAATTGGCTTTAAGGCGCTTACTTATTCACTTGGTAGTCTTTGACAACCTGAACGTCAAACAATTCCAAGCTTACTTTGTTGCTCCTTGGGTGATTGCGAGAACTGCTTAAAGTAATGAGATAATTATTGGGGGTTTCTAAGCTACGAAATCTGTTTGTGTATAACTTCAAGAATAGCCTCTCGTATTATTCGGATTTAGTCAGGACCCCATTATGGGGCGGAAATGGAGCAAAGGATGCTATTTGATGTAGGTTGTACAAAGGGGAAGCGTTCAGAGAGATAGGCATCCCAGGAAGTTTGGATCTGCTTTCATCCTGACATTTTTTGCCAGGCTGAGGAGCATGAGAAGTAGCAAGTGGCAGCCATTACAGCCTGAACCCCTTCCCCCACTTTCCAGGCCTGTGGGCAGGCCCAGGAGGCTGCGTGTTGTAGAGGCAGGCACAAAAGAAAATGCCGGTTGTAGAGACAGGTACAGAAAACAATGCCAAGCAATGGAGGCAAGGGCTCGGAGAGGGGCAGAGGAAGGGTGAGGGGGAGATGGGTTGAGCTTATGGAGGTGTCCTTATATTCACATCTGAAGAAGACACAGACATGCAAGAGTCTAGGCTGCTGCGATTCTGGATGAGAGTGCCAAATTTATGAATTATTTGTGTTCATTGTAATGGTTGAGGGGCCTTGCGGACACCAAATTCTCGAAGGGAAGATTTGTGAAATTGATTGAAGACCATGGGTCGAATTGTACTCGTGGCGCCAAAGGTGCAGCACAGTACTTTTATTTAGTTTGTCTTACTGTTGGTGGATCAAAATTTTTGGGTTAGTTTTTACCTTGCCCATATTTGATTTGAAAGCTCACTCCATACTAAGCTTTTATCACTTTACAGTTTAAGGAAGAGAGTAGAGGCTGCCAAAGATGCTCATTATATTGAGGTGTGAGAGGTTGAGTAAGCACTTGGGGGGTGGGTTTTAGCCTTTGCCATCCCAGAGAATCAATTTTCATGTCCATTTAGGTTTACCCCTCAAGCTGGTAGTAACTTTTCAAATTATCTCTTGGCATAGAATTGATCAATTGTTGATTTTGTTGTCGACAGTACTCAATATTTCATATTACCTATGATGATGTGTTGGAAAAGGAGTACTTCCAATGTGTGAAGACCACTATATTTTGTAATCCAATAGGCTTATGCCTCAGGTGCTTGGAAATTGAAGAAGCTATGCAGGAACCATCATAATACATTTTTTTTGTATGAGAGCAATGTAATACACGACAAGGCACAAATTTAATGTCTAGATCATAAATGTGCAATCTGCATAATACCAATTCATGTTTAAACTTCTGCTAGTGATTTGAATCAGAAGTGCATGGAAGTGAGGCCTTTTTTGCACCACACTGGCTATGGCAATTCAATGTATTGTCAATGATTGCTTGAAAGTCATCGGAATCTGTAAGAGTTACGGGGCGCCTTGAGGGCTCTCCGGCTCAGCCAGTGTTGTCAAAAAAGCCTACAGGCTTGAGCCCGCACTTCTCTGTGACAAAGCACAGCTCAGTTTTTCAGGTATACAGCTGAGTCTTTACTGGCAGGGCTCATTATAAGAGTTGTGCACTTAATTACTGACGCCGTTGACTGTCATTTGACGTTACGGCGTAGTAAACAGTATTGACCGTCAGAAATTGAGCCGCAGGCGTAATTTACGATGATTTTATTTTTGACGTCAGACAGTCAGCTTTTCAGATATTTACAGTGCTAAAATGTCAAAAATTACCGACAGGCGCATCAAGAGCGCCTTGTTCAGTTAAGCAGCATTCTGAGACAGAATTTGTCCTTTGCTCCATCCAAAACTTTCCAAAGATCTCAAAAATTCACTCCCCATTCCCGCTCCTCACATCTCCACCTCCTCATCTCCCTCCCGCTGCTCACCCCCCTGCTGTTCATTCCCCCTCTTCATCCACTTCCATCTGCTCCATATCTATGTGCACTGCTGCAACCCCCTCTGCAACGGGCTCTGCTGCATTCCGGACTGTCTCCAGTCATGCTGTAAACTCCTGGTGGCAGCGTTGTCATCACCTCAGCCACCTGCATTGCCACCTTTGCGCAGAGGTGCTGTACAGGAACCTGCACGCGCCAGGGTTGAGCAGGTGGTTCTTGAGTTATGTTGTGTTCAGCCCAGTAAGCGTCCTATGGTAGAGCAGGCAGCAGTATTCCACAGTCTCCCTTCTCTATAACTCTGCCTTTACCCAGCTGCTCATGACCTTCCTGCCACCCCTCCTCCTCTGCCCACCCACTACCAGGCTTGTGGAAGGTGGTGCTTACAGCAGCCTGTACGCCAAGCTCAACTGACCCAGGGCCACACAACCCTTGGCTTAATTGTCGGAGTACATGTTGCTTTTGAATTTTGTTTGTGAAGAAGTCGGGGTGATGAGAGCGCCTTTTGAGCTTCAACTTGCTGGCCTCTGAGCCACAGAGCTCCTGATGCAGCGCCGTTAAGATTTCCCACCGTCAGTAAGATTTTTACCGTAAATGATGGTCATGTGACGTAAACGTCAGTTAAGCACCTTAATTTACGGTGCCATTTCTGGTTGACGCTGTATTTGCACAACTCTGCTCATAATGCGCTCAAGAAGCT
>LFIK01005193.1_pt1 | contig 10478 bp, 7 predicted proteins | sample 643401 | NCBI WGS metagenome assembly LFIK01 (sample SAMN03777447, study PRJNA286221) | soda lake metagenome | biome: soda lake; feature: Kulunda steppe; material: water; isolation source: sample T5-Br brine of Lake Tanatar-5 | place: Russia: Kulunda steppe | collected 2010-07
TTATTTGAACGGCAACTGGAAACTCTGAAAAAATGCGGTATTGATAATATCGTGGTTGCCACTGGTTATAAAGAGGAAGTCATTCCCGGTGACGGTGTAACCAAAGTCTATAATAAGGACTACGCGACTACCAACATGATTGCCAGCCTGTTTTGTGCTGAAGAACATATAAAAGGAAACCTGATTATTTCATACGGTGATATCATATATTCCGAAAATGTATTGAATTCATTGATGGAGAATGAAAATGATATCGTAATTGCTTCCGACGAAGATTGGCGTCCGTACTGGGAATCTCGTTGCGAAGACCCGCTTGATGATGCCGAATCATTTGAAAAAGGTGAGGGAGATAAAGTGCGCTCATTAGGCAAAAAAGCAAACAGTATTGAAGAGATTGAAGGCCAGTTCATAGGGTTGATAAAACTTACAGCTGAAGGCTGTAGGGTCTTAAAAGAAGAATATCACTCATGCAATAAAGATGCATCATGCAGGGAAAATGCCTGGAACAGCGGTCGTGATTTGAAGAATGCTTATATGACTGATTTGATGAATCACTTGGCATCAATGGACGAACTGCATTATCATACGATTAACAGGGGGTGGTTTGAAGTTGATAATTTATACGATTTAGAGTTATTAAAAATAAATATAACATGATGATAAAATTGAATAAATAATCATATAAAATGAAGCAGAGTGCTGTCCTTGTATTTATACAGGTTTTAGGTTTAGCGGTAAGTTTTTTTTCAACATTTTATGTGGCAGCAAATATTCCTGCTGAGTTATATGCAGTAGTAGGAGTAAAAGTTGTAATAGATGGTTTTGTTGTATTATTTTCAAATACCGGTTTTGATACTTATGCAATTAGAAATGTCTTATCCTGGAAAGAAAAAAATGAAGAATATAAGATAAAAGTGATAGTTACTGAATCCTTAACTTTGAGGTTATTAGTTGGGTTCTTATTACTAATCCCTGCTTTTCTGTATGTATTTTATATGTCTAACACCAAGTTTAATGGAGATTATATAATATTATTTCTTTCAATGTCTCTAATTTCAATAATTGTAGCTGCCAAGGATTCTATTAGTTTACTCTTAAAGTCATTTAATCGATATATAAGTGCTTCATTGGTTTCAAAATCAGTAAATGTATTCGGTAATTTTGCAGCACTTTTTATTTTTATAAAATTTGGTTTTGATGCATATATATGGACAGTTGTTCTACTACCAATCGTTGTTTTTATTATAGTTGTTATTCTTATTTATGAATACTTAGATTTTTCGACTCTTGCTTATGAATCTATTAAGTCAAAATTACATCATACATGGCGCTTGGCGTTGTCGTCATATATAATGTATCCATATAAACATTTGGATCAATTTTTGGTTTCAGTCTTTTTACCAAATGATAGCCTTGGTTCGTATACATTGGCAAAAAAACTACTAAGTGCAGGAAATGGATTTGTGAAAAATATTTTTGATCCTATAAATCAAAAGTTGGTAGCATATAAAGATAAACCTGAAATATTTCGACGCAGATTCAAAAGGAATGAAAAAATAAAGCATATCTTCCTTTTGGGATATGTACTATTAAGTATGCTTATTTATGTGAATATAGAATTTTTACTGAACTTACTAAGCATTACACATTACCCAAATATTAGTGTCTATATCCTGACTATTTTAATAGGGGTATTTACTTTCTCTTTATATAGAAACCAGGACATTATTGTTAAATTAGTTTATCACGAAAGGCACTATTTACACATCAATATAATTATTAGCTTAACCGCATTAATAGGTCTTTTTACATTTTTAATGCATAAATATGAATATATGTTTTTATATGTGTCAATATCAAATATTTCAGCTTTACTGTATGTGAACTATACATTGCGAAAAAACGATACTTACAAAATTTCAACAAGTATTAAATGAAAATTCTATTAGTTGGTGAATTCAGTGGTTTTCACAGAGCATTGAAATTAGGTTTAGAATCGCTCGGACATAACGTAACATTGGCAGGGTCACCGGATGGTTTTAAAAAAATACCTATTGATGTCAATCTATGGCCTTCAGAAAAATGGGGTAAGTATAAAAAGTTTAATGCTTTTTTGAAGCAATTCACGATTTCAAAAGAATTATATAAGCTAAAATGCTATGATATTGTACAATTTATCAGTCCTTTGAAGTTTCATAATTCTATACCATTCTATGGCAAATGGTTTAATTCTTATTGCTATAAAAAATTAATTAAACAGAATAAGTTATCGTTTCTTGTTGCCTGCGGAAACGATCCGATTTATGTGCAAATTGGAAGAAAGCAGATGGATTATAACCCAATTGATGCTGAGATTAATTATTCAAATGTCATTCCACAAAAGATACGTGATTATAAGGCATTGGAATGGAATAAAAAACTTGCTAAAAAAGTAAATGGCGTTATCCCTGCAGCATATGAATATAAAATAGGATATAAAACATTTGAAGATAAAATAAATCTTTCTTCTGTAATACCGATGCCAATTCATATATCTGAATATAACTTTAATGAAAATATTCTTTGTGATGGAAAAGTCAGGATACTGCACGGAATAACAAGACCCGGTATGAAGGGGTCAAACTATATTATAGAAGCACTTAAACGAATTGATGAAGAGTATCCGGATGATGTAATCATTGATATTGTTGAGAGATTACCACTGGAAGAATATCATGAGAGAGTACTTAAGTGCAACATACTAATTGATCAGTGCAACACTTATTGTTATGGAATAAACGCTTTAATTGGTTTGTCAATGGGGAAGGTAGTAATGAGTGGCTGTGAACCTGAAGAGATGAAGTCTTTGGGTGTGGATGAAAGTCCTGTTATAAATATCAGACCGGATATTGACGATATTTACTCAAAAATTGAGCAGATAGTTTTGAATAAAAATAATATTCAGAAGCTTGGGAAACAGTCTCGTAAATATGTGGAGGAAGTGCATGATGCTGTAAATGTAGCTGAGCGCTACATCAAATTTTGGAACACCGGAAAAGCTGTTTGAACAAAATAATGAATAAGTATTACAATACTTATTCATTATACATCGTGTGTAATATCTTAAACGATACTTCAGTATCAGTTGTTTATAGAAATTTTATACATTAAAGTTCAGCATTTACTGGAGAAGATTTAATTTTTTTTGGTATGAGCAAGGCAATATTTTTAGTTATTCTGTTTTAATTGATCGGTAGAGCACGATTAAAATGTATGAGCACTTTAAAATATGCCTTTATTTCATTGGTATAATTTGTCTCCCTTATTATTTGTTATATGTAGGTGGGATACTCCCAATTGGTTAAAATGCTAAATACGACTGTGAGAAGGAGATGTCGGAATATAAAATGGGTTGTGTTAGCTTCGCCATAAATCTTTGTAGTATAAATCACCGATAGAACTGTTAAATTAACCTAAATATTCTACTTTTGACTGGACCAGTTTTTGGGAAGCCGACAGTTGTTTTTTTCAGGATCTTAACTTTGCGAAACTAAGTATTGAGGTTTCCGGGTATATTTAAAGTGTTATTGAAAATTATTGACTTAAAATTAGTTAACTCGGTATGAACCCTAACAATTTTAGGAATTGGACATCCAATCATTCGAAGATTGGTATGCTTTATACGCTTATTCTCTGTGGCGTTGTACTGGTATATTTTAATGTTAGAGCAGTACACCCCGCGTGGTTTCTAATCATAATTGGTATTTCTGTTTGGTATTTTTCAACATTATCTATCTGTATTAACCGCTGGGAAAAATTACCTTCAAGACGATTTGAGAGAAGACTATTCTGGTACAGTCTGTTATTTAGAGTAATAGCAAGTATCATATTAATAACGGTTGCATATGTTGAATGGGGAATACCGAATCATGTAGGTTCTGTTGATGGGGAAGCTTATCACAGAGAAGCTTTAATGGTTGCTGAACATTTCAGAAGTTTCGACTTTAGTAGTGCCTACGAAACTGCGCGCTCTTTTTACTTTCCGATAGACAACATTGGCCCCTCTTTGTTCATCGGTTTTATCTTTGCAATTTTTGCTGATAGCTATTTTATGGCCACGGTAGTGATTGCTACCTTAGGAAGTATTTCTGTAGTTATGCTCTACAGAATCGGTAAAATAATTTGGGGAGAAAAGATTGGACGTACAGCGGGAATATTATTTATGCATTTTCCTCTAGCTCTCTTCTTTAGTGTTGTTATTTCAAAGGAAGGGGTTGTCCTTTTTTTGTTAATGGTGATTGTTTATTTTTTAACAAAAGCGGTCAACGGGCAAAAATTAAAATTTACTCATATTTCAATACTTGTATTTTCACTGTTTAGTCTGTTTTTCTTCCGTACGGTTGTAGGGTTAATTCTTGTTCTATTGGTTTCCGGCACACTCTTGCTGAATAAATATAAGGGTAGTCGAATTAAATCTTGGAGTATAGGTACGGTAGCTATTTTTATATTTGGATATTTGATGTATTGGTTGGGTGAGTATCAGTTTTTTATAGATCGATTTTTGGATGCTGAAAGCCATGGGGAAGGAAGAATGGCAGATATGAGACTTGAAAATTTTGGTTTAGATATAATTAAAATTGAAAATGTCATATTAGCACCTGTGGTTTTGGCCGGTTCAATAATTCCACCATTTCCCGGCATGGTTAATGTTCCAACCAGATTCGAAACTTCACATGATTCTAACTGGTATTTCATGGCAGGAGAGATTGTATGGAATATATTGGTCTTTTATTCATTTCCCGGTATTTACTATTCATTGAAAGATAAATTTTTTAGCAGTATGCCGGTTTGGGGGTTTACCTTTGCTTATTCATTTGCAATGGTTGTAACCATTTTTTTTACACGAGTTCGGTTTTCATATTTAGGGATGCCTCTCTTATTTATTTTTGTTGCAGTTGGTCTCTCAAGGTCAAAAAATAAGGTGGTTTGGATTTTATACTTGGGTTTAATTTTAATAATAACTGTCTATTGGAATATTTTAAGGCTTAATGTACATGGTGTTTAGTAGATGAATATATTATTTGTAGCAAGTGGAAACTCAAAAAACCTAGAGATTGCTCCCTTCATAAAAACACAAGGAGAATCCTTGAATAAACAGAGTGATTTAGAGGTGCATTTTCTTCCAATTATAGGAAAAGGAGTACAAGGGTATTTTCGCAACAGAAAAAGAATTCGTGAATATGTTAAAAACAACGATATAGACATCGTTCATGCTCATTATGTTTTAAGTGGGTGGGCTGCGGTACTTTCTCGATGCAATAAACCTATTGTTTTGTCATTGATGGGGAATGATGCTTACGGGGATTACAAAGGAAAGAAAGCATCTATGACCAGTAGATACTTAACGATTTTAACCTGGCTTATTCAGCCTTTTGTTGATATTATCATAAGTAAATCAGAAAATATTGCATCGTATGTCTATCAAAAGAGTAAATCTCATATTATTCCGAATGGGATAGAACTTGAAAAAGTGAAACGAAATCAAGGTTCAGATACAACCAATATCAGATTAGATTCTAAAAAGACAAATATTCTTTTTCTTGGCGATCCAAATAATCCCAGAAAGAATTTTAAGCTGATAGAAGATTCTATTAATAGATTAGCCGACTCGAATATAGAACTGATAGTCCCATATCCAACTGATCATGATTCCGTTCTTAAATATTTAAATGCTGTGGATGTTTTTGTAATGGCATCTTATATGGAGGGTTCACCAAATGTGGTTAAAGAAGCAATGGCTTGTAATTGCCCCATGGTTGTAACAGATGTTGGGGATGCTTCATGGGTTGTAAAAGATGTGGAAGGTTGTTATGTAGGTTCATTTGATGTAGTTGGTTATACTGAAAAATTGAAACAGGCAATTCAATTTTCTAAACAACATGGTGAAACTGATGGTTTAAAAAAAATCAATAAGCTCGGTTTGGATTCCGAGTCAGTTGCAAAAAAGATTGTAGAAATTTATCGGAATATTTAATTGTGTATATATATGTGTGGAATTTGTGGCATAGTAGATTTTGAAGGTGGTGAAATTCAGTCGCGCGAAATCGATCAAATGAAAGATCTGATTAAACATCGTGGTCCGGATGATGATGGAACTTATCTTCATAAAAACCTTGGGCTTGGGTTTGTAAGATTAAGTATTTTAGACCTTTCTGATTTCGGACATCAACCCATGGTGTCAAATGACGGCCGGTATGTGTTAACATTTAACGGAGAGATCTATAATTACATAGAACTAAGAGAAATCTTAAAAACAGACGGTTATTCTTTTAAGTCTAATACCGACAGTGAAGTACTGTTGAATGCTTATCGTAAATGGGGGAAAGATGTCTTACATAAATTAAATGGCATGTGGGCATTTACAATTTATGATAAAAAAAAGAATGTACTTTTTGGAGCAAGGGACAGATATGGAATTAAACCTTTTTATTATACACTTAATGGGAGTAATTTTTCTTTTTCATCAGAAATTCCTCCGCTGCTGAAGTTTTTAAATGGCAACCCAACTGCTGATGAGCAGGCAATATTTGATTATTTGGCCTTTAATCGAACAGATCAATCAGAAAGAACTTTTTTTAAAGAGGTAAAAAAGTTACAGCATGGACACTATTTTGAAGTAGATTTAAATGCGGGCAGATCCGGTTTTGATATAAAAAAGTGGTATGATATAAAGGATAGAGTAAAAAATGCTAAACCTTTCGAAACAGCAAATGAATACCGAGACTTATTTTCAACAGCAGTAGGTTTACGATTGCGTAGTGATGTGCCGGTTGGGGTTTGCCTGAGTGGTGGGTTAGATTCTTCCAGTATAGTTTCAGTTTTGCTAAATGATTACCAAAAAGATGATTTGAATACTTTTTCTGCAATTTACGGGGATGGTGTATACGGTGATGAATCAAAATTCATTAATTTGTTTAGCAATGATTTATCCAATATGCATTTTATAAATCCTGATGCTGATACCTTGTTAAACGATGTACATAGTTTCGTTGAAGCTCATGCTGAGCCGGTTCCTTCAACTTCTCCGTATGCACAATTTAAAGTGATGGAATTAGCCAAAGACCATGTTAAGGTTACCTTAGATGGACAAGGAGCGGATGAAAAGTTGGCAGGGTATCACTATTTTTTTGGAAATTATTTTAAAGAGCTGTTATATACCGCAAGGATTATGAAGCTTTTGAATGAATCTTTCCATTATTTAAAAGAACACAAATCTGCGTTCGGTTTTAAGACGTTTCTATTCTTTTTATTGCCGGAAGCACTAAAAACAACGGCGAGACTTAACGAAAAAGGATATATAGATAGTGAATTTAGCAATCAATATTCATCACAAAATGAAATTGCAGGGCAATTATACGAATCGAATAATCTACAACAGTCATTGCTAAACCATTTTGAATATAAGTTGGAACATCTATTAAAATGGGAAGATAGAAACTCTATGTGGTTTTCCCTTGAGTCAAGAGTACCATTTCTTGATTATAGGTTAGTTGAAAAAACGTTAGCACTTTCTTCAGATCGGTTAATTCAAAAAGGACAAACAAAATATATCTTAAGAGAAGCTATGAGAGGTACACTTCCTGAGGCGATTAGGACGAGACAAGATAAAATGGGATTTACAACTCCACAGGATGATTGGTTTAGGACCAATAAATTTGAAGACTTTATCAAAGATATAATCTATTCTGAAAGCTTTAAAAATCGCGGGATTTTTGATGAAGTAAAAGTGCAAAAGCAATATGCTCAACACCTAAAAAAAGAAATAAACATCTCAAAAGAGATTTGGAAGTGGATTAATATAGAGCTCTGGTTTAGAAAGTTTATTGATTAGAAATTATAAAATTTATGAAAATATTCATCGACATCGGCCATCCGGCTCATGTTCATTACTTCAAAAACTTTATAAAAATTATGGAGGGCAAAGGACATGAAGTTTTAATAACTGCCAGAGACAGAGAAGTAATTCACGATTTATTAGATGCTGAAAACATTCCATATATAAATAGGGGTAAAGGTGCGAAGACACTATACGGAAAAATACTTTATACAATAAAAACAGATTTATTACTATTGTGGCATGCTTTAAAATTTAAACCTGATATTTTTTTAAGTCACGGTCCCTTCTATGCATTTCATGTTTCATTGATTATTAGAAAGCCGTGTATATCTACCGGTGATTCAGATCACATAAATGCCTCTAGAATGCTGATGAAATTAGTCAGTTCTTATTTAACACCAGACGTATACCGGAAAAGTTATGGGATAAACCATTTTAAATTTAAAGCGTATATGGAGCTGCTTTATTTGCATTCTAATTATTTTAGTTATGATGATGTATTAATAAGATCAACATTAGGCGTAGAAAAAGATGAGCGATATTTTGTTTTAAGATTTGTTTCCTGGAATGCGTTTCATGATGTTGGACAAGGTGGAATTTCAAGCGAAATAAAAGAAAATTTAATAAGCTTACTCAGCCAATATGGTAAAGTATTCATCTCATCAGAAGGAGAACTTCCGGAGAAATTTGAAAAGTACAAAGTTACATTTCCACCTGAAATGCTGCATGGAGTATTAGCTGAAGCTGATATATGTATTAGTGAAGGTGCAACTACTGGATCAGAAGCCGCGATTTTGGGTACCCCTACAATTTATGTTAATTCTCTTGAAGTAAGTTATTGCAAGGAGCAGGAAGAAAAATATGGATTGAGTACCTGTTTAAAAGATGGATCCGGTTTGTTAGGAAAAGTGAAAGAGCTACTTGAAGATCCTCAGATTAAGCAAAAACATTTGAATAAAAGAAATGAGCTTATGAATGATAAAATAGACCCTACTGCTTTTCTTGTTTGGTTTATAGAAAATTATCCAAAAAGCGAAGTAATTTTGAAAGAGGATATTAATTATCAGCAGCGTTTTCGATAGGAATATGAAAATTCTTTTTTTGGCAAATTCTAACCATATAAAACCTGCTATTGTACTGCAAAAGTTAGTCAAAAAAGAATGGATTAATTCAGTTCAATTTAGTGTGGTCACAAACGGGAAAAATGGTAGGCTTCAAAAGCTTATTGATAAAAATAAGATCAAATCGTTTGTAATAGACACTAAAAAAGATCTCAAACATATTATACATTCAGAAAAAGCTGATTATTTAATTTGTTGCGGATGGAATTCACTTCTGCCCAGTGATATTATAACATTACCTAAAAAAGTGAGCTTGAATTGTCATAGTTCCTATCTACCGGATTATAAGGGAGCAAGTGTTTTTAAACATTACTGGTCAAATTGGGAAAATCAAACCGGAGCTACTGTTCATATAATGGACAAAAAATTTGATACAGGTAATATAGTTGCTCAAAAAAAAATGAGCTTAAAATGGTATTACACTCCTAAAACAATATTGAAATTAGTTTCTTCTATTACAGCAGATTTAATTATTGAAGCAATAAATCAAATTGAGTCAGGAGATTATGGGGAACCTCAGAAGGGGGGAAGATATTTTTACAAGATATCTAATGCCCGTCACATTTTATATTGGTTCTATAATGGTCTTGCTACCACTTTAGGTTTTCCTAAGAAGCTAACTCCACATAAGAAAATCGAGACTAACTAAATGTATAAAAACAAGGCCATCGTATTTAATTGTAGCTATAATGGTTTGAGCATAATTCAGGAACTGAATAAAGTCGGTATCGAATGTATTGCAATGGATTGTTTTCGTGGAATAGGTACCTATTCTCGTTATGCTTCTAAATTCATTAAGTGCGAAGATCCAAAGTATAATGAAAAAGTATTTATCGATCAGCTATATGAATATTGTGTACAGCAAGAAAATAAACCTGTTCTATTCCCAACAAATGATGAATGGGCATTAGCAGTTTCTCGTCATAAAAAAAGGCTTGAAACAGTTGCACATATTTGTTCAAGCAATCAACAAAGTGTAGAATTGATCTTGAACAAAGATAAATTTTATGAAGTCGGGAATAAGGCAAACTATTTGACTCCATATACATGGGAGAATGAAAAACTCAATGATATTTCATCGCACTCTTTCCCGGTGGTAGCGAAAGCAAAATTTAAATCTGTACCGGATGGAGATTCTGAAAAACTAAATAAATTATTGGAAGAAAATCGGTTAGTTGTTATAAACAGCAGGGAAGATTTAAATAAGTACGTTGATTCAAATCAAGAGATACTGTCATATATTGTATTTCAGGAATATGTAAGAGGTAATTCTGATACCATGTATACCATGGGTATATATGTGAACCGTAATATTGAGATTAAGGCGTTATTTACCGGCAGAAAAGTAAGGGGGTATCCTGCAGAATATGGAGATAATATTGTGGGAGAAAGTTGTGAAGTGCCGGAATATCTTATAGAAAACACCAAAAAAATAGTCCAAGAATTAAACTACACCGGTATAGCTGAATTTGAATACAAAA
>LFIK01005194.1_pt1 | contig 10475 bp, 9 predicted proteins | sample 643401 | NCBI WGS metagenome assembly LFIK01 (sample SAMN03777447, study PRJNA286221) | soda lake metagenome | biome: soda lake; feature: Kulunda steppe; material: water; isolation source: sample T5-Br brine of Lake Tanatar-5 | place: Russia: Kulunda steppe | collected 2010-07
GGCGATCAGCCGCAAGAGGAAAGCGCCCAGATCGTCGGTATGGTGGTCGATATGCGCCGCCGGGGCGGGCCTGGGCGCCACATGCACCGTGCGCATCCCCAGCGCGTGCGGCGCGCGCAGGTTGCGCGGATCGTCCTCGAACATCGCCGCGCGCGCCGGGGCGAGGCCATCGGCGGCAAACACCGTCTCGAAGGCCGCCGGCTCGGGCTTGGGACGAAAGCCGGCATGTTCGACGCCGTAGATCGCGTCGAACAGCCCCGAAAGGCCGCGCGCCGCGATCACCCGCTCGGCGTAGGGCGCGCTGCCGTTGGTGTAGACGATGCGCCGGCCCGGCAGCGCCGCGATGCGCGCAGCGAGCCCCGGATCCGGGGTCAGCACGCTGAAATCGATGTCGTGGACCTCTTCGAGATAGGGCTCCGGCGTGATCCCGTGCACCGCCATCAGCCCCGCCAGGGTGGTGCCGTATTCGGCCCAGTAGCGCCGGCGCAGGCGCTGCGCCTCGGGCTCGGGGATGTCGAGGGCCTCCACGATGAAGGCCGTCATGCGCGCCGAGACCTGCTCGAACAGGCGGGTTTCGGGCGGGTAGAGGGTCTCGTCGAGATCGAAGACCCAGTCCGTGACACTGGAGAAATCCGCGCGGGGCATGACTGCGCAGATAGCCGGGCGCGCGGGGCGGGGCAAGGCGGCGCGGGTGCCCTTGCAACCGGGCGCAGTGCGGGTCAGGCTCGGGCGAGCCGCCGGAGTTCCCCATGCCCGATGCCCGACCGCCGCAGAGCGACGCGTATCACCTCATCCTCGAGGCGATCGACATGGGTGTCTACCGCCCCGGCGACCGGCTCGTGGAGTCGGAGCTCGCCGAGCGTTTCGGCGTCTCGCGAACCCCGATCCGCGAGGCGCTGCAGCGGCTGGAGACGCAATCGCTGCTGGTGCGCGACGGGCGCAGCCTGATCGTGGCCTCGCTCGATCACAACCAGCTCGCCGAGCTCTACGTGGTGCGCGCCGAGCTCGAGGGGCTGGCCGCGCGGCTCGCGGCGCGCCACGCCACCGAGGAGGAGGTGCGGGTGCTGCGCGCCATGGTGGAGGAGGACCGCGCCCTGCTCGACGATCCGGTGGCGATGAACCGCGCCAACCGGCGCTTTCACAAGCAGATCCACCTCGCCTCTCACAATCGCTTCCTGGTGCAGCAGCTCGACCTCGTCTACCGCTCGATGGCGCTGCTGGCGACGACCTCGCTTGCCGCCGAGGGCCGGGGCGAGACGGCGCTCGCCGAGCATGGCGCGATCGTGGAGGCGATCGGCGCGGGCGACGCGGCGCAGGCCTATGACGCGCTCAGGCGCCATATCTCGCGCGCCTTCGAGACCCGGCTGCGCCAGGATGCCGGCGAGGCGGGGCGCGTTTGAGCCTCAGTGGCCGATATCGTGCAGCCCGTGATCGGTCTTGTCCCAGTAGAACGGGCGCGTGACGAGCTCCCACACCGCCTTGTAGGCGGCAATGGCGCCCAGCGGAAAATAGAGGTGCAGCATCGGCACCCACCGGAAGAGAAAGCGGTGCCGCGGCCCCGAGACGGCGATGAGCGCGATGCTCATGTTCACGAGCTCGGAGAGCACGAACAGCGCCGCGAGCCCGATGAGCAGGCCGCCCGGGACCACCTCCGCAAGCGGGTGCGGCAGCCCCAGCGCGATCAGCCAGAACGACCACAAGAGCGGCGCCAGCAGATACTGCGACACCGTCGCGAAGAACACGACCTGCAGCCCCAGCACCCGCCGCGGCCCGAGGGCGCGCAGCGTCGCCAGCGGGGTGCGCATATGCACGACATAGGTGATCATGAAGCCCTTGAGCCAGCGCGAGCGCTGCTTGATCCAGGCGACGGGGCGGCAGTTGGGCTCCTCCTGGGTGGTGGTCGAGATCACCTCGGTGCGGTAGCCGAAGCGGGCCAGCCGGATGCCGAGATCGGCGTCCTCGGTGACGTTGTGCGCATCCCAGCCGCCGACCTCCTCGATCACCTCGCGGCGCACGAACAGGGTCGTGCCGCCGAGCGGCAGGGCGAGTCCGAGCCGCTGCATTCCGCGCAGCAGGACGCGAAACCACGCCGCGTATTCGATCGTGAAGCAGCGCGAGATCCAGTTCGTCGCGGGATGGTAGAAATCGAGGATGCCCTGCACGCAGCCGAGTTCGGGCCCGCGGGCGTGGAAATGGCGCACGACGGCGTGGATCTGGTCGGGATCGGGGGCGTCCTCGGCGTCGTAGATGCCGACGATGCTGCCGCGCGCGAACAGCATCGCGTGATTGAGCGCGCGCGGCTTGGTCCGGATCGAGCCGTCCGGCACCCTGACGATCCGCATCCAGCCGGGCAGATCCGCACCCGCGAGGGCGTCATGCGTGGCGTGGTCGTCGGCCTCGATGACGAGCAGCACATCAAGAAGCGCGCGCGGATAGCGCAGGCGGCTCAGCCGTTCGACGAGCCGCGGCGCGATATCGGGTTCGCGGCACATCGGGACCAGGATCGTCACGGTCGGCAGGCGCGCCACCGTGACATCGGGGGACTCGCCCGCGTCGCGCGGGCTGCTCATCCACACGATCGCCGCCGCCGCGCGCAGCCCCACCATCAGCATCAGCGTCAGCACCGTCCAGCCGACGAGCAGGGACAGCAACGCAGAGGGCGCGAACACGACCCCCAGCAATGCGAGCGCGCCCAACGCCGCCACCGTTCCCGCCGCGGCGCGCGCGCTCCAGCGCCGGCAGCTCGCGGCGGCGGGCACCCGCGTCTCGGCGTGATGGGCCAGGTTGCGCCCGCGCGCGCGCAGCACCGCCTCCTCCACCCCCGATGACGCGATCACCGCCATGGTGACGGGGCCGAACAGCTCCATCAGGCGTGCGCGCCAGGCGGCGAAGCGGTCGGGATGCGCCGTGGCGATCAGGGTCGTGCCGCCGACCCGGCGCAGCGGCAGCAGACCCTCGCGCAGGCAGGTCTGCGGGCCGATGCGGTCAATCAGCGCCGGGTCCGGATCGACGTCCTCCGGCGCGAGCGGCGCGGCCCCGTAATGCGCGGCGAGGGCGCGGGTATAGTCCGCATCCGAGATCAGGCCTTCGCGCAGGAGGATGTCGCGCTGCGCGAGGTCGTGACGCAGCGCTTCCGCGCGCAGCTTCGTCAGCTGCCCCGCACCCAGCCGTGCGGCCCGCAGGACGGCGGCGTCGAGCGGGTCGGAGCCGGATGCCCCGCCCTGCCGCCCGGCCACGGCCGGCGGCGATTTCTCCTCGGAGCGCATCGTCCGGGTCGCCTCATCTGGGTCGGAGTCGACCCTCGCACCGGGAGCGTTAAATTTGTGTTAAGATCGGGCCGCGCCGGTGGCCGTCCGGCGCGCGCGCATCCGGCCGACGAAGCGGTCGAACAGGTAGGTGCTGTCCTGCGGCCCCGGGCTCGCCTCGGGGTGATACTGCACCGAGAAGACCGGCGCGTCGCGCATCCGCAGCCCGCAATTGGACCCGTCGAACAGGCTGCGATGGGTTTCCATGACGCTCTCGGGCAGGCTCTGGCTGTCGACGGCGAAGCCGTGATTCATCGAGGTGATCTCGACCTTGCCGGTCTCGAGATCCTTGACGGGGTGATTGGCGCCGTGATGGCCGTGATTCATCTTGATGGTCCGCGCCCCGAGCGCGAGACCCAGCATCTGGTGGCCGAGGCATATCCCGAAAAGCGGCAGCCCGCGCTCGAGCACACCGCGGATCATCGGCACGGCGTACTCCCCCGTCGCCGCCGGATCGCCGGGGCCGTTCGACAGGAAAACCCCCTCGGGCTCGTGCGCGAGCACTTCCTCGGCGGTGGCGGTGGCCGGCAGCACCGTCACCTCGCAGCCCGCCGAAGCGAGGCAGCGAAGGATGTTGCGCTTGGCACCGTAATCGATCGCGACGACGCGGTGGCCGGGGCCGGTGCGGCGGCGATGGCCCTGCGGCCATTCCCAGCACAGCTCATCCCAGCGATAGCTCTGCGCGCAGGTCACGTCCCGTGCGAGATCGCGCCCTTCGAGCCCGGCGAAACCGCGCGCCCTGTCCACCAGCGCGGCGATGTCGAAGCGCCCCTGCGGATCGTGCGCGAGCGCCACATGCGGCGCGCCCTGCCGCCGGATCGCGCGGGTCAGCCGCCGCGTATCGACCCCGCCGACGCCGATGCGGCCATGCCGCGCCAGCCAGCCGCCGAGATCCTCCGCTGCGCGCCAGTTCGACGGCGCAGTCGGATCCCAGCGCACGACCATCCCGGCGGCGAAGGGCGCGGCGGTCTCGTCATCCTCCGGGTTGGTGCCGGTATTGCCGATATGCGGGAAGGTGAAGGTGACGACCTGTCCGGCATAGGACGGGTCGGTCATGATTTCCTGGTAGCCCGTCATCGCGGTGTTGAAGACGAGCTCGGCCTCGGCCGCGCCGGTGGCGCCGAAGCCGCGCCCGTGAAAGACCGTGCCGTCGGCGAGAGCGAGGCAGGCTGTGGGCATGGCGGCGGACATCGGCGACTCCCCTGTGATCGCGGCGCAACCTACGGGCCGCGGGGGGAAGGGTCAAGCGAAAGCGCGGCGCGCGGAAATCCTTTCATAACAGCCACTTGAGATACCGCCTCCGGCGCGCCCAGCCCGTTGCGGCGGCGCCGCAGCGGTTGTATGCTCGCCGTGCAAGATAGGGGTGGGGCGATGGCGCTGCGCGATCGGATCAACGCGGCCCTGCGCGAGGGCATGCGCTCGAAGGAGAAGAGCCGGCTGGCGACGCTGCGGCTGATCAATGCCGCGATCAAGGATCGCGACATCGCCAGCCGCGGCGCCGAGGGTGACGGCCGCGTCGGCGATGACGAGGTCCGCGCGATTCTCGCGCGCATGATCAAGCAGCGCCTCGAGAGCGCGCGCGCCTACGAGGAGGGCGGCCGGCTCGAGCTCGCCGAGAACGAGCGCGCCGAGATCGGAGTGATCCAGGAGTTCCTGCCCCGCCAGCTCTCCGACGACGAGATCGACGCGGCCATCGATGCCGCCATCGCCGAGCTCGGCGCGGGCTCGATCCGCGACATGGGCCGGGTGATGGGCCGGCTCAAGGAGCGCCATTCCGGCCAGATGGATTTCGCGAAAGCCGGTCCGCGCGTGAAGGCGCGCCTGGGCAACTAGCGCGCGGTGTCGGGCGCGCCGCGCCCGCCCGGCTCCGGGCCCGCATCGCGCCCGGCGCGGTGGTGAACATCCCGGCAGCGATGCCGCTGCCCGCCGCATCGATCACGCGATCAGCGCCTCGAAGCGCGGCATCCAGCCCAGCCCCGCGCCGGTCGCGCCCGCCGGGTGGTACTCGGCGGAAACGGCGCCGTCATAGCCGGCCGCACGCAGCGCCGCGATCGCGGCGGCGAAGTCGGTCCCGCCGGTGCCCGGCTCACGGCGCCCGGGGACGTCGGCGAACTGCACATGCCCGATCGCGGTGCCGGCGCGGCGGATCGCGGCACTCAGGTCGGGCTCGGTGATGGCCATGTGGTAGAGATCGAACTGCAGCGCGAGGTTCGGGTGCTCTGCCCGGGACAGCGCCGCGAGCCCGGCATCGAGCCCGGTCAGGAAGAAGCCCGGCACGTCGACCGGGTTCACCGGCTCGACCATCACCCGCACACCGAGCGCCGCGAAGCGGTCGGCGGCATGGCGCAGATTGCGCGCCAGCGTCGCGGCGCAGTCGCGCGGATCGGCGCCGGGCGGCGGGCGCCCGGCGAGCACATTGACCTTCGGAACGCCAAGCGCGCCGGCCTGCGCCGCGCAGCGCGCGACCGCCGCAGCGAAATCGGGCTCGCGGCCGGGCAGCGCGGCGAGGCCGACCTCGTCGCCGCCGCCGCGCGGCACGTTGATCAGCTCGATGGCGATCCCCGCCGCGCGCGCCGCTGCGCGCAAGCCGGCGATGTCGTCATCGCCCGGGAACTGGACCTCGACGGCGGCAAAGCCGACCTCGGCCGCGGCGGCGACGCGCGCGGCGAGCGGCCGGTCGGTCCAGAGCATCGACAGGTTCGCGCAAAGATGCATGCTTGCCCTCTCGCGGTTGCTGTTGACACTCAGCCCGATGCGAACGCATGCTTCAAGTGTAAAAGGACGCCACCAAGAGCCGCCGCATGACCAAGCCAAGCGACCGCCTGCGCTCGCGCATCACCACCGACGGGATCGACCGCACGCCGCACCGCGCCTTCATGCGCGCGATGGGCCTCGACGACGACGCCATCGCGCGCCCGATGGTCGGCGTGGTCAGCCAGAAGGGCGAGACGACGCCGTGCAACATGTCGCACGGCCCGCAGGTGGAGGACGCCAAGACCGGCGTGCGCGCCTCCGGCGGCACCCCGCGCGAATTCACGACGATCTCGGTCTCCGACGGCATCGGCATGAACCACGAGGGGATGAAGTTCTCGCTGGTCAGCCGCGAGGTCATCGCCGACAGCATCGAGGCGGTGGTGCACGGCCATGCCTATGACGGGCTCGTCGGCTTCGGCGGTTGCGACAAGACGCTGCCCGGCGTGATCATGGGGATGGTGCGCTGCAACGTGCCGGCGGTGTTCGTCTATGGCGGCTCGGCGCTGCCGGGCCGGCATCGCGGCCGGGATGTCTCGGTGCTCGACTCCTACGAGGCGGTGGGCGCGGTGCAGGCGGGCACGATGGAGGAGGCCGAGCTGCGCGCGCTGGAGCTGTCGTGCAAGCCCACCGTGGGCGCCTGCGCCGGGCAGTTCACCGCCAACACCATGGCCATGGTCTCCGAGGCGCTGGGGATCACGGTTCCCAACTCGGCGATGGTCCCGGCGGTGTTCTCCGAGCGCAAGGCGATCTGCGAGCGCGCCGGGGCGCTGGTGATGCGCGCGATCGAGACCGGCGGGCCGCGCCCGCGCGACATCGTCACCCGCCGCGCGCTCGAGAACGCCTGCGCCATCGTGGCGGCCACGGGCGGCTCGACCAACGCCGCGCTGCACATCCCCGCCATCGCCCACGAGGCCGGCATCGCCTTCACCATGGAGGATGTCGCGGCGGTGCTGCAGCGCACCCCGTTCATCGGCAATCTGCGCCCCGGCGGCGCCTATCACGCGCGCGACGTGCACGAGATCGGTGGCGCGCATGTCGTGATCCGCGAGCTCATCGAGGCGGGCTACATGCATGGCGACACGCTGACCGTGACGGGGCGCAGCCTCGCCGAGGAGGTCGCCGGCGCCCCGGCGCCCGACGGCGAGGTCATCCGCCCGGTGCGCGATGCGATCATGGCCTCGGGCGGCGTGGCGGTGCTCAAGGGCAATCTGTGCCCCGACGGCGCGATCGTGAAGGTCGCCGGGCTCAAGGCGCTGCAGTTCACCGGCACGGCGCGGGTCTTCGAGTCCGAGGATGACGCGGTCGAGGCGGTGCATGCGCGCGACTACGCCGCCGGCGAGGTGCTGATCGTGCGCAACGAGGGGCCGCGCGGCGGGCCCGGGATGCGCGAGATGCTGGGGCTGACGGCGCTGATCTACGGCCACCAGATGGGCGAGCAGGTTGCGCTGCTGACCGACGGGCGGTTCTCGGGGGCGACGCGCGGGATGTGCATCGGCCATGCCGCGCCCGAGGCCGCGGCGGGCGGCCCGCTCGGGCTCGTGGCCGGCGGCGACACGATCCGCATCGATGCCGCGGCCGGGACGATCACGCTCGAGGTGGACGATGCCGAACTCGAGCGCCGCCGCGCAGCGTGGACGGCACCGGCGACGCGCCACCCGGCGGGGCTGCTGTCGAAATACGCCGCCACCGTGGGGCAGGCGCATGAAGGGGCGGTGACCCATGCCGGCAACGCCGTCTGGCCCGAGGATCGCCGCGGCTGAGGAGAACAGGATGGCCGAGACACCGACACCGCTGGGATTCGTCGGCACCGGGCTGATGGGCGCGCCGATGGCGCAGCGCCTCATCGCGGCGGGGTATCCGCTGACGGTCTGGAACCGCACCGCGGCGAAGGCCGCGCCGCTCGAGGCCGCCGGCGCGACGGCGGGCGCCGATGCCGCCGATGTCGCCGCGCGCAGCGATATCGTCTTCACCTGCCTGACCGACACCGCCGCGATGGAGGCGGCGGTGTTCGGCCCGCGCGGCATCGCCGCGGGGGCGCGGCGCGGCGGCGTGCTCGTCGACTTCTCCTCGATCGCGCCGGATGCGACGCGCGCGATGGCCGAACGGCTCGAGCGCGAGAGCGGCATGACCTGGATCGATGCGCCCGTATCGGGCGGGGTGCCCGGCGCCGAGGCCGGCACGCTCGCGATCATGGCGGGCGGGCCCGAGGACGCCGTCGAGCGGGTCCGGCCCGTGATCATGGAAATGGCGCAGCGCTTCACCCGCATGGGGCCGAGCGGCGCGGGCCAGACCACCAAGCTGTGCAACCAGGTGATCGTGGGCTGCACGATGGCGGTGCTCGCCGAGGCGACGCGGCTCGCGGAGAATGCGGGGGTGGACGCGGCGCGGCTTCCCGACGCGCTCGCCGGGGGCTTCGCCGACTCCAAGCCGTTGCAGATCTTCGTGCCGCGCATGGCGCGCGCGCAGCACGACCCGCCGCTCGGGCAGGTCTACACCATGCTCAAGGATCTCGACTCGGTTCGCGCCCTTGCGCGCGAGACCACCTCGCCTGTTCCGTTCACCTCGCTCGCGGCCGAGCAGTTCAGGCTGCTGACCGCGCGGGGCGGTGACGATGCCGATGCGCTGGAAATCTACAAGCTGTCGGGGCCAACCCCGCTCGACTGACAACAGGGAGACAATCATGCGTCACTTCACCAGCACCGCAGCGGCGCTCGCGCTCGGGCTCGGCGCCCTGCCCGCGCTCGCCGAGGACGACGTCACCACCCTGCGCGTGGGCAACTGGCTGCCCGAGCATCATCTGATCCCGATGGGCATCATCAAGCCCTGGGCCGAGGCGATCGAGGACGAGACCGACGGAACACTGCGCTTCGAGATCATGTCCTCCGCGCTCGGCCCGCCGCCGGCGCAGTTCGACCTGCTGCTCGATCAGGCCTTCGATGTGGGCTACGGCGTGAGCGGCCACAATCCCGGCCGTTTCGCGATGACGCAGGTGATGGACCTGCCCTTCATGTCGCCCGACCCGTGGGCGGGCTCGGCGGCGGCGTGGCAGACCTATGAGCGCTGGGGGCACGAGTACGGCGAGCATGACGGCGCCCATGTCGCCGGGTTGTTCGTACACTCCAACCCCAACATCAACATGGCCGACGGCCGCATCGAGGCCGTCGAGGACCTCGAGGGGGTGACGATCCGCGTCGGCGGCGACGTTACAGGACGCATCGTGCGCGAGCTCGGCGCGAGCCCTGTGCAGTTGCCGCCCACCGAGGCGCAGACGGCGATGGCGCGCGGCGTCGCGGACGGCATAACCTTCCCGTCGGAATCGATCGATTTCTTCGGCATCACCCCGGTGATCGAGACGATCACGCGCATCCCCGGCGGCCTCTACACCGACACGTTCTGGGTCGCCTTCAACGAGGACAGCTGGAACGCGCTCTCCGAGGAGCACCAGGCCGCGGTCAACAAGCACAGCGGCATGGCGATCGCGCTGCTGGCGGGATGGGCGTGGAACAATGCCGACCTTCTGGGTGAGGAGAAGCTCTCCGAGGAAGGCGTCGAGTTCATCACGCTGTCCGACGAGGAGATCGAGATCGCGCGCGACCGCCTTCAGCCGCTCGAGGAGGAATGGCTGGAACAGGCCGAGGAGAGGGGCTTCGACGGCGCCGTGATCATCGACTATGCCCGCAGGATGGTGGAGCACTACGACGCGCACAAGCCCGTCAATGTCCGCCCCGAGTGATCGGATGATCGCGCCGGCGGCCGCGCGCGACTGGTGATCGGATGCTGGCGCGCGCGGCGGCGTCCCTGTTGCGCCTGATCGACGGGGCCTTCACCGCAATGGTGGTGATCGCCGGATCCATCGCGGCGGTGATGATGCTGGCGACCTTCGCCAATGTGGTGATGCGCTACATCTTCCGCAGCCCGATCAGCGGGGTGTTCGAGCTGACCGAGATCGGCATGGGGCTCGTGGTGTTCTTCGCGCTGCCCGGCATGATCCGCCGGCGCGGCAACATCGCGGTCACCGTGCTGTTCGACCGCTTCCCCGCCGCGCTGCGCCACGCCGCCACGGTCGTCACGGACGCGCTCGGCGCGGGTCTGTGCGCATTCATCGCCTGGCGCATGTGGCTGCAGGGCGAGCGCATGATGCGCGTTGGGGAGGTGTCGATGGAGCTGCGCATTCCCAAGGGGCTCGTGGCGCAATCGATGTCGGCGTTGATGGCAGCGGCCGCGCTCGCCTTCGCGATCTGCGCCGTGGAGGCGCTGCGCGGGCGTGTCGGTGGTGCGGGCGGCGGCGGGCCGATGGGCTCGGTGCGCTGATGGGGGTGTGGGAGAGCGCCGGGCTGGCCTTCGCCGCCGTGTTCGGGCTGATGATGGTCGGCATGCCGATTGCCTTCGCGATGCTGATCGTGGGGCTTGCGGGCA
>LFIK01005196.1_pt1 | contig 10473 bp, 7 predicted proteins | sample 643401 | NCBI WGS metagenome assembly LFIK01 (sample SAMN03777447, study PRJNA286221) | soda lake metagenome | biome: soda lake; feature: Kulunda steppe; material: water; isolation source: sample T5-Br brine of Lake Tanatar-5 | place: Russia: Kulunda steppe | collected 2010-07
CACCATCAGTGAGTCCAAAGAGTGCTGTCGGAACCAGAAACTGATTTTCCGAGCCAAGCACTGCGATATTGTCGGCCGTGTTCGCGAAGATACCGGTCGTGTCCTGGACATTGGCGCTTTCCAGCACCCTTTCCAGCACGGATTGTGCCGATGCGGCACTGGCTGTCGCCAATGTCGCGATGGCCGTAGTTGCGAGAAGCTTTCTCATCTTTCGCTTTCCTTCGGGTTCGGTTCCAGGCCCCGTCCCGGCGGGGGCGTGGAGTCAGGAGTTGCGGGTCTGCCGGGCCCGCGCTTTACCCGGGCGCCGATCACGCCGCGGGCATTTCTCGGGCATGGCGGCCTAGTCGCCGCCATGCAGTCGTTGGTATTCCGGCGTGCCCGGGCGCGGCTGGGTCTGCCCCTGCGCGGGTGCCGTTTCCTCGGGCACCTCGGACGGCGCGTCATCTTCTGCAGAGCGCTCGTCCGCGGCGGCAGCTGCCGCGCGCGAGTCACTTAACGCGCGCTCCACCAGCACGCCCGCCGCGTCGCCCGCCTCGCCGTCCAGCCCGCGCTCGGCTGCCTGGCGCAGCATCTCGAGGGACTGCGCGGCCTGCCGGACAGACTGCATCGCCAGCTCCGACGCCTCGCCAAGGGTCTCCGCGTTGCGCGAGTGGTGCGCGAGGTCGATTGCCTCGATCGCAGCGCGGCGAATGCGGCTGAAGAACTCCTCATTCAGAGTGCGCGGCGCGGCGGTGCCGTTCTGCTGGGCGGCGGCCTGCTGCTGCGCCGCCTCGAGCGCCTGCTGCAGCGCCTGCTGTTGCGCCGCCTGTTGTTGCGCCGCCTGCTGTTGCGCCGCCTGTTGTTGCGCCGCCTGTTCCTGTGCCTGCTCTTCGGAGCGCGCGGTCCCCGATTCCAGCGCCAGCCCCGGCGGTCCGTCGCGCACTGCGGCCTCCTGCACATGGCGAATCGCCTCGGGGTCGGCGGTGCCCTGCCCGCGCACGGCCCCTTCGGGCACCTCGGCCTCGATCCGGCACGGCGCAAAGACCGAGGGGTGCATCAACTGGCCCAGCAATTCGAACGTCGCCAGGCTGAGCATCTGCCGCAGCGCGAAATGCGTGGCCTCGCGCTCCATCCCGCCGATATCGAACGACAGCAGCGTGTTGCCGAAGAAATGGTCCGTGCCAAAGCCGCTTTCGCGCGTGAAGATCTGCTTTTGCAGCGGCACATTGGCGACGACACGCCCCGTTGCGGCATCGGTCATCGTCAGATCGAGCGCGATCAGGATGCGATTCTGCCGCTGGCGGGGCCCGATATTGTTGACACTCGCCGAAAACCCGCCGCCGGGAATGAAATCCAGGCTGTTGATACTGCCGGAGATGTAGAAATGCGCCGGCAACTGATCGCGAATGCTGCGCAATCCCCAGTTCGCCTCGGTCACGGCGATATTGGTATCGCGGCGATTGACGACGGTCACCCCGGCGCGAAACAGCGCCGTCTGCAGCATTTCGCCGGCGCCCTGGGTGATGAATTTCCCGGTGCCACCATCCGAAAAGGTTTCCTTGCCCGTCGCATCGACAACCTGCCCGACGCCAAACACGACCTCGGGCCTGATGCGTCCGCGCAGACACATCAACGCCTCGTCGAAAGGCGTTTTCACGTCTTCGATCGGCGGACCCTCCGGCAGGCTGACATTCGCCCGATTAGCTGTGAAAGCGCCGGAATTCCACAAGGTCGACTCTCCACATGCGGCAAGTGCAAGCAGGCTTGCACCGGCGATCAGGTGGCGCACGATGCGCGTTTTCATGCCCGCTACTCACAAGCCATCGACGAAGATTGGCCGGAATAATCCACGGCACTCATCCCCGAAAGACCAGGCACGCCCGTGCCGGTAAACGAGCCGGGCTGAACCTGATTCGAAAACTGCGAGGTGGAAATGCTTCCATCCACGCACCCGTTCGAATCGGCCGCGTTCGTCGCATGAATCACATTGTTGTCACCGCTTACATTGACGTCGGTCTGCCCGGTATTCATGGCCCCGATCGAATTCGTGTTCTGATCGATGGCGTCACCAACGTGGATGACGGTCGACATGTCCTCGCCATGAGCGCCGCTGTATTCCACAAAATTGGAATTCGTGTAGCTGTTCGTCGTGGTGTTGTTCGTCGTATTGACCACGGTTTGCGGGCCGGGGGTGGTCCGCGCCGCCCGAACAGCTTGCGCGGCCTGGAGGCCGACGGAACGATCGCTTGCGCTCTGGAAACCCCAGCCGCTTGACCAGTTGCCACCTGATCCCGACACGTTTTGCGCTGATGCCGCGCCCGAAGTGATGACGCAGAGCAGCGACGCAACCGCGATCGCTCTGGTTCCACGTCCTTTAGGTGCTCGATTCATCATTTTACTGCTCTCTTTTTATGTTCCGGACCTCGTCCAGTCGTTGTGTGCTGGACCTTATCCATTCGCGCGGTGAGCTTTGCGGCTCACCTGACACTCGACACGGAGACGCCCCCGGGGCCCGCGAAAGCGCTGTGTGCACCCGACGCGTTGGTGCTTGACGCCGATGCGCCGTCAGAGTCTGCGCCAGCACTTTGCGCGCCCGAGCTGCTGGTGCTCGACGTGAACGAGCCCTCGGAACTAGCCGAAGCGCTACTCGCACCGGACCCGTGTGTGCTAGACGTGAACGCGCCGGCGGGACTCGCCGAAGCGCTGCTGCTGCCACCGCCTGTAAAGCGCGACCTTGGTGCCGATGCGCGGGGGCTCGTGTCGGAGCTGCTGCTTGACCTTTCCGGCTGGGACCGCGACGGACGGCTATCGGAAAACGCATCGCGCACAACGGCCGGGGCAAGTGATATGGGTTTGCAGATGATTGCAGGATGCGCGGCATTGGCCTTCACGGGGAAGGTCATTCCATCCACCTCGACCCAGCAGACGAGATCCTGGTGAGATTCAGAAAAACCTGCATCATGCGCGACACACCCTGCGAGCGTCACCGCGGCGCCAAGAATACCGAAGTTCTTCAACATGTTCTGCCCCTTGTTTCATGCATGTCATCTCATCTTTGGGCATAACCGGCAACGATGTCAAAAGAGGCGGTATTTGATATTAAGAGACTAATGGACGTCCAATGTTGAGTAGAAATCGAGACTTACATTATGTGCGCCGTAAGTTCATACTTGTTCTTGTATTTTTCGAACATGAAGCACGCCGCAGCCATGATGTTGACGACCCATTTTCGCGACGTCAGGAAAGCCCCAGGCAACTGTGAATACGGATTGATCGGCTCAGCGATGTGTCTGCCCGCACACATGCAGAGCTTGCCGCAACGAATTGCAACGCTGCCCCGCAGCGCCGCGCGCCGCAGGCGGATTTCTCTTCGATCATTGACGAGGCGGGATCTGGCCGGTCACGTGGCGGACGGATGAACGGCACGTCATGCGATGTGATGACGGCCGGGATCTTGCGCCACCATTCGGCGAACGCGTGCAGCGGCAGCCGGATTCAGAACGCGTCAGCGTGATTCAGGAGTGCGGTGACAAGACCATCGGCAAGCCGCGGTGTCGAGACAGGCAGCTTCAGTGTTGCGTCACATATCGCAGTGCGCTCGCTGCCGAAGTCATCTCCGCTTGTCATCTCGGAGAATGCCACCACGATCAGATCAGGGGTTTTTTCGCGGAACGCGATAAGTGATTCGACTGCCGCCTCGATGCTGGCGAATGCATCGAGATTCACCAGAACATGGGTGAAATTCAGACCGATGTCAGAGGCACGGTCCAGTTGGCACAAGGAAATTGCGGAAGCCATGGAGAAAGCCCCAATGGACTTCATTTTTTGCCGGAGATCGAAGAGGTATTCACCTTCAAAACCCAACAGCAGAACGCGCGCCTGCGCGAAAGACTCGGCAAGAAGCTTCCGGGCAGCCACGCGCTCGAGCCGTCCGATATCATCGGTCGCCGATGCCAGCCCCAAGGACCGCCCGTTGGGGCTGCGCGCCGTGGTGGAGACGCCGCCGATCGGGCGGGGCGAGACGTGAACCAGTTCGAGCTTCGGATGCATGCGCCACCTGTGCAGCTGTTACGACACCACTTTAATCCGGACCCATGCAGCGATGCATGCGCTCGATCTTTCCATCCGGTCTGCCTGCTGGCGTGAGGACCGTTGAGCCAGAGCAGGGCACCGCGCGTGTCGCGCGGCTGCCTTGAAACCACAAATGCGCCACCAAGCAACGGCGACGATCCGACTGCATCATGCGCCACATGCACTGACGCTTCCCCGAAGCCGGTGGACGGGGCGCCTGGCCCCGAAACCCCGCGACTACACCACCAAGAATCGCAAACATCTCGGCGCACTCTCCTCCTATAGCAAGCGTGGCCCGAGAGTGCTTTCACCCTTATTCGCATTCAATACTCTCCAAAGTGACAATAGAGCTCGAAAGAGGGTTAGCGCGCTCGGTGTGGGGCTTCGCGAAGTGAAGGGTGGCGTTGCTCTCCCGGAGACAGCATCATCCACTTCGTAAGGGTGCGGGTCCGCAGGATCCGGATCTGGGCATTGAGCAACCGCAGCTGTGACCCGGAGCACGCCAATGAGATGGGCACATCGGAATTGCATTGAACCAGCATCATGTTGGCGGCCAACGCGCCGACCACCGACCGAAGCATGAATCCGGGGTGATCTCAGACGACGGCCTGCTGCCCGCAAACCACGGACAAAGAATGATCGGTTCAAGACTGCCGCTTGAATGCGGACGAGATCTCACGGCCAAAACTGCTTGACCGGGACGGCCCCGTTACCGAAGGCTGGAGCCTGAATATTGTGCACGACTTTGCTGAAGCGCGTTGTCGTGGCCCATGATTCTGCAACGCTGGAACCGCCCGGAGCCGGCGCCCAAACCCGAAGTAATCTGCGTCCGCCGCATCGACGTCGCTGATTTTGTTGGGGAAGTTGGTGAGCCCGGAAGGATTCGAACCTTCGACCAATTGATTAAAAGTCAACTGCTCTACCACTGAGCTACGGGCCCGTTCTGGGACGCCTAGCTAGACGGCGCGGGGCAGGGGGTCAAGGCCGAATTGGCGCGCTCTGGCGCGGGCGGGGCGAAGCGTGTATGGGCCAGAGCATGAGTGAAGCGCGCGCCTCCGGCCTGTCCTTTCGCAAGATGCACGGGGCGGGCAATGACTTCGTCATCATCGATTCGCGTGCGCGTGTCGGCGCGGCGGTCACCCCGGCGCTGGCCCGTGCGATGGGCGATCGGCACCGGGGCGTCGGCTTCGACCAACTGGCCGAATTGCGCGCCGATCCGGACGCCGATGTGCGGATCACCTTCTGGAACGCCGACGGTTCGACCGCGGGCGCTTGCGGCAACGCCACCCGCTGCGTGGCGCATCGGCTGATGGCCGAGACCGGGCGCGACACGCTGCGCATCCGCACCGCGCGCGGCCTGCTGCACGCAAGGCGGACCGGAGGCGCGATCTGGGTGAACATGGGGCCGCCGGTGCTGGACGCCGCCGCGATCCCGCTGGCCCCCGGCACCGACCCGATGCGCCTGCCGCTGCCGGGCGATCCGCTGGCGGTGGGGATGGGCAACCCGCATTGCGTCCATTTCGTCCCGGACGCCGAGGCCGTGGACCTGCCCGCCCGCGGCGCCGCGCTGGAGCATCACCCGCTGTTCCCCGAGGCCACCAACGTCGAATTCGCCCAGCTGACCGACCCCGACACGCTGCGCCTGCGGGTCTGGGAGCGCGGCGCCGGCATCACGCTCGCCTGCGGCTCGGGCGCCTGCGCCACCGCCGTCGCCGCCCATCTGCGCGGCCTCACCGGCCGCCGCGTGCAGATCATCGCCGACGGCGGCACGCTCGAGGTCGACTGGCGCGACGAGGGCGTCTGGCTGAGCGGGCCGGTGGCGGAGGTGTTTGAGGGGGTTTGGCGGTGAAGCTACCGCTTATGATCAAGACGGGTTGCTGGGCAGTGTATTTCGAAAGTCATCACTCAGTGAGCGCCTACTTATGATGTGCGGTTCACCAGATTTTCCTTTGCTGACGCTCCACCCCAACGAGCCAGTTTTGTTTTCAAACATCATGTCACCGTGGTATCGCCCGCGTCCTGCGAAAGAGTGGGGCATTTCGGTTTGCTCGGCTGTTAGGTGGGTTACCTTGACATTCAACGGAGAGATGTCCGGCTTGATATCTGCGGGTTCAAAATTTGCGAGAGGAATGCGGATAATGTGCATCTTCTTTTTCACTCCATTCAACTTACATCTTAAGCAGCCTTTGGATTTACAGTAATGCCTTGCGTCCGAGGATCCTTCGCAGGTCGAGTTGCGGATGGTAGTCCTTAGAAGCTCGTAGCTACTCAAGACCCAGTGCTGTGACATTGCCCATTGCAGGAAGAATGCTCCTCCATCCATGAATGCCTCGAATTCTTCAAAATGGCCTGTCTGCTCGTCTTCTATTCTCCTTGGAATCAGATCAATGTTGGCATCGTGGTGTCCCATGTTCTTTCTGCAGTCGTCGGATCGAATAAGACGCATCGCATCATGTAAGTTGCACCATTGCTGGTACATCTCAGGAAAGGACTCCCTGGAGAGGAGTGCCAAGTCTTGGAAGAGAAGCAATCCTCGATATTTTTCTATTGGGTTCACCTCGCAAACTTCTTGTACTTCACCCGCTTCGGCTCCAGCGCGTCGGGGCCCAGGCGGCGTTTCTTGTCTTCCTCGTAGGCCTCGAAGTTGCCTTCGAACCATTCGACATGCGCCTCGCCCTCGAAGGCCAGGATGTGGGTGCAGAGGCGGTCGAGGAAAAACCGGTCGTGGCTGATGATGACCGCGCAGCCGGCGAAATCCTCGAGCGCGGCTTCGAGCGCCTGCAGGGTTTCCACGTCCAGGTCGTTGGTCGGTTCGTCCAGCAGCAGCACGTTCCCGCCCGAGCGCAGCAGTTTCGCCATGTGCACCCGGTTGCGTTCGCCGCCTGACAGCTGGCCGACCTTCTTCTGCTGGTCGCCGCCCTTGAAGTTGAACGCGCCGACATAGGCGCGGCTGTTCACCTCGGCGTCGCCAAGCTGGATCACGTCCAGCCCGTCGCTGATTTCCTCCCACACGGTCCTGGCGGCGTCGAGCGCGTCGCGCGACTGGTCGACATAGGCCAGCTGCACGGTGTCGCCGAACTCGATCGAGCCGCCGTCGGGGGTTTCCTGCCCGGTCAGCATCCGGAACAGCGTGGACTTGCCCGCGCCGTTGGGGCCGATCACGCCGACGATCCCGCCCGGCGGCAGCGCGAAGCTCAGATCCTCGATCAGCAGACGGTCGCCATAGCCTTTCTTGAGGTTCTCGACCTCGATCACCCTGGCGCCCAGTCGCGGGCCGTTGGGGATGATGATCTGCGCGCGGCCGACCTTTTCGCGCTCGGACTGGCCGGCCATCTGCTCGTAGGCCTGGATGCGGGCCTTGGATTTCGCCTGCCGCGCCTTGGCACCCGCGCGGATCCAGTCCAGTTCGCGTTCAAGCTGCTTCTGGCGGGCCTTGTCCTCGCGCGCTTCCTGCGCCAGCCGCTTGGCCTTCTGCTCCAGCCAGCTGGAATAATTGCCCTCGTAGGGGATGCCCCGGCCGCGGTCGAGTTCGAGGATCCAGCCGGTGATCTCGTCGAGGAAATAGCGGTCATGGGTGACGATCAGGATCGTGCCCTTGTAGTCGATCAGGTGCTGCTGCAGCCACGCCACGGTTTCGGCGTCCAGATGGTTGGTCGGTTCGTCCAGCAGCAGCATGTCGGGGGCGTCGAGCAGCAGCTGGCACAGCGCCACCCGCCGCCGTTCGCCGCCCGAGAGCGTGTCCACCGGGGCGTCATCGGGCGGGCAGCGCAGCGCCTCCATCGCCACGTCGATCTGGCTGTCGAGGTCCCACAGGTTCTCGGCGTCGATCTGGTCCTGAAGCTCGGCCATCTCGTCGGCGGTCTCGTCCGAGTAGTTCATGGCGAGTTCGTTGAACCGGTCGAGCTTGGCCTTCTTGGCGGCGACGCCCAGCATGACGTTCTCGCGCACGCTCAGCGCGGCGTCGAGCTCGGGCTCCTGCGGCAGGTAACCCACGCGCGCGCCCTTGGCGGCCCAGGCTTCGCCGGTGAAATCGGTGTCCTGCCCGGCCATGATCCGCAGAAGCGTCGACTTGCCGGCGCCGTTGACGCCCACCACGCCGATCTTGACGCCCGGCAGGAAGGACAGGCGGATGTTCTCGAAGCACTTCTTGCCGCCGGGATAGGTCTTGGAGACGCCATCCATGTGATAGACATACTGGTACGAGGCCATCTGCACGCTCCGCCGTTCGTGTGGGGGTTCTGCGTGACCCCTACACAGCGCGCGGGCGACTGGCAAGCGTGGCGGCGGGGGTCAGCCCTTGTGCGCGGGCACGGTCTGCAGCAGCGGCATCAGCGCGGCCATGTCGGGGCCGTGCGCGCGCCCGGTCAGCGCCTTGCGCAGCGGCATGAACAGCGCCTTGCCCTTGCGCCCGGTGGCCGCGCGGACGGCGGTGGTCCAGTCCTTCCAGCTGTCGGGGCCGTAGGGGGGCGGCGGCAGCAGCGCCAGCGCCTCGGCGACAAACGCGGCGTCCTCGGGGTCGATCGCGGGCGCGGCGCCGTCGCGGCACAGCGCCCACCAGTCGGCGAGATCGTCCAGCCGGTCGATATTCTCGCGCGCCACCTCCCAGAAGGCGGGCGCGATGGCGTCCGGCACACCCAGCGCGCGCAGCCGCTCGGCCACGTCCGTGTGCGCCAGCCGCTGCAGATGTGCGCGGGTCAGCGGCCACAGATCGGCGGCGTCGAACTTGGTGGGCGCGGCGCCGAACTGGTCCAGCGCGAAACCCTCGGCCAGCGCGTCCAGATCGGGGGCCAGCGTGACCGGCTGGCTCGAGCCCAGCCGCGCCATCAGCGACAGAAGCGCCATGCGCTCGATCCCCTGCGCGCGCAGGTCGCGCAGGCTCAGCGTGCCGAGCCGCTTGGACAGCGCCTCGCCCTGCGGGCCGGTCAGCAAGCTGTGATGGGCAAAGCGCGGCGGCGTGCCGCCCAGTGCCTGCATGATCTGGATCTGCGTTGCGGTGTTGGTCACGTGGTCGGCGCCGCGCACCACGTCGGTGATCCCCATCTCCATGTCGTCGACGACCGAGGCGAGCGTATACAGCACCTGCCCGTCGCCGCGGATCAGCACCGGGTCCGACACCGACGCCGCATCGATCGATTGCGGCCCCAGGATGCCGTCGTCCCATTCGATCCGCGCATGGTCCAGCTTGAAGCGCCAGTAGCCCTGCCGCTCGGCGCGCAGCGCGTCGCGCTCGGCATCGGTCAGCCGCAGCGCGGCGCGGTCATAGACCGGCGGTCGGCCCATGTTGAGCTGCTTCTTGCGCTTGAGGTCCAGCTCGGCCGGGGTTTCGAAACACTCGTAGAACCGCCCCGCGGCGCGCAGCGCGTCGGCGGCGGCGTGGTAGCGCTCCAGCCGCTGCGACTGGCGTTCGACCCGGTCCCAGTGCAGGCCCAGCCAGTCCAGATCGGCCATGATGGCGTCGACATAGTCCTGCTTCGAGCGTTCGGGGTCGGTGTCGTCCAGCCGCAGGATGAACCGACCGCCGGCCTTGCGCGTGATCAGGTGGTTGAACAGCGCCGTGCGCAGGTTGCCGATATGCAGATACCCGGTGGGCGATGGGGCGAAACGGGTGGTGATCATGCGCGCTCTCCTGTTGCGCGTGCTCTTTCACAGCGGTGGGATTTTGTCCATATCTCGGGGCAGGCGCGGCGACGGTGCTGGCCAGGGGGTGCTACATGGGCAGGAAATGGGCTGGGCGGCACGCGCCGTCGCTCGAGGAGTTCGAGGCGCTGGCCGAGGCCGCCCGTGACGCGCTGCCCTCCGAATATGCCGACGCCGCGCGCGGGGTGGCGCTTCGGGTGGCAGATTTCGCCCCCGACGACATCCTGTCCGAGATGGAGATCGACGATCCCTTCGAGCTCACCGGCCTCTACACCGGCGTCCCGCTGCCCGAGAAATCGCTTTTCGACCAGCCGGTGGAGCCCGACGCGATCTGGCTCTTCCGCCGCCCGATCCTCGAGGAATGGATTGCCCGCGGCGATGTCGAGCTCGGCGATCTGGTGACGCATGTCTACGTGCACGAACTCGCGCATCACTTCGGCTGGTCGGATGACGACATCGCCGTGGTCGATCGCTGGTGGGAGTGAGCTACAGAAGCCGCCCCTGATCCGGGCCGGGGTCGGTCTTCGCCGCGCCCTTGCCGCGTCCGCCGCCCAGCCGCAGGCGGCCATCGGCGAACTCGATCTCCAGCCCCGTCGCCGCCTGCGCGCCTGCGCGCGTGGTCAGCACACCGCCCGCGCCGTCGCGCACCACCGCATAGCCGCGCGCCAGCGTCTCGCGATAGCCCAGCGTCTGGCGCAGGCGCTCGGCCTCGGCCAGCCGCCCGGCGCTGCGCTCCAGCCGTGCCTGCAGCGCCGGGTCGAGCCGCGCGCCGAGCGCCGCCAGCCG
>LFIK01005199.1_pt1 | contig 10471 bp, 9 predicted proteins | sample 643401 | NCBI WGS metagenome assembly LFIK01 (sample SAMN03777447, study PRJNA286221) | soda lake metagenome | biome: soda lake; feature: Kulunda steppe; material: water; isolation source: sample T5-Br brine of Lake Tanatar-5 | place: Russia: Kulunda steppe | collected 2010-07
CGCCGCGTGACCCGGATGTGGCGCGCCCGCAGGACATCAGGCCGCTTCTGCTCAACGGCGCGGAGGGCTTTTTTCGTGCGTCAGGCCGAGGCTGCGCAGGAACCGCCAGACCGAGACCCGATGGATCGTGATGCCGTGGTGCTCCGCCCGCTCCGCCACCAGATCGTCGAGCGTCAGATCGCACTTTTGCGCCATCCGCGCAGCGGCCGAGCGGTGCGAACGACCTTCCTCGACATGCGCGACCACCCGCTGACGAAGCTCAATAGGATGTGGTTTGCCCATCGCTGCCCCCATATCTGCCATGCAAACACGGAATCACAGATCAGAGGCCACCGGAATCCTGAATCGGATCAGCCGCAACGCGCTCTAGCGCAAACGCTCCAGCAGATCGTGCGACACATAGCCGTCCGGCGCCATCCCCTCGGCGGTCTGGAAGGCGCGCACGGCGGCGACGGTGTTGGGGCCGACGCGGCCGTCAATCCCCTGCGTATCGAAGCCGCGCGCGGTGAGCCGCTCCTGCAATTCGCGGCGCTCGTCGCCGGTAAGCGGGCGGTGGTCGCGCGGCCAGGCGCCGTTGAAGTCGCCCGCCCCGCCGATCCGGTCCGCGAGATGCCCGATCGCCATCGCATAGGCGTCGGCGGGGTTGTAGCGCTTGATGACGTCGAAATTGGCGAAAGTCAGGAAGGCCGGCCCCGCGACCCCCGCGGGCTGAAACAGCTTCGCCGTGCCGTGATCGGGCAGCGTGCTCCCATCGGCCAGCGTCACCCCGTCCGCGCGCCAGTCGGCGACCGGGCGACGCCCTTGCCGGCCCTCGAGCCCGGAGGGCAGGTCGATTTCGACGCCCCAGGGCTGATCGCGGGTCCAGCCATGCTCCGCGAGATAGGACGCCGTGGAGGCGAGCGCGTCGGTGGGGTCGTCGGACCAGATGTCGCGCTCACCGGTGCCGCGAAAATCCACCGCGTAGGAGAGATAGCTCGTCGGGATGAACTGCGTGTGGCCCATTGCGCCGGCCCAGGAGCCGGTCATGTCCTCGGGCGCGACGTCGCCGTCCTGGATGATGCGCAGCGCGCCGATCAGCTGTTCCTCGAAGAATGCGCCGCGGCGGCCCTCATGGGCCAGAGTGGCGAGCGCCTCGATGATCGCGGTGTCGCCGCGGTAATCGCCGTAGGAGCTTTCGACGCCCCAGACCGCCACCACGACCTCGGGCGCGACGCCGTAGCGCGCCTCGATCGCCGCGAGCACGTCGCGGTGATCGGCGAGCGCTGCGCGCCCGTTCTCGACCCGGCGATCGGAGACCGCGCTGTCGAGATAGTCCCAGATCGCGCGCGTGAACTCGCCCTGGTTGCGGTCACGCTCGATGACGCCGGTGTTGAAGCGCACATTGCGAAAGGCGCGATCAAAAGTATCGCCGCTGATCCCCTCGCGCATCGCGCGCGGTCGGAAATCGTTCACCCAGGCCTGAAAGGCGCGGGTTTCCGTAACACTCGTGCTGCCGCGTTCCTGTGGGCGTGGAGAAGTGTCGATAAGGCCCGCCGCTCCGCCGCATGCGGGGATCAGCATCACGAATACCCCCGCGAGAATCGCCGATCTGCTCATCATGTCCACCCGTTTCTTGCTCTGCTCGTTTTTATGCACGTGATGGTAGCGCAGCGCGGGGCGTCGCGAAAGACGGTTGTGCCGTGCATGGCACGGATTCGCGCATCTCAGCGTGCCGCGCCGTACCATTGTGTCACCCGGTTCACGCTGCGGATCAGCAGTGGCGCGGTGGGCAGGATGATGAAGATGCGGGTGACGTGAAAGGCGGTCACGACCGCGACGCCCTCCTGCAGGACCTTCGCGGTGAGCGCCATCTCGGTGACGCTGCCCGGTGCGGTCGCGAGCACCAGCGTGCCCCAGCTCGCATCGCTGACCGTGAGCATCGCCAACCCGATCCCGAGGCACATCGCGATCATCAGCACCGTCGCAAGCATCGCCGCGGGCACGAAACGTCCGGCCTGGCGAAAGAAATCGCGATCGAACACCGCGCCGAGCCAGACCCCGAGCAGGACCTGCCCCGCCGCGAGAACGGGATAGGGCAGCGCCGTGATCGGCAATGACAGAGCCGCCGCCAGCGCCGAGCCCGCCACCGCGCCGAGAAAGAACGGATTCGACAGCCGCAGCATGCGGATCACCCAGACCCCCGCGAGCGCGCACAGTATCAACAGAACCGCGCCGCCCCAGCTCCACGGCGTCTCGCGCAGCGCCGCCGTCGGATCGCTCACCGAGGGGTCCAGCGCGATCAGCACCGGCGGGACGAGCAGCACGAGCGTCAGAATCCGGATCGTCTGCGAGAACACCACCGGCCCCGCCGCCACTCCGTATGTCCGCGCGAGATTCGCCGATTCGACCGGCCCCATCGGTACCGAGGCGAGGCTCGCGCTGATCGCGTCCACCCCGCCGAGCCGCACCAGCACCCAGGCCACCATCAGACCCAGGATCACCGTGAGGACCGCCGCGCCGACCATCAGCCACAGCATGTCCCCCAGCGCGGCGACGGCGGTGGGTGTGAAGGCGAGCCCGACCGACGCGGCGATCAGAACCTGCCCGATCGGGCGCGTCACCGCCGGCACCCGCACGCGCGCGATCGACAGGCTTGTCGCGATGGAAAACAGGATCGCCCCGATCATCCAGGGCAGCGGCACGTTGAGCCGCTCGGCGACCCAGCCCGAGAGGGCCGCCCCCGCATAAATGGCGCAGATCCGGGCGATATCGGGCGCGCGCGCTGTGACATCGTGCCACGTCATGGCCCATCGATAGCCTATCGCATCGTGGCGCGCCAGCCGTCGTTAGCCGAGCGCGGCCGCGGTTTCGCGCGCGATCATCAGCTCCTCGGCGGTGGCCGTGACGACGACGCGCACCGGCGAGCCGTCGGCCTGCACCTGCGGCGCCGTGCGTCCGCCGAGTGCGACCGCGCCGTTGCGTGTCGCATCGAGGCGCAGTCCCATGAAGCCCATCCCCTTGCAGATCCGTGCGCGCATCGCGGCGTCGTTCTCGCCCACGCCGCCGGTGAACACGACCACGTCGAGCCCGCCCATCGCCGCAGCATACGCCCCGAGATACTTGCGCGCGCGGTAGGCATAGATCTGCAGGGCGAGTTCGCAGTCGGCATCGCCCTCGGCCGCGCGGGCCGACACGTCGCGCATATCGGTCAGCCCGGTGAGCCCGCGCAGCCCGCTCTCGGCGTTGAGCGCGCGCTCGATCGCTTCGATGCCGAGCCCCATCTCGCGATTGAGAAACCCGAAGATGCCCGGATCGACATCGCCCGAGCGCGTGCCCATCACCAGCCCCTCCAGCGGCGTCAGGCCCATCGAGCTGTCGATGCTCACGCCGCGCTGGATCGCGCACACGCTCGCCCCGTTGCCCAGATGAAAGCTCACCATCCGCAGCGCGTCGAGCGGCGCGCCGACGGCTTCGGCCGCGCGCTCGGCGACATAGGCGTGCGAGGTGCCATGAAACCCGTAGCGGCGCACCCCCGCCTCGCGCCAGTCGCGCGGGATCGCATAGGTCGTCGCGCGCGCAGGGTTGGTGAGGTGAAAGGCGGTATCGAACACCCCCATCTGCGGCAGGTCCGGCCACATTTCCTGCGCCAGCCGCACGGCATGCAGATTGGCCGGATTGTGCAGCGGCGCGAGCGGGATGAGCGCCTCGATCGCCGCCATGGTGCCGGCATCCAGCAGGGCAGGGGCGTCAAAGCGCGCGCCGCCATGGGCGATGCGATGGCCGACCGCGTCGAGCCCGTCGAGCCCGTGGCGCGCCAGCAGCTCGGGCACTGCGGCGATGGCGCCCGCGATATCGGTGGGCGCGGCGGCCTCGCGCCCGGCGCCGTCGGGCCCTTCGAACCGCAGCACGCAGCCGCCCTCGCCGAAGCGCTCGAAACACGCCGAGAGCCGCTCGCGTGCGCCCTCGGCGGCATCGAAGACGCCGAGCTTGAGCGTCGAGCTGCCGGCATTGAAGACGAGGATCCTCATGCGCGCTTCTCCTTCCAGTATCGCGCCGCGCGCTTGTCGAACTCCAGCACGAAGAGCAGCAGCACCCCGATCAGTGCACATTGCACGAGCTGCCAGAGCGACAGGGCCGTGGTCTCGAACAGGACCTGCATGAAGGGCGCATAGGTGAAGAGCGCCTGCAGCGCCAGAACCACGGCGACCGCGATCAGAACCGCCTGCGTGCCCTTGACCCCGGTCAAGGTGAGCGCGGAGGCGTGCCGGTAGCGCACCGAAAACAGGTAGAACACCTGCATCGCCACCAGCGTGTTGATCGCGAGCGTGCGTGCGGCCTCGAGGGAATAACCCTGCGCCTGCGCGGCGATGAACTGGCCGAAGATGCCCGCCGTGAACAGAAGCGACACGAGGAAGATGCGCCACAGGATGTAGCGCGACAGGATCGGCGCATCCGGGCGGCGCGGCGGGCGCTGCATCACCTCGCGTTCGGGCGGCTCGAAGGCCAGCGACATCGCCATCGCCACCGACGAGACCATGTTGATCCAGAGCACCTGTACCGGCGTGATCGGCAGCACCAGCCCCATCAGCGCCGCGATCACCAGCGACAGGCTCTCGCCGCCGTTGACCGGCAACAGGAAGGTGATGACCTTCTTGAGATTGCCGTAGACCGTGCGCCCGCGGCGCACCGCCTCGGCGATGGAGGCGAAGTTGTCGTCGGCGAGCACCAGCTCGGAGGCCTCGCGCGCCGCCTCCGAGCCCTTCTGGCCCATCGCGATGCCGGCATCGGCGCGCTTGAGCGCGGGGGCGTCATTGACCCCGTCGCCGGTCATCGCGACGACGGCCCCGCGCGCCTGCAGCGCCTTGACGAGGCGCAGCTTGTGCTCGGGCGAGGTGCGCGCGAACACGTCGCTGCGCGTGGCGAGCTCCTCGAGCTCGGCGTCATCCGCGGCCTCGATATCGGCGCCGGTGACCACATCGTCGGTGTTGGTGAGCCCGATCTGGCGACCGATTGCGGCGGCGGTGCCCTTGTGATCGCCGGTGATCATCTTGACGGCGATGCCGGCGGTGTGACAATCGGCGACGGCGTCGATCGCTTCGGGACGCGGCGGGTCGATCAGCCCGGCAAAGCCCAGCAGCGTCAGCCCGCCCGCGAGATCGTCATGCTCGAGGCTGTCGCCGTCATGCGCGATCTGCGCCAGCGCCAGCACCCGCTGGCCCTCGCCCGCGATCGCCTCGGCGCGCTGCGACCAGCTTTCGCGCTCGATCGGCTGCGGACCCTCGGCCGTCATCTGCGTTTCGCACCGCTCCAGGATCGCCTCCGGCGCCCCCTTGATGAGCGCGAGCCGGCCCTCATCAGTGTCGTGCAGCACCGCCATGTAGCGATAGCGTGCATCGAAGGGGATCGTGGCGCGCGCCTGCGGGCGCTTGTGCCAGGGGCCGCCCGCCTTGGCCGCAAGGGCCAGCAGGGCGCCCTCCATCGGATCGCCCTCGACGCGCCAGCCGCCCTCGTCGTGTTCGCGAAGCGCCGCCGCGTTGCACAGCCCGGCGACACGGCCGATGGCCCCGGTCACGGCGCCGGCGTCGGGCGCGTCGTCCTCGGCGGTCACCGCGCCCTCGGGGGCATAGCCGGTGCCGGAGACGGCATAGTTGCCCTCGGCCGTGGCCAGGGTCGTGACCATCATCTCGTTGCGCGTCAGCGTGCCGGTCTTGTCCGAACAGATCACCGAGACCGCGCCGAGCGTCTCGATCGCGGGCAGGCGGCGGATGATGGCGTTGCGCCGCGCCATGGTCTGCACGCCGATCGCCAGCGTGACGGTGAGCACCGCGGGCAGCCCTTCCGGGATCGAGGCCACGATGATCGCCACCACGATCATGAATGCCTCGCCAAAGCCCATGCCGCGCACCAGCATCGTGAAGGCGAGGATCGCGACGGCGGCGGCGAGGATGAACCCCGTCAGATACTTGGCGAACTGCTCCATCTGGCGCACCAGCGGGGTGGTGAGCTGCTCAACGCCCGCGACCATGCCGGAGATGCGGCCGATCTCGGTCTCGGCGCCAGTGGCGGTCACGATGCCCGTGGCCGAGCCCTCGGCGACCATGGTGCCCGAGTAGGCCATCGCCGCGCGGTCCCCGAGATCGGCGTTCTCGTCCACCGGCTCGGTCCCCTTGCGCACCGGAACCGACTCGCCTGTCAGGATCGCCTCCTCGACGGACATGCCCGCCGTCTCCACGAGTCGCAGATCGGCGGGCACCTTGTCGCCCGCCTCGAGCACGACAACATCGCCGGGAACGAGCTCGGCGGCCGGAATGGTCATGCGCTCGCCGCCGCGCAGCACCGCCGCGCGCGGCGCGAGCATGTCGCGCAACGCCTCGAGCGCGGCCTCCGCGCGCCCCTCCTGCACGAAGCCGATCACCGCGTTGATCACCACCACCGCGAGGATCACGGCGGTGTCGATCCAGTGCCCCAGCAGCGCCGTGATCACCGCCGCACCCATCAGTACCTGGATCAGCAGATTCGCGAATTGCCGCGCCAGCCGCCTGAGCGGGCCGGGCTTGGGCGCCTCGGGCAGCCTGTTGGCGCCGTGCCGCTCGAGCCGCGCCGCGGCGTCGTCCGCCGACAGGCCCGACTCCACATCCGTCTCCAGCGCGCGCGCGACCTCGTTTGCCGGCCGCGCCCAGCCATTGGCGATGTCTTTCATGTGCTCGTCCGCATCGTGGGGTCCGCTATCGGTCTAGCGGGCGGTGTAGGCGCCGTCCACAAGGTGATAGCTGCCGGTGATGAAGCTCGCCCGCTTCGAGAGCAGAAAACACACCAGCGCCGAGACCTCCTCGGCCTTGCCGAGCCGCCCCACCGGGTGCAGCGAGGCGAGTTGCTCGATCACCGAGGAGTCGAGATTCTTCGACAGAAGCGGGGTGTCGATGAAGGCCGGTCCGACCGCGTTGATGCGGATGCCGTCGCCGGAATGCTCCATCGCGGCGGTCTTCGTCATGCCCGCAACCGCATGTTTTGCCGCGACATACGCCGATGCGTTGGCGAAGCCCACGCTGCTCAGGATCGAGCCGATATTGACGATCGCGCCGCCGCCCGCCGCCCGCATCGCGGGGATCTGATAGCGCATGCCGTAGAACACGCCGTTCAGGTTGACGTCGATGACCTTGCGCCAGCCATCGAGCGGGTACTCGCCCAGCGGCGCGCTCGGCCCGCCGATCCCGGCATTGTTGACGGCCATGTGCAATGCGCCGCCCGTCTCCACGGCGAAATCCACAAGTTTTTCCACAGCCGCCGCATCCGCCACATCGGCCACGAAGGACTCCGCGCGCCCGCCGGCATCGGTGATTTCGCCAGCGACGGCGCCGGGGGAGTCCGCGTCCATGTCGCTGACGATGACATGTGCGCCGCTCGCGCCGAGCTCGCGTGCGATCGCCGCGCCGATGCCGGAGCCCGCCCCGGTGACGATGGCCGTCCGGCCGTGAAAATCGAAACTGGTATCGGACATTTCATGCCTCCATGCGAGTCGCTGCGGGTTGCCCCGCCGCGAGCATGACGCCGCTATCGTCGTTGTCCTTGACGCAAGTCATCCCGGCCGCGCAATCCGTGCCGCGCCGCAGCTTGTCCTGTCGGCGGAACCTTGCGCGCGTGCGACGGGGCTTGCATGGCGGCGGGCTCGGTGACAGGAGCGGGAGATGGCTCAGGCACCCGACTGGATCGCTGCCGATTACCGCGCCGGACTGCTGCGCCTGTTCGCGATCGCCGCCGACGGGCGGATACTTGGCGAGACGGCGGGGCCGGCCCCGGCGAACGGGGTGGCGGAGGCCGCGCGCCTTCTGATGAACACGTTGCCCGGCCCGGCGCCGATGTTGCTCTGCGGTGCCGAGGCGGAACCGCGGAGCGTTCCCTGTGCGCCGCTTCCGTCCGAACCCATCGCCGCGCAGGCCGCAGCCCCGCAGATACGCCTGCTGCCGCCGCTTGCGCAGGCCGCGCCGCGCGCGCGTAGCGACGGGGCCGAGGCGCGCGCTGCCGGGCTTCTGGCGCGGCGGCCGGATTTCGACGGCGTGGTTTGCGTTGTCGGGCCGGCGATGACGCACTGGTTGCATCTGAGCGCCGGCGAGGTCGTGAGCCTGCAGGGCTTTGCAACCGGCGCGCTGCTTGCAGGTCTCGCCGCGCCGCAGGCCGGGGTCGTTCATGCCGACGCCTTTGACGCGGCGCTCACGGATGTGCTTTCGCGACCGGAGCGGCTCGCCGGAGCGCTCGGGACCGCGCAGCTCGATACGGCGGCGGATCGCGATGCGGCCACGCTCGGCGCGCTCGCCGGGGCGGAGCTCGCCGCGACGCGCGCCTATTGGCTCGGGCAGGCCGTCACAGTGATCGGCGATGGGCCGCTGGCCGCGGCGATGGTGCGTGCTTTGCAAGGGCAGGGTGCCGCGCCGCAATCGGAGGCCGACACGCCGCTCCTGCTGGCCGGGCTTGCCGCCGCGCGCGGTTAGGCGGCGGCGCGCGACTCGGCGGTGCCGATCAGGGCGTCGTGGAGCGCCTTGACGCTGTCGTTCATGCGGTCCTTGGGCACGACGAACTGCACATCGACGTCGCGCGTCGTCTTCTGCAGCGCGACCGGCTCGATCCCGGCGTCGTCGAGTGCCGCAAGCCCCCGGTTCATCACCTTGAGCCCCGAAAGATCGCCCCCGATCACCGAAACCACCGCGAGGTTGCGCGCCGTCAGCGACGCCGAAGGGTAGATCTTTTCGAGATCACGCTCCACCCGGCGCACCGATTTGAGCGGCGCGTCGAGGTAATGGGTGATGGTATTGGCGTTCGAGGTCTTGGAGACGATGCGCACATTGTGCCGGGTGAGCACATCGAGCACTGAAGTGTCGTAGCCCTTCACGCCGACCATGTCCTGCTCGAACAGCTCCAGCGCATAGACGCCGAGCCCGGTGACGATCTCGACGCGCGGCCCGTCGGCGGGCTCGTCGTCGATCAGCGTGCCGGGGTCGTTCGGCTCGAAGGCGTTCGTCACCCGCAGCGGGATGCCCGCCTGGCGCAGCAGCTTCGCCGCCTTGGGGTGGATCGCCTCCATCCCCATGTTGGAGAGCTGATCGGCGACATCGTAGTTGGTCCGCCCGATCTTGACGACATTCTCTTTGCCCACGACCTTGGGATCGGCAGAGGAGAGATGGAACTCCTTGTGGATGATCGCCTCGGCCGCGCCGGTCAGCACGGCGATATTGGAGAAGGTCACCTCCGAATAGCCCCGGTCGAAGCTGCGCATCAGCCCCTCTTCGCACTGGGCGTAGCCGGTGACGATGGGCATCTCTGTCGCGAAATCGACGCCCTCGAAACCCGCGCGGATGCGCTGTTCGAGGGTGTGGCTGTCCTCATCCCGCCAGCCCGACAGATCGACGAAGCGCCCGTTGACGCCCGAGCGCTGCAGCATCAGGACCGTGACGAAGGCCGAATGCGCCTCGCCGAGCCCGGCTAGCAGCTCGCGGATCGTCATCATGTGGCGGTCGAGCCGGAAGTGCCCGTAGGAACAGAGGCGCTGCAGGTCGATCAGGCAGGAGCGCGCGCCCGCGATCCGCTCGCGCACGAACTGGTCGGCGGCCGTGCGGTCACCGGCGGCATCAAGGATCTCGGCGTGCCGTGCGCACATCTCCTCCTCGACGCGGTTGAGCGCGTCCGACCACGCCTGATCGTTGTCGGCGTTGTTGAACAGCGCATAGACCCCGGGCGTGCCCGATTTCTTGTGCTCGAGCAGCAGGTCGGTGACGCCGCCGAAGGCCGAGACGACGAAAACGCGATTGTAGAGTGCGTCGCCCGTCCGCCCGCCGACCAGGATCGTGTCGCGCAGCTCATGCGCACGGCTCATGGAGGTGCCCCCGATCTTCTCGACCGTGTGCACCCCTTGCTCTGGCTGGGTCATCGTGAACTCTGTGTTCAGCTTTCGGCGGGCGCGTAGGATCCGTCGGCCTGATGCACTTCCGTGCCGGTCACCGGCGGGTTGAAGCAGCAGGCCATCACGAGATCCTCGGTTCCGGCGCGCACCGTGTGCTTGTCGTGCTGATCGAGCGCGTACATCACGCCGGGGCGGATCTCGTGCGTCGCGCCCTTGGCGAGATCGGTGATCGATCCGTTGCCGGAGATGCAATACACGCTCTCGAAATGGTGCTTGTAGTGGAAGGTGTGCTCCGAGCCGGCCTTGAGCGTGGTGATGTGGAAGGAAAACCCCATCCCGTCATCGGCCAGCAGCATCCGCACACTCGTCCACTGCGCGTCGGAGACGGCACGATCACCGGACTTCAGGTCGTGAAAATCGCGAACGATCATGCTGTTACTCCGCCGCCTGCTGTGTCGCGGCGCATTTGGCCGCCGCCTGGTCCATGATATCGAGCCCTGCGCGCAGGGTGTCTTCCGGGATGGTGAGCGCGGCGAGGACCTTGACGACCTCGTCATGGGCGCCGGAGGTCTCGATGATGAGGCCGCGCTCGAAGCATTC
>LFIK01005200.1_pt1 | contig 10470 bp, 8 predicted proteins | sample 643401 | NCBI WGS metagenome assembly LFIK01 (sample SAMN03777447, study PRJNA286221) | soda lake metagenome | biome: soda lake; feature: Kulunda steppe; material: water; isolation source: sample T5-Br brine of Lake Tanatar-5 | place: Russia: Kulunda steppe | collected 2010-07
GTTCTGCGACGGTTCAGAGCGAGTGGTGGCGGCGCGGACAGGATCCCTCCCAATGGCCGTCTCGCTCGATCGCCTGGCCCTTCTCCCTCTCCACCCAACCACACCGTCGTTTCCCCGAAGGACCGCGAATGGACAGGACGGACCGCACGGTCCTTCCGATCCGCGGGGAGATCCCCTGGCGTCCGGGTACGGCGTAGGGGTACGGGACGTCCCGCCTACCTGATCGGGGGTAGGAGCGGTTCAGACCTGGGTTGTTGGAAGGGTTTTTAGGTTTCGTCAGGACAAAGGGAAGTCCCATCCAAAGGACACGGTGGTGTCGATCGAGGCAGCGTTTCGTCGGCAGGTTCGACGAAACAACGAGGCAGACGACGAGAAGGGAACGACGCATCACCGGTGGGATTTCCACAGCAAGTGCACGCACAGGCAAGCAGGAGCAGGGGAACCAATCCAATCGGCGGCGAAATGGGACGAGGAGAAGCGTCCTCGAAGAAGGTGATCACCAGGGAGCAGTGGGAGAAGAAGTTGGCGTCGATCAAAGTGAAAAAAGAAGACATGAACAAGCTCGTGATGAACTTTCTTGTCACAGAAGGGTATCTCGACGCGGCGAAACTGTTTCAAGAAGAGTCCGGCACTGAAATGCATGGAGACGAGATGAATATTACGCAAAGGATGCACATCAGGAAAGCCTTGCAGTCCGGTGACGTGGAGGGAGCGATTGATAAGGTCAACGACCTCAACCCAGGCATTCTCGAAGACAGAGATCATCTCTATTTTCATCTTCAGCAGCAGAAGCTGATAGAACTCATAAGAGAAGGCAACGTGGAAGAAGCGTTGGAATTTGCACAGGAATACCTTGCGCCGAGGGGGGAAGAGAATGAGGCATTCCTAGAAGAATTAGAGAAGACTGTTGCCCTTTTGGCATTCGAAGATGCATCAACGTGCCCCATCAAGGACCTTTTAGAATTTTCGCAGCGCCAAAAAACTGCAGGTGAACTCAATAGTGCTATCCTTGCGAGTCAGGGTAAAGAAAAAGAGCCACGTCTGCCCGGTCTTCTACGGATGCTTACGTGGGCCCAGCAGAAGCTTGACGAAAAGGTTGTTTGTCCAAGGATCAATGATTTGGGTACTGGGAAATTGGAGGATCCACCACTTGAATAATCAGTTGCTTTCTCTCCTGGGGATTGCAAATGAAGTGCCTGCTAGCAGCACAAGCAGAAGTCACTGTATGGCTTTGCTTCACGAACTTTCCTACTAATTCCTGTATGGGGGGGAAGCGAAAGCAAACTTGTCTCTCTTTGAAAGGTGATTGCGCTGCCATACCTTTCTGTCTCGATACGTGGTTGATTCTCTTAGAGTGTGCTAGCAGGGCCGTCTGGCAGACACAAGTGCGCTGAGAAACAGATCTGTATGGAAGTGTCCCCACATTGTTGCAAGTGCTTGAAAGAGGCCAACCGTTATCTTGGTTTTCTCCTAAACAACTAAGGTCTTTTACTTGTGGTGAAGAGCATTGGAACTATCCGTGCCATGAACATGGACTTGGATTGGAGAAAGTACGGATGTCCGCCACTCAACTGAAGGCATACATCTACTTTATCGCTTGAGGCCCACCCTAGTTTTTGAAAGCAATTTTCCAAGGCAAGTTGGTTGTCTTGGCAAGGTTTCAAGCAAGCTTTGACATATGTACCACCCTGGCTGCAGATGAAAGGTCGAAACTTCTCACCCATGGCAACATGTCTTGTCCGTGTGAAAACAGCTGTCCTGCAATGTTTCGCTGCCATTCGTGGAGCAAGTTCGAAGAAACACATCTAACTTCTTTTTCTTTGGTCTTGTCTGTTTTCAAATGCCATTGAAATTCTATTGGCCGGTTACGCAGTTGGTACTGATCCTGGGTAGCCTACATTAGTTAATAATCCTGGCAAAATAGAGGAGGCCCAGGTTTAAGTGCCATCAATAGAATTTATGTTTGTGCGCTTCCACAGTCTTGTGGGTTTGGAATGCAGTTTTTAGCAAACAAGGTGCATGGTAGGGGCTTGGCGTAGTCAACAGTTGAATGCACAGTCGCCTCATCAGAACTAGCTATACTCGGAGATTGTAAGACTGTGGACCCAGCAACTTTGATCCTTGGGCTGTAGGAATGGTTCTATTGAGAGAAAGTGTTCTTCCAAAGAAAGCTTCACTAACGTAAATGCCAGAAGCCTTGCGCAGTGCACTTGGGACAGAGTGTCATTGTGACAGGTGTCCTCGTGTATTCAGCTCAGGTTCACTCTTAACATAAGGTTCATGGATTCAACCTATATACCAAAATTGCTCTTCCAACATACAAACCCAAATATCACACCTGTAGCTTTTTCAAGATTTATCCACCCAAAGTTTTGAGAGAAAATGGCCATTACCCAATCTCATATAGCACGAATCCGTTTGCTACCGTTTGCTCTTTGGTCAGCATCTCAGTTATTCTTTTGATTGGCAATTGTTTGAAGATACACATGCAAGAGCATAGTTTAAATGCTCAACACTTTTTCATCTTAGTAGGACACTTACGCACCCCTTCAGCCTCAACTACCGTACTACCAAGCATCAGCTGTCCGATGTGTCCATTGCCATACGCACGGCCGGGTTTGCGATAGAACTTCCACGTCATCCCTTTGAGATAATTCCAATTTTTGATAGTTGTAGTGTTCATTGATATAACGAAGGCATTTCACCATGGTAAGGTTCCATGTTCATCATACAAACGGCGTAAAATCCCATGTACACTAAAAACTAAAAATGCTTGAGTGTGACAATGTTTTGATACAACTATGCTCTACGATTTGGTGACTATATCGTGTGTTGTTCCTAGTGGTAGCCGAGCGATTGAAACTTAAACACTTCGCAAGCGAATAGTGCATCATAGGGGTACCCCCTTCCTTCATCTAAAGCATGGCGCTCTCAAGAGAGAACTGAATAGCACATTGCATCTACCGCTGCAACACATCATGGAACTCTAGTTTGCTACCCACCGGGCACATGAGCAAGAATTTGCGGATTTTGCATGCGATTGTGAACTTATTTTGAAAAAGTAGCAAAGATTTGTGAAGATGGCGTCACCGTCCACGCCACGCATGCCATGACATTTTAAGTGATTGCAGAAGAACGACAGTATCAGACGGTTTCATCTATGCAAAGCATATCCGCATCTGGTGTTTGATCCTCATTTCTTGAGTACACGCGAATACCTTTGTTCTTCCAATGCAAAGTGGAGGGACATTCATGAGCCTGGCCACTCGTATACACATTGCCTCTACATGTGGACACGTGACACAGCCACGTTATATTGCACCGCTCGTGTTTGCTCGTCGATACGCCTGCTGTGTGGGGAATTTCCCCTCTACATTGCTTGTTCACATCCGGCAAAGGGGTGGCTATGGTGTTGTGGACGGCCGTTCATCCCAACGCTGCGATGCCTGGCAGCCTTCGGTACCATCTGATTTTTTCCCCATGCTTGCGGTCCACCTTTCGAGAGACCTTCCTATCCCTGGCTTCCGGTTTGCAACCTTCCCAATGGTAGGCTTCTTCCACCGCCTGGATCGTAGATTTTCAGACCGTGTTTTCTTGACCACGGGTTTGGGGAGGATAGGGATGGCGGTGGAAGAGGGTTTTGGTCTCACCTTCGCGAGCGAGTCGACGAGCGGCATCGAGTTCGCATCCACGTGCGCTCCGTCGAAAGAAACAGATTCGATCATCTGCAAGCATGGCGATGCGAACAGCCGCCTCCAAAATGGCCGGAGCCCTTGGACTCCGCGTGCAAAGCAATGCCGGAGCCTTTCAGCGCCTGATGGCCACGGGTACGTACGGAGCCCAAGGAAACGATCGCCGCAATGGGAGCTGGAATCGACCGCATGGGATGGCCATGGATACGTTCCCGGTGGGGATGATGAGAACGACGTCGTGCTTAAACATTGCTGCGAAGAGTGGAACTCCGATCGCTACTCGGCTCTGGATCTTTCGAGCTGTACGGTCTTTTTCCAAAGCGGATAAGAGGGGGAGCGAGATCGTGGAGGGAACGAAGGCTGACCACGATGGGCACGCCACATGCTGCGGGTTTCGTTTGCGATGATGCCTTGATGTCTTTACACGGTGACGTTCATATACGCAAACAGTTGCCGACGGCCTGAAATACCAGCCTTCCCACGAATGGGTGAAGGCCGAAGGTGATGTCGGGGTGATCGGCATCAGTGACTTTGCACAGGTGCGTACCCTTGGACAGCTGCCGCGACAGCTAGCGTTTCGCGTTTCGTCTCGCTGACTCCTTCCAATTCGACTACACAGTCCGAGCTCGGGGATGTCGTGTATGTCGAGTTGCCAGAGGTTGGATCGACACTGGAGAAGGGCGAAACCTTCGGTGTGGTGGAGTCCGTGAAAGCTGCTAGTGATGTATACAGTCCAGTGAGCGGTGAGGTCATTGAAACAAACACGGTCTTGTCTGATGAACCCGCACTGGTAAACAGCAGCCCTTTCGAGAAGGGCTGGATGCTCAAGGTGAAACTTAGTAATCCCTCCGACCTCGACAGCCTGATGGATTCCAAGGCTTATTCGTCTCACATTGAGGAGCATTGATGCGTATGTGAGTCGCGATCTACACAAAGCAACCGGGTTCTAGGTGGCTAATATGAAATATAACCGGCAAGAGCCTGCAGAGCATATGTGATGCTGCTGCAGGACATGGTGAGTCTATTCTTCAACGCGCGAGTTCTATCCTCCATGCTGTACCTAGATCTCCAAACGCCACCACATCTCCAACTTTGAGCCGCACATCAACGTTAGGCCGAAGCTTAGCTCGGTTCAAAAACGTCCCATTCGTGCTTTCCAAGTCGCGGATGAGGTATCGGTTCTGCTCGCGATCCATGGTGAGCATTGCATGAACACCAGAGACAGTGGGTACGTCGATGTTCATAACTTCGTACCCGTTTTCCTTGCATAGTTGATCGAGCATCGTGGTATTCCTAGCCCTCCCTGAGCGCGAGCGGATGAAACCAAACGCGTCTTTGTGTATATCTGCTCCTATAAGAATGCTTCGGGCACTTTTCAGCGCAAACCGTGGGGTGAGGTCTTCATCCAAGTCCGAGAAAACGTCCATCACTGGATCGTGTGTGGCCACCAATGTCCACCGTGAGAGTACGTCCTCGAAGTCGATTCCACCATTTCCCTTGATCGCCTGTGCCATGTACCTGGACAACTTCAATCCCGCACTCCAGGTGCCCATGAGTTTGTTGGATGCGAACGGAGAGAGTGGACCTGGACATCTTGGTCTCTTCCCCGCGTTCTCTGCTGTTCCTGCTGCCACACCAAGCACGAGGAATGCGTTGCCTCGGGACGTCATGTTCGGACAGCAATTCCTATATCGACGTCCATACTTCCAGGGCGAAGCGACCGCTCCTGTTCTCGCCAGGTGTGGTTTGGACGCCAGTGGCTTGGACGTGCTTGGTGCAGGTTTCCCACTGCCGTTCTTTCCACCGGTTTCCACTCTCATGTTTCCCAATCCTTCTCGTGGCAATGCGTCCCTCTTGTGTCTCGTGCTTGTTCACTTCCCACCGGCTGTCTGTGCGTCTGGATGAACACGGTTGTCACCGCTTCGTGTGCGTGGGAGACCTGTGGCAACGTTCTCCCTGCAAACGGTGCGACCTGGACCACCCAGCGAGATAAGGAGGGACGGACCCTGCCATTCCTCGTCGTTCCACGGTGGTCACGAGAAGGAAGGCACCGACGGAGGACCGATCCAACGCGTCTGGAACGGACACGTGCCGTGGGACGGAGGAGGGAGGACACGGGTGTGATCCCACCGGATTCCATGGCAACGAAGTGGCATGGCGAAGCAGTCGCACCGACGAACGTCGGTGTCACGTGCAGCGGCAATGCCGCACGTTCCGAATCCCACGTGGCGTTTCCACATGGACAGCGGTGGAATCGAAGACGTCGTCGGAAGGATGGGAAACGCCGTTCCTGTGCGGATGGCGCAGGTAGAACGGCACGACGCCGCGAAGAGAACGAATCCCGGTGTCCAGGAACGAAGTCCGCTGCTTCCTACGATGCGCGTGTGGATTTGCATCCGCTTCGCCTCTGGCTTTTGTTGGAAGTTTGGATCGTCGACGAGAGGTCGATGCGTCGTCCCATTTCGCGTCTTTCGCCGTGGCCGAGGGACCGGCGAACGACCAGTTTCGATCGTCGCGATCGTTGCAGCTTCGATCGGCCCGTCCTCTCGCGCTTCGGAGCACCGAGCCACGCGCAGCGCACGGTGCACGTTGCGTGCCACTCGCGCAGTGCAGCTCGCAGATGTCGTGCGTCGTGGTTCGTGGGATCGTCGATGGATGTTCGTCGAAGGCTCTCCACCGTTCGTGAGGGTGAAGGGTGACGTGACTCGTGACGTGCTCGACAACCGAAGCCCGTCGCCTCGAGGAGAGGCACCCGTCGTCGTGGGACGACGTCGTAGGTGGCGAACCGTTTCGTCCGGCATCGTCCACCGGCGTTCCACTCCGCTTCTCCTTCGCACGCGTCTTTCGTGCGCTCCTTCTCCACGTCTTCGGACGCCTCGGTTCCTCCTCGTCGCACCTCCCAACCTCGTCGATCGTCCCCTTCCCTTTCGAGCGACCACTCGATCGATGGGATCGTCTCGGGTTCCCTTCTCGAAGGATCGAATGGGAAAGGAACACGTGGATGGGTCGAACCCAAGCAAGGGATCCATGGACCAGTGGACCTCGACGTGGGTGAACAACCAACCACGTTGCAGGGAGAGTTGCAATCCACACCGTCGACGTCAACCCACACGAGCGACGCGCCAAAGGGAAAGAAAGAGACGCCATGCTCGCGATGCGTGCGACTGGAAGGCCCGTGCAAGGATGCACGAAGGCCACGGCGAAGAACACCAGGATCAGGACGGTGGTACGTGCGGTCAAAGGAGAGAAGAAGGTCCAACCCGACATCGGCCGAGTGGAAAACAAGCCGAAGAACAACTCGACGGTGGGATGGACGCAACTCGCCACTGCGTTGACACTGGTCGCTGGAAATGCCAACGCTGCGGGTGGTGAATACGGGATCTTGGAAGGGAGAACCCTGGCACTCATCCATCCCGCAGTGGAATTCTTTCTGCTCGGAGCCACCCTCTACGCAGGATACCTGGGATTGCAGTGGCGCTCGCTGCGTACCATCGGAGACGAAATCAGCGAGCTGAAGAAGCAAGTCCCTGCGGTTGCCGAAGGCGAGTCTTCCGGACCAAAGAGCGAAGCAGAGAGGAAGATTGACGAGCTCACTGCGAAGAGGAAGGAGTTGGCCAAGGGAGGATTCCGTGACAAACACAATGCCATGGGTTCTCTCCTGCTTGGGCTTGGCGTCACAATGACTGCTGAAGGGTGCTTCAACACTTTCCTGAGGACAGGGAAGCTTTTCCCTGGGCCACATCTGTATGGAGGTATGGGTATTACTGTGCTCTGGGCAATGGCTGCTGCATTGGTTCCTGAGATGCAGAAAGGCAACAACACAGCAAGGAACCTCCACATAGGATTGAACGTGGCCAACGTTCTCTTGTTCGTGAGCCAGGTCCCCAGTGGTTTGGAGATCGTCGACAAAGTTTTCCAGTTTACCTCATGGCCATAAATCTACTGGGGTGGAATCCTCGTAGATGCGACATCGAACAACTCGGCTGAATTTTGCAATAGAGCATGCATTTCTTTGACTCCCACTCTTGGTTTTGGAACAGATGTGTGCTGCGGTAGCGAGTATGTAGGGCAAAAGCAATGACTTTGCTTCCGTCATAATTCTTCATGTTGGTCACCAACTACCCTCCCTGTTGCTGTTTGAAACTTCTCAGACCAACGCAATGTTGCATCCAAGTATAGGTCTGGGTCGGGTTTCCCCTTCCCATAGTAGGAATATCCTTCCTTTTCAATAGCAGGCTCTATCTGTGTCCCTTCGCCCCACTCGTTGTAACTGGTGATGGACACGATGTCAGCGCCAGCTCCGGTTGCTGCTGACCATGCCCTGTCATAAGCGAGCCCACCTTCTCGATCAACGGTAGTGACAGCATTCCATGGTCGGATGCGAGTGTCATTGTATCCAGGACCCACGCTTGCTGCAAAAAGTTTGCCTGTTTTCTTGGCAAGGGCTGCAAGGGCCTTCCAATTGGAATGCTTTGAACCATAAGACACTGCTTCACTGGCGAAGTAAGTGTAGAAACCATCAAAGTGCCCTTCAATGACATCTTCGCCATCGCCCTTGTTCAAGAAAAGAGCAATAAAAATTCCATCGTACGGTGTTCCTCTCACTGTCAACTTGCTTTCGTTTGCTAAGATGGATGCCCACTCAGTGGATGAGATGTGATAAGAGTCGTACACATAAAAGAAAGGTTTTCCATGGAGGCGCAGCAAGGCCGGGGAGGAACCCACACGATCCAGGAGATACCTCACATCTTCTCTCACAGTTTCTGCCGATCTCCCAGGGTAGGGTTCCAGATGAAACGCAACGTACATGCCACTTATTTCCTCTGCTGCTGCCACCAAATCCAGGATTGCAGAATCTGTGGATACTCCTTGAGTGTCGCTTGTGCCAACGCGGAACTCTGGGCCCCACCAAGATGCTACAACCGCGCCTACTCCATGGTCTACCAGCTCCTTCAATTGCGCCTTCAATGTACCACGATCTCTGGATGAATAGCAGCCGCGCCTTGGATAGAAGCCGGAGTGAATCTCCTCTGGTGGGCGAAAACGTATTCCGTATGGATATCTCTCCCTAACTTTGGGATCCCAGTGGGGTAGAATCTCGTGATTCCAATGCAAATACCTCCCATCGGTTTCTGGATTACCATACCAAAGATAGAAGAAAGCATGAACACGTGGAAAGCTGTAGGTCTCGGCGCATCTACTCATCAGTAGGCAACAGAGTAGAACAAGTCCAGTTGTCGAAGTCCAGGTAGAACCAAATTTTCGGCATGTGGGTTGCATTGGCCTGGACAGCTACTACCTAGTGGAAAAGGACGATGTAAAGGGTCCAATATCCACTCAAGATTGGCTTGAATAGCGGCGATTAACGACGGCGACGCAAGCAAGGCAGTCCGTCCAAACTACTTCGGACAGTTCTCCTACGTTCCTTCGGGCATTCAAACTTCCTCCTGCGCCTCAGCTATGCTCCTCGATTGCAAAGATATTGTGCAGCCGCCAAATCTTGTGGCTGTTTGCGGTTCCAGACGAAGTTGACCAGCAGTGCACGCGTCTCGTTGAGTCGCGATCGACTGCGCCACGAACTCCACAGCGCGATCCGAGCCATTCAGGTGGTTTTCAAACCATAAATTCGTCCGAAAATCTCTCCATCCACGGTTCTGCAATGGTGTAGAACGTGGAGGAAGCTTGTGTGGCCAATTGCAGCTGCCGTGATACTCTATCAGAAAGGAATACCGTAGCCACTCCGGGATGTTGCGCATCCACGTTCAAGAATGAACGGTCTATTACACTTTTCAGAAATAAGCTCCATGTACGAATGACAAACCAATGACATCGCGGTCTAGGTTGATGCTTCATGAGTTCCTCCGAGAATCAAAGTGCAATGGGAGGCTTAATGCACGGACAATATATTGCTGCTGATTGTTCACGTTCTTTCAAGCCATCACGAGTAATAGAGCACTTGAACGAGGATGTGCGCAACATCCTTTTGTCCAAGCCAACGTTTTTCCGCTAAACGGTCTAGACTTTGAATGTGAAAAGCAAGAATTCGATCATGCCACTGTGACTTCCCATGGCACCTACCGAACTTTGTATCTTGACATGCTCGTTTCGTTGGCTTCGTTCGTTCAAGACTTCCAATACAAGTCACCAATGCGTCCGGACTCTTGGTAGGTACTAGACGAACATGATATTTTGAAGAATTTGGTGGTTGGCATTCTCAAGCGTTCGATTTGTTCTATTGGAACACGTTGTTCCTTTTCCTGTATGCAAAGAGCTAGATCCCTTCATACGACAAACGTGAATGTTGCATGAGGACTTGCACAGAGAAGAGAGCCGTACGTGAGACGAGGCATGCATCAACCTTAGTGCATCATGGATTTGGAGGGCAATGGCATTGGTGGTTCAAGTCCGTCGGTTGCCATGAGCAATTCACGACGATGGGGACAGAGGAAATGCAAGGTGACGTCTGTTGCAAATCGCATGTTTCGCATGAAGCGCACTCTCCAGACACGACGTTTCGCGTGGTGACCTACGACGTGGCCCGCCCCCGCACGAAAGGGGGGCATCCAATTGGACGTCTTAGGGTCATCGAATCGTGTGCTTTTGACCCTGGATGCAAAGACCCCGCCAATCTGGAGGGAAATGGAGTGGATCGAAATCCGACAGCTTTTCGAACGGTCACTGGAGTGGATCCGCCATCCAAGGCGCCAGACCAAGCGTACGAAAGCGAACGACACGGGCGCTTGCCGGCGCTTGAACGTGCGCGATGTCGAGCAGAGGA
>LFIK01005202.1_pt1 | contig 10469 bp, 10 predicted proteins | sample 643401 | NCBI WGS metagenome assembly LFIK01 (sample SAMN03777447, study PRJNA286221) | soda lake metagenome | biome: soda lake; feature: Kulunda steppe; material: water; isolation source: sample T5-Br brine of Lake Tanatar-5 | place: Russia: Kulunda steppe | collected 2010-07
TATGATGAAATACAAATAAGTTGCTGGTTTAAAACAACAGATACAACAAATAATTCTTTATATTTATTTGGACAAGGAAATCAAGCACAAGGAGAAGTTTTAAGATTTAGATTAGTTAACGGTGTTATTTCATCACCTGTTTTTGGTGGAGTGGTTGAATTTGGCAATAATACATTTAACGATGGTGACTGGCATTTACTAAGCGTTTCTTTACCAAGCAAAACAAGTAATACATCTGAATTTGAATTAAGAGTCGACAACGTTTTACAACCTATCACATCAGACCCAAACATTAATATGAACATAGACACTGCACAACCATTTATTATAGGTGCTTCCAATAATATTATAGGTATTTTTAAAGGAGAAATTGATGAGTTTTTTATAAATAATACTAGATTAAATTTAGCAGAAATAAGCGACTTATACAACAACGGCAACGGAAAAACGATTTAAAAATAAAAGTTATGATAAAAACTTGGAGAACAAAAGAAAAAAAATGGTTTCAGCCTTCAAACAAAAGGCACACTGTTAATGAGTACATTTACGTAGAAGTCAACTTTCCACGGCTAGGGAACACAGGCTTCTTTGCAAATGGAAGGTATTTTACTATTATAGATGGTCAAAAAATTATTTTGCCCAATTCAGAATTTAGAACATTTGTTTCATTTGAAAAAACGAAAGAAGTTGAAGATAACATCATTCAGCAAGATTTCACCAACACTAGAAATATTGTAGAAGCTTTAAAAGAACGCACTATTCAATTTACTTTGTTACAAATTGAAAAGGAACATTTGGAAGACCCTGTTGAAAACAATTACGGTATATCAACAGCAGATTTAGAAGAATGGATTGAGCCAGAGCCAATAGAAGAAGAGACTGACACAGAGGAGTGATGATTTACACTTTAGACAACATACTAAAACATAGTGAAAAGTTTTCAATTATTAAAAAGTCTTTAGTTAGAGGAAATAACAAAAGACCTAATTATGTATTACTAGAAGATTTAACTTTTAAGTTAAGTAATAATGATTTGATTAATATTCCTAAAGGTTTTATTTGGGATTTAAGTTCAGTTCCTAGACCTATTTGGTGGTTACTTAGTCCTGATGGAGATTTTGATGTTGCTTATTTAATTCACGATTATCTTTGGTTAAATAAAGATACTTTACCTTACAACCAGAAGTTTACAGATGTTGAAATGTTAAAGTGGGCTGATGTAGTAAATGGAGATAAAATTACAAAGTTGATAGACAACAGGTTAAGGTACGTAGGAGTTAGGATGTTTGGGTGGTTGGTTTGGAATGACTATGTTAGCATTAAATAGTATCTTTGTGTATATAAGAAAATTATACAAATGAAGTTTACCGAGTATATTTTACATTGTTTTAAACCTATAAATTTTTCTTCGTTGAAGTTTTATGTAATAATACCAATCGCATCAATTACTACAGTCGTGTCTAGTTTTTTTGAGAGTTATTTAGGAATAAGCGGAATATTTGCTATATCTATGTTTTTATTAGTTGTAGTTGACCATATAACAGGCACAATGTCTGCTAAAAAAAGAAAAGAAAAAATAACATCTTCTCAAGGGTTAAAAACAGTTTACAAAGCAGGTGCTTATATGTTTTTTATTTACATGGCTTTCCAATTACAAAACGAAGTAAACAGGAAAGAGGTTATAGGTTTTTTAGACGATGCAATAAAGTATTTTCATTTATACATTATAGTTCATATATTTTATTGGGAGCTGTTTTCTGTAGATGAAAACTTAAATGAGTTAGGTATTAACTTAGGAATGTCTTACTTATTAAAAAACATAAGAGAGAAATTAAAAATCAAATAAAATGAATACAAAAGAAGCTTTAAGATTAAGAAGAAAGTATCGTACACTTCTAAAAAACTATAATATTGATAATGATTTAAGGTTGTCTCATTTTTTTGGTCAATTAGACCACGAAAGCAATCTAAAAGTTGTTTCTGAAAACCTGAATTACTCTTGGGAAGCATTAAGACGTGTGTTTGCTAAACACTTTCCAACAGATGAGATAGCTAAACAATACCACAGACAGCCTGAAAAAATAGCCAATCGTGCTTATGCTAATCGTATGCAAAACGGAGACGAGTCAAGTGGAGACGGGTGGAGGTATAGAGGTCGTGGTTTTATCCAAATAACAGGAAAAGCTAACTATTTGCTTTTGTCTAAAGACACAAGAATAGACTACTTATCAAACCCTGATTTGTTATTAAACGAAGCAGATGCTATGATTTCTGCATTGTGGTTTTGGAGTAAAAACAACCTCAATAATTTTGCTGATGCAGATGATGTGAAAGGTTTAACTCGCATGATAAATGGAGGTTTTAATGGTTTACAAGACAGAGTAAACAAAACAAAAGCCTACAAAGAAATAGATTGGAATTTATAACTTAAAACAAATAAATGTCTTCTAAAAAATTAAAACCAAAAAAGAAACCAATAGTAAAAGGCTTAAGAGAAAAGAAAAGCAATAAAATAAGAATAAGAGTAGAGCCTAAAGAGCTTGAAATGATAAATAATTACAGGCTTCTTCATAATCAAGCTATAGATAAAGGTATAGACCCTAAAACAGTAAAACACGCTTGGTTTAAAGATGAGAAATCTTCTATGTTTGTAAAGAACCCAAACTTTGACGAGGGCGGTCTCACTTTAGAAAAGATAAAAGAATCATTAAATACTGTCTTTAATAATATAGATTTCGACAAGCCAAAAATAAAACTACCTAAAAAATCAAACAATAAAGCTATAAAAGTTACAATAGCAGATAGCCATGTAGGAATGAATCCTTCAAAAAACTCTTTGTTTCAATATGAATACAACGGTAAAGTGTATAAAGATAGTTTAGGGAAAGTGTTTGATTCTATGTTGAAAGAATACAATACACATGGAGTTTTTGACGTATCTTTTCTTGATGATTTAGGAGACATGGCTGATGGCTGGAATGGCTACACAACTAGAGGCGGTCATCAGTTAGAGCAGAACATGAGTAATGTTGAAGTATTTGAGACTTGTGTGCAAGAAAAATTTAATCTTGTTAAAAGCATAATAGAATCAAAGATAGCTAAGAAAGTAGTTTTAAGGTCTGTGTGTAATGATAATCATTCTGGTGATTTTGGTCACGTTATTAACCTGACTATTCAAATGCTATTAAACAAGGTTTACTCTGATAGCGTTGTTGAAATAGATTTGCTAACAAGATTTATAGAGCATAGAAGCTACGGAAAACACACCTTTCTTTTAACCCACGGGAAAGATGCTAAATTTATGAATAGAGGTTTGCCTGTTATTTTGAATGACAAAGCTATAAATTTCATAAACGACTATATAGACCATTATGGAATAAATAATGATTTTATTCACGTTGAAAAAGGAGACCTGCATCAAATAGGCTACCAAAGAACAAAAAAGTTTGATTACAGAAACTTTATGAGTTTTGCTCCGCCAAGCGCATGGATTCAACACAATTTTGCAGACAGTTATTCTGGTTATTCTATTCAAGTAATACCCAAAGAAAGTAATGAAATAAGTCATACGGACTATTTTATAAACTACAAAAAAATAAAAAATGAAAAAAATAATTAGTGTTTTTGTATTGCTGTTAGTTTTGTCTTGTTGCCCAACAAAAAAAGTATCTAAAGAAAGGAAAATAGAATCCTCTTTAAGTGATAGCTTGATAAAGAAAGAGGTTAAGCAAAGAGACTTAGTGATAAACACGAATCTTGTATCCCACCGAGAAGTTGTTAGCGAGCAGATGATTACAGCTTATTGCAATGAAAAAGGAGAGGTGGTTGTTAATGAATCCTCTATATCTAGTGGAGACAATAAAGCAAGTGTTAGTTTAGTGGAAAATGGATTTATGCTTCGATTAGAATTAGGTGCTTACGAAGAAAAAAATAGAGAATTGATTTCAGAAAAAAAATCGTTAGACTCTATTGTCAGTTTACAGAACAAGGAAATAAAAGACTTAAAGTCCAAAGAAGTTCAGAAAACAAAATACCCTAGTTTTTTTTGGTATTTACTTTTAGTTTTAAGCGTTTCAGTTTATTTAAACATAAAGTTACTTCCTTTTGCTAAAATCAAGAAAAAAGTATTATCTTTGTTTCGCATGGTTTGATTGATTTTAAGGTTTATGGTTTTATGCAGATGGAGAAATTTATCTGCATTTTTTATTGAAACTTAATTCATTATCTTTGTATAAAAGAATAGTCGATGAGTCATAAAGAAAAAAAACTTGTTAGAAAAATATCTGTAGGTAAAGATTATCTGAACGCTATGCACTTTCAAGTAGGAAGTGTAGCAAACAGAAGTAGAGATTTAAAAGTTGTTTCTATCATATTAACAGGAGACGAATTTGTTGTTTACGCAGGTAAAGGAGATATTTGCCAAGAGTGGAAGTGTTTTTCTAAAAACGCTGTTTGTCATTACGAATTAGAACTAAAAGAAATTTAATGAAAAGTCCTTATTTTTTTATTATTAAACCTAAAGGAGACAAGCATTTGTCTGAAAAAGATTTTGGAGATTACTCTTTGACCGTAAATGATAATATAGACGACCATAAGTACACAAACAGAATAGGAGAGGTTGTAGAAACGCCTGTAGGTTATGGAGGTATAATAGAAAAAGGAGATTTTATTGTAGTTCATCATAATACTTTTAGGGACTATAGAACTCAAACAGGGGAATATGTACAATCTCAAAATCACATAAAAAACGATTTATTTTATACAGAAACTCCTTTTATGGTAATAAAGCCAAGCAGAAAAGAAACAATAGGAGGTGCTGTTTTTTTAGAACGTCAAGAATCTCACAACGAAATCAAAGAAGGGTTGGATGAGAATGTTGGGGTTGTTGCGTATAACAATAAAGCGCAAGAAGAAATAGGTTTATCGGTAGGTTCTAAGGTTTTGTATAAAAACGGAATGAATTATGAGTTTGACTTATTTGATAAAAAACTAATCAAAATAAATGTTGATGATATTGTAGCCAAACTATGATAGGTTTAAGCAAAGAAATAGAGAATGCAGTAAATACTATAATCAATGGATTAGAGTATCAAATCGACATAAATGAAGTTGAGCCAGAAAAAATGAAGAAGCTCATGAAGAGCAAGATAGATTCATTTAAGTATGCAAAAACTTTAATAAACAAGTGGAGTAATTCTTCTAACTCACCCAACAATGAAAAGCTAGAGACCTATATTAATAGACTTGTTTCTTCGGGAGATGTTGCATTAAGCAGACTTAGAGAATACTTCAATTTAGATGTAAATTATTCAGAAATACCAGAAGACAAGCACTATTTAGTATCGGAAAGCAAGGTTATTTTGCTTGATGCTATTTACGATATAGATTCTAGTCTTATAGAATTAAGACTTCAATTAGAGTCTGGTAATTATCAATTAGATGACAAAGAGTTCGAGGTGGGTTTCCCTGAGAAATTTGCCAATCAAGAATTTTACCCATTAAAAGAATACCACAAAAACTGGTATGACACTAAAACAAAGTCTATAATAATATGTCCTAAAGGGTCTATTGGAGAGATAATAACTTTAGATAAATTAAACATAGCTTTACCCGAAATCCCAAAAGACACTTCAAAAATACTGTTCTACAATGAAAAAAAAAGAAATCAGTATTGGAGAAGAACGCCAATGCCTAAAGGAATAACTCCTGACAACCAAGACTCTCACTACGAGTACATAATGCAAGAGTTCAAAAGGAGAAGAGAGGGCGTGTGGTTTATGAACAATGGAATACCTACTTACCTTACAGGCTCTCATTATTTTGCCTTACAATGGTGCAAAATGCTAGATGATGGGGGTTATATGGACTATAGAGACGCTCAGGCTAAAATGTTTTATCATACAGAAGCTTGTGTTCAAGACAAAAGATGTTTAGGTCAGTTGTTTGTTAAGTCTAGGCGTACAGGTTATACTTATGAGAAAGTTTTTAGGTTAGTAAATGAATCTACCTCAACCAAAAACGCAAACTTTGGTATTACATCTAAGTCTGACTCCGATGCTAAGAAAGCTTATTTGAAATACACTTATGCAGTAAGGAATTTACCTTTCTTTTTTATCCCTGTCTATAAAACAACTTTAGACAGTCCTAAACAAATAGAATTTGCTAAGCCTTCGGATAGAAGTAAGAAAGCAAAGAAAGAAAAAAACACAAACACAGACGATTATTTAAATACCTTGATTGACTATCAACCAACAAAAGATGATAGCTATGATGGTCAAAAAATGTTTAGGTACTTAGGCGATGAAGCTTTTAAATGGAAAAGACCAAATGACTATTTAGCACATTGGGGACAAATATCTCCTACTTTTGATGAAGGTGGTAAAATAGTAGGTAAAGCTTTTATAGGTTCTACTATGGGGGCTCATAGTAAAGGAGGAGAGCAAGGTATTAAGCTTATTGTGGGCTCTAACCCAAATAAAAGAGACCCTATCACAGAAAGAACACCTACAGGTCTATATTCTTATTTCTTGCCTGCTCAAGACAACATGACCGAGTTTACAGATAAGTATGGAGTTTGTCATAAAGTAGTTGAGGAAGGTGGTTTTTTTGAAAATGTTCAAGGGGATATAAAAAGAATAGGCTCAGTACAATATTTAGAAGCTCAAAACTCTCAAAAAAGAAGAGAAGGAGAGATTGAATACAATGAGCAATTAAGAGCTTTTCCCATGAAAATAGAAGATGCTTTAAGAGACGAAAGCTCTCCTTGTTTGTTTAACATGGAAAAGATACAAGAACAAATACAATACTGTAGAGATACTGATTTCGCTAACATTGTTAAGAGAGGTAATTTTGCATGGAAGGACGGGATGATGGACACTAAAGTAGTGTGGAGACCTAACCCTAAAGGCAAGTTCAAGGTTACTTGGATGCCTCCAAAAGATATGCAAAACGCATACGAAACTAGAGCAGGTTATGGAGGGCACTCTAAATCACCATTAAATGATGAGATAGGTGCTTTTGGTTGTGATAGCTATGATATATCAGGAACAGTAGATTCGGTGAATAGGTATGGGTACAGCGACTCGGATAGCTCAAAAGGCTCTAAAGGGGCTTTACATGGAGTTACTAAGTTTAGTATGTCTGATGTTCCTAGTAATCATTTTTTCTTGCAGTATATAGCTAGACCAAAAACAGCAGAAGAGTTTTTTGAGGATGTTTTAATGGCTTGCGTATTTTATGGTATGCCTATATTAGCAGAGAATAACAAGCCAAGATTGCTGTATCATTTTAAAAATAGAGGTTACAGGAATTTTAGCATAACTAGATTTGACAAGCCTATAAATAAAATATCTCAAACAGAAAAAGAATTAGGTGGAATACCAAACTCTAGTCAAGATGTAATGCAAATGCACGCATCATCAATAGAGGATTATGTAGAGAAGAACGTGGGCTACAATTTAGATACAAACGATTATGGTTCTATGTTTTTTCAAGAAACGCTAGAAGATTGGCTTAAATTTGATATAACAAAAAGAACTAAATTTGATGCTTCAATAAGTAGTGGTTTAGCATTAATGGCTATAAACAGAACAAAATACAAGCCGACAAAAGAAAGAAAAAGTATAAAAATGAACATTAAAAGAAAGCGATGAAGCGTAGTAAAAACAAAAAACTAAAAATACAAAGGGTGTCATTTCCTAAGCAGACTGACGACTTTAACGTGCAAAAACAAAAAGAGTACGGCTTTCAAGTAGCTAAAGCTATTCAAGGAGAATGGTTTAAGCGAGAAGGAACGGGTCACGCTACTTTTTACGATAACAGACATGAGTTTAGGCTTAGACGTTCTTATGCTCGTGGAGAAAACTCTACTAATCACATTAAAAAACAAGTGGGTGATGATGGGGATATTAGCTACATTAATTTAGACGATTCTCCTATTCCTATTGTTCCTAAGTTTGCTGATTTAGTTGCTAACGGGATGTCTCAAAGAGAGTACACAATGAGGGCTTTTTCTATAGATAGAGAAAGCACAGAAAAAAGAATAGAGTTCAGAGAGTCTGTAAAAAAAGATATGGCTACCAAAGAATTTTCTTTAATGGCTAAAGACATGGGTGTAGATACTTTTAGTGTTGACCCTAAAGAACTTCCTCAAGACGAAAATGAATTAGATATATATACTGAAATAAAATACAAGCCAGCTATAGAAATAGCAGAAGAGTCTGCGGTATCTTATATTTCGGAAGAAAACGAATACAATGACGTTGTTAGAAGAAGAATAGAGAAGGACTTAACAGACTTAGGTATTGGGGCGTGTAAAAGTGTTTACTCGTATTCTGACGGTATAAAAATAGAGTATGTTGACCCTGAGAATATTATATGGTCTTATACAGAAGACCCTTACTTTAAAGACTTGTATTATGTTGGAGAGTTTAAGAATGAATTAATTTCTAACATAATAAAAGAAAATCCTCATTTAAACGAAGAAGAAAGAGAGAGGATACAAGAAGCTTCTAATACTTGGGCTGAGTATCATGGTCTTGAGGGTTGGGATGAATATGATGACAATTTAGACGGAAAAATAGCTGTCTTGAACTTCTCGTACAAAACAGTTCGTAAAAAAATATACAAAGAAAAATCTAGCAAAACTAAAGGCAGAAGAGTTTTAAGAAAAGAAGAAGATTTTGAAGTAAAAGGAAAAGGCGATAGAGACTTTAAGAAGATAACAAAATATGAAGAAGTTTGGTTTGAGGGTTCTTATGTTTTAGGTACTGACATACTTCTTAAATGGGAGCTTGCAGAAAACCAAGTAAGACCAAAATCAAACAGCAACAGAGTTCTTTGCAATTATGCTATTTGCGCTCCTAACATGTATAAGAACAGGATAGATTCTTTAGTAAAGAGAATGATACCTTTTGCAGACAAAATAAAAGCTATTGACTATAAAATACAGCAAACTATTCAGATGATGGTTCCAGACGGTCAATTTATAGACGTGGACGGTTTAGCTGAAATAGACCTAGGAGACGGAGGGAGCTATTCTCCTCAAGAAGCTTTTGACTTGTATATGAAGACTGGTAGTATTTTTGGCAGAAGTCAAACGTACGGAGGCGAGTTTAACCATGGTAAAGTCCCTATCCAAGAAATAACCACTTCTGGATTTAACAACAAGCTAAATGCTTTAGAGAGACAATACTTATTTAATCTACAACAAATAAGAGATATTACTGGAATTAACGAAGCGGTTGATGCTAGTAATCCTGATAAAGACGCATTGGTAGGTATTCAGAAAATGATGGCGTACAACTCAAATGTAGCTACTCGACACATACTAGAAGCAAGTAAATATATTACTAAAAAGATATTCCAACTATCTTCATATAGAATATCTGATGTTATGGAGTTTTCTGAAACAAAAAAAGACTTAAAACAAAAGATAGGCTCTAAAAACGTAAGGTCTTTAGAGTTTGTGGATAAATTACATTTACACGATTTCGCTATATACATTGACTTAGCCATGGACGATGAAGAAAAAGCTATACTTGAACAAGATATTGCTTTAGAGATACAGAACGGAACTTTAGGGGTTGAGGATAAGATTGATATAATGCAAATTAAGAATCTTAAGTACGCTAACGAAATACTTAAACTCAAAAAGAAACGTAGAGAGCAGATGATTCAAGAGAGAAAAATGGAAGAGATAGAAGCTCAAAAACAAGCTAACATAGAATCTGCTCAAGCGTCTGCTCAAGCAAAACAACAAGAGCAAGCGATGAAAACAGAAGCTGAGTTTGGTCTTGAAGATAAAAAACATCAAAACGCTATACAAAAGATGACTGAAGAGTATAAGCTTAAAAATGAACATGAAGAAGTTAAAGCATCTTTTCAAGAACCAATTAAACAGCAAGAACGTCAAGAGAGAATGAATAGAGAGGAAATGAAGGAAAAAAGAAAAGACGACAGGGTTAAGAAACAAGCTAGCACTCAATCAAAACTTATAGAGCAAAGAAAGTCTAATACTCCTGCAATAGATTTTGAAGAAGCTGATGACGAACTAGCTATGTTTGACATAGAATAATTAAAAAAAAAATAATTGTTATCTTTGTATAATTGAATTTAATAAAATCTAATAGAATGAATACTGAAACAGAGCAAAAAGAAACACAAGATAAAGTGGATAATCCATTAGGAAAATTAAGGGTAGTTGAAGAAAAACCTAATAGAAATAGGTTTAAGGCTGATGAACCCACAAAAGAAAGTGTTGAAAAAGAAGAAGAGAAAGAACAATTAGAAAATAAAAACGAAGAAAATGTATCACAAGAAAAAGAAGAGCAAAAGCAAGAACAGCCCGAAAGACAAGAGCAAGAAGAAAGGGAACAAGTCTCTAATGATTCTGAAGGGTCACTGTTAAATGATGACGCTGTAATTAAATACTTAAAAGAGCAAAAAGGAATTGAGGTAGAAGATTTTGA
>LFIK01005203.1_pt1 | contig 10469 bp, 16 predicted proteins | sample 643401 | NCBI WGS metagenome assembly LFIK01 (sample SAMN03777447, study PRJNA286221) | soda lake metagenome | biome: soda lake; feature: Kulunda steppe; material: water; isolation source: sample T5-Br brine of Lake Tanatar-5 | place: Russia: Kulunda steppe | collected 2010-07
CAGTCATCATGCCACCCTCGCACTGATCATGCCACCCTCGCACTCATCATGCCACCCTCGCACTCATCATGCCACCCTCGCACTCATCATGCCACCCTCGCAGTCATCATGCCACCCTCGCAGCAAGCCTATTGCCATCCTTGGTTATAAAGGACTCCAGCAAAAGGGGCACCCTTGCCATCTGCCTGCTCCCATTGCATGATAGTGTGGTTCAGGCAGCTGTGCAGCGGGGTCATTGACGGCGAGGTGGTTGGTCCGTCTGGCCGGTCAGGGTGCAAAAAGAAAGGCTGTGCATGCATGCTCACACATGGCCCACCAGGCAGGGCGGCTGCGCATGCTCGCCATCACACATGGCCCACCAGGCAGGGCGGCTGCGCATGCTCGCCATCGCACATGGCCCACCAAGCAGGGCGGCTGCGCATGCTCGCCATCGCACAGGGCAAGCAAGGCTGGGCGGCTGTGCATGCTCACCATCGCACATGGCCCACCAGGCAGGGCGGCAACGCATGCCCGCCATTGTACATGGCCCACCAGGCAGGGCGGCTGCGCATGCTCGCCATCCCACAGGGCAAGCAAGGCTGGATTGCTGGGCATGCTTGCCATCGCACAGGGCAAGCAAGGCAGGGCGGCTACACGTGCTCGCTATCGCACAGGGCAAGCAAGGCTGGGAGGCTGGAAGCACTTTTTTTTGTGTGGAGCGTGAGGTATCGGACGGCTGTTTGTTGAAACGCACAGTGAGAGGCTTCTAGTGCGGCCCCATATTGGCAAGAGGGCGCACTCGAAAAGCATAGGCTTTCTCTCAGGAGGGCCGTCATCACTTTTTTTTGCGGCAACACATGTGCGCGCAGGGAGGCCTGATTGTGGGGGAAGCCATGGATCCACTGCCGCAGATGGCAACGGACACATACGACACAATGGTTGTGCGCGCAGGGATGGCTGATTTGGGAGGAGCCATCATCACGGGCGTGGACGGCAACCCGCTGGCGGTGCTGGCGCGCCAGCTGCAGCTGCCGCTTCACGACATCCGCGAGAAGTGCCCTATGTACCTCGACAACGGCGAGGAGGCACCGCAGGACCTGGATGACCAGGTGAGGCCGAAAGCGGCGTTAGGCAGTGCTGCAGGGCCTGCAGGGCCTGCACTAGCGGTGCTGTGGGCTCAGCACTGGCGGGGCCGCAGGACCTGGATGACCAGGTGAGGCTGTAAGTGGCAGTAGGCGGTGCTGTAGGGCTTGCAGGGCCTGCACTGGCGGTGCTGTGGGCTCTGCACTGGCGGGGCCACAGGACCTGGATGACCAGGTGAAGCCAAAACCGGGGGGAGGGCAGCTTCTGGATGACCGGTTGAGGGAGGGTGGAAGGCGAAGAGGAAAAGTGAGTGCAGGGCCTGGATGACAGAAGGTAAAGAGGGGGAACGTAGGGGAAAGTGCTGCAGAAATCAGGACGAGATGGCAAGGGGCTCAAACCTTCTTGCGCCTGACCCTTGATGGCTGGTTGTAAAGCTGTGGTGTATGTACGGACTGTGGCACAGGTGCCCTGTAGAGTCCATTCATGGTCAGGCTGGGCTTGGTTCAAAACTCGGGTCGATCTCGAGTCTGCCTGTGTTTCGTGCTGGCTCGAGGAGCTTGTCGGCCGCACGCTGCGCCTTTTCCAAGGTGGATTTCTCTCCCGCACAGGGGCACATCCGGTGAGAGGAAAAGCTCCTGTGCCTTGGCTGGTGCTGCAGACGATGTGGTTGCAATGACCCCCAAGCAAGGCAAAGTTGAACGTGCACCTGTCAGTGAACAACAGCAGAAACTCGCACACCTGGCAGTTGACAAAATGCTCATTGCCAATGTTACATGCGAACTGCGATCACAACACTCTTGCCATGGCACCACGCGCGCGCAGTCGCAAGACATCCACAACGCCCTGCTCAACGCCGCTGACAAGCTGCGGTACCAATTTGCGGAGGAAGCAGCCAGCAACCTGAGCGTGGGCACCGCACTGCGCACGCTGTGGAATGAGGTGCCGCGCGCCGAAGAGACACGGCAGCTTCAGGTGCGCTTGCTGATGCCTCAGCAGCAGCCCTTGTGCATGCCCTTTGCACAAGCCCATTGTGCAGCAGGCCGATGTGCAGCCCGTTGTGTGTGCCCATGCCCCTGCTGCTGGAAGCGCTGGTGCTGGTGCGTGTGGCGATGGTGGTCACGGCTTTAATCCCACGTCTGAGGGCTGGGTCCAGGGCTGGTGGCGAAGATAATGGCGGCTCGGATCCCGCGCCTGAGGCTAGGTCCTGGGCTGGTGGCTGTGTCATGCACCTAGGGCCTTGTTTTGTCCTGCATGCGGCCAAAAGATCCAAGCGCTGCCCTATGTCCCACACATGCGCATGTTGTTGCATGCTGTTGCGTGTTGTCGCATGCTGTTGCATGTCGTTCTGCCATTGCTAGGGTTTACAGGGGGAGGGGGGCTCGGGCCGTGCTATGGCCGTGTGTGGGGCAGTTGCTGCCAATGGGCCAGAGTGAAGTCAAGGCTGCCTACACTTGATGATGGCGGCCAGCCCCGGGCTTGGCAGATTTCTGCTGCTAGCATGGACTAGAGTGATTCAATGGCATCAGAACCCAAAGATCATGCCACCCCTCATCATCAAGGTCAGGTGTGAGGCACTGCTAGTCACCCTACTGATCCCCATTGACTTCTTTCTTTTCTTTCCCTTGTGGAGGGGCCGTACAGTGCCTTGGCCCAGGGTGGCCCCTTTTCCTTTAATGACGTATTCATGGTTTAGGGACTACTTTCACTGCCTACATAGCTTTCCTCTTCTTTAAAGCTCCAGCGCAAATGGCACAGATATGGCAGCTCCCCCCCCCCCGGGGCAGTTGTTTTGTACTATGATGCCTGTTTAAGCCATGTGTCAGCAGCAAATTTTGTGTGATGCACTGTGTGGCCTGTTCAGGCACCTTGTCAGCCAAGGTCCAAATTCTACGGGTAATTGTCCCGTTTCTGAGACGGTCGCATTTATGCAAGAAAGCGGTGTTGAATCATAAGGCAATGCTGGCTGGACAGCGCAGTTCGCAGGGACTCCTCCAGTGGTCGCGGCTCGGCGAACGGTGCACTCCGGGGCAAGGTGCCCCCGGCTCCCAGGTGCCGTGCTGCGCCCCTACCCGCGTCCCGCGTGTGTTGTTTGGTGCATGGTCTGTGTTGGCGTTCTTGTGACAGTGGCGCGCACTGGAGGGGCGGGGGGTGCGCTGTGCTGCTGGACCTTGACGCGCGTGCTTGCAATTGATTGACGCCGGTCGGTCCGCACCCCCCCCACCTTCCTGCAAAGCGCTCCTCCCAGCACTCAGCGCACCCCCCGCATCGTGTGCGACAGGCATAAATATCAACAATGACGTGCAGGGGAGGGGGCGGGGCAGCAGCGCTGGCGAACAGGAGCGTGGTCAATGGGAGGCAACGCATTGTAATGATGCGGGGAGGGGGAAAAAGTCAAAGTTCAGAGTTGCAGCCTCTGCATTGGTTACGGTTTGAAAAATTGGCACTGTGCACCTGCTGGGGTTTGTGCGGGTTGCAAGGCACCACTCTGTGCTACTTGTGCGTGCCTGCCTGCAGGCAATGTGCGTGCCTGCCTCAGCAAACGGCAGTGCTTGGATCCATGTTTTAGCCTTCACACACGCATGGTTCATGACCTGCAAGTGCAGAGCAGGAGCATGGTAGCTCATGCAGTGCTTAGTCGACATGCAACTCATGACGTGGCATGCATGCACACGCCGCCGCTGCGCCGCAGGAGCAGCTGCTGTCGTGGCACTTTGCCAACGTGGAGTTTGCGAATGCCGCGTGCATGCACACGCTGTCGCTGCGCTCGTGGGATCAGGACGACGAGTTTGAGACGCTGGGGGCCCATGTGTTTTTGCCAGGTGCGCACACGCATGTATGCTTGCTCTGCTTCTGGTGCCATGGCGCGCTTCATACATTGCCCTTCCCAAGTCTCGGATCAGGTGGGCCAGTGTCATAGCCACCAAAGCCACTGCCTCTTCCTGCCAAGGGTGTGCTGAGGAGCCATCGAGTCCCTCCCTGCAGCATGTGAACTGTGCAGAATGGCTCTTGTGCTTATGGCTGTGGCTTGTGTCTTGGTCTGGTAACAGGTGCTTGCCCTTGCTTGTGTTTTGGTCGGGTGGCAGGTGCTTGCCCTTGCTTGTGCTGAGCTTGGCTCTCACGATGGGTTAATGCACGCACCATCCCGAATTTACCTTGGGCTACCAGGTTGGCATAACTATGAGCTGAGGGGACTGTTCGGCAGCTTGCCTGGCATGCCATGCACTTGGTGCAAGAGCCTGGTGTGTTGTGTCGCAGGCATCTGCCAGGCATGCCATGCACTTGGCGCAAGAGCCTGGTGTGTTGTGCCTCAGGCGCATCTGCCAAGCATGTTTTGCCCGTTTGGCGTGAGAGCCTGGTGTGTTGTGTCGCAGGCGCATTTGCCAAGCATGTTTTGCCCTTTTGGCGTGAGAGCCTGACGCATCTGCCAGGCATGTCCTGGCCTTTTCGTATGTGAGGCGCAAGAGCCTCATATGTGGTCCGGCACCCCCACACCAGAGCCAAATGAGTCATTGGAACATTGGCACTGTTTCATTTGGGGTGCCTCCGCAGGGGGCAACCTGCAGCTGGTGGATAGCTTGCTCAAGGATGTGCCCGTGTTCTACAACAGCGTGGTCACGGACGTGGACTACGGGGAGGCAGAGGGCGTGGTCATAAAGACGCATGAAAACGTCTTCAAGGGTGCGTGTTTGGCGGCCCAAGCTGCTGCAGGGCATGAAGATGTGTGTTTGGGTTGCTGCTGCCACTGTTGATAATGGCCACTAGCAGGCATATGGGCTGTAGCCCAGTGTTTGTGTGTGTGTGTGTCATGCCCGGCAGCGGCTGCGCTTCCTGCAGTCTTTTGGACAAAAGTCTATCCAATTGGCATATGCTTGGCTGCACAGGATGCAGCTGCTGCTAGGCATGAGCAAAAGTGCGCAAAATCTGCACTGCCCTTCGAGGCGCGAGTGATCCGTGTGCAGAGTGTCCCAACCATCTCCTAGGCTTCCCCTTGTTGCGCGACCTCTTGGCCCTGCACACCTGGGGAGATCTTACCTCTGGGTGTGCTTCACTTCCCCCGCTCAAGCACACACATGGGAAGGGCCAGGCTGGCGCTTGCTCGACCGCCTGGGTGCCTGCAGCTGACTACGCCCTTGTGACCGTGCCGCTGGGTGTGCTGAAGAAGAGGCGCATCCGTTTCTCCCCGGAGCTGCCCCGCTACAAGCTGGACGCAATCGACCGGCTGGGCTTCGGGGCCCTGAACAAGGTGTGCTGTGCGGCGGCTTTGGGTCCCTCCATGCGGAGTGAGGTCCAGAGGTGTGGAGCTGCACCAGTCTCGGATGAGCTCTCAAGGGACAACACACGACATATGGTTAGGGGCAGCACATCATCCATCTAATGCTTCTTGGCTCCATGCTCAAAACTCAGGCGGGGATCCTCGATGGCTTCAGATTTCCTTTTTTTAGCTGCACGGCTCTGAAACTGCAGTGCTGGGCAAGGTCATCATCATCATGCAGGTGCAGGCTTTTTTGCGGGTCACTGGGTTGAGCCAGGGACGTGAGGAGCCCTACGCCAGGCCATGCTCGCCCTCTTTAGTGATATACCGCGCACGCACACACGCATGGGCCATGACAGAGGGCAAAAGTGCCCCACACGCCCTCGCTGAATGCTAGTGCATCCAGGGCCTTAGGCCCATATGCTATGTATGCCCAGGCCCCCATGCTATGCGCGACCAGGTGTGCATGCCATGCGTGATAAGAGGCCCGTGCTATGTGAGATCAGTTAAGCGCCCATGCCATGAGCGATTTATCAGGCGCCCATGCCATGCATGATCGGTCAGGCGCCCATGCCATGCGTGATTAGGCGACCATGCTCTGCAAGATCAATCAGGCGCCCATGCCATGCGCGATTAGGCGCCCATGCCATGCTTGATCAGTCAGGCGCCCATGCCATGCATGATCAGGAGTCCGTGCTGTGCATGATCAGTCAGGCGCCCTTGCCACGCATGGTCATGCGGCCTTACCCTTTGCACAATTGGCTGCCGCCTCCCGCAGCTGGTGCTGCTCTTCCCGAATGTGTTCTGGGACGCAAGCATTGACATGATGGCGCACGTTTCGCCTGACCCTCAAGACGCGGGTCTCTTCTTCCTTTTCTACGCCTACCCAAACAAGCTTGCAGGCGCTGGGGCTGTACTTGCCGCCCTAGTTTCTGGTGGGTTTCCAGGTGCAGGCACATATTTTTGTGCTGTGTCCTTCTGGACTGATGTGTATATTTGCAGGTATATTTGTGTTTGAACGAGGGGACTGATGTGTATATTTGTGTTTGATGGTATATTTGTGTTTGAACGAGGGGAGGGGGAGGGGTAGCGGCAAGGCCAGCTGCCCAATGGCTTGGAATGTTAGTTTGTGAGGAGGTAACTATGACCGGAAGGTGTGTCATCACAGGAAGGCCAGCTGCTTGCTTGTTTGATTTCAGGGCCTGAAAATTTATGGCTTGAAAAGGTTTGGCCTGGTGCTGGTTGCATAGGCTTGCAGGGCCAGGCAGGAATGAGTGGCCCACTGTCAGGCGCGGAGATGCTGCGACATGTTAGCGTGAAGGGACGGAGCATCAGGGTTCTAGGCCTCTGCCAAAAAGGGGACCAGCAGGCTCATTCAAGGCGGGGTAAGGGCACGCGTGGCTGACCTCTGCATGAGCCTAGGCACGGGCTTGCTGCGCGTGCTGCGCAGGCGCGGCTGCCATCAAGTTTGAGAGCCTGCCTGTGGAGGAGGCAGTAGCTTCTGTCATGCGCGTGCTGCGCAGCATCCATGACAGGCTGGGCGTGACCGTGCCTGACCCGCTGCAGGTGAGGCCTTCTGCGCAGGCTGAGCCGCTTCAGGTCGTGGGTGGGGCTGTTCCCAGGGGCTGTGCAATTACCTGCCGAGGGCTGGGTGCTGTCTCCTGGGGCTGTGCACCCGCCTAGCAGGGGCTGTGCACCCACCTGGCAGGGGCACCACAAGCGCCAGTTGAGTTGTGCGCTGGTGGGGGCGTGCACTGCCTGGTGGAGGCGTGCAGCGCCTGGCAAAGGCATGACAGGCTCCAGGTCAGGCCATGTGCCGCCTAATGCGAGCACCTCAGGTTGCGTGTGAGGCCGGGTGCTGCCTGATTGTGTATGGGCTCCTGAGCTTCCTACACAGAGTCATGCGTCTCCGTGTGCAAGGTGGGGCGTGAGCCATATGAGTCTGGGCCTGTGCATGAGTCTTGATCCTGCGCATGTTGCATGAGCCTGTGCATGAGCAAGGCAGAGCATGTGCGTGACGTGAGCAAGCGTCTTGACTTGCATGCTGCGCTCTGCCACGCTGATGCATGCATCAGCGAATGATACATCATGCCCTGCAAGTGCTTGGACCTTTGCATCCATACTTGACTGCTTGACCTTTGCATTCATCATTGATTGATTGACCTTTGCATCCATCATACATCATACCCTGACCAGAACTCAACCTTTTGCGCCATCAAATATGCAATGCGGGCAATGAACACAGCTGATGCATTGTGCACTAAGGCACTGCCTGTGCGGCTTCATGGCCATTGGGAAAAAGGAGGTGGGGACACAGTCCTGCGCATCTACCTGTTTCCTACCGCACTTGCACTTGCTATCTAAGGCGCGTGCGCCTGCTACCTCAGGCGTGTGCACCTCCCACCTTAGGCGCGTGCGCCTGCTCCTGAAGGCGGCTTCCAGGCCTTTGGGAAGGAAGGGGGGAATGGGATCCTGCATGCTACCTGCTGTAGCGCCTGCCCTTTTGCGCTTAGATGTGCAATTGCGCCTGCACACGTGCGCACTTGCATGCTCAAAGACGCACACACGCACAGGTTGGTCCATGTGCTCACAAGTATGCATGTGCGCACATGTGCAAGGGCATGCAGGAAGGCATACTCAAAGGATGAGCAAACACACGCGTGCGTCCACACACGCACATGCTCATGCATGCACGCGCGCACACACACACACACACACACACACACACATGTGCGCTGTCGTACATAAATTTCGGTGCACACAAACACATCCACACAGGCTGCTGCCACGCGCTGGGCCAGCGACCCCATGTCATTCGGCTCCTACTCGTCGGTTGCGGTGGGTTCGTCGGGCGCTGAGGACTACGACGCGATGGCGCGGCCAGTGAGGGGCAGGCTGTTTTTCGCGGGCGAGGCTACCATTGCCAAGTGGCCGGCCACCATGCACGGCGCGTGAGTGCTGACCATGGGGCCCTGCAGCCATGTGCGAGGCGTGGTATGTGTGTGTGCCGTGTAACAGCTGGCTGCCGGGATTGGCGCGTGCGGGCAGGGGGCTGGTGCCTCTGGGGTCCTGGCTGAGTGCAGGCCATGGGAGGTGTTGTGGTGAGCACCAGCGTGATACCCTGTTTGGCACACTGCAGGCCATGGGAGGTGTTGTGGTGAGCACCAGCGTGATGCCCTGTTTTGCAGGTGGCCCTCCTGTGTGATGTGACCTGCCCTGGCTTGATGCCCGGTTGTGGCCTGCGCTGTGTGCGTGGTGGCCAGCGCCAGCGTGTTGCCCTGTTTTGCTGGTGGCCCGGGCTGCGGCCTGCGCTGGCTTGATGCCCTGTTTTGCAGGTGGCCCGGGCTGCGGCCTGCGCTGGCTTGATGCCCTGTTTTGCAGGTGGCCCGGGCTGCGGCCTGCGCTGGCTTGATGCCCTGTTTGGCTCACTGCAGACGCGCCCCTGACAGGGCACAAGCTGCCTAAAAGCGCCGCCGAGCCTAACTCGAGACAAGCCGTCATGAACCCCCGCACGCGCTTGCACCTCAGCAGTGTGGATGAGGGGAGCTGCAGCCTGCTGCTTTGCTTTCTTCCCTTAATACATTTCCTATCTTGCTGCTGCCCACTCCCAGTGATGTGCATATGGATGCGCAGGTCTAAAAGAGCCCTTGCCATTGTCCACCCTTGTGGTGCACTTGTACACAATGGGGTTGTGAGTGTTTGTGTGTGTGGTGTTCACATGTGCGTTTTGTGTGCTGACATGCTTGTACACGCTTGCGTCTTCATGCCCGCTCTTGCGTTCCTGACACCATGGCGCACTCCATGTGACTCCAGGTACTCGTCTGGACTGCACGAGAGAATTTCATGGAAAGGTCATAGGACAAACATAAGAACAATTAAAGAACAAACAGACGACGGCAGAGAATATCATGGAAAGGTCATAGGGCAACCATAGAAGAACAATAGTACAAACAGACCATGGCGTGTTCAATGTGACCAGGTACTCGTCTGGGCTGCGTGAGGCTGCAAACATCAGGACGGCTTCAGAGAGCAGCCAAAGAAAACGGTAAGCCTGCATAAGAAATGCTGGTTCTGCCCATGGATCAGCACATCGAAGCTCATGGATTGGCTTGGAGGTGCATGGGTCAGCACATCGTTGCTCATGGATTGGCTTGGAGGTACTCATGGCGTGGCTGACAGACACGCATGGATAGGCTTGTTGATGGCCATGGGTATAGCTGTAAGATTGGTGGCAAACAGCTTGTTGTAGTCTGGTCTTTACCTTCAGGAGGCAGACCAGCAAGGCATGCAGTATGAGAGCCAGGGAGGTGTTGCTGCAGCACGTTGCTAGCCATTCTGGATGAAACCTGCGTGCATATTTCAAGCTGCATGCATGCTCAAGCTGCATCAATCTACCAGGGCCTACAAATGCAGCGCAAAGCATGACTGTTCAAGAAAAGAAACAAAAAAATATGCAGGCGGTTGAACACCATGCATCAACAAAAGGAAAGAGAGGCACATTGGTCCGAAGCACTGATGGGCATATGAAGCTGCTTTGCTTCACTTGGCTGCCCTGCCCAATCCTTCACGCCAATGCCAAATGAAAGGCAAAGGATGAAGCTGGTTTCCAGAAGTCAACTGGGGCAATCCTTGGGACAGCAGAAGATGAGGACCTCAATGGGTGATGTGTGCCTTGGCCTGTGAAATTGGGGGTGTTGTGTGCCTGGGCCACACCCACAGCTGCTGCAGTGTTATCAAAGCACCCGCTGGTATGCGTATGAGAGGCTCCATATCTCTCCTTGAATGTCACTGATAAGGTAGGTTTATTGGCTGCATGCGAGAAGCTTTGATCCATGCATGTGCGCCTGCACCCACCCGTGCACCTCAGTGCAAACGCCATGCATGTGCGCCTGCACCCACCCGTGCACATCAGTGCAAGCATGCCAACTCGTGGACACGCACTCGCGCACCTCCAAAGACCTTCCCCTCACACAAACACACGTGCACATACACACATGCACACATACACCCTGCGCATGCGCATGCAGGGCCCGGCGCGCAGCTACAGCTGAGGACAGCGAGGACGAAACTGTAGCTGGTAGGGGGCAGCGGAAGCAGCGGCAGCGGGGAGCGACCGCGGCAGACAGTGAAGAAGAAGAGGAGGAGGCAGGGGCGG
>LFIK01005204.1_pt1 | contig 10468 bp, 7 predicted proteins | sample 643401 | NCBI WGS metagenome assembly LFIK01 (sample SAMN03777447, study PRJNA286221) | soda lake metagenome | biome: soda lake; feature: Kulunda steppe; material: water; isolation source: sample T5-Br brine of Lake Tanatar-5 | place: Russia: Kulunda steppe | collected 2010-07
CGCCGGCGCTGGCGGTGAAATACCAGATCCTGGTGATGTTCACGATCACGGTGGGCACCGGCTTCGGTACCGTGGCTGCGGTGATGGCTGGCAGCCGCCGCCTGTTCGACGAGCGCGAACGGCTGCGGACGGATCGATTGCACACCGTTGCTTAAGATTTCTCATGGCTCATGGGCGGGACCGTTCCGATAGCGTTGGGGCCAGTGCAAGCTTTTTCTTGGCCTGACGTGCCTGGAGGAAACACTGAGCAATTCCTCTGGTCCAAGAGGGCCAAGAAAAACCTTCTACTGTCCCTGCCAGTCTGCGGGTGATGATGCTTCGTCGGGACGACGACTCTCTGGCTCGATGTTTTCCGGAGAGCCACCGCCATGCCGGTTGGCACTGAGTGCCGGGGGAGGAGAAGGTTTTTCTCCGGCCCTGTTGGCGCGAAGCGCCGCCAGGACGGAAAAAAGCTTGTCCTCACGCGGCACGGGGCCAGGTGCAGTTCTGAGAGCGTCCGGGCCAGGTGTCCAACGCGACCGGGACTACCACCGCATACCTGTCTGCACCGAGTGCGGGGGGAGAAAAAGCTTGTCCTCACACGACACGGGATCTGGTGCGGGCCCCGGTGTGCCCCCGCCAAACCGAGAGCAGATTGCCTACTTTGACTGCTCCGAGAAACGATGCTGGCAGAACGGCGGGGCTGTAAGCGCCGCGCGATGCATGTCTGCACTATAATAGTGCGTCCGCAGATCAGCCTGTTGAGCGTCGTGTTCGCGGAAGCGATTGAGGTCCGCGCTCTTGCTGGCCATGGTGGCGGACCACCAACCGGTGGGATAGCTGACCACCGGGAACTGCATCGTCGCCAGGCGGGTGAAGCCGGCGCCGCGCATGGCTTCGTGGAGATCCTTGATCAGGCTGTCCACATGCAGGATCGGTGACTCGCTCTGTTGTACCAGCAGGCCGTCGTCGGTCAGCGCCCGGTGGACGTCCCGCAGGAAGCTCTCGCCGAACAGGCCCTCGGCCGGGCCGACCGGGTCCGTGCTGTCGACGATGACCACGTCCAGCGAACCGGCCTCGCAGTCCTTCAGGTATTGCAGACCGTCCTCGAAACGCAGCTCGGCGCGAGGGTCGTTGTTGGCGGTGCACAGCTCGGGAAAGTAATCGAGCGCTGCGCGGGTCACGCCCTCGTCGATGTCCACCTGCACGCAGCGTTCGACGCCGGAGTGCTTGAGGACTTCCTGCAGCACGCCGCAGTCGCCGCCACCGATGATCAGCACCCGCTTCGGCGCCGGGTGGGTGAACAGTACCGGATGCGACATCATCTCGTGATAGGTGAAATTGTCGCGGCTGGTCAGCATCATGCAGCCGTCGATCACCAGCAGATTGCCCCAGCGCTCGGTCTCGAACACCTCGATCTTCTGGAACGGGGTCTGTTCCTCGTGCAGCTTGCGTCGGATCTGCAGGGAGAAGGCGATGCCCTCGTCGCCGAAGGGTTCGCTGAACCACTGCCTGTCATCGAGTGCCATAGGCCTGCTCCGCTCAATTATATTGAATGGCGCGGATTATCGCGAAGCCCGGTGCGGTCTGTCACCCGTTGTCTGACCGCGGCCGGTGATACCATGTGCGGCCGCGAACAGGGGGTTTTTCGGCAATGGCTGACTGGGACGTTGCGCAGGCGCGCGACATCTACAATGTGCGTCGCTGGGGCGGCGGCTATTTCGATATCGACGAGCAGGGTCGGATCGTCGTGCATCCCGATCGGGATGCCGGGCGACCCGGCATCGTGCTCTCCGACCTGGCGGACAGCCTGCAACAGCAGGGTCTGTCGCTGCCCGTGCTGGTGCGTTTTACTGACGTGCTGCGTGATCGCGTGGATGCCCTCTGCGGCGCGTTCGGAGACGCCATCCGCCGGCACGATTACCAGGGCGGCTACACTGCGGTTTATCCCATCAAGGTCAACCAGCAGCGGCGCGTGGTCGAAGACATCCTGCACGCTGGCGGCGAGCGGGTCGGGCTTGAGGCGGGCAGCAAACCGGAACTGATGGCGGTGCTGGCCATGGCAGCGCCCGGCTCACTGGTGATCTGCAACGGCTACAAGGATCGCGGCTATATTCGTCTGGCCCTGCTGGCCCAGCGCCTGGGGCTGCGGGTCTTCATCGTGCTGGAGAAGCGTTCCGAGCTGGATCTGGTGCTGCGGGAGGCCCAGGCCATGGGCGTGCGGCCGCAACTGGGCATGCGCCTGCGCCTGGCCTCGATTGGCACCGGCAAATGGCAGAACACCGGTGGCGAGAAATCGAAATTCGGCCTGACTGCGGCACAGGCCCTGTCGGTGGTCGAGCGGCTACGCGCCGATAATGCGCTGGACATGCTGACGCTGCTGCATTTCCATCTGGGTTCGCAGATCCCCAATGTCCGCGATATTCGTCGGGGCATGCGCGAGGCCGCGCGCTATTACGCGGAGCTGCATCGTCTGGGCGTGCCGGTACAGGTGCTCGACGTGGGCGGCGGGCTTGGCGTCGATTACGAAGGCACACGCTCGCGCAATTACTGCTCGATGAATTACAGCATCGGCGAGTACGCCAACAACATCGTGCATGCCGTATGGGAGCTGTGTGCCGAGCAGGGCCTGCCGCATCCGGATCTGATTTCAGAGTCAGGTCGCGCCCTGACCGCCCATCACGCCGTGCTGATCAGCAATGTCATCGATCACGACAGTGGTGGCACCGATGGTGAACCGGCGGCACCCGCCGAGGACGCGCCCCAGATCCTGCACGACCTCTGGCGCTGCGCCCGGGGCGAGCATGCCGGCTCGCCGCTGGAGCTGTATCACGATGCCATGCATGGACTGCAGGACGCGCAGGATATGTATGTCCACGGTGTACTGGACCTGCCGCAGCGGGCCCAGGCCGAGCAGCTCTACCGGGCCGCCTGTCATCGCGTTCGGCCGTTGCTCAATGCCACCGCCCGCAATCACCGCGAGGTCATGGACGAACTCAACGAGAAGCTGGCCGACAAGCTGTTCTGCAATCTCTCGATCTTTCAGTCCATGCCCGATGTCTGGGCGATTGATCAGGTGTTCCCGATCCTGCCGCTGGCGGGGCTTGACCAGCGCCCGGAGAGCCGTGCCGTGCTGCAGGATCTGACCTGCGATTCCGATGGCTGCATCCGCCTTTATGTGGACGGCGAGGGCGTGGAGAGCACCCTGCCTCTGCCGCGGTATCGGCCGGGTGAGCCGTATCGCCTGGGCATCTTTCTGGTCGGCGCCTATCAGGAGATCCTCGGCGATATGCACAACCTGTTCGGGGATACCGATTCAGTGAATCTGGAGCTGAGCGCCGACGGTTACCAACTCAGCGAGCCGGCCCGGGGCGATACCGTGGCCTCGGTGCTGCGCTACGTGCATTTCGAGCGCGATTCCCTGCTCGACGCCTATCGCCGCCGGGTCGAGTCCGCCGAACTCACGGGGGAAGAACGCGCGGCGTTCCTGACCGAGCTGGAGGCGGGGCTGGACGCGTACACCTATCTGGAATCCTGAGCAACATGGAGTTGGCAATGAACACCGGAGTCATTGGTCTTGGCGCGATGGGCGCCGGTATGGCACGCAACCTGGCGGCTGACGGACTGCTCGCCGCGGTCTGGAACCGGACGGCTGCAAAGGCCGAGGCGCTGGCCGCCGAGCTCGGTGTTCCCGTGGCCGCGGATCCGGCCGATCTGGCAAACCGCTGCGAGGTGATCGTCAGCTGTGTGTCCCGGGATGCGGATGTGCTGGAGGTCATACAGGCATTGCAACCCGCGCTGACCGCCGGCAAGACGGTGGTGGATTGCTCCACGATCGCAGTCGACACCGCGCGGCAGGCGGGGGCATTGGTGAGTGAGACCGGCGCCCGGTTTCTCGACGCGCCGGTCTCCGGCGGTCGGGAAGGGGCCGAGGCCGGTCAACTGGTTTTCATGGTGGGCGGTGAGGCGGAAGCCGTCGACGCCCTGGCACCGGTGTTCCAGGCCATGGGTAAGCAGACCACCCATATGGGGCCTGTCGGCAGCGGCCAGGCCACCAAGGCGGTGAACCAGATCATGGCGGCCGGCATCAATCAGGCGGTGACCGAGGCACTGGCCTTTGGTCAGGCCTCGGGGCTGGACATGGGCAAGGTCATCGACGTGGTGGGTGGTGGTGCCGCCGGCAACTGGTTCCTGCAGAAACGCGGCGCGAGCATGGTCGACGGGGTGTTCGAGCCGGGCTTCAAGCTGGCGCTGCATCACAAGGACCTGTCCATCTGCAAACGCATGTCCGCGGAAATGGGCGTCGCGTTGCCCATCATCGAGATGACGCTGAAGCACTACGAGCGTTTGATGGAAGCAGGTTTCGGCGAGGAAGATATCTCGGCGTTGTTCCGGGCCAAGCGGGATTTGTTCGAGAATGGAAATATGAAATCGCTCTGACGGATGTCAGAGCGCGTTTTACGTTTTAAGTTTTAGGTTTTACGTTACGTAAAACCTAAAACGTTACACCTAAAACGCGTACCCGCCGTTCTAACCACGGGTACGCAAAAGAATACTATTGACGTTTTCCTCTTCCAGCCGGGCGCGGACGCGGTCGGCGCGAGCGCGGTCGGTGATCGGGCCGACGCGCACGCGGTGCCACGTTTCACCGCCGTCAATCTGCACGCTTTGGATCTCGGCCTCGACACCCATCAGCGCCATGCGCGCGCGCAGCCTGTCGGCATCGTCCTGATTGCGGAATGACCCGGCCTGAATCAGGTACTCGATTGCCGCCTCCGGCTCGGGGGCAGTTTCGGCGGTTTCACGATCCTGGCGGGGTTGTTCGGTGGCTGCGGGTGGCTCGCTCGGCGGTGTGTCCCGGATTGGCTGATCCTCCAGCGCCACGCTCGACTCCTCCTCGTCCACCGGACGCCGGCGGAGCTCCACTGGCTCATCCGGCACCACGACTTCGGATTCCGACAATAGCTTGTAGAACTCGAAACGCGGTCGATCGTCGTCGTCGCGGCTGGTGGCCACATCATCCGCCTGGGTCACGGATTCGCTGTCGACAACTTCGTCCCGAGCGTCGCCGACATGGTGATTATGCACCAGCCACGCGATCGCCAGGCCGGGGAGGAAGCCCAGCAGCACGTAAAACCATGCTGGTGCGCTGCCGCGGTTGCGGGACTTGCGCCGGGGCTGGGCGCCGCGTTTTGCCGGTTTGTTACGGTTGCTGGCCGCCATTCACATTGCCTCGGGGGCGCCGACGCCCAGCACGCCAAGCCCGTTCCGCAGAACCTGTCGGGCCGATGCCACCAGGCAAAGTCGGGCGTCGCGCAACGGTGCGTCATCGACGATGAACTGATGTGCGTTGTAATAGGTATGCACCGCATTCGCGAGGTCGCGCAGGTAGTGGGCGAGTTGATGCGGCTCACGGGCCAGCGCGGCATTACTGATCAGTTCGGGGTACTGGCCGATCGCCGTCACCAGGGCCTGCTCATGGTCGTTATCCAGCCGCTTGAGATTGGCGCGTCCCTGTGCCTCATCGTAATGCAATCCTTTCTCGGTCAATTGCCGGAAGACGCTGCAGATCCGCGCATGCGCGTACTGCACGTAGTAAACGGGGTTATCCGCCGAGCGCGATTTCGCCAGCTCCAGATCGAAATCCAGATGCTGCTCGGGCTTGCGTATGACGTAGAAGAAACGGGCCGCATCGGTACCCACTTCATCACGCAGTTCGCGCAGTGTCACGAACTGTCCGGACCGGGTGGACATCTGCATGCGCTCGGAACCGCGATAAAGGATCGCGAACTGCACGAGGCGCACGTCCAGCTTGTCGGCGTCCGCGCCGCTTGCGGTCAAGGCCGCCTTCACCCGCGGAACGTAGCCATGGTGGTCGGCGCCCCAGATATCGATGATCTGGTCGAAGCCGCGGTCCAGCTTGTTCAGATGATAGGCGATGTCCGAGGCGAAATAGGTGATGGCACCATTATCACGTCGGACCACGCGGTCCTTCTCGTCGCCATAGGCACTGGAGCGGAACCAGATGGCACCGTCCTGTTCGTAGAGTTCGCCCCGCTCCTGTAGCCGCTGCAGGCCCTGATCCACGGCGCCGTTGCTGGTCAGCGAGCGCTCGGAGAACCATTCGTCGTAGGTCACGCCGAAGCCGGCAAGATCGTCGCGGATGTCATCCAGTACGGTGTTCAATGCACGGTCGAACACCAACTGATAGTCCGATTCACCCAGCAGGGTGCGGCAGCGGCCGACCAGGGCATCGATGTGTTTTTCCTTGTCCCCACCGTCTGAGGCATCGGGCGGCAGGTTGCTCATAACTGTAACCGCCGGGTGGCGCAGGCGGTCGCCTTCGCTGCTTGTCAGAGACTCCGCGATCTCGCGCACATAGTCGCCGCGGTAGCCGTTATCCGGGAAGCGAATCGCCTCGCCGTTCGCTTCCAGATACCGCAGCCAGACGCTGGTGGCGAGAATATCCATCTGGCGGCCGGCATCATTGACGTAGTATTCGCGATGCACGCTGTGGCCGGCTGCATCCAGCAGATTGCACAGCGCCCCACCGAAGGCGGCACCGCGCCCATGCCCGACGTGCAGCGGTCCGGTGGGATTGGCGGAGACGAATTCCACCAGCAGCTTCCGACCGCTGCCGGGCTCGGCGTGGCCGTAGTCCTCTCCGCGATCCAGTGCATCGCGTACCGGCTGGAAGGCCGCGTCCGCGCTGAGGAAGAAATTGATGAAACCCGGGCCAGCGATCTCGACGCGCTCGACGATATCGCTCTGCGGAAGGGCCGCCACCAGGGCTTCAGCGATCTCACGCGGCTTGCGTCGGGCGGGCTTGGCCAGCATCAGTGCGGTGTTCGCGGCGAAATCGCCGTGGGCCTTGTCCTTGGTCCGATCCAGCTGGATCGCGACCTGGGTGTCCGCGGGCAAGGTGCCATCTCGGGTCAGTTGCTGGACTGCGCCCTGCAGCAGGTCGTGAATCTGATCTTTCATGAAGGTGGTGGGATCGGTAGCGGATGTGGACCGGTATTATCCGTTGTGAACAGGTGGATTCAAGGGCCGGTTTCGGCCGCCCATGCTGGGCCCGGCCAATTTGCCGGGACAGGCCTTACAACATGTCCTGGGGATCCACGTCCAGCGACCAGCGCACCTTGCGTGCCAGTGGCAGATCGGCGAGGCCGGGACGCAGCCTGGCCAGAAAGCGTTGCAGCATTCGCCGGTCACCACACTGCACCAGCAGTTGTGCCCGGTAGCGACCCGCACGGCGTTCCATCGGGGCCGGCACCGGGCCAAGTAGGGACAAGCCTTCTCCCGCCAGCGGTTTGCCCAGTTCCCGCGCCTGTTCCAGAAAAGCCCTCGGTGGCCCTGCCGCCGGTGCTTCGGCCCGCAGCAGGGCCAGATGACCGCAGGGTGGCAGGCCCATCAGTTCGCGCTCCGTCAGCGCCTCTTCGGCGAAAGCGCGGTAACCGTCACGCAGCAACCGCACAAGCAGGGGATGCTCCGGGTGGTGGGTCTGCAGAAAAACCTCGCCCGGGCGCTGCGCCCGGCCAGCGCGGCCTGACACCTGGACGACCAGTTGCGCCATGCGTTCGGTGGCGCGGAAATCCGCACCAAAAAGACCCTGATCACAATCAAGGATGCCGACCAGGCTGACATCCGGCAGATCGTGGCCCTTGGCCAGCATCTGTGTGCCCAGCAGGATACGCGAACGACCACTGTGGGCATCGTCCAGCAAGGCTTCCATGGCACCCTGCCGACGGGTCGTATCGCGATCGATTCGACTCACCGCATGCTCGGGAAAAAGTTCCTGAAGCGTGGTTTCCAGCTGCTCGGTTCCTTGTCCGACGGATAGCAGGGCGGTGCCTCCGCATTCGTGGCAGGCGGTGTCCATGAGCCGTTCGTAGCCGCAGTGGTGGCAGCGCAGCCGGCCTGCCGCCCGGTGGTAGGTCAGCCGCGCGTCACAGCGACTGCACTCGGCCACGGCGCCGCAGTCGTGACACAGCAGCACCGGGGCGTAGCCACGCCGGTTGAGAAACAGAAGTACCTGGCCAGCCTCCTCCAGATGCCGCCGCATTTGCCGGATAAGCTCCGGCGACAGCCCGGCCTGCAGTGGCTGCCCGCGGAGATCCAGCAGGTGAATCTCAGGTGGGCGGGCAGCACCGGCACGCCGGTTGAGGTGGAGGTGGCGATAGCGGCCCTGTCGGGCGTTGTGCAGGCTTTCCAGCGATGGGGTGGCCGATCCGAGCACCAGCGGGATTCCAAGCTGGGTCGCGCGCACGACCGCCAGGTCCCGGGCGTTATAACGGAAGCCGTCCTGTTGCTTGAACGACAGGTCGTGTTCCTCGTCGACAATGATCAGGCCGGGGCGTGCCAGCGGCGTGAAGAGGGCGGAGCGTGTACCGATCACCACCTTCGCGCTGCCGTTACGGGCTGCAAGCCAGGCGCGGGCGCGGTCGCCGTCGGCCAGCCCGGAATGCATGACGGCGAGCCTGGTGCCGAGGCGCTGACGGAAGCGCTGCACGAGTTGCGGGGTCAGGCCGATCTCCGGTACCAGCACCAGCGCCTGGCGTTCGTTACGCAGCGTGGCCTGCAGGGCGGCGAGATAGACTTCCGTCTTGCCGCTGCCGGTAATGCCATCGAGCAGGAACACGGCATGCTCGCCGAGGGTGGCGCGGATAGCGGTTACTGCCGCATCCTGATCCCCGTTAAGGGCCGGGGCCTCACTGGGAACAGCGACAGACTCATGGTCGGAGATCGGCTCAAGCAGTTGCTTGTCCACCAACTGCTTTACGGCACCGCGCCAGTCGCCGTCCAGATCCTGTAGTTCCGTGACCGAGGCAGTGCCGCCAAGGTCGGCAATGTGGGCCAGAATCTGAGCCTGTCGCGGCGCGCGCTGCACGCTCCGCAAGCGCTCCTCGTCCGGAATATCGCGATTGATGCGCCAGGCGTGGATAGCCTGGGCGGCTGGCCATTGGCCGCGCCGCAGGCTGGTGGGCAGACAGCCGGCAAGGACCTCGCCAATGGGGTGGTGATAGTAGCGCGCGGCCCATTGCGCCAGACTCAGCGTGGTCGTGTCGAGTAGCGGCTCGCTATCCAGTACTTTCGTCGCTGCGCGCAGTCGATTTCTGGGGTGATCCGAGGTATCCGACAGACCAATGATCACACCGGTTTCGCGGCGCGATCCGAGCGGCACACGAATGCGCGCGCCCACCGTTGGCGACGGCCCGTCACCCTGGGGGGGCAGGTAGTCCAGCGGGCCGGCAAAGGGACCGGCAACCGCGATCCGCAGAATGGATGGAGCCTTGTTCACGCCGTGCAGCCTAACCGATTGTGTAAGGTGTCAGGATGTTGGCACGCAAACTGATTCAGGCGGCGATTATTGTGGATAAGTCTGTGGATGAATTGCGGATAGAGTGTCCCATCCGCCTTCCCGTTTCGGGGTTTCGTGGAGCCAGTTTGCTGATATCTTAAAAATAACTGAAAAAACAATGAGATCGCGCCCCTTTCTGTCTGCTCATCTCGGCCGTTGCAACGGCGGGGTGCACAGGCCGGAAAAGACGATTGTGCATAAAACGGCGGAAACCATGCAGATTCTTGACACGGCAGCAGACGGTGAGGACATCTGGCAGCAGATGGTGCATCTCTATCAGCAGCCGGGGGTTGCCGATCATTGTCTGCACTGCCAGGACCGGTTCCGCCTCAGCATCACGGCGATGTTGAGTCTGATTCTGCTAGCCGCCGCGGGCAGGGGCGCCATTCGCCCGCCGGCAGCCGCTGATATCGCAGACGAATCGGAGCGCTGGCAGGCAGAAGTTCTACGCCCGCTGCGCCAGGCGCGCAACGCCCTGAAGGCCCGTCTGCAGACCGGCGCGGCGTCTGATCTGACCGACTTGCGACACGGTCTGCTGGCCCGCGAACTGGACGCCGAGCGGATCGAGCAGCGGCTGATTCTCGCCAAAGCCCTCGCGCCAGGGGCAATGGTGCCGGCTTCCGACCCATTGGCCGATGCCGCTTCGGCGCTGGCGCGCTACCTATTGGCCCTGCCCTGCTCACCCGACATCGAAAGCCGCCAGCGCCTCGGTCTGATCCTGAGTGCCGCGTTGCCGGACTACGATGGCCTGGACATTGTCCAGGCCCTGGATCTGGCCTTACGCATCGGCTAGGGAAACACTGATTTATTCCCGCGTCTGCGCCCGAGACCGGTTTTGGTCATCTGGCAAGGCGCGGTGCCGGTTCGGTAGCCTTAGCTACCGGGCCGGTGGCGTAACGCAGCCAGAGGCCAAAACCGGCCGGGGTCTTCGACTTGGGCCGCATTTTTCCCGATTGCGGCGTTGCGCTGCTTGACCGCAGAATGACTGCGGCGCTGCACAGCGCGCCTTGCCTCGGAAAAAATGCGGACTCCAACGCAGGCGCGCTAATAGATCAGTGTTTCCCTAGGGACACACTGCATTATTCCCGCGTCTGCGTCGCTCGGGTTTTCCGCCAGCTCGGGGCCGCG
>LFIK01005205.1_pt1 | contig 10467 bp, 10 predicted proteins | sample 643401 | NCBI WGS metagenome assembly LFIK01 (sample SAMN03777447, study PRJNA286221) | soda lake metagenome | biome: soda lake; feature: Kulunda steppe; material: water; isolation source: sample T5-Br brine of Lake Tanatar-5 | place: Russia: Kulunda steppe | collected 2010-07
CCATGCGAACTGCGCGCTCGCGGAATTCCGGCGAATATGTCTTCGGTGATTTGCTCATAATGCTCCATCCTAATCATGAGTTGGAGCCTCCGGCAATCCCGGTGCGGTTCAGGTCGCGGATCCGGAGGCCTGGATGACCGCTGGGGCGCATACCCACATTGACAATTGGTGTCAGAAATTGTACATGGTGTCCAGATCTGGGACAATCCCAGCTTTGGAGGTTGCATCATGGCCAACCCTGCCATTGTCGAGGTCGACGAGCCTCACTCTCTGCCGCCGGACCTGTCGCAGCGGGCATTTCGATCCGAAGTCTCCGGTTCATCAATGCGGATGTTCCTGGGCATTGCCGACAAGCTGGAACTCAGCGTTGAAGAGCGATGCGCGCTGCTGGGCGATATCACCCGGCAGACCTACTACAACTGGGCCAAGTCGAGAAGCATCACGCTGTCGCGTGACCAACTTGAGCGGATAGCTCTTGTGATGGGCATTTTCAGGGGATTGCACACGCTTTTTGCCGATGATCAATCCGCAATACGCTGGCTGAAATCGCCCAACCGAGAGGTGCAATTTGGCGGTCGGAGCCCGCTGGATGTTGCTTGTGCCGACGGCTTTGGCGGTCTCTATGCTGTGCGCCGCTATGTTGATGCCTGGCGAGGCTGAGTGAGCGACCTTCCCAAGGCCAGGTTCCATGGGCGAACGCACCGCCTCATTGCTGAACGTCATCCGACAACGGGCCCGTTCGACGATATTGGCGTTGATCCGGAAGACATCAGGACAGCGCTACGGATGGAGGTGGCAGCGACGGGTCGGGGCGATCTTGGTGTGACGCGGTACAACGCCTTGCCAAAGGATCAGATCTTGGATGGTCCCGGCGCCAGCATCGTTATGGCGGCATTTCTTCATGCCGATGAAGCTGGTGCCAGGTTCACCGACAGCAGCCTTGGCGGATGGTACGCAGGCACAGAAATCGAGACAGCCATAAAAGAAACCGCCTTCCATCACGAGCGCCGGCTTCGTCAGTCTGATGGCGGATTTCCCAACAGAATCGTAATGCGCGAGCTGATCTGCGATCTGAACCTGGATCTCTGCGACCTGGTTTCGGAGGCGGATGCACATCCAGAAATTCTTGATCCGGATATTGCGTCGTATTCTAAATCTCAGGCCTTCGCGCGATCGCTTCGATGGCCTGAGAAAGGGCGTCCTGCAAATGGCATATTCTATCCAAGCGTTCGTCATGACGGAGGACACAACGTTTGTCTGTTCTGGCCAAAAGTTGTGCCGTGCCCTCCGACACAAGGGGGGTATATTCAGTATTCGTGGGACGCCTACGGAGATCTTTCGATCAAGCGGATGACAGAAATCTGAAGGTTTCCAAGGTGTGTAGAGCGTCACCATATTGACCGTCGGCGGCCAAGATGGTTGACGGTCGCGGCCATGATGCTTGTCGCTCATCAGTACGGAAGTTCGCGCTGGAGTCAATCTGCCTTTTTTGCGCTTCGAGCATCGCGTCGGTGTGTGCCTCAGCTACTATCGGCGGCATAATTCCAATGGATCGATCCCTTGGTTGATCTTGCATTTTGCAGCGCTATTTGGTAAGGCGAAATGCCAAGTAGTAAGGAAATCCATCATGCAGGAATCGACCGTCACAACCAAAGGTCAGACCACGTTGCCCAGGGATGTCCGGGCCGCGCTCGGTCTCGTGAGCGGCGACCGGGTGCGATACGTCATCCTGGATGGTGAGGTTCGCATCCTGAAGGCGCACTCGGTCAAGCAATTGCAGGGGATGCTGGCCCGGCACGGTCAGGAGCCGTTGACGCTTGAGACCATGGAGGAGGCGATCGCCAGGGGCGCGGCCGAAGGCGCGAGTCCTGAGACGTGATTGCCCTCGACACCAATGTGTTGGTCCGGTTCCTCGTCCAGGACGATCCCGCGCAGGCCCAGGTTGCCGGTGAGGTCATGGGGCGGCTGACCGATGAAAACCCTGGGTTTATCGCCCGTGAAGTTCTGGTCGAACTCGTCTGGGTGCTCGGGCGTGCCTATGGCTTTGGGCGATCGGACATTGCCGCAGCCATCGATGGTCTGTTGTCCTCGACCGAACTCGTGGTCGAGGAGGGCGACATGGTGGGCGGGATCGTCGAGCGCTATCGCGTGGAAGGGTTCGGCTTCGCGGATCTCATGATCGCAGCCGCTGCGCAGCGGGTTGATGCCACCGAATTGGTCACGTTTGACCGTAAGGCGGCGCGTTTGCCCGGCGTGCGACTTCTGACAGTCTGAGGCTTACTGCACTTCGATGTTCTCTGGCTTATCATCACCATCTAAATTCGGCTCTTATCGGGTCCCGCTCTACAATCTTAATCGAAGTATGCCAGACTGTTCCCCAGGCCGGTTCATGGTGGACCTGTCACGGTTTCTTTCCGCCTGGGGCGCCGAAACGGTGCGCGTCCACCTACACATGGAAGAAGAGACAGATCTCGATAAAGGCCCTCTGCGGACGGAAATCCTAATGGCGACCGGTGGCATTGCCTCGGAAGCAATCCGTCTCGTCAAAGCAATGTCTCGTGCAGATGATCCGGTATTGGTGGCGAAGGAATGGAAGATGGAGGAGCGCATCCCCGAAAACATCGTAAAAGGCCGGCTTGGACAGGCCCTTGGGCTGATTGAACTTGCCGACGGTGGAGAATATGGCGCGGCAAACGGCCTAATGCACGACGAGGTCGGCTGTGATCTCGTGACCATTGTCCCCGATCTGATCGCCACGGGACTGGTATCCCGCTGGAATCACAGGGATGGTGCCATCAGCCGTTCTGCCCTGGGTGAGCTCATCGGAAAATACGTCGGGGGATCGTGAGAAGATTCGGCTCAGGGACCAATATCCGGCAGATGAAGTGTGGCAGCGACGAACAGAAGCCAGATACGGTCGTCGCACGCGGCGTCTATTGTCTTACTTGCTGCACTCGTAAACTAAGCCGCAATCGTATGGGGCTAGGGTGGAACGGTTGTCACTGTCCCGCTCGTCATGAGAACGATCAGGCCCCGTTCGGCGCCGGTCATGTTGAGATAGGCCCGCACCTGAGCTCGATAGTGATCGAGTGTCTCCTGGGTGGGATTAACGTCGCTCTTCCAGTCGATCACGACGGCTGGCTTGCCTTCCGCATCAACCGTAAGCGCGTCCGCGATGCCGGCCGTCGCGACCAACTCGGCATCTTCTTGCTGAAGGGCATAGACCGGAAACTCAGGGAGCAATGTGGGACGTAGGGCCGCCACCTCCGACAACGCCAGCGCCCGCATCACGCAGCCGGCGAGTTCTTCAGGGGAAAGCCCTTTCGCCGGATCGGAAGAGGGTTCCTCGCCGAGAGCGCAGATAAGGTCAGCGGCGCGCGCGGTGAGCGCGCCGCCGACTTCGTCGCATTCCCCTGACAGGATTTCTTCCATGAGCTTGTGAAGAATTAGTCCGCGCTTGCGTCCGCCCTGGATGAAGGCGGACCCCTCGGCGTCTGGCGCCGGACCGTCATCCGACCCGGCCCAGATTTCCGGCTTTTCTTCTTGAAGCACCGAACCGATCGCAGTCTCGTCGCGGCTCGGCGCGAACCAAGTCAGGTGCATCTGCCGTGCAGCGATCACCCCAGCCTCAGCGGCGAATCTCTCACGTGTCTGTTCGTTTGCAGCATCGCCGGTTACGGCGATCGGATCCAGCCGCAGATGCGACACGTCAAGGGCAGGGAGACCGGTAAGGGACAGGTCCACAAGGCCGATCCAGGCCGACTTCGAAGGGTTCACGTCGAGCCGTGGCAAGATCAAGAGCTCCCGGGCACGGGTTGCCGCGACATACCAGAGGCGGACCCGCTCGCGGTCCAGTTCGTCCTTCTCGGCCTGACGCGCCGCGTCGTAACCGGACGGGGGGACACCGAGAACCGGGCAGTAGAAGATGTTGGTCCGGCGATCAGTCACGGCGCTATCAGGCGCCATCACCCCTGTCATGGTGTTGATGGGGATGACGACCGGCCATTCAAGGCCCTTGGCGGCATGCATCGTGTAGAGGGCGACGGCTTCTTCCTGCGCATCAGGCCGGCCCTCCACCGCACGGGCTTCATCGGTCCATGCTGCCGTCATTGCCTCGGAAAAAGCCCGCAGGCCGCGCACTGCATACCCGGTTGCGAGGCTGAGATAGAGATCGATATTGGCGAGTGCACGTTCCGCCTGACCGCCATGTCGCTCCAGAAGGATCGGGCGCACCTTAAGGATGTCAACGGCCTGGGAAAGAAGGTCGTGCGGTGTTGTGCTGTTGCCGCGTCGCTGAAGCGCCTGCAACCTCTCAATCACATCGCGCGCCAGCGAATGCGCTATTGCCGCCGGCTCGATGCCGAGGTCGAACCGTGGCACCCGGTCGGGCTCTTCTTCGGAACGCGGAAGCGCCCAGACGATGTCCAAGAGTTCCTCTTCGCTGAGCCCGACCAGCGGGCCCCGCAGCAGTGCGCCAAGCGCCAGGGTATCACGACGATCGGCGAGCACTCGCGTGATCGCGATGAGATCCTGCACTTCCTGGCGACGAAACAGCCCTTTGCCGGCCTGGGTTGCGACCGGAATGCCACGACGTTCAAGGGCTTCTTCATAACGCCAGAGTTCCGTGCCGGCCGGAGCAAGCAAAGCGATGTCGCCCGGCCGACAGAGGCGTTCCGCACCAGCTTTGCGATCCTGGACCGGATGGCTGCCGATTAATCGTGCGCAAAGTTCGGACACAGCATCGGCTTCGGCGTTGCGTCGCTCTTCGGCGCTGGCTTTGCCATTCTCATCAGCGACCGCGATATCGATCGCTGCGACACAAACGCCTTCGTCTCGATCCTCATGGAAGGGATCGAGCGCGGTGAAACCGGGCTGGCCATCAGCCGACAGAACGGCCTCAAATCTTTCGTTGACAAAAGTTAGGATCGAGGCACAGGAGCGAAAATTGGTCGAGATCGAGACAAGCCCATCCGTGTCTTGCGTCGAGAAGGCGGTTCGGGCCTGGACGTAAGCGCCGACGTCTGCGCCACGGAAGCGATAGATTGCCTGCTTGGGGTCGCCGACCAGGAATAGCGTGCCCGGCCGAATCCGGAAGCTCGTCCAGTCCTGCGGATCTTCACCGGGATCGCCGCATAGGCGCCAGAAGATTTCCGCCTGGAGCGGGTCGGTGTCCTGAAACTCATCGACGAGGATTTTTGTATACCGCTGGCCGAGTGACTGTCGCACAGCTTCATTGTCGCGCAACAGGTCGCGCGCGGCGTAAATGAGATCGTCGAAATCGAGGTGGGCGCTCGCGCGCTTGTGATCGCGATAACGCTCAAGGATCGTGCGCGCTTCGTCGATCAATGCCGTAAGGACCTGGCTGGAAACCGCCTGGAGCAGCGCGGTCCATGCGGCGCAGCACGCCTCGTACAAGCCGCTGACCGTATCGTTCAGCCTGTCGCCGTTCACCTTGGAGAGTCCTGCCTCCTTGGCAGCCGCCGCCCATTTGCCCTTCTTGCGGTAGACGAGAAAGGTGCCTGTTTTGGTGCACAGATCGGGATGTGGACGCGCAACCAGCAGTCCGACAAGTCCTGCGGGGGTCGCAGCATCCGCAAGGGATGGCAGGGCCGCCGCCATTTCCGACAGGCGCGTGGCGATGATTTCCGTTTCAGGCTCATGGACGTCGGCGCTTTGCATAAAGGCGGAAAGTTCGTCGGCAGCCTGCCGGAAGGCTTGGAGGTGATTTGCGAGAGGCATCGCGTCCGGTGCGACAAGGTTCCTATGCCGCCGGAGGGCCTCGGCGATCTTGTGCATCAGAGCGACGGTCTCTCCCGGGCTATGCAGTACCATCTCGGTCAAGACGCCGCTCTGATTGTCCGACAGGCGCTCTCGCAGCCACCCATCGACGATTTCCAGGAAGTTGAGATCGGCCTGATTGCGGTCGATAACCGCTGCGCCTGGATCGATATCTGCTTCCGCAGGGTACGGCTTGATCAGCCGCTGGCAGAAGCCATGGATCGTCGAGCAGGTGATCTCGTCGATCGCCGTGCTGGCGGCGATCAGATTCTCGCGCTGCGTCGCGGACAGACCGTCGGGCAGACCGGACCGCAGTTCCGGCGCAATGTGACCCGCGACGAGATCTTCGACGAATTCCCGGACGCGCAAGAGCAACTCGCTGGCCGCCAATTCGGTGAACGTGACGGCCGCGATGGCATTTGGCGCGACACCCTGCGCAAGCATGACAGCGATCCTGCCGGCCATGATCGCGGTTTTGCCAGACCCCGCGCCGGCCTCAACCATGATGGACCGGTCATGACCACTGATAGCGACACGCCGGCTGCCGTCATCCTTGAGAACAACGCTCATCATTCCGCCTCCCAGATCGGAGCGACATCGCTGAGCCGCTCGGTCACGGCAGCTTGCTTGCGTTTGCAGTAGGTGGCGCCTGCGTTTGCCGGCAGGGCAAAGGCGAGATCATCATAATCGCCTCCCGTATCCGGTCCTGGCAGTGCAGCGCCGTTTGTCAACGCGGCACGCGCTGTCTGCAGATATCCCTTGATTTCGGCCAGAACGGCCTCCTGATCGTCGATCTGGAGGTCCAGCGGCTCACGCGGATAGAGCAGCGAGGCGCTGATCTGGATGTGGTCGCCCAGAAGCGCCTTGACCGCGAAGGCATAGAGGCAGCGCTGAAGCTCGCGGCCGCCGTTCACGCGGATGTTGCCTTTGGGCGCCTTGCCGGTCTTGTAGTCGCGCACGAGCGCCCGACTGCGGTCATCGGCGATGTCGAGCCGGTCGATATAGCCTGCAATGTAAAATCCGGTGTCCGGGATGATCACCGGCACACTGGCGTCCCACGGCAATGCCGCCTCCGACTTGGGCTCGGACCCGCCGAACGGAACTTCGCCAAAGGATCGGCTGCCCGGCAAATGATCATTGCCATAGGCAAGCGCCTGTCCGGCAAGAGCGCGTGCCTCCCCGAGCGTGCAGCCCCAGATCACTGCGGGCGGAACGGGCCGCTCGCTTTCCCAATCGGCGGCCACCGCACCAGCGGCTTTGTCTATGGCAGTCTGAATGGCCGCCGGATCAGCCGAAGCCAGGCCTTCCGTCGCTTCGAGATTTTGCAAGGCGTGGTCGAGCACGAGATGGATAAGCTCGCCGGTTTGCAGGGCATCAAGCACAAGCGGTTCGGCACTGCTTTGCGGGGCTTTCCAACCGAGAGCATAGCGCCAGAGGAAACCGAGAGGGTTGCGCAGCAGTGTTTTGAGCGAGCTCGCCGATTGGGTCCGTGCAAGGATCGCGAGAACGAGAGGATGATCAGACCTGACCAGACCATCATGAGTTGTCGCATCGGCCAGGTGCCAATCGCGCCAGCAGGCACGCGCACTCAATGCCTGGGGAACGGCGGCGAATTCCGGCGGCCGCGCCATCAGACGGTCTGTTTCGCTGAAGGCATGGACAGGGATGGCGTTGCGACGCAGATAGGATTCTTCGTTATGGGTGGCGAGGAGGGGGCTGCGACCCAGCAGCCGGCCGTCGCTGTCGCGTCGGGCGCGTGAGAGAACGACGTCACTGCCCGTGGTGGCGATGATCGTGTCGAAGTCGCGGCGATCCGCGCGATTGACAGGAAGCGGGTCGAGTTCCTCAGTCGGGATGATGTGGTCTGGAATCAACCGGTCTTCGGCGATCCCCCGTGGCCAGCGGGAGGAATTGAGACCGATCAGCCGAACGAAGCGCCGCGGCGTCGCGGCCAGAGCACTAGCCGGCATCCATGCCACGGAGACGCTGGCCTCGAGTCCATCATTCTGTTTCAGTGATTCCAGCGTACTGTCGATCACGCCGGGGGGCCCCGCGAGCAGGGCGTTGCGCCAGATGGACAATGCCCGGCCGTCAAGAAAGGCTTCACCGATCTCCTGTGCTGCGTCCGGCCCCTTCGCCAACAGTTCCATTGCAGCACGCAGCACGGGGGCGTGATCCATGCCATCGGGCCAGTCGTCCGGCGCGAGACGCGCCAGCAGTCGGTTCCAAGCGGCGGTCGTTGACAAAGGAGCGTCGCTTGGAAGGACGCGCAACCAGCCATCGGGAAGGGTCGCCAAGGGGGCGGAATCCCGGCACAGGGCGGCGAGACGGCGCAGACGTGACTGTGAGACCCCACGCACGACGATGTCGGCGAGCGCCGCGGCTGCTTGCCCGTCACGTGAGTTGAGGGCCGGGACGCCATGAACGAAATGCAAATCGATATTGGCGTCGACCCGCAGCGCGAGAAAGTGATTGTCGTAATCTGCCGGCGACGCCGTGGCGATGGCGATGTCTTCGGGCGAGATGCCCGATGCAAGCAACGACCGCACCCACCGCAGCGCCTCAATTGCCTCATGGTAAGCCGTCGCGGCGCTGACGGACCGAATTGCCGGCGTTTCAGCCCTGCCTTGAGCGATAGCAACACCGCTTTTCTTGAGCCAGTCCGGGACAGGGCGAGGACCTGACGTCCATTGCATCGGGATGTGCTCGGCGAGTTCCTTCACCAGTGGTCGCCAGCATGGAGACAGTTCGGTCAGTCCGACGAATTCTATCGAACCGAAAATGGCAGGCGCATGGGCGATCCGGCTGGTGGCCGCAGCGACAATATCGACCGGACGCATCATCCCGCCCGGAAGTTTGGCGAGGACAGCGGTCTCCAAGCGAGCGATGGCTTGGAGCCTTGGATGATCGGCTGACCGGCCGGCGAGATCGATACCGGATCGCCATGCCTTGCGCAGTGTATCGGTGGCCGCGTCGACCATGCCCGGCAGCATCTTGATACTCTCCAGTTCACCCATGGGCGTTTCAGGGAGAACCGTCTGGATCGCCGCGCGCAGGCTCTCCTCGTCGATCGCGCGGGCGAAGCCGCCTGCAAGTCGTACCGCAGCTTGTTCGAATGACATGACTTGAAGGCCATGTTGACCACTGCGGGCCGCCGCAAGGCGGGCCTCCCGCATTGCCAGGCGGCCATGCACGACAAGGGTGGATCGCTTCGCCGCCATCAACGTCGTCCCCTTTCCGGGTTACTTCTTGTCCGGGCGTTGGGTCAGCGCAGACGCCGCCTTGCTCTTGGCGGCCTTGCTGCTATTCGGGTTCCGCAAGACGTTCGCGGCTGCGCTCGCCGCCTCCTTGCTGGTTATCTCACGGTTCGTCCGACGCTTGGGCATCCCCATCTCCTTCAGAAATTCACGCTTTTATGCCGTCGACGAGCAGCCATAATTTAAATAGTTATTACAGATCCGGGTATGCATGTCCAGTTGTTCGCCTACTGGCGTGATCAAACGGAAAACTTTTGGCAAACATGGAGCCACGATTCCATTAAATTATTGAGCAGATAAATAACTTCATTGAGGGTTGCATATCGTGTCAGTGATCATGATCCGAAAAAGTCGACGGCGGAGAAGCGATGCTTCATGGATATGAGGAAGCGTTCACCGGGATTGTCATCAAGCAAGCGTTCGATATGCGTGCGAGTGAAGTGTGCGAGGTCGTCGGACAAATTTGGTTTCAAGGGTACGCCTCCGTTCATGTCACCCGAAACATTTCATGGTGTTGTGACAGAATCGGACGTGTGCGTTACCTTCTCGTTAAAATCGCATTGATCAGGTTATGTTTGGTCAACGGGCATTGCGCCGTCCGCGCCTATGCGCGGCGAGGGGCCTGGTTACAGCCGCAATTGCTCGTTGCCTTGTGAGCGTCTCGACCGTGGATCACTCCGTCTATGCGTCACCGGCCCGATGAAGGGCGGCGGCAAGACAATGGATACGGTCGCTCTCATAAAGACGCTGGATCCAATCGTCCGGCTTCGCGCTCATCCCATAAACCGCGCAGCGATCTGCCCGATAACGGCGGCGACCGTATCGGCATCGTGGCCCAGATTGGCGGCAATGAGAATGGTATCCTGAAAGCTGTCCGATTGATCGACGCACCATAGCGCGGCTACAAGGGTCTGAACGACATAACCCGACGAATAGATGGCTTCACGGGGTTTGCCCCACCAATCGCCTTGGCCGATGTCTCGAACGGCCGTGTGCCAATCCGGATCATCATGAGCGGCCAGAACAGTGGTTTTGTCGCCGGACTTGATGCCGGTGATGAGATCCGGCAAAGGAGAGCGTAACTGTCGATCGCTTCCGGAACATTATGGGTGGCGGCGCCCTGGCGCTAGGCGATGTCCTCATCGCGCGCTTCATCGCGCCACCAACGGATCGCAACGGGCGCCAATCGCATGATGGAACCGTTGCCAGCACTAGCGCCTTCGGATCAGTAGCTGATCGGCAACATGTAAGCCAATGCGACAAGCACCGTCTCGGAAATGCGTGCCGGGCCCTCTGGACCTTCAAGATCGCCGGTTTTCGGGATTCCCATGTCTGGTCCGAAGCTTGCGGTGGCTGCGCGGACGGCAATGGGGGTTTTTATCGTTGTAATTATGAATTAAGGATGCATATTTGCACGGATGATACCGCGGCA
>LFIK01005208.1_pt1 | contig 10464 bp, 7 predicted proteins | sample 643401 | NCBI WGS metagenome assembly LFIK01 (sample SAMN03777447, study PRJNA286221) | soda lake metagenome | biome: soda lake; feature: Kulunda steppe; material: water; isolation source: sample T5-Br brine of Lake Tanatar-5 | place: Russia: Kulunda steppe | collected 2010-07
CCAATAACCAGTGGGATATCCTCAAACGCATGTGCGCCACCGGGATTAAGACGTTCTGGTACCATTGCAATTTGTATTGGCCCATCATTGTGCGATCGAATAGTCGGCTCTACGATTTCTTTCGTTGCACCTGGATATACTGTACTGCTTACCACAATGAGCGTTTCGTCAGCTTCTGCTTGTATTGCTGCAGTCTTTGTTGCGGCTTTCACAGCAGACATATCTGGGCCATTATCGGCCATCCCAGTTGGAACTGCAATAACGTAGGTATCACAGTTAGCGAGGATATCTGGATTAGTTGATGGGTCGAACCCATTGCTTGTTGCTTCGCGTAATTGTTTATCAGTCACATCATCAATATAACTGTGTCCCGTATGGAGTTGGTCAACACGATACTCATCAATATCGAATCCACGAACATCAAACCCTGCATCAGTAAATGACAGACTAAGTGGTAAACCGACATACCCGAGACCGATCACACCAATCGTTGCTTCTCTGGTTTCCAACACGGAAATGAGATTACTTGACGCAGTCATAGCTCCACCGTGGCACTCAATTTCCGTTCTCTGACGACATCTCGTAGAATCCGATCGATGTCTGCATCTGGAGCCCATCCAATAATATTTTTAAGTTTTGTGACATCAGGTTGCCGTTCATCAGGCTCTTCGAAATCTTCACCATAGACCTCTGATAGTGGTATATGTGTAATTTCCGAATCGGAATCAGTGAGCTCTATAACTCGTTCTGCTAGCTGATTGATGCTGGTTGGGTTGGGTGCGCCAATATTGTATATTTCACCGTAGGCATTATGGTTTGTCAGCAGTGATGCAGTTATATTTGTTGCATCTTTCACGTGAGTAAAACTACGTGTTTGAGTTCCGTCACTGTACACTGTTAGTGGCTCATTTTTTAGTGCTTGCTCAACGAACGTTGGAATTACCATACCATATTGCCCTGTTTGCCGTGGACCCACAATATTAAAATACCGACCGACTACAACCGGAAGGTCATGTTTATTATGATACCCTAACGCAAGAAACTCATCCGCAGCTTTTGCAGTTGCATACCCCCACCGAGGGCTTGTTGTTGCTCCATACACCCGATTATCTTCTTCACTAAATGGAACATCTGTACTTTTGCCATACACTTCTGAAGATGACGCAACGAATGTTGGTGTGCCATCCTTTGCAGCTGCTTTTAAAACATTTTTAGTTCCGTCAAGGTTTGTTTTGAGTGATGCAAGTGGATTCTCAACGACGTTTTTTACACCAACAGCAGCAGCAAGGTGGTATACATAGTCAGACTCACTAACTGTTTGTTCTACATTTCTTTCGTTTCGTACATCCCCATTGCGAACCTCGACTCGATCTGTTTCTAGATGTTCGAGGTTATTATTCGATCCAGTTGAAAGATTATCAAACACTACAATGTTATCATTTGTTTGTTCAAGTAGGTGGTCAACTAGATGTGAACCAATGAAACCGGCCCCTCCGGTGATAAGAATCGTCATTGTATCCGATAAGTAAGTGTCTCATTAAGAATGTTCCGAGTATACACTTGGTTTACATATTTATTTGAGGTGTATATCGACATATTTGTGTGTTAGAAGTATGAAATCTATTCAAATGCGGATTCTCAGGGTTTCTCCATGGCACTATCCAGATACAAAAGGTGGCGGTGATTATCACGTCCACGCAATGAGTCGTGACCAAGCTGCCATGGGTCACGACGTTACGGTCCTTACGCCGCGTGCTGATGAATCATTACCACGAATTGAAGAGATGCATGGGTACACCGTCGTTCGGGTCTCACCGGGAGTCACACTGCTTGGAAATGATGTCTCTCCTGCAATCGCCCGATATCTATGGGGAGTCAACAGCAAACAATTCGATGTGATTCATGCCCACTCGCACTTGTACTTTTCAACAAATCTTGCAGCACTGAAGCGGAAACTTGGCGATATTCCACTCGCAATTACAAATCATGGGCTCTACACACAGAGTGCTCCCAAATGGGTTTTTGATATCTATCTCCGAACGATTGGACGATGGACATTTAATCAAGCTGATGTCGTGTTTTGTTACACTGATGCTGATAAACAGCGTGTCCGTGACCTTGGTGTAATAAGTCAGATCGAAGTCGTTCCAAATGGGATCGATACCGATCGGTTTACTCCAGATGGACCAAAGAGTGATCTTATTGATACTGATGCATCTGTGGTACTTTTTGTTGGACGACTGGTTGATGGTAAAAGGCCTGGCTTGGCAATTGAAGCGATTAATCAGATGGATAGAGACAGTGTTGAACTCTACATTTGTGGTGATGGCCCACTCCGGCCGGAGTTAGAATCTGTAGCAGGTCCAAATATTACGTTTCTTGGAGAAGTCTCGTATGAGGATATGCCGTCTGTGTACCGGTCCGCTAATGTTTTGTTACTTACTAGTCGAGCAGAAGGAGTTCCACGTACTATTATGGAAGCACTCTCAAGTGGCATTCCTGTTATCAGTTCGGATTTACCACAGATTCGATCAGCATTCAATGATGATGTAATATATATGGATGTAAGCAACATTACCGATATTTCAAATTGTATAGAAACACTGCTTAGAGATGTCCAAAATACAGAGCCCAATTCTGGAATAAGGTGGGAAAGAACAGTTCAAGAAACCACAAGCAGATTAGCATTGGCCTGCAAAAGGTCAAATAGAATAGCAAGCACTAACTGAGGTAATCATGGCTGAAAAAAATGCAAACATTGTTTGCCCTTATTGTTTTGATGGCGTTGTGACAGGAGATGATTGTAGTGCTTGCGGTCAACCAGTATCTGTTAAATCAGGGATCCCAAGCATTATCAAGAACGATACTCAAGATCAGTGTCAAAAAAAATTGAAAAGTATTTCAAAAATAAGTGAAGGCTCTCTGGATGAAACGATTGCGGACATCCGAAGACACTATATGGATGGTTCTGTTGTTGATCGATTCTTCAAGACAAGGAGCGTAAATTGGCGTATACTAACATCATCATATTTGTCAGGCCGTGGATTAGTAATTGGAAAACATGACGAAAACGTAGGAATTATTCTTAGCGAAGTGTTCAAAAATACTTATGTTGTCGATACCTCCCTTGCGAAGCTTAGTGCGCAGTGTGCAGTAGCACGAGCAAGCGGAAATCAAATACATCCAATTCACAGCGACTTAGATTCATTACCATTCCCTGCTGAATCATTTGACACTATTATTATTCAATGTCAGAGTTATGAAATAGAACGGTATTTGTCTAAAGTCTCTCATCTAATGTCCGATAGAGGATACATCATTCTCATCACTAATGGATGGGTAAGAGACACCGGCATTACAAAATTTGTTAATTTGGGTAATTCGACTATAGATCTGCTTGATAAAATAAAATCAATTGGTTACGGTCATCATTTGGGTGCTACGCATGCAATTAGAAACGCTGATTTTAACCCAGTCGATCGGTATGCACTATTGTCTACTAATATCCACGAAAATGAACGCGGATTTTCGTTACAGAGCAGTACTGCACTGGATTATTTATTATATGGTTCAAATAAAACTGCAAGTACACCTCGGCTCATGGTTGCAAGACAAATATCCAGGATTGTCCGAAAAACAAATCTGTTGAAACAGTGTTATCCTCGATATTTGTTCGTCTGCCAGCCGCTCACTACTGAAAATAATAAGCCGATAAATTCTGATTTTTTACATAACGATATACTCATTTCCGGCAAAAATAGATCAACTGTATTGAGATTTGATAATAATGAATTGGAGTACGTTAGAAAAGTTCCGAACAGTAAGAGACAATCCCAATTGCATAAAAATGAGCAGGCAGTCATCAATTCCGCTTCTGGGACTGTCTCTGAAACAATCCCACACGGTACACTCCAAATGACTAAATTGGGTTTAGAACGCATCGAACAGCCAGTTGTCGGGACACCTCTTGACGAAATGTTGAAGAAGAACGCTAAAAGTTTTGAAACGTACCTAGAAATCGTTTTTGACTGGCTTCTTGAATTTCAATCAAATAACGTTGTTGAATGGATCGAGAGGTCACCAAAGGATGTGATTGACGATCTAAACATTGGTAGCCTAAGAACTAATTATACCCCACTTGTGGAAGAGACGTTTGAAATTCCTCTAGTCATTTCACATGGTGACTTTTTTGGATCTAATATCTATATTAGCAATAATAAAGTAAGCTATGTTATTGACTGGGAATGGGCAGATCTTAAATCAAATCCAATGATTGATGCAGCTTTTTTTATATTACAATCAGCTGATTTTGTTGGGACTGATTTTAATGATGGATTTGATAAGATATTTATTGAAAATAGTGAATATAAAAATATTGTCAATATTCAAATAGAGAGATACTGTAAAAAAATGAATATCGAATTTGAAACATTCGTAGCGTATCTCTCAATAGGTTATATTAACCGAGTAAAAGGTGATATGGTGTATAATAAAAGGCTTGATATTGATTGGGTATCAAGAATTAATTATATACACAAAAATATCGACAACATAATAAAAAGCCATGAATAATATACAAAATCCAATAAAAATTGTTTATTTGATAAATTCGTTAAACATGGGCGGTGCACAGGTTGGCCTTTGTCGAATATTACAAGGGTTAGATAAGAATGAGTACTCTATCACTGTTATTGTTCTAAATGGGTCGAAAGATGAAATTGTGAAGCGCATACCAGATTGGGTATCAGTTATTCAGTTTGATGGTTCAGTAGTTCCAATACTCAAAAATATCAAGGATATAAGTATATTACTAAAATCTACAGATGTTATTGTTGGATCTTTATATCACTCTATTGTGATTGCTCGGCTCTGCGGTGTTTTGAACTTTGATGCAAAAGTTATCACTTGGCAGCACAGTGAACAATTTAAAAATAAGCGTCGTAAACAAACAATTGGATTGACCAACAAATTGAGCGATGTTGTTCTTGCGGATTCACTTCCAGTCAAGGAAATGTATACACGTACATTTAATGTTGATTCAAACTTCGTTAAACAGGTGCCTATTTCTGGAATTGCAATAAATAATTATAGTCTCAAAAATCATGTTGACTCAGAGCCAATTCTTATTGGAACTGTTGGTTCACTAACTCCCGCAAAGAACTATCAAGCATTAATTCAAGCGGCTGGTCATTTTTCCGGAGACAATATTCAATTTAGGATTGCAGGTGATGGACCCCTGAAAAGGGAATTAAAAAAGGAGATTAACAAACGGAAAGTAAATAATATTGATTTTATTGGAAGGATAGATAACGTTCCTGACTTCTTAGGAAAAATAGACATCTACTTTCAACCATCTATTCGAGAAGGGTTATGTATCAGTGTCATCGAAGCTATGGCTGCTGGGTTACCGATTGTGGGGAGTGATGTTGGTGGAATTGGAATGAACGTCAAAAGAAGTAAATGTGGATACGTATACCACCCAAATGATGTCTCTGGATTTGTAGAGGCGATCGAAACGTTGTCGTCAGATCCGTCACTGAGACAAGAACTTGGATCTCGAGGTCGGGCACTAGTAAAAGATGCATATACACAAGAAATCTTAGTGGAAGAATTTGAGAATGCGATCATACAAACATGATAGTGAGATTTGGTAAATTAATAACCATTTCTTGCAAAATTACAAATAATGAGTTTAGATAAGACTAAAATTTCTGAGTATCTGTTATACATTTCAACCGCGTTTGCTCCGTTTTATATCTTATTACCAACCAACATCAGTGTGTACGAAGTATTTGTTTTCTTGGCATTTTTACTAATTGTAATTGACAATAGTATACGGCTTCCGAATATACATTTATTAACAGGTTTATTTCTCCTTTTAATTGGATACACATTATCAATTGTAAATGCTGGAGATAGTACTAGTGTGAATATAATTTTACAGTTGCCTATAATAATTATCCAATCGATTACTCTATATTCACTTGTTCGTACTAACAAGCATCTGTGGTATCACTGTGTTGCTTTTACAGTTCCATTAATAATTATTGTAATTTCTTATATATTATTATATATGGGAATTTATACCCACATAGAACTATTTGCACAAACTGGATCAGCATATGTTCATGCAGGCCGCCTAGGACTGTTTTATTATAATCCAAATATCTTCGCGTTGATAATTGCAATGGTACTCCCTTGTGCCGCTTTTATTTACTACTATTCAAACAATTCGATTGTGAAAATATCATATGCAATTTTCATAGCTATTTCAGTGATCATACTTATAGAAACTGGATCAAGACGTGTCTTTTTATTTTCTCTTTTGATAATATTGTTAATATTTATTTTGTATGCCGATAGAAATAAGAATAAGATAGTATACTTCAAACATATATTAGCTTCTTTAATCATAAGTACAATATTTATTATTGCTGCCCGATCGATATTCGAGTCTACAATAATCCCAGAAAGAGTAAGTGAGACAATTAGTGGAAATATGGATATTGATCGTTTTGAAGCTTGGAGCTCTGGAATTAGAGAATCAATCACATCACCCCTTTTTGGAGTTGGATATCGTCAAACAAGTTATTATTCAGTGTCAAATCCGCATAATATTATTTTAAATCCTCTTGTCGAAGGAGGTATTTTTGCTGCTCTTGGTGCAGTATATATTGTCTTTTATTTATTGAGAATTGGGTTGTACGCATCTGCAAATAGAATTGAATACTATTTTGGTATCCCATTTATTATTGCATCAATATTATATATCGCAACAGCACAGTTTGCTCAACTCTATGCATTCAGATTTGTATGGCTTTGCATAATCATGTCATATATAACTTATGATTTATCAAGTAATCGGATTACATGATTTACTTCCTCGATAGTTAGTGAGTAGTCAACTATACACTTACTTGCCTGCTTATAAGCCTATCCAGATATCCACTTCTGTGCAGGTGTTATGATATGTAATTTGAATTTTGTCTTAGCTACATTCAGACTACTAAATATCGTTTTATTACTAAATGAACTAAGATACTGAAACCAGTACAGTAGATTTGTAGGCTTGGCTCTTACTGCTTGCCGAAAGTACTGATTAGCAGTTTTCATGTCATTTAAATAGACATATTGGAATCCTCTAGCATAATTTATGTACGACTCCCCATATTTATCAAAGATATCACCGTGTGTCTCAATTAATAGATTCTGTGCATGTAGTCGCTGCTTGGGGTTTGTCGAAATTTGTTGCCCATGTTTATGATAGCTTAAAAGTACTTCTGTTATCGGGTGAATCTCATAATGTTGTAAAAACCGTATTAGGAATTCTTGATCTTGGCATGCTGGAAATCTTTCATCTAACTTCCCAACCTTTTTAAGGATATTTTTTCGGATAGTTAGACATGAAAAACCACCCATTTTATAATCTGCTACAACATCTGCAGGAGATGTCAATTTATTTTTTGCCAAACGAATACCTGTCTTCTTCCCATTTTGTATGATGTCATAACTCGTGTAAACACCCCCAACGCTATCTCCTAGCTGTGATATTTTTTTGACCACAACCTCGAGATGTGTATTTAATAATTGATCATCAGAATCTAAAAAGGATATAAGTTCTCCAGATGAACATTCCACACCTTTATTTCTAGCTGCGTTTGCTCCACTATTTTCATCAAGGCAATAGTACTGTACACGATTGTCGTCGAACTGTTCAACAACAGCAGCCGTGTCATCTGTCGAAGCATCATCAACAACAATCAGTTCAAGATCATCATACGTTTGCGCAAGAACGCTCTTGATAGCTCTCGGGAGTACTTCTGCCCTATTGTAGGTCGGGATAATGACAGAAACGGTCGGCATTATGTTGTAGTTTACTGCAGATCAATTGAACGCTACGGTTCGTGCAGTCAATCTCTTTGGCTCGAATATTCATATACGATACCGATCGGAACAGTCCTATGACGTTATTACAGTATGAACGTCTAGCAGTCGAAATAATGTATGAAGATATACCGAAATCACGCCGGCACTTGGTTGTGAAGCTTACAGTGTGGCTGTCCGATCGATGAAGCAATAACGATATCAAACACAATCTTCGATCGATTCGATTTGAGGATGAACTATACAGGTACCGGTATACACATCGATAGCGAAACAGCTGAACAACTAATATCATAACGTCAACCTCCCTGCCGACATACCAACGAGATTATATGAGCCGACTACACACAATTGTATAGTAGCTATTCACATGTCAGAGGAATCCGATCGAATCTCACGAAAAGAAAAAATCGATGCGTTACTCGATGTGGCGCGATTTAATCCGAAATTTACGGTACTTATAATTGGATTAGGCCTTGTGGCTGCAGTATTGGAAGGAGTTGGATTGAGCTTTATTCTCCCAGTCATTGAGATTGTCCAACTCGAAGATCCGGTTGCAGAAGCAGATGGACTGCTTGCAGCCTTTGTCACTGCATACCAGCTGATTGGCGTGCCGTTTACACTTGGGTATGTTGTGGTGGGTGTTGCAGCGGTGATGACTGCACGGTATACAACCAGTTTTGTTGTTGCGTGGTTCCGAGCAGCACTCCGTACGTACTATATTCGTGATTTACAGATGCGTGCGTACGATCGCGCACTGGACGCCCGTGTTGAATACTTTGATGAAGAGGGATCAGATGACATCCTCAATGCAATCATCACACAGACGAATTACGCAAGCAGAGTGATCGATCGCGTTGTCAAATTCACAGAAACTGCATTTTTATCAATTGCCTATCTGGCGATTGCGATGTTTATTTCGCCGTGGTTAACGATTTTTGCAGCGGGAGTACTTGGGTTCCTGACGATCTTCCTTCGCCGTGTTGTCGAACCGGGATACGAAGTCGGGGATATTGTTGCAGATGCAAATGAACGCCGACAGGAAGCCGCACAGGCAGGCACACAAGGAATCCGTGATGTCCGGTTGTTTGGACTCAGCGAAGAGCTGTATGACAAGTTTACGACTGCAGTCGATCGATTCACTGACGCAAACATCACGCTCCGACGAAATGAAGCTGCGATCAATAACTTCTACAATCTTGGTGTCGCGGTGTCGGTGTTTGTCTTGATCTATCTTGCACTGACGTTTGCGAATTTGTCGATCGGTGCGCTCGGCGTGTTCCTCTTTGCAATGTTCCAACTTGGCCCAAAAGTAAGCGCTCTGAATAAGGAATATTACCGGATTGAAAATGAGCTACCACACTTGGTTCGGACACAAAAATTTATTGAAGAACTTGATAAGTACGAAGAAGACAACAACGCAGAAATTGAAGTTCCATCTGAAGTCGAGCGAGTTGAGTTCGACAACGTTCGCTTCTCATACAACCCTGATGAAGAAGTCCTCAAAGGTGTTAATTTTGAGGTGGAAAAGGGCGAGTTTATCGCATTTGTTGGTCAATCTGGTGCTGGAAAATCAACGATCGTCTCTGTGTTAGCTCGATTGTATAATCTTGACAGTGGAATGATCAAAGCAAACGGGAGACCGATTGAGGATATGGATATTCAAGATTGGCGCGATAGAATTGCAGTTGTTCGACAAAACCCATTCATTTTCAATGACACGCTCAGATACAACCTCACAATAGGTAATCGAGATGTTACTGATATGGATGTCGATCGAGCGTGTAAGATTGCAAAAGTAGATGAATTCCTAGACGAGCTCCCAAACGGGTATGACACAGTGCTGGGTGATCATGGAGTTCGACTTTCTGGTGGACAGAAACAACGCGTCGCGCTTGCACGTGCGCTACTGAAAGACGCTGATCTGTTAGTCCTAGACGAAGCGACGAGTGACTTAGACTCACACTTGGAGCGTGAGGTTCAGGCTGCGATCGAAGCCATGGATCGCGAGTATGCGATGGTTGCGATCGCACATCGGTTGTCTACTGTCGAGAACGCCGATCGGATCTATACGATGGACGATGGACAGATTACAGAGACTGGATCGCACGAAGAGTTGATTGATAATGGTGGACAGTACGCGAATCTGTATATGATTCAATCATAACAATAATATTATAAACTAACTGGATGGGTACTGTCTAGATAAGCCAGTTTGAGAAGCGAGCAGATCAATGGTTTAGGTGTTCAATGCTCAACCAAGATCTGCTCAAAGAACGTTAGACACGGCGAATCTTGAATGTTGGGAGCGTGAACGGACGGCCACGTCCGTCAGGGCGTTTGCCGTCCGCCTCCACGCAACCGGTTGTTCGCTCAGAGAAACACAAGAAATTCTTCGATTATTCGGCGTAGAACGCTCTCATCAAGCTATTTGGCAGTGGGTACATCAAGTTTCTGACAGCGTTCCCGACACGCCTGAGGCGAAGCCGAAGCGGGTCGCGGTTGACGAGACCGCTGTCAAAATTAACGGCGAGCTGTGTTGGTTGTACGCTGCAATAGACCTTGAGTCAAAATTGATTC
>LFIK01005209.1_pt1 | contig 10463 bp, 10 predicted proteins | sample 643401 | NCBI WGS metagenome assembly LFIK01 (sample SAMN03777447, study PRJNA286221) | soda lake metagenome | biome: soda lake; feature: Kulunda steppe; material: water; isolation source: sample T5-Br brine of Lake Tanatar-5 | place: Russia: Kulunda steppe | collected 2010-07
CCACCCACCCACCCCCGCACACCTGCCGCACATCCGCACACCCCCTCACCATCATGCCGGGCGAGCCACACCGGTTGCGCTTGCAGTCGGGCTGCGGACTTGGGTCTGTGCGTGACTCTGGGGCGCCCAGCCGCTTGTTGCGTGCGGCGGTTCGGCTCATGATGGGGGAGCCACCCGGGCTGCCTTCGGAGTCCGACCACCTGCGATCGTGGGGGGGGGGGCGCAGGGGAGGTGGAGGGGCTGGAGGCGGCCAGCCCAGTAGTTGTGATGAAGGCAGGATGGGCCGGTCAATGCGTGCCGTGGTGGTGCCGATGCGCGGCCCACGCGCGGGGAGCATGGCATGCAGTCGCCCCAAAGTGCCACCCATGGGCGCCGGGCGGCACAGAGGGGGACTCACAGCATGTTCCGCACGTCGTTGGCGCTCATCTTGAAGGGGCTCTGCGGCGATTGGGGGGCGGGAGTAGGGGTGGCATGTCCATATGGGCTTGCGGCAATGGGTGCTGGAGTCAGGGCATCTGTGTGTGTGTGCCTGTGTGCGCGGGTCAGGTGCGGAAGCGCGGTGGTGTGGCGGCATGCGTGTGTGCGCCCTTCTCCTTTGACTGCACCCACCGTCTTTGATCTTGCAGGTTTGCTCGTCGCACCACCTCCCTGGTGGGAAGCAGCAGCACCTGCGGGGGAGAGGGGGTTTGGTGCTGGCACCACGGGTGAGGAGAGGATTGTGGGCAGCAGCAGCAGCAGGCACTGTGCGCATTGACCGCCGCCCCACTGCACCACCCCCCCCCGAACGCCACCCTCCACAGCACACATTGCCACAAACCCACATGGTAACACCACGTACACAGTCACACAGCAGGCAGCAGGCTGCACGCGCACCGACCTGCTACCAAGCCGCTACTGCTCCTGCTGTCCTCGCTCGTCGAGGGCGGGTCCCCCACGCCAGCAGGGTAGCGCATGTCTGACCGCAAGCCTAACCTCTCACAGCAGCGCCCCCATTTGATGATGTGGCCAGAGCCTGTCTGCCGGATTGGTTGTTGGTTTGGGATGCAAACAACCGACGCGCTGCGCCCTTGCCATTGATAACGGCAGGGATAGGAGGGGGTGCAGGTGCCTGCGTTGGTTCCAGGCGGAGGGGGATGCCGCGCGCACCACCAGCACGCCTGCGCTGGTAGCTTTGGCCATGCTGAAGGTGCAGCACAGCCCCCACGCCCACCCCCTCATCGCACACCTGGGGGACGGCAGGGCGGCAAGCAGCAGTCTCCTGCAGCACGCCCCGCCTCCACCTCTCCACGCTCCACGCCTGCCCACCTCCACATCTCCACGCCCCACGCCTGCCCTCCATGCCCCTCAGGTGCGTGTATAACTACTGCGGGGGTGAGAGCAGGCATTTATGCTGAGCGCACGTCTGCATCCAGTGTGCGTGTGCATGCATGCAAAGCACGCGCGCACGCATGCCCTTGCGCGCAGGTGGCCGCAGCCAAGCACGGGCGCAGGCCTGGGCTACAGCAGCAGCAGCAGCAGCAGATGCCCAAGCAGCAGCAGCAGCAGCAGCAGAAGCAGCAGCAGCAGCACACAACTGGCCGGTGGCAGCCAGCGGCGGCCAGGGTCAACAAGGACATCACAGGCTGCACCTCCATCACTGCGCTGGCCGAGCTGGTGCACAAGCACGAGGGCTCACTGAACGAGGTGGGTGCATACTTGTGCAAGTGGGCAGGCAGGCGTGCAGGCAGGCAGGCAGGCAGGCAGGCAGGCAGGCAGGCAGGCAGGCAGGAGTGTAGGCAGATATGAAGGCATGTGACTTTCAACAACACTTCAATGCTTTGCAGGTTAACGTCTGCAGTGCCACCACCCAGCTGCACCGCCTGCTGCGGCACCTGCTTGACGGCCTTCCTTACGCAAAACCCACCACCCTTGATGACCAGCAGCAGCAGCAGCAGCAGCAGCAGCAGCAGCAGCAGCAGCAGCGGCAGCGGCAGCAGCAGCAGCGCAGCACGCCGGTCCCGCAAGGAACCAGCTCACACCCCACCGCACCCCCTCTACACCCCCCGCCGCCCGCCCACCCGCCAGCTGCAGCAGCAGCAGCAGCAGCAGCAGCAGCGGCGGCGGCCCAGCTTGACGCCGCATCTGCATTGCTGCCCATCCTTGTGCGTGCCACGCTGCGTGTGGCGCCCCGGCTGACCCCGAGCCACTGCGTGCGCATGCTGACGGCGCACGCTTGGATGCAGCGCGGCATGCCCCCAGGCACGTGGCACCTGCAGCCTGGCCTGGCTGGGGAGGAGGTGGGGGGCAGCGGGCGTGCTGGGGGCAGCCGCGCCACCAGAGCCGGCAGCGAGGGTGGGGGCAGCAGCGACGGCACTCGCACATGCAGCGACGGCGGCACCGGCGCATGCAGCGGCAGTGCCGGGGGCAACAGCAGCAGCAGCAGCAGCAGCAGCAGCAGCAGCAGCAGCAGCCCTTGGGGCCGCATGCTTACCGCACTGTGCACCACACTGGCAGCAGCGGGCAGCTCCGCGCCTCCGCAGGTGGGGACCGGACGAGGCTGGATGCGTGAGCGCGTGCAACCTGTTGGTGTGGGTAGCCCCCTCGACACAGTCACAACTATCCAGGCAGCCATCCATCCCCCCCTTCTCACCATGCCATCCATCAACCCCACCCTGACCATCCCCACCTTGGAGTTAGTCCCAACTTAATCCTTTATGTCCTCTATCCCACCCGCCCACCTACCCACAACCCCACTCACCCACCCACCCACCACGCCACCCTGCAGGACCTCAGCCGTGGTGTGTGGGCGTGCGCAAGGCTGGGGCATGCGCACGGCGGCCTTGCTGCGGCTGCATCAGCGCGCATGCTGGTCATCGTGGAGCAGCGCCTGCAGGAGTGTCAGGTGGATCAGCAGCAGCAGCAGCAGCAGCAGCAGCAGCAGCAGCAGCAGCAGCAGGAGCAGCAGCAGCAGGCACAGCATCATCGGCAGCAGCAGGCGCAGGACCAAGTGCAGAGCGTAGGCACCCAGCCCTTAGAAAGCAGCAGCGGCGGCACCGGCCGTGCCCCAGAGCACGGCATGTCTGGAGCCGGGGCATCCGTAGCTGCAGCACCGGCAGCAGCAGCAGCATTTGCAGCAGCAACAGCTCCTCATGAGGAGCCCCACTGGCTGCCAGATGCGCTGGCCAGCCTGGTGTGGGCGCTGGGGCAGCTGGCAGCGCCCAGCAACCCCACAGCCGCCCGCGGCGGCGACAGCAGTGCCCTGTTAGACAGCGGCAGCGGCAGCAGCAGCAGCAGCAGCTGCAGGGCTGAGGTGCAGGGGCTGATAGCAGCAGTGCAGCGGCAGCTGCTGGCCCACCCCAGCTGGCTCATCTCCTGGGGCCCAAGGAGGGTGGCCACGCTCTTGCATGGGCTGGCCGCCCTGGAGCTGGAGGAGCTGGGGGGAGGGGGCCTTGCGCCTGCAGATGGGGGGGTGCACGGCAGCAGTGGGGTGTGGGGAGGAGGGGGGCGGCCTGGGCGCAGGAGGGTGCTGCATGCACTGTGCCAAGTGGTGCAGGCCCTCGTGGGGGAAGGGCAGCAGCAGCAGCAGCAGCAGCAGCAGCAGCAGCAGCGTCACAACCAGCAGCAGATTGCGCCTCAAGTGCTGTCCAACCTGGCCTGGTCCATCACAACTATGTGGGCAGCTGCGCAGCAGGCTGAGCACACAGATGGGGGTGGCTACGGCAGCGGCAGCGGCAGCGGCAGCGGCAGCGGCAGCAGCAGCAGCAGGGCTCTGAGCTTGGCCGAGCTGCGTGATGTGTGTGCCACCACGATACGCATGCTGGGCCAAGCTGCTCTGCACACGCCCACCTGTGGGGGGCTGCGTGCATTTTCACCTCAAGAGCTGTGCAGCCTGATGCAGGTGATTCGGGTCGGGGCTGAGCCGGGTGCCGGTGGTGTGACACGTCCAGCAAATAGAGCCCTCCTTCGCTTACCCAACTCCGCACCTACCACATGCATTCCTGAGCGTGCGTGCAGGCCTGCGTGCTTGCAGATGTTTGCAATCCTCTAAGCAGGTAGCACAGCATGTAGGAAGGAGTTTTAGCACCTCCTTCCTAAACCACCCCTCACCCATTTGCTCCCCCTCTGCAGGCAGTGGCTGACCTGCACTCTGCCCCACAGGAGGGGGAGCTGCAGGAGCTGCAGCACACAGCAGCAGCAGCTACAGCAGCAGCAGCAGCAGCGCCTAGAGCATCCAGTGCAGCAGGTGCAACAGGCCTCAAGCCACCGCCCCCCAGCCCTCCATACCCCCACCCAGCACCACCAATGCCTCTGCCACCCAGGCCTGCAGCTGATGTGCGCACCATCCTTGCCGAGGGGCTGCACACCGCCGCCACACGCGCAGCACTTTTCTCGGCCCAGGACTGCTGCGAGGTGCTGCATGCGTGCGCGCAGGGCGGCTTGGTGCACAGGGCCTCGCCCCCGCAGCTGGCCATGCAGGCAGCTGCGCAGCAGCACCAGCACCAGCCGCCGCAGCAGCAGCGCTTGCAGGGCCTGCTGCGCATTCTGTGCGCGCGCATTGAGGGCGATCCTGGACGCCTGCCTGCCTCCAAGCTCCCTACGCTGCTGTGGTCCCTAGCCACGCTTGGGGTGGTGCCTGGCCAGCTGCTCGCTGCCAGCCTGGCAGCCGCTGATGCTGCAGGGACCGCAGCAGCTGATGCCGCAGCAGCAGCCGCGCCCGCACCAGGATCAGAAGCAGCAGCAGCTGAAGGGGCACCATCTTCAAGCAGCTGCGCCAGCAGCAGCAGCAGCAGCAGCAGCAGGGAGGGGAGGCATGATGCAGCAGCAACAGAAGGAGGGGCAGCAGGGGCGGGGGGCCTGCCCACCGGCAGTATGTGGGAGGAGTTTGTCCACAGCCTGTCCCCGAGCGGGCTCGCCCGTTCCTGCTGGGCCCTTGCCACCATGGCCCACCTACCTGGCCCTGGCTCCCAAAGCGCGGCTGGCTTCCATGAGCGGCAGCAGCACCAGATGCAGCAGCAGCAGCAGGTGCAGCAGCTGCAGCAGCAGCAGGTGCAGCAGCAGCGGCAGCAGCAGCAGCACGGGGATGGCAGGGCCCTGGCGTCCGCACTCCTGGGGCGCCTTGAGCCAGTGGCTGTGGCTTACGTGGGCGCCATGGATAACCAGGTGGGGCTGGTGTTATGGGGCTGGGGTTCCTGAAGGGGTTGAGGTGTGCATGATGATGGTGCACACCCGTGCACCGGTGCGCACAATAATGAGGTGCATGCTGGGATTAGTCAGAGCTGGCTAGAGCAGTCAGGTTATCCTCCATTAAGGCCAACGCCCCCTTTGAGGCCTGTATCCTCCTGCAATACTTAACCTCTGCACAATGCAGCTTAGAAGGTGCACCCTCCCCCCCGTCCCACCCTCCCCGCCTGCCGCGTGCTTGACCGCCTCCACCATTCCGCTCACCCCAGTGCCGGCCCTGGAGGGGTCCCTCCTGTCCCAGCCGTGCTTGCTGCAGTCCTGCTGCCTGCCCCCTCTCCAGCCCCACCGAGCTGCCTGGCTTTGAGCAGGCGGAGCGATGCTGGAGCGGAGCTGGAGCGATGCTCCAGTGTCCTGGAGCATCGCATGAGCCGTGCCTGCCCCACCACGCCGCAGGCACTGAGCCTGGTGCTGTGGGCCTACGCGTCCAGCCGCCTCCCCTGCACCGAGCTGCTCGCAGCCGCGGCGCCTGTGCTGCTCAGGCGGTGCGCGCTGCCGCCGCTGCCTGCAGCTGCAGCAGTTGCGGCTCAACCAGCCGCGCCTCCTGGCGTCATGAGCACCAACAAAGGCAGCAGTGGCAGCAGCAGCAGCAGCAGCAGCAGCAGCAGCAGCAGTGGCACGAGCAGCAGCAGCAGCAGCAGCAGCAGCAGCAGCAGCAGCGGTAGCACCATCACCACCACCACAAGCTCAAGCACAAGCAGCAGCAGTAGCAGTGGAGGCCTGGGCAGCCGAAGCAGGCCCCCAAGCCTGCTCAGGCCCACAGCCTCTGGAACCAGGCTCAAGCTCAAGAGCAGCAGGGGCGGCAGCAGCACCAGCAACATTGCACCCCCAAGCCCCAGCGCTGAGGCTGCCCCTGCCCCTAGCACCAGCAGCAGCGGCAGCAGCAGTGTAGGGGCGCGAGGGGCGGCTGCGGCTGCGGCTGCGCACGCAGAGCAGCAGCTGTCCCCGCAGCAGCTGGCTGTGTGTCTGTGGGCGGTGGCCAGCCTGCTGGGAGCGTGCCAGAACCAGATGGGGGCGTCCATGGCCCCCCTGCGTCTGTTCAGGTGTGTGGAGCGCGTGCGTGGGTGCATGAGCACAAGTTTGTGCGTGAGCTAGTGCGTGGGTGTGGGCGCAACTATGCATGCATGAGGCTGTGCCAGTGGCCTGCACTACGCCCCACAGCTGAGGAATGCTTTGGTGGAGTGCCTCAGCCTTAAAAGCCCCACCCCTTCAAATCCCATGCATCCATACGCGTTCATGGCCGTTTAGACTGATATGCATGCGTCCCAGGCTGGTCACGGGCCGCGTGTGACGTGATCTGAAACCACAGAAACGGCCCCCAAACCCTCAGAATGTGCATCCATCCGCGTCCCTGCATGCAGGGCTGCTGCCCCCTCTGTGGGGCGTGCAGCTGCAGCGCTCCAGCTGAGCCCACAGGGCGTGGCCATGGTGGCCTGGGCATATGGGTCAGTGCAGGTCAACCCAGGTGCGCGTGGGTGGGGTGGGTGGGGTGTGGTTGGAATGTTGTGGTGGGTGCAGTGGGGCGTGGTGGGTGTGGTGGCTCTGGCATGTGCGTGTCAAACCAGGTGCAGCAGCACGGTGCGGCTGATCTTTTCAAGCATGCTTGGAAGCCCCATTGCAGGTCATGCTGGCCTCATGGGTCGAGGCAACCCCAGCTGCTATACTGCCCTCGCACAGCGCTCGCGGAATGAATGCTGGGACGCGCTCTTTCCGCCCACGCACTTCTGCAGCGCGCCCATGCCCACGCACGCACAAACGCCCATGCCCACGCCCACGCCCACACGCGCACGCCCACGCATGCGCCCACGCAGGAGAGCGGCTGCTGTCCGCCCTGGGCCGCAGCGCGGCGCAGCAGGCCCCCCGCATGTCCACCCAGGGGCTGGCCATGCTGGCCTGGGGGCTCTCGCAGCTCTCCCACGCCGACCCCCAGCTGTACGCCGCCCTCGCGGGCGCCATGCTGGCCCAGCTGCCCCCCCCCTCCCCAGCTGCCATGAGCGCACAGCTGGCTTCGCCTGTGCCTGCTGCCGCCCGCGCCCAGCTACTCGCCCCTGCTCCCCCTCAGCAGCCAGCACAGCATGGGCAGCAGGGCCCTGCCCCCCCTCAGCAGCCAGCACAGCACGGGCAGCAGGGCCCTGCTGGGCCCGCTGTGGGCAGTGTGCCCAACCAGAGCAGGAGCCTGGGCGGCAGCAGCAGCAGCAGCAGCAGCAGCGGCGGCAGCAGCAGCGGCAGCAGCAGCAGCAGCAGCAGCAGCAGCAGCAGCAGCAGCAGCAGCAGCAGCAACAGCAGCAGCAGCAGCAGCAGCGGCAGCAGCAGCGGCGGTGCGGGGCCTCTGCCGCCCAGCCCCTCCGCTGCCCTCAGCTCCTCGCTGCCCGCCCTCAGCTGCATGGCCGTGGTACTGGCGCGCACGGGCGTGGCCCACCCGCGCCTCATGGCCGCCGCCCTCGCAGCAGCCCTGCACGCCGCCCACGCGCACGCGCAAGCCGCAGGGGCAACCGCCCCGGCAGCTGCTGCGCAGCACTCCCTGCACGCAACCCCTGCCCATGCGCGAGCCGCAGGGGTGGCCCCCCCGGCTGCTGCTGCGGAGCAGCCTGCGCGCGCAGGGGGAGGAGGGGGCGGGGCAGGAGGGCCTGCCCGCCTGCCCGGCCCCAGCTGTGGCGGCCGTGAGGTGGCGCCGCTGCTGTGGGCGCTGGGGCAGGCGGGCCACCCGTGCCCGCCGCGCGCGCTGGACGTGCTGGTGGGCGTGCTGGGGCGGGAGCTGGGTGTGCGGGAGCAGCAGCCGCAGCAGCAGCAGCTGCAGGATGGGCTGGTGGGCGTGCTGGGGCGGGAGCTTGGGGTGCGGGAGCAGGGGGAGATGCCGCAGCAGCAGCTGCAGCAGCAGCAGCAGCAGGACGCACTGGTGGGCGTGCTGGGGCAGGAGTTGAGGGAAGTGCCGCAGCAGCAGCAGCAGCAGCAGCAGCAGCAGCAGCAGCAGCAGCAGCAGCAGCCTCAGGACGCACTGGTGGGCGTGCTGGGGCAGGAGCTGGGGGTGTGGGAGCAGCAGCACCAGCAGCAGCAGCAGGCGGGGAGGCGGCCGCCCTACAGCAGGGACCCCTCCCTCCTCGCCATGACCCTCATGGCGTGCGCGCCCCTGCGCTACCAGCCCACCCCTGCCTTCCTGGCAGCCGCCTGCCGCGGCCTGATGGGCGCGGCGGGGCAGCTGTCCACGCGCACCATCTGTGAGCTGGTGTGCGCGCTGGCCGCGCTGCAGGTGAGGGGCCTGGCCTGCGTGTGTATGTGTGCGTGTGTGTGGCTGAGCTGCTCGTCTTGAGGTGGGGGGTGGGCAGTGTGCACCGCCTGCGCTGCAGGCAAGCAGCCTGGCTGGCCGGGTGCGTGGCCATGCGTGCAGGTGTGGGCGTGGGTGCGTGTCGGAGGCTCCGGGCAGCTGCCCAAGCACGCCACCTGCGAGCTGGTGTGCGTGCTGAATGCACTCAGGGTGAGACTCTGCATGCATTCACACGGTAGCAGCCAAGGAGGAGGAGTCTGCCGTGGGCTCGGCATGGCTGGGGGAGAGAGTCAACGTTCGCTCCCAGCCGCACCCACCAACCTGCGCCACCACCCACACGCGCCCTTCCCCCCCCTCCCTCCCCCCCTCCCTTCTTGCTTGCAGCACGAGCCAAGCAGCGAGCTGCTGGAGGAGCTCCTGACCGCTGCTGAGGAGCGCGTGGTGGTGCAGCAGCAGGAGGTGCTGACCCTCGGCTCGCTGGTCAAGCTGGCGTGGGGCCTGGCCTTCTTTGGGCTGTACAAGTGGGTGGTGGGGCCGGTGGTGTGCTGGCCCGGAGCACGGCAGGATCCCAGCCGCAACTGCTTCACAAGCTCCTCCACAACTCTGGACAATGCGCTCCTTGGCAAACTCCTGAGCACATGAGATATGTGGGAGTTGCTACCGCCGCAAACACAACCATACCTAGGTAGACACTCGATCGCAACGCGTTGCAACCATGCGCAGGCGCCCGCTGTTCAAGCGCGCCATGAGCCGCGCCCTTGGCTCCAGCCCGGAGGCCCTGAACGACCACCCCCAGCTGCTGCGCATGCTCATTGAGGTGGGCTCTGGCGCACACCTGCCTGCCGCACGTGCCTGCTCCCCGTGCGGCTGCGCTAGGCTCTGCGCAATGGCAACAGGCGAGCCCGAGTCTTGCTGCTCCCCTTGTGTGGCCCCTCCGTCTCCTCCCTCTCTTTCGCACGCGCGCGCACACACACACACACACGCACGCACATGCATGCACACAGACACACACACACACACACACACTCACACACTTACACACACGCACACTTCCTTCCATACATCCCCCTTATCCCCACCTCCTGAACACCCCCTCCCCCCAAAAGGCACACTCACACATGCGCGCACTCACGCATGCACACATGCGCGCACTCACGCATGCGCACACGCACAAAACACACACCACGCAGCTCAAGCTGCTCTTCCAGACAGAGCGCCGCTCCGGCGGCTACTGGCATGTGAACAGGCCCAAGTGGGAGCGGCGGCTGGCGGCGGGGGGGGCGGCCACCGTGCCTGAGGTGGCGCATGCGCAGGTGAGGGGGTGAGAGGAGGGTGGGAGGGGGGTGACAGGGGCTGCGCTGCCGTGCCTGAGGTGGTGCATGCGCAGGTGTGAGGGTGAGAGGAACGTGGGAGGGGCTGTGCGTGAGGCGAGCTTGGGGCACAGGCTGATGTGAGCACAAGTACTTGTGACAGGACTTATCGTGATGGACACAAGAGCGATGCGGGTGGGCGCATGTGCGTGCACACCCACCTCCAAACACACACCCCATCCCACACATGCACACACAATTGCATGGGCACAGACACATACGTACTTGCACATACACGCACGCACGCCCACATGCCCACTTTCACACACACACACGCATGCCCACACACACACACACACACACACACACACACACACACGCACGCATGCGCACACACAAACACACGCACGCACGCACGCACGCACGTACGCACGCACGCACGCACGCACGCAGGCAATGGGGGGCAGCCTCGCGCGGCAGGCCGCCGCCCTCTCGGCCGCGCAGGAGGCGCGGGCCCAGATTGCAGAGGTGCTGCACGCGCTGGGCGTGGACGACCCGCAGTGGCACGCGCTGGAGCAGGGCGACCACGCGTGCCTGGTCCACTACGACGCCCGCCGTCACAGGGGGTTCCACGGCAGCCGCCTGAGGCTGCGGGCGGGGTGGCCGCGGGGGGG
>LFIK01005210.1_pt1 | contig 10463 bp, 8 predicted proteins | sample 643401 | NCBI WGS metagenome assembly LFIK01 (sample SAMN03777447, study PRJNA286221) | soda lake metagenome | biome: soda lake; feature: Kulunda steppe; material: water; isolation source: sample T5-Br brine of Lake Tanatar-5 | place: Russia: Kulunda steppe | collected 2010-07
CCTGGGCAATGTGTTTCAGAGGATTCAGAACTCGCAGGTACTACGATGGTTTTCTTTCTGATATTTGGCCTCACTCTTGGAGCATTCCTGGGCTGGATTTGGGTGCTTTGAACGAGATCTTCGTATCCAGAAGGTTGCGTTGTGCAGTCCACCTGCCTTTCGTTCCATCCCCTGGATAGGCAATATGTACATACTCTTCACTCCATTCTTCAACTGCATTGGGCCGCTGGCCTTTCTATGTTCGTGGTGCATCTGAACATCTCACTGTCCAGCAAATTTTCCACCAGCCTGTTCTTTTGCCTGATCCCTCGAAAGGAACGTCAGTCGCACATCCATCCTGGGATCCTCGAACGATCGCGGTAAGATCGCGCCCGTTTGGCCGGAAATCTCTTCATCAAATCCTGTACACCTGCATCGCCCGCCGAGGAGTCTGACGTCCTCGACGGCAATCCGTCCGTTTTCCGTGCCTTCTCGGACCAAGATCCGACGATTTCGTTTCCAACGTACCGTCGAGCGCAGAGGGAACTGGCGGGAGTCGATTCGACCGACAGGGAGACGGAGAGGTGGCGCGGAACCGAGGCAGTAGCGCACACACCATGGCTTCACCTGTGTGTGGAGCAGCACGAAAAGCCGTAGAAGAACTCGTGAGAGGAGCTGAAAAGTGTGGAAGGATGTCGGAAGTGGAGTTCGGAAGGTTGGAAGACAGTGTGCCTGCTTCGGCCAGCGAACAAACGACCAGCTCGTCCACTGGATTCCAGCTCCTGAGAACAGAGTCGGAAGGGAAAGCCGAAAACGAAACCGAATTGGTGGTAGATATCTTGGCAAAGGTGCAGGAGATCGAAGAGAGAGAGAAAGGATGCAGTACCACTGGGAAGGAGAATTCCGACACTTCCGTTGGAACGCTACCTCTCCAACTGCAGCATGCGTTGCCTTCAGTGCCGTCCCCGCTTTGTATCGATGCAACTAGGTTGCGTCCATTCAAATTTGGAGTCTCTCATTCAAGAGGTTCCCGGCCTTACATGGAAGATCGGTACAATATTGTGGCCACATTTCGCGCATCCGGGCAAGGGGAAAGGGATGACGGAACCATAAGAAGCTTCTGTGGAGTATATGATGGCCACAATGGATTCAAGGCAGCAGAGTACGCTTCCAACCGGATCCAACAACTCATGTCGTACCATCCCTGTCTTATGCACGCTGACCCGCATCCTGCCGATGTGAAGCATGCTTTGCGGACGTCTTTCCTCCAAACGGACAAGGAAATTCTAGACAAAATGAAGCGAGAAGGGTGTAGAGATGGGACAACTGCTGTGATTGCAATGAGACTTGGAAGTGATCTCTATCTAGGAAATGTAGGAGATTCGCGTGCTGTTCTCTGCAGAAAGGGGATTGCTTACCGGCTCACAACAGATCATAAGCCAGATCTGGCCCAGGAAAAGTCGCGTGTGGATGCAGTGGGGGGTCGCATCGAGTTCAGTGGCTGCTGGAGGGTGATATGCGAGCCACGGGAAAATCGGCCGGGTAGCGGACTTGCTGTCACTAGAAGCCTGGGTGATCTTGACTTCAAGGAGCCTATTCCTCTCGTGGAAGCCAATCCGGATGTGGGCCATCTATCAATGCAACCAGATGATCAATTCGTAATTCTGGGATCCGATGGTTTGTGGGATGTCATTTCTGATCAGGAGGCTGCGGACCTCGTGTACAGTACAGTATTTCAGAGCAGGAAGCGTGGGCAGGTTTCCATTCACAGGAATACCAGATCAGGCATGGCAAAAGCAGCGTCTGATGCACTTGTGAGAGCTGCTTTGAAAAGGGGTTCGTTGGACAACATCACATCGCTGGTCATACTTTTAGAATGGTGCTGATTCAATAACATTGAACAACTTCCAAAAAATATCTCCTTACATGCCCACCTCTTCAGGAGTCTTTGCCGTGACCGACAACGCGTGCACACCGCCTTTGATTTCTTCATCTACTATTCCATACACTAGTCTGTGTCTCTTGAGTTGATTCAGCCCGGAAAACTTTTCTGACACAATACTAATGGCCAGGTGGGTCTCTGTACTTCGCAGCCCTTTTGAACCTGCATGGCCAGCGTGTTGATCAGAGTTGTCCTCGATGCTGAGTTTCAAGGGTGACAGCTCTTTCTCCAGCTTAGCATGCATGGAATCTCGGACAGGGGTGGAAGACGAGTTATTGTCGCTGCCCACCTGTGTACCAAGTTGATTGTTTGAACTCGTCAGAACCTTTCTCAGAGACGCATGCACAAAGTTGCGATGTTCGTATTTCGCAGTCCATGAGCATCATACCTGAGTGTCGGCATCTTCTTTGGCTTGGGCTGCATATAGCTCCAATGTTTTCTTCTGCATCATTTTGAGCATGTTAAGGAACCCGTTGTTCCTGGATGGGGTCAAGCTCTGTTTGAGACCGAGCATCTCGATGAAGTCAGGAGTCACGCCCATGATTTCTTGTGGCGTGGATCCACTGAGGCCTTCTACGAGCAAGGCTGCTAGTCCCTTGGTGAGCTGGGAGTCGGAGTCGGCTTGAAAGTACACTTTTCCGTCCTCTCGCAGTTCTGGCAGGACCCAAACCTGCGACACGCATCCCTTAACGCGGTTTTCTTCGACGTGTGCTTCCTCTGCAAGTGGCTGAAGCTTTGAGGCGAAGTACAGGAGCTGCTTGTACCTCTGCATGGGATCCGGCACCATCTGGAAGGCACCCACGATGCGTCGCAGCGAACCGGGCAGTTCATCCAGCGACTGTGAACTCGTAGCATGCGCCATGCGTCTTCCACATGCTCCCGCACGCACGGAAGGCGCCACACGTGCGCGCATCATCGTCGTCGACTTGACGTACTGAGCTGGATTGAGTCCGACGAGGGGTGTGACCACGAGCAGACACACCCACCTGGTGATCCGTACCCCTGAAATCTTCATAGTGCTGGGTACGGAGGGGTCCGTGCTCGGCTGAGGGTGTATCTGCTCCAGGAGGGTGTAGATGGAGATGGGCTGAAACCGACAGAGGGCAGACCAAGCCTAGCTTGGATGGCCAAATGGAAACGACCGAGGTGGAATGGAAGCGTCCTACGACGGTGGGAATACATGTATCAACAAAGATGCCTAGTCAAAGGAGGCACATGGATGCGTGTCACAAACCGTGGAATTCGACGGACGCATGCAAGATCCCGTTGGATGTGCGTGCCCAAGTCTGTTTCTGAATTCTTCTTGCACAGGTCGCATTCACGTATGCATTTTCCCTCCACAGCACTGCAGGCAAATTCAGACCAACAAAGGGCCTCTTGGTCCTCTCCCAGCGATGGGTATCTCCCCCTGCATTATCCTTACAATGGCTACGGCACTCTTCATGAAGCAGGTGGATGCATTTTGCCCAAACCAAAGCTTGCAGTTTGCATTCGGAGAGCACACATGCGAAACTCGATGGCCATTCGACTACACAAGCGATTCCAGGCAGTCATATCACGCTGTGACAAGCGTCTGGTGTGTTCTGCTCCTGGTGTTGCAGGTTTCATTCGTTCAGATGAACGCAAGAGGTTCGTCCTGGTCACCCTCCAATCTGGAACACCGCAAAGGTCCGACTTCGGGATCCCTCAAACACGCGTCGATCGACGCCACGGCCGCTTCAACCGCACCGTCCACGCCTTTTTCTTTCCAGAACGAGGTCGTGCCGAACTTCCCTTCCAACCTGCGCCAGAATGTCCTTGGCACCAGCAAGTCCACGTTCTGTCCGACAGAGAAGTGCAGCGCGTTGCCAAGTCCTGGATCGGCCACGAGCACCACAGTGTCGTCGTCCACGTTCCAATACTCCGCCACAGCTTTTCCTGGCGTGTACGGATAGTTCTGAGCCAACACACGCAGACGCACGCCGGTGTCGGACTCGAGTTTGCGCGCCACACGTTCAATGCGTTCCACTTGACGTGGCGTGAGCCACCCGCCGACGTCGAACGCCAACTTGGCAGGCTCGCCTGGCGCACGAGGCGGGAGCAGCTCCGGCTGGTCTACGCCTTCCAAGCGACGTGCAGCCAGTGCTGGACGCGGCAGCAAGACGGACGGTGGAACGAGCGCCGCTGCACGCATGAAGCGTGCGCGCGAGAGCTGCATGACGTGGCACAACCGGTGTGACAGACGTGAGTTTGGGGGATATGGATATGGCCTGTGTAACAACCAGGCGACACAGACCGTCCCCCTGGACTCAGAGGAAGTGAGAGAACGTAATGCTTGAGGCAGGTTGCACAAAGAATGGAACAACAGGGTGCAGATGTAGCTCTAGGAACAGAACAACAGGAGATGGAAGGCTCCTGCATCCGTAGACTGAGCCAAAGAGGCTACGTGATGTTGCAAGCATACTGCCCTGAGTCGAACCAATCAATCAACCCATGGTAATTAAACTTGCTTCAGAGGAACGCGACTGGCAAGAGAGGCACCACTGCTGCGTTATTAAGGTGGATTACAACGATTCCACAAGTACAAAATTGCATGTTCCTCAGTGCGATGCCTGGAACTCCTTCATCAATTGGGCCAACCTCTCCACGCCAGATACAGGCATGGCATTGTATATGGAGGCACGCATCCCTCCAACAGAACGATGCCCCTTCAACTGGATCAGACCATTCTTCTGGCACAGACCCAAGAACTCCTTCTCCAGTTCAGGAGTGTCCATTGTGAATGGGACATTCATGGCGCTGCGAACATTCTCAGCTACTGGGGACTTGAAGTAGCCGTTGGAGGCCTGGATTGCGTCATACAGGATACCGGCTTTGGCCTTGTTGTGCTTCTCCACATCAGACAAACCACCCATGGAAAGAAGCTTCTTGAAAACCAGCCCGCACATGTAAATAGACCAGCAAGGTGGAGTGTTGTAGAGGGAGTCATTCTCAGCCATGATTTGGTAATCCAGCATGACAGGAGTATCCGGCCTAGCATGGCCAATGAGATCTTCACGGATGATCACAATGGTCACTCCTGCAGGTCCGACGTTCTTCTGGGCACCTGCATAGATGATACCGTACTTGCTCACATCAACTGGTTTGGAGCAGAAGTTTGACGACATATCAGCGATGAGGCAACCATCGATCGTTGGATCGTGCTTGAATTCCACACCCTGAATCGTTTCGTTCGCGCAGATATGCACATATTTTGCTCCAGGTGTGAGCTTCCACTCAGACTGCTCAGGAATGACCGTGAAGTTGGACTCCTTGGTGGTGGCTGCTAGGTTGGCTTTGCAGTATTTTTGAGCTTCCTTGTAGGCTCTGCAACGTGAAGCACAGAAGCTTGTTAGTACAAAAGCAACACAACTCAAGATTCTTTTTAGATCATTCTAGGCTCGGGTTACTTACTTTGATCCCCAGCTGCCAGTCACGACATAGTCAGTGACATCCTCGGCGGTGGTCAGGTTCAGTGGGAGTGCGGAGAACTGCGTCGAAGCACCTCCTTGCATGAAAAGCACCTGTGATTGGAACCAGCAATCCGATGGTTAGAACAGACAATTGTCCGACCGGTTTCACGCGAACGGCTAGACTGTCGCTTCCGCTTTCTATCGTGAGGTAGTTTCCTTCCATTCGCTCACCTTGTAGTTGCTGGGAATTTGCAGGAGCTCCTTGAGATCACTCTCCGCCTCTTGTATGATGGTCATGAATTCTTTTCCTCGATGGGACATCTCCATGACGCTCATTCCACTTCCGTGCCAGCTGAGCATCTCCTTCTGTGCGGTCTCCAGCACGTCTTCGAAGATGGCAGCTGGTCCAGCGGAGAAGTTGTACACGCGATCCGTGCCGGTCGCCACGGCCCTAGGCACGCGCATGGCGGCTCCAGGTCGCGTCTGCACCGTCCCTCTCCTGGTGTTGCATCGCAGCACGCGCGTCTGCATCGTTTCCAAGCGTTGCTTTCGACGTGCACCGTCGTCTCAACCGTGGGACGTGCTTTGGACCGTCGGTTGGTTGGCGGCGGTTCAGCCCCTTTCTCCACCGGGTATCGATCCACATACGAGATCTCTTCTTTCAAGATCTCGATGTCCATCGCGATCTTTTCCGTCTTGCACCTCTCCCCTTGGACAGTCGGATCGTTCCTTCGGTCTTTCCTTTCGATGTTCCCAACGAAAGGGATCGTTGATTGGGAACGTCTGTCTTCCATCGGGGTCGGTGTGGGATGCGGAGGCGAACGACCAAGGTCGCTCCACCACCGTGTCCAGCTGTCGAGTGTGGTGCAAGCGTGCGCACCAGGCACAGCGTAGCAACACGTGCGACGAAACGGAGTGTCGAACACCACGCGTAGGAATCGGACAGACGTGGACAGACCCTCAGAACGAGAGAGCGTGCGAGGGAGAGCGAATGTGAGAGACAGAACTTCGACAGAGTTTGACAGACAGAAGTTCGAATGCGTTTGAGGGAGAGACGTTCGAGAGCGTTTGAGGGAGAGAGAGAGTGAGAGCGTTTGACAGAGAGACGTTCGAGAGCGTTTGAGGGGGAGAGAAGTTCGAGAGCGTTTGAGGGACAGAGACTGTGAGGGAGTCTGAGGGACAGAGGTGTGAGGGGAGTGGACGTGGGTTGGTTGTGAGCTGTGGCGCGTGTCGGAAGCTACGAGCAGGATGGACGTCGTGGTGAAGCATGGCTTGAGCAAGATGCTCGTGAAGGGAGAAGATGCACACGCTCTGGAACTGCAAGGGAAGATCTCGTGCGAACGAGGGAAGATGGAGCTGCCGTACACGTGCTTCGGGATCTTCGACGGACACGGTGGAAAACAAGCCTCCCGTTTCTGTGCCAAACACGCCGTGGAGATGCTGCAGGAAGAGCTGGAAGAACGCCTCCGAAAGGATGGAGAAGGGCCGGAAAGCGTCCTGCCAAGTGCACTGGACGTGAAGGATTGGACAGATGAAGAAAAGTGGATCGAAACAGCCAGCCGTGTGGCTGCAGTAGCATTGAAAGGATGTTTCGAACGTCTTGACCATACCTTCAACGAAAAACAGCAACCTTCTGGGTGCACTGGAACACTCGCACTCCAAGTGGGATGGTCTCTGGCCGTTGCGAGCGTCGGAGACTCCTTGGCACTCGTAGATGTGGCACACGAAGTACTGCAGATCAGTGGGGATCACCGGCTGGATCGAAGTACAACGGAACGGGAAAGAGTCCTCTCCACAGGCGACATTATCGCTCGTTCAGCCTTGCCTACAGATGACGAAGATGTGTCTGCTAGAAATTCCAGTGCTGCAAAAGGCGGAAAAGGCGTGGGCCCTCTGCGCGTGTGGCCAGGAGGACTGGCCATGTCCCGAACGATTGGAGATGCAGCAGCGGGTAAAAGCGTTATCCCAACTCCAGAAGTGAGACAAATCACAATCCCAAAAACAGGATGTAGGCTGATCGTGGCTTCAGATGGGCTTTGGGATGCAATGAGCCTCAAAGCTGCAGCAAATGCTGCTCGAGGCTCTGTACCAACTGCAGCAGCAGGGTTGTTGGTCAAGGGAGCATGCAAGGCGCGTGGACAAAGAGACGACGTTACAGTCATTGTGGTGGATTACATCCCTCCAGGAGAAAAAAAATTGGCCATTGTCGTGTCCTACACCAAGGAGCAGCAGCGTTTTCTACATCATAGCGAGTCAAACGTGCATATCCAGAGACCGCTCATAGACCCCGTTCCAGAGGCGACACCCATGGGGTTGCATGTTGCAGAACCTGCTCCAGAATTGAGGATGGAAGCAAACCAATACCTTCCAGACGTTACATCAGTGGAAGAGGTTGACACAGCTATCTCCGAGTTTCATCGGTCTGCTGTGGAAGCATGTTACATCCACAAAGATGAGATGTCTGTCCAAGAGGATCATGGTGGAGGTTGGATACCTACTGTCCAGAAGCATGCCAGTCAACCGTCCGAATTTACTGCTTTACCCGGGGAGATTGCTCCTGAAAACACAGTCGTTGACGAAGAATCTAAAGTATCGAGTGAAGGGGGGGCTTCAATGGCGAGTACCACCACAGTCGATCGCAGGGGAGGCGACAGAAGAAGAAGGAAGCATTATCCAGCCAAAACCGCTGGCCAAGAAAACATGAAAACTGAAAAGAAGGCAGACAAAAATCGAAGGAGAAATGACACAAAGAAAAGAGAAGCAGAGCTCGATGGAAAAAGCAAAAGCCAGGATTCTAGCAAGGTCCAGGAACTCTATGCTGAATCAGAGGTGCAAGTGGAAAAGTTCCAGGAACTCTCTGTGACATCGCAAGTATCAAGAGGAAGGGTACGCAGGTCCAAGTTCAAGTCCAAAGATATGCACCAAGAAGATGGTGTTGAAAAAATTTCAAAGCCTGAGGAAGGGGCCGCCTCACAGGCTAAAAGCACACAAGCATCTGCAGTAGACAAAGGCCAGAAACGATTCAGACGGCGGCATAAACGAAAACCAGTTGTCAACAACCAAAATTCTGATCGAGGAGCATAAAACATTTGGCATTCAGATTTATTGTTCAAACTGAAAGAAGGGCACCTGTGCAACCTTGCGGATTTTAGTTTATTGCCGTGAGGCAACGTGCAGGAGAGCAATGTTTTCCTGGTGCATACGTGCCACTTTTATGTCAATGGGGTACTTGGTTCCAAATCCATCCTAGTGCAAGTAATATGGCCGTGTCGAATCCAATCCGCTTTGCCATGGCTACTACTTTTGGCTTTCTCTCCTCTCTGCTACCCACAAGATCCTTGAATCTAAGCCTACCTTGGCTCTCTTCCAGTGCTGTCAAGACACCTTTCATGTGCCCTTTCCCGACGACTCCCACCACTGTATCTACCTCTCGCACGGCCTTTGACCTCTTGAGCGACCATGCAATGTAGATGTCTCTTTCCTGAACAACGGCAGGCATAATTTCTGGCAGCACACCACCGATTTCCTGCGCGGCGACGCTCCACAAGTCCTCTTGCATGAGTTTTTCGATGTTTTCTTGCGTGAGGTCCATTCGTTCCACCTGTTTTAAGCTCGCTCCCATCAACCACAGCAGCTGCACCTTGCTTTTCCATCCCAGCCCATCCCAGGCCCGTTTGAGGGTAATTTCAATGGGTCGGTCGCCGAGCACGATCTGCGCACCCACTTCTTCTGCCGCCACCCTGGCAGCCTCGAATTCCCCACCCACTTGAGCCTGTGAAATGGAGGACATCCGATCGTAAATTCGGCTCAGGAGGTACCGCAGCACCAATGCAGACGTTCCACCCAAAGACACACTCCTGAGCACTGCATCTCGAAACCCAGAGCCACCAATCCCAAACCTCGCCTGCGCGTCTCCTCGTGGTTCTTGGGAGGCGTACAGCGCTCCGGATCGGCTCCTGCACAGCTCCACCACCACGCACTGCGGCTTGACGGTCCGCACGACGCGCTGCACGTCTTCGACGGACCGCTTGGCGAGGTGTGCGGTGCCGACGAGCAGGATCTCTTTGGGTTTGTGCACGCCTGGTTCGAGCTTCGGCACCACCGCACGCACCGTCCCGTCCTCGAAGAGGTCTCTCAGCTGCGGATACGCCTTGTACGCTCCGCTTGTGCGCATTTCGCCGCTCCACGTCGCTTCGTGCCACGTCCGCTCCTGCACCGATTAGCTCGGATCGCTCTCCACCACGAATTTGCCACGTGGACGACCACCCTGTCCCCAGGGACCAGGGAGTATCTTCTCTCGAAGCGAACCGCACGTGCCATGCCGCGCACGGACGACGACGACGTCTGCGAGGGATCCGTGCGCGCGAGAGCGGCACGCATCGACGTGGAACGGAGGAGTTTCAAGCCCGTGGACGCATAGGTTCGACGCATTAGACGTGGAATGGCGGTCGAAGGACCGCCGTCGCATCCACGTGGACGGCACGCACTGGGCCAAGTGGCCCTTCCTCGTCGCTTTCTCTGCTTCGACGCACGCGTCCACGTGCACGTTCGTCCGTCGTGGGTGCTCGCTCGTCCATCGCCGCGGTCCTCCTCTCGTTCCGCGCACGTGAGGCGCGTGCTTCGTCGTCCGACGTCCAACGTGTTCGTGGTCCAAGCCAACCACCTTCGAACACGGGTCGAACCGTAGCTTCGTGGACACGTCATCGGTGCCGTTTTGGCGGGAACCGGCCCTCCTGCGTCCACGTCATCGCTCGCGAGGACACGTGGACGTGCGGACGGGATCACGTGGGCGGTCACAGGAGCACGTGCGAGGCGAAACGCGAGATTCGGTCTCGACGACGTGGAAAGGCGGCGGATGGGACGGAAGAAACCCACGACGACGCGACACGTGTACCTGCCACGCGTGTCGCAGCGTCGCACGAAACACGTGTCGACGCTGGTGGAGCTGCTGGACGCTTCGTTGCACCGCCAGGAATGGTGCGCAGCCGCAGCCGTCGCGACGCTGCTGCTGCGTGCGTCGTCGAAAGATGGAGAAGCCGAGGCAAAGGCCATCGCAGCGGCCTTGGAATGCGCACGGCGAGGAAGGAAGGAACTCGCAAACGTCCTCCTGC
>LFIK01005212.1_pt1 | contig 10461 bp, 9 predicted proteins | sample 643401 | NCBI WGS metagenome assembly LFIK01 (sample SAMN03777447, study PRJNA286221) | soda lake metagenome | biome: soda lake; feature: Kulunda steppe; material: water; isolation source: sample T5-Br brine of Lake Tanatar-5 | place: Russia: Kulunda steppe | collected 2010-07
CCCCCTTCCCCACATCGCCATTGCCATCGTCATCTGCCGCTGCAGCAGCAGCAGCAGCAGCAGCTGCGGGAGCATGTGCGCGCACGGCCGCTCCCTCCCTCAGCGGCCCCTCTGTCGGCCCCTCTGTGTCCTCCCTCCTCCCTGCTGCTGCTGCTGCCGCTGCTGCCGCTGCCAAAGGGTCTGCAGCACCAGGCGTGGCCCCCCCTTCCTGCCCCCCCCCTGCCCGGCCCACCCCCACGGGCCTGCCAGTGGCAAAGGCCAGGCAGCGCAGCCCATCCGCGCATGCCACAACCACGTGCTTCAAGTCGGAGGTGACCTCCAGCCCTGCCTCTACACGGACAGGCAGCCGGCACAGCCACACACAGGCCCCGCTGTCCGCCTCAAAGCACCCCACATCTCCGTCATGCGAGCATGCCAGCACAAACACCCCAACAAGCTCCCCCTCCCTCTCCTCCCCCTCCTCTCCTGCTTTGGATGCTGGAAGACTGCACACAGGGGTGGCAGGAGCGGGGGAGGCTGTGATGGCGTCGGCAAGCTTGCCGCGGCTGCGGCTGCGGTACAGGGTGACCACAACTGGGCTGGCATCAATGCAGCGCCCCATGCGCCTGCGCCAGGAAACAGCAAATCTGACATGCTCTGTGCTGCTCCTGCTGCTGCTGTTGCTGCTTGACTGGCTCTGAGGCTGTCCTTGGTGGGCAGGCAATGGGTGCTGCCGCCCTTTTTGCTGCTGCTGCTGCTGCTGTGGCTGCCGCCGCCGCCGCTGCTGCTGCTGCTGCTGCTGCAGAGGGCGCAGCGCCTGGAGTCCCGGTTTTGGAAATATCGGCACGCGCCTGCTGTGCCCGCCTGCTGTGCAAATGACAGCGTGTGAAGCGCGACCAACAGCTGGCAACAGACCCCCTGTGGGTGGCAGCTCGTGCAGGCTGCACGGAGGCGGAAGGATCACGGTCTGCAGCGCACACTCGTGGGGGCGCTGGCGTTGCTGCTGCTGCTGCTGTTCGTCCGGGTGCCCCTGCAGCAGGTGCTGCGCAGCCCCATCCACGCGGGCGCGCTTGGAGGCAGGGGCGGCAGCATCGGCATTGGCTTTGGCGCTCACAGTCAAGGAAACAGCAGCGCTGGGTACGCTGCCCAGCGGACCTGGCCACAGGCCTGCCGGCGACGGCGTCGAAGGTGGAGGGAGAGGCGGCTTTTGATCCCTCATCAGCGCGGCCAGGCGGCGGACGGTGGGCGCGGCCAGCAGCAGGCGCAGCTCAATGCCCAGCCGGCCAGCCACCTGCGCTGCCAGCATTGAGGTCCCCCCTGTCATATGCAATGTGCATGTGTGTGTGAATGTGTATGTGGGACATGTTTGATGTGTGGCTGGTGACTGCCTGTGTGTGTTTGGTGCTTGCCTGGTGCGTTTGATGCGCTTAGTATGTGTCCTGTGTGTGCTCAAGCTCACCTTGTACATGGCCGTGCAGCCTGCTCCTGCTGCTGCAATTCTTTTGCAGCAATCGAGTCATTGACAGACTGATACGTAGTGTACACTGCAAGCTGCGTTGCCCTAGACCACAGGATCAGCAATCCTTGGGGCAAAAGAATTAGTCATGCCCCCTGCCCTGCCCCAGGCAAGTTTGTCGGTGGGCTCCTGGACTGTGGCCGGGCCCCCACTATCTCAGATGCAGGAGAACACTCAAATGCATGACACACACACATACATACATTCACAAGACATGCGCATGCACACCCGGCACTCACTAACAGACATTCACATACACAAACACTTCACACGCAGCTCACCTGCCGCAAAAAAGTCGTCGGTTGGCTCCAGGCCGGCGGCCGCCTCCCCCAGTGCCTCAACAAACACTGCCATGATGCAAGACTCAGTCGGTGCAGGCAGGGCACGCGCCCGGCTGGTGCGCAAGGGTTGCAAAGAAGCAGGGCTGGTGCTGCGGGGGCCCCGGGTGGTTGCACTATGAGGAAGGGGAAGGTGGGCAGGGATGGAGGCAGCTTGGCTGGTAGGGGCCTGAGTGGCAATTGAGAAGCTGGGCAGGAGCACCTGCTGTTGCTGCTGCTGCTGCTGCCTCAGCGCCTGCCCTGCTGCTGGTGCCTCGTGGCTCAGCTGCTGCTGGGCCCATTGCGCCAGCACAGGCCTCAGCACTTTCCCAGCAGGTGAGCGCGGCAGCGTGTGCGGCAGTAGGAGGTAGTGTCGTGGCACCCAGGCGCTGGAGGGCAGGCGTGCAGCCAGAGAGCCGCGCAGCTGGCGCTGCAGCGTGCGAGGGCAGGGCAGCAGGGGCGGCAAGGGAGGCGGGGGCGGGAGAGATGGGTCTGGCAGGGCTGCGTCAGCTTTTGCTGCTGCTGCAGCAGTGGTAGCAACAGCTGCATCATCATCATCATCATCATCATCATGAGGACTTTGAAGCGGGTCTGACTGAGGTGGGACTTGGCCAGGGCACGTCTGAACCACTACATGGGGCGCAGGGCGCAGCTGCCCTGCTGCATGGGGCGCAGGGCGCGTATGACCCACTGCATGGGGCGCAGTGCCTTGCTCCCCTGCGAATGCGGTGCATGACTGGGGATCTGGGGTGCCAGTGCTGTGGGCAGGGGGGGCGGCTTCAGTGCTGGCTGGAGGCTGCGCATGAACAATGAAGGCCACAAGGGAGAGAGCTGCTGGCGCTGGTGGTGCTGCTGCTACTTCTGCTGCATCTGCGTCTGCTGGTGTTGGTGCTGGTGCTGCTGCTATTGGGCTGTGAGCAGATGCTGCTGGTGCAGGGGATGGACCGGCCGGTGTTATGCTCGGTGCTGGTGTGCTACAGCTTAAGGGGGAGGGCACAGCTACCACTGCCGCCTCCTCCACACCTGGTTGGGCAAGGAGGGCTGCCTCCACAGCCAGCAGGTCCACGCGCACGCCCTCAATCTTCACCTGCGCTTGGCGGGTGGGTCAGCAAGGGAATAGCATGTTACATATGGCTGGGCCTGGGCCTGAAGGGGCTGATGTTTTTGCCTGCTGAAAGATTTGCATGCAGGGAGGAGGAGCAGCTTGTAGGATGCGAGCGGTGGCAGAGCTCGCTCTGGCGCTTGAAGGTTGGGGAAGGCAGAGCACCATCAAGGACTTGTCATGGCTCAGCATTGCCGAACACAGGCACTTATTTTGTACTGTGGCCTGTTTAAGCCACCTGCCAGAGGCACTTGCTGAGCTCACCATGGTCCATCCACTTGACCTCATCCATCATGTAGCCTTTCCCCCCATGGTCCATCCACTTGACCTCATCCATCATGTAGCCTTTCCCGCCATGGTCCATCCACTTGACCTCATCCATCATGTAGCCTTTCCCCCCATGGTCCATCCACTCTGCCTGACCGCGCCCGACTTAACCATACCGTATGGTTCATACACCCATCACACCACAGCCGGTGCCGCCCTACCGGCTAGCCATCCTTTCTCACCCCAGTACCGTTACAGCCGCTGCCGCCCTACCAGAGTGCCATCCTATCCCAGCTCCACCCCTACCACAGCCTCCAGGCGGCTTACCTGATGATCGGCCCGCCCTAGCACCACCAACTGCTTGCGCCCGGCCGCATCCTCCATCAAAAACCCTACATCCCCTGTCCTGAAGAAGCGCGCGCCTCGCCGTGCGCAGCACAGCCCCTGCAGGCTAGGATGCACGCTGCTCTTGGCCCCTGGCGCTGTCGCCGCCCAGGCCTGCAGCTGAGCATGCAGCAGTGGTGGTGGGGTGCTTTGGCTGCTACTGCCGCCACTGCTGCTGCTACTGTTGCTGCTGCTGCGCACAGGCCTAAACTGTGCTGCCGCTGCCTCTGCTGCTGCTCCAGCCTCTTCCTTGCCAACAAGGGGGGGGGGGTGGAGGGTGGGCTCGCCCAGTGCTACATGCGGCAGGCAGGAGGCACGCACCCACAGCTGTGGGAAGCGGGCTGCTTGCAGCTGTGCGTCACTGGCTGCGCACACAGGCACCTTGTCCCCGCCACCTCTGTTGTTGCTATGCTTCCTATGCTTGCTGCCGAGTCCATGTTCAGCTGTGTTTTGGTGGTGCTTGAGCCACAACACTCCCCTGCAGGCCCCTTGCGCTAATGCTCCAGAAGGGCCCTCAGCTGCTGCTGCTGCTGCTCCTGCTGCTGCTTTTGCTTGCATTGCAGCTGCTGCTGGGGATGGAGGTGATGGTGGTGGTGCCGCTACTGCTGGTGCTGCTGCTGCACGCTCTCCTACTGTTGTCACTGGCACCAGCGCCCCTGGTGCTGCTGGGCCGGAGCCCTCTCCCTCCTCGCCACTTTTGCCAGCCATATCATCATCATCATCACCATCATCATCATCATCTTCAGCAGCACCAGCAGCAGCATCACCAACACCACCACCACCCAAGTTCCACCTTCCCCGCTTCTTGCCACAGCCGAACCTCAACATGCCCGCGCTTTCCATTGCCACGGCCCCATTGCCGCCTTCATTTTCAGTGGTCCCTCCAGCAGCCCCAGCGCCTGTGGCTGCGCCCGCAGGCAGGGGAGTGCAAAGGTAGCCCGCCGCCACGCCTGCACCCGCCACCAGCACCTCGCCAAGACTGCCCAGGGGCAGCGGCCTGACCTCCTGCACAACATCAACGTGGCCAGACTCTCTAGCAGCCCCCCCACCGGGCTCCTGCGCACTCCCAGCATGGCTGGCCCACTGCACGCCAACGCGCCCAGGCTCTGTGAGGTTGGCCTGCTGAGCAGCACCCCCAAGCCCCGCCTGCAGTGCGGCAGCACGCAAGGGCTCTTGGCGTACAGCCTTGGGGCAGCTGCCCCACGGGGTGGTGGTGCCTGGGTGGCCAGGGCCAGGGCCAAGCGGCTGTGGCTGCCTGTCGTCAACCTGATGGGCAGGGCTTTGCCAAGGCTGGGCGGCCGGGCAGGGGCCAGGCACCTGGCTTTCATGGGAGGCGCGGGCGGGTAAGGGGGAGGGGCGGAAGGGTGGGGCAGGGAGGCGTGCGTACGGGCTGGGCAGGAGGGGGGCCCAGGGCTCGTTGGCGGGGAGGGGGGCGATGAGGATGGCAGTGTTTGCAATGGGCTGGCCTGCTGGGATGCAGGATAGGCCGGTGAGGTGGTGATAGAGGGGGCTGAGTTCAGGCGGGGACGACGTGGGAGGACTGACATGCTGGTGATGGTGGTGGAGGTGAAGATGCTCTTGCCGCCACTGCTGCTGCTGCTGCTGCTGGAGGGACTGCAGCTGGGCGGTGTCAAAGCTGGTGCAGTCTGCCGCCACCTCAGTTGAGCCTGGCAAGGCAAAAGGTGCAAAGAGGCAAAGCAGATGCAAGTAGGGCCGGGGCTGCGAGCAGCTGCTGGCAGCTCATTCTATAGTAAGAAATATGTAGGTTGCAGGCAGGTGTGGGAAACTGGGCAACAAGCTGTCAGTGCACATGTGCACCATGTGTAGAGTGCATGAACACACGCAAGCAAGCTTTTATGCACGTACAAGCTTATGAGCTGGTGTGTGTGTATGTGTGTGTGTGGCGTGTGTGCAAGTTCAAGGGCCAGATTTAAGACGCAGGGTAAAAAACATGAGAATGAGGATGTGTTGGATGAGGGCAAGCAAGCAGTTAGGTAGCCTGGCAGCCTACATCCATTTCATTTGTGCATCTAACACATCAAGTCAGTCAGCCAAGATGGCTGACCTGCAAGCAGACAAGCAACTTACAACCAACCAAACAATTAACCAACCAACTCAGTCAAACAACTAACCAACTGAAAAGCCAACAACCAACCAATTAATTGACCCAACCACCACCTAATTAACCAACCAGTAAACAACCGACAATCAACCATCCGGCAGCCAACCAACAAACCAACTGACCGATCAACCAGCGCAATTCATCAATTTCACTTTCAACCAAGGCGTATAGGCTTTTGAGGCCCACTAGCTCACCGTACAAGTTGAGCAGCTGGCAGCTGCTGGGCAGCACCTCCCGGAGGGCCTGGCACAGCCCGCACCCCAAAGGCTCCCCGCTTGACACAATCTGCGTATGAGCATGCGGAAGCGCGGAGGGTGACTCCACCATGAGGCAGGATGTGAGGGGACAGGGTTGTGAGCTCCTTGCAGATTGCTCCTGCTCCCGTGCTCCCGAGAATGTGCTGCTTTGTAAAGCCCGCACTCAAGCCCATGGTAGTGTGCAGGGTTAAGTCCACCCCCAACAACGCAAGTGGGGCGAGAGCATCGCAGAGGCACTGTCGCACGCCGCGATGCAACAAAGGAACAGTGCAGCAGGCCTCTGCTGGATTTTTTCACTGGCCCACGCCATTTGCTTGCGGTGCTGCCACACCCGCTGGTGCACCACTCGGCTGTCAATGTACGGGCATGGCACACATTGTGCAAAAGGCCCGCACCGTACGCTGCAGTAGACACAGCATGTGCGCGCGCCCCAGCAGAGAGATGCTTGCATTGCACAGCGCACCAGGAGCCCTCTCAGCTGAGTATCCATGGCCTGCTTGCCAGCACACCTGCCGCAGCCGGCACCCCGTCTGCCTGCCTTCATCTGCACTTGCACAGTCCGCCCTAAGCAGCTCCGGCAATGCTGGACGTGAAGCGCATGGCGGGGATGCTGAAGCCCGTGGAGGGGACGGACCCCGACGTGCTCTCTTGGGGCCGCCTGCTTGCACGCCGCCACCATCCTCGCGCGCCACGCTGCCCTGACATGCACCTCCCTGTGCCTGAGCGCCCACATCACTGCCCTGGGTGCTGGGGAACCTATGCAAGTCGGGGCTGCCGAGGGACGAGGGGTGCGTGCTGGAGGTGTGTGCGGGGGCTCCCGCGGGATGGGACACGGTGCGGGAGGCGAGGTGACCGGAAGCCCCTGGCTTGGGCGGCAAGAGCAGCGAGCGGAGGGCTGGCAGCATGCGGCGCAGCACGGAAGGCACTGCAACAAAGTGGGTGGCGCCCTCCTGCACCAGAGCCTGCAGCGTCATGTGTGCAGGGGGAGCGCAGGGCTCGCCATCTCATGTGGAGGCATCCTTGTGTGCACCTTGTGCGCATCCGAGCCTAAATCATCTGCAGGTGTGGACGTTGCTGAGCTCATGGCGTGTTCATGGCTGTGGCATATAAACTTTTCAACAAATGCATTGTTGATTTTATGGACACCCTGCAGCTGGTGTCCTAGTCCAGAATGACAAGTCGGTGCCGCTATGGCCTGCAACTTCTGCTTGGCCTGTGTATGCTTGCATCTATTGAGCACAGGAATGGTCCTGTTTGTAAGATTGGGGAGGCTGGCACTTCTAGGCGCAGCTTTTAACTGTCGCACAATGGCCTTTCAAGCCATTGTTCTGCTGCCGTGCTTCATCTGCGTGCCATAGCTATTGAACATGTTCCCCGTACTCCGTCAGCATACAGTCATTCAGCTCATTGACAACGCATCATCAGAGCATGTGGCAAAGGTTGGGGATGCAGGCATTCTAGGCACTGCTGCATTTGAGCACCATGGCTTTCAGATGCATCTGCAGCGCTGCATCAGTGCACGATAGCCGACATGCAGGGTAGCAGTGCTTTTCCTGAGTGCTCTATTCCAATCAATCACATTGGCAATGCTTCATCACGGCACCATTGCCCCCAAACTTAGTAGCAGTTCTCTGATGGCAGCACACCTTAGCCATCATACTTGGTTGCAAGACGGTAGTCCTGCGCAAGATCAGCATGGACGCCCCTGCCAGCAGGGGGGCAAACGTCTCCCAAAGGCTGCAAGCCATGGGCAAGGAGTAGTTCTTGTCATGGCTCTTGTCATGGCCCTCTTCTCCTTTGTAACGCCTTTTGTCATGCCCTTTTCATGACATGGCTGTTGTGAAGGCCAGGAGATGAGCAGGAAGCAGGGGCAGGAGCCGCAGCAGTCCTTTTGCCATCAGTATGGCAGCAAGCATTGTGCAATGGGTAGTACGCAGGTTCTAGCAGAATGAGGCTGCTCTGAGCCTGAATGCACCCGATGCAGGTCAGCTGATCATGCCTTGCGCCACTTGATTGATTAGCTGGTGGATTAGCAAAAGCAGCAGCATCGGCAACAGCAATGGCATAATCATAACTTACCTGTCCACAAAGCAGGGAGAAGTCTTGACTGCCACCAAATCTGCCTGTGGCAGGGCACGCACAAGCAGGGCAGGGGCTTGGCAAAAGGACAAGACACGAATCTCAACACAGGCAAAACTCAACCCTCAACACACGGGCAAAACTCAACCCTCAACACACGGACAAAACTCAATTCTCAACACACGGCACAAATTTCAACGCAAGGACAAGACACAGAGCTCAACGCAAGGGCAAGACACAAATCTCAACGCAAAGCAAGACACAAATCTCAACGCAAAGCAAGACACAAATCTCAATGCCAAGCAAGACACAAATCTCAAAGCAAGGGCACAACACAAGGGAATCAGCAAGCTGGTGATCACTGGAAGGCCTTGACCAGGAGGCATCAAAGCAGGGGTGTGCAGTTGCTGCTTAGGCCTCAGCTGCAAAAGACAAGTGAGAAATCTTAAACCTTGAAAGACTAGTGAGGCGCTGATTGAACCAACACCTGGAAAAGAGGGAAGTGCTCTCCCATCCATCGGCACCTATTCAGCAGCCCCTCCTCAGTGCAGCACACTCCTGTGGATGTGTACACGGTCTGCACGGTCAGCGTATGCACATGCATTTGCCGGGCCAGTCCTGCATCATTTACCTTCCTCTCCTTCCAAGCCATAATGTGAGAGTGTGTGCATGTGTGCGTGCGTGCGTGTGTTTGAAAATGTTGGCTAAGCATAGACTTTCTTACAAAGGTTGAAGATGAGATTGAAGATCTGTGAGGTTAACAAGCCATCCATGATTGGCCTGCATAGACACTCCAGATGCAGGAGACTTAGAATCATCTTTTGAGGCTAAGAGGGTCATGTGGTCCACACCTGCAGGCTGCCCCGTAGACCCTGACGTAAACATTACACAGAAGTATGGAAGCGTTCGATTGGGCGGCGGCAGCCGCTGCTGCTGCTGCTGCTGCTGCTGCGTATGGGGAGGTGCCTCTCGTCTTCCAATGTCGTCCTTGCCCCCAAATATGCTGACCATATCGATGATGCTCACACCTAAACTCTGAACCAGGGCTTGCAGGCCGCCTGCGCCTGCGACACTCAAGCGACTGTCCGTGACAATGGCGAAGGGCCGGGCAGTGCGCAAAACACGGCGCAAGTGCTCCACGGGCCAGCAAGGGTCCAGGGGCAGGAAGGCACACCTGTGGCCAGGCACGGCAGCTGTGGACAGCTGTGGACGTGCATAGCAGCTGCAGGTATGCGGGCAGCTGCAAACCCAGGGGCAAGGCGGCACACACCCCGGCATGCTCATATAGCAGCTGCTCAAGGATCATACAGCAGCTGGGGGCACACACAACCAGCAACAGAGCATTGACCATGAAGTGGCAGGGGGACATGGAAGTAAGCTTGTCTGAGGGGTACAACGGCCAAGCGCAGAGCAGTACCTCTGAGTTATGGCTGTGGACAGTGGCATCCATCAGAAATTGCTTTGGAGGGGCTATTGCCATAGCCCAGTTCAAGATTACTTTGTCCCCAGGCTGAAACGTTTGGCCCAACACACTGATGAGCACACCGCTGATACTGTAAGTGAACAAATAAGGTAGGCTTGTGTGTGAGATCATTGTGGGATCATGCATGCATGCTCTGTACGCACCCTGCGGCCAAGGCCGTCAGCACCACACATACATAGTGGAGGGACTGGTCCATAAGAATGCCTAGGAGGGGGATGTCACCAGCGGATGCCCTGGACGCATCCTCGGCGGCTGCTTCCAGCAAGCGTGCGCGCGCAATGGGCAACGTGCAGCGTTCCCCATGTGCACCAAGCATAAGGCCACGCAGCTGGTAGGCCGCCTGAGACACCTGATGGGCATGCAGGTGCAATGGGGGCGGCGGCTTGGCAAAGGGGGTGCCTGGACAGGTGAAATGGGGGCGCCTGGGCTGGTGCAACGGGGGTGGCTGAGACACCTGATGAGCATGCAGGTGCGATGGGAAGCGGCTAGGTTGCACAGGAAGACCTAGAGATGCATAGATCTGCGTGCTCTGCAAGCCCAGATTAAGCATGTGGACCAGGGAGGGAAGGCAAAAAAGCCTATCGTTTTAGAGGGATCAAATGAACAAGAAGAAGCCAAATCCAGGAACAACACTTAAGCCCCTTCACATGCATGGTATTGTATCATGGGCTTTAACATGCATTCAACTGCCGATCAGGGGTTCTGGCTGGAGGGATGCCGCAGCTGCGACTGTTCATTCCTGACCTGCGGCATGGCGCAGAGAAAATCTGGCAGGCGGCGACAAAAGCCAATTAAGTCTTGAAAAATTGTGTGTGTGCACAGCACCCTTAAAAACATCACACACACGCACACGTGCACACGCGCGCGCACACACACACACACACACACACACACGCACACAAACACACACACACACACACGCACACACACAAACACATTACACACGCGCGCGCAC
>LFIK01005213.1_pt1 | contig 10460 bp, 17 predicted proteins | sample 643401 | NCBI WGS metagenome assembly LFIK01 (sample SAMN03777447, study PRJNA286221) | soda lake metagenome | biome: soda lake; feature: Kulunda steppe; material: water; isolation source: sample T5-Br brine of Lake Tanatar-5 | place: Russia: Kulunda steppe | collected 2010-07
CAGCACAGCACAGCACAGCACAGCACAGCACAGCACAGCACAACACCTCAGAGCACCCACACCCACCTGCTCTGACACATAGCACTGGCCGAGCGCGCACCACATGCGCGCGTCATGGGGGCGAAGGGCGGCGGCGCGCCTGCAAGCGGGGTGCGCAGTGAGTCACTCACGTGCTCTGCCCTTGCCTCAAGGCAAATGTGCATCGCCTCCCCTAAGGGAGTGCGCAAGGGGTGTTGCCGCAACCAGATGTGATTGGCGCCGTTGCTTGGTTCGAGCGGACACCTTGTGAAGCAAAGACTCGGTGCCTTGCTTCCCCCCTCCTGGCCAAGCCCAGCAGCCCTCCCGCACGTCTGTGGCACCAGCTGCGGCCACTCCAGGGGTCACCCTGCATGCGGCCCCATGAGCAGCCGCGCCCCACGCACCGGAAGTAGTACAGAGCGTAGTAGGGCATCTTGAGCAGCTCGTACGCCTGGCCCAGGCCATACCAGGCGCGGAAGTCGTGCGCGCTCAAGTCCACCGCGGCACGGTATGCCTCTGCTCAGCCATTGACAAGGACGCGCGCTTTAGGGCAACGCACCCCAATGATGATCAAGGGTTGCACGTGCAGGCACATGGCAGCAGCACGAGCGCTGCATGTTCACACATACACACGTCCACCCATCCCCCTCCTCCCGCCTGCCCTGCCCATCACAACCCCCACCCCCACCCCCACCCCACCCATATCCCCATCCGCGCTCCCACCCACACAGCGTCGCACCCACCTATGGCCGCCGGGGTGTTCTTGGCCTCCATGTACTCGTGGCCCAGCAGCGTCCACGCAGCCAGGTAGCCGCGGTTCAGGCGCAGCGCGCGCTTAAAGTACTGCACCGCCTTGTCGTGCATGCCCTGACAGGGTTGAGGCGGGGGGGGAGGAGGGGGTGAAGGAGGGGAAGGGGGGTTGGGGATGCAAGGTCTCGGGCGCTGGAGTGGCTTGGGAGCTTGCAGGTGGGGGGTTTACATGTGCCGGGATGACTCACGGGTTTGGTGGGTGGGTGCAGGTGTGGACGTGGATGTGTGGGTGGTGCCAGTGAGTGGGTGCCCAGTGCATTGAGGTGGAGGTCGGGAGCTGCAGGCATCGGCCACTCCCCCACTCCACCCTCAAACCACACCCACGCAGGCCACCCCAGCCCACTCGCCCACCTTGTGGCTGTAGTAGTTGCCCACCACCGCGCACGTCTCTGCGCGGTACTTGTCGGTGGCCACCGCGCGGTGCGCCAGCGCGCTGAGCGCCGCGCCCGCCTCCTTCACAAACAGGATGTTGGAGTAGACGTCTAGGCCCTGAGGGTGTGCGTGTGCGTGGGTGTGGGTGGGTGTTCGAACGGGGACACATGAATAAGAAGATGGGTAGGAAACCGCGGATCAGTGCACAGGGGGAGACTTGCGCGCATCTCTGGGGACGAGAGTGGCAGGTGACAAGAAGGCGAGCAGCTACACGCCACACACAGCGCACGCTCTCAGAGCAGGTGCAAGCTCCGCTTGTGCCACTCCGCCCTCAAGACCCGCCTGCACAACCCGGCCGTAGGATGGGGCGTGCTCCGACCCGGGCGTGCAGGGGTTGAAGTGGAGGCCACGGACATGAAAGAGGAAGAAACTGCGCAGGCGGGGTGCGGCGCACCTCCAGGCGGTGGGGGTCGCGGGCCATGAGGTCCTCGTACAGCGCCTGGGCGTCATCAAAGTTCTGCACGCGCGTGCGCGGCAGGCAGGTTGCATGATGAGGGGACTGTGCGCAGTTGGGAGGCGGATGCCAGGCAGGGGCACGGGGTCAGGGTGCTCCTACGTGCTAGGGGGACGCCCCACCTGCAGGTTGTAGTGTGCCTGGGCGACCAGCGCCTCCACCGCTTGCGACTGGGGGAAGATCTGCGTGAGAGTGGTGGGGCGGCGCCTGCATTGACAGTTGGAAGGCAGGTGGCCAGAGCGAGGGCACACCCCTGCTTGTAAAGAGCGGCTCACTCTTGCGGTCAACACAGCAACAACCCTGGCCCCAGCCCCCTCTCACATGCGACAGCCGCTGCAGCTTGCTCAGGGCCTCCATGTTCTCCTGCGCAGGAGCAGGGGAGGGTGGACGGTTGTGCAGCAAGCAACCCCTGCTGCTTTTGTCCTCCCCTCCTTGCCCAAGGCCCAAAGTCTGCTCAGCCAACCCAGCAAGGCATCCAGTGCGCGCAGAATGGCAACCAGCTCAGCTCAGCTTCCTTCCACTCAGCTCGTGCCTGTGCAGATGCCCACAGCGAGCTCAGCCTACCTGCAGTTCCAGGCACGCGGACGCGAGGAAGAAGTCGGACGCCCAGTGCTGCGGCAGCAGGCCGGGCGCATTGGGCAGCGCGCGCAGCGTGGCAGCATCAGTAACCAGCCGCTGCAGGGCCTGCAGTGCAGGCAGCGGCAGCAGGTGTTGGCTGGTAAGTGGGACTTGGGCCCGGAAAGGCACCGTGTGGCACTGTTGTGAGTCTGTGTGTGCCTCGGCAGCCATGTGCCCATTTGCTGGGGAGCGCGGGCAGTGGGCGAGCGATGATGGCGGGATACGTTGCAGGTGGTGGTACCTGGTGCAAGCGCTGCAAGTGCACCGTCATCCCCCTCTTTCTTTACCCACAAGCTGGGTGGTAAGGGAGGGGAGGAGGCAGCATGGGCACCCACCATCCACGCGCTCCAGTTGCAGGGGTAGGCACGCAGGGACGTGAGCAGCATCTCGCGCGCCTCCTCCTTGCGCTGCCTGTGGTTTAGGGAGGCAGTGTGGGCAGCAGTTGAGCAGGATGGTCCTTTACACGCTGCCTGGAGGGAGGGAGGGTGCAAGCGCTGCACGCACGCGCCCCTGCTTTCAACCTGTATCTGCCATGCAAGCTGAGAGGTTTAGGGAGGGGCTAAACCGCAGGTCAGGTGGTGTGCGCCAAGCATGCATCGCACCCAGGGCACCAGCGCAGTCCAGTACTCCCATCCCAGGGCGCGCCTGCGCACGGCCCGCTGCACAAGCGCGACCTCACTTGTCCAGGAGCACCACGCCCAGGAGGTAGGTGCAGAAGGCGTCTGCGCTGCCCGCGTCCACCGACGCCTGCAGCTCGGCCTCGATCGTGTCCAGCTCCTGATGGAGGCACCGCATGGCAATGCATGCCTGAGGGTCTGCGAGGCAGGCATCTGCGCATGCGTGTGCGGCGCCTGGCGCAGCCGTGAGGGCACCTGTCCATAGTCCCAGCCACCCGGTCAACTCTGTGTGTGCCCCCCCGAGCAGCACCTGGTTCATCGCGGTGGGCGCGGGGCCGCTCCCCAGCTCTAGGGCTGTCCTGCCTGGCAAAGGCGGGCTGGCCCCAGTGCCGCCAAGCTCCGCGCGCTCCTCCCTGCGCACAGGCACGCGGCGTTGGGTGTTGCACTTGTGCTGGGTCCTGGGGACCGGCGCCCTGGGTGCTTTCACCCCAGCACTTGCTTGCTTGCCTCCTGCTCCCTTTGCATGAGGGAGATGAGGGATGCATGAGGGCACTGCCATGGGACACGGGGCACGCATCATCACCCACTCCTTCCGCTTCTCGCCCGCCAGGTACAGGGCATAGTTGCGCAGGAACAGCGCCTTTGGCCCCCGCACGCCCAGCAGCACGAACGCGGCGCGCCGGTACTCCTGCAGCCCAGGGCAGCGCGCGTTCTTTACTGCAGGGTGCTGCTGCGGTTGTACGAAATGCCTCAGAGCATGCGCTCTGCTCCTCACACACTGGGTGGTGGTGGCGCGCAGACTGCAAGCGTGCACCTTGCATGCGTGGGCCCATGCCTGCGCGCCTGCTCCTCACACACCGAGCAGCAGGTGCACACCCCTCAACCACGCACGCACGCACCTTGAACTCAAACTGCTGGCGCGCCAGCATGTACAGCGGGTGCCGGTCAGCGGGGTCCGCGCGCTGCGCGGGCAGCAGCTGCTGCAGCGTGCCGCCAGCCGCAGAGCCAACACCCGCTGCGCCGCAGCTGCTGCTGCTGCCTGGCCCACCCCCGCTGCAAGCTGCAGCTGCTGCGTCCGTGGCTTGCTGCAGCAGCTCCGGATCCAGGCCGTTCAGCTGCTCCGCGGCCCACCGCGCGCCCTGGTGCATGCCACGGCTGCGTGCGCAGGTGGGGAGGGTGGGGTTCATGTGCTTGCCCTGGTGCAGGAGCATGCTGCGTGCACGCTTGCACGCACATTGCGCACGTGCACGCTTGCACGCGCATTGCGCCCGTGATGCTAGCGCGCGCAGCCAAGCCCCCACCTGCCCAATTCCAGTACCGCACGCTCCAGCTCCAGGAAGGTCTCCATTGGCGCCACACCCACCCCCCACCCCACAATAAATCCGTATGACCGGGGGGTGACAGTCACACCTGTTGGGCCCGCCCTCGTCAAGGCCGGCTGAGGTTGGTTGTTGATGGACTCCTCGGAGGAGGCAACATTTTTTGTGTCCAGCACTGGCTGCCTAGGCGCGCGCACACCCTCTCAGCCTCAACCAGCCATCCAGAGCCTCCCACCCTTCGAACAATGCACGCTCTTGCAACAATGTTGCAAGACAGGGTAAGTCCGGCTCTCTGACGGTAGCACCAGCAGGAGCAGCACAGCTGCGCTCCACCTCCTTTACCTCGCAAGCCTAACCACCAGCTCACCACCTGCGAGCAAGCGTGTGGGCGGGATCGAGGTGAAGGGGCGTGTGCAGCGCCGCCAGGCAGGGAGCTGCAGCACCCCCCCACCCCCACATCCCTCCCCACTGCCGCCACCACACCTGCTCATGTCTCGCCCAAAGACGAGCGTCGTCAGCCAGTTCATTACAACAACCATCCGCTTGCGCACAGAGCCCAGCCGGGTGAGGTACGCTGCATAAAGGAAAATGAGGCAGGTCGTCGCAAGTGTTGGGAGCCCCCTGCAAGCCCCGAGGCTGGAGAGCTCTTGCTGGCAGAAATGAGGCTGGGTGCGTGGGCCTTTGCACACCCATGCATCCAAACTTATGTCACTGCAGCAGGGGCATCGCCACTTGTCCACTCACCTGAGCGCCAGGCCAGCCACGATGCAAAGCCCGAGACAGATAGGTTCCCCACGCCCCGCACGCGCTGCGGAAGTGTGCAAGCACCAAGGGGGGTGGATGACAAGCGAGGGGGTGGATAGGTGCAGGTGGACCACTGAGCAGCGAAGGAGTTTGCAGCTGCAAGCAGCATTAACAGCCGGCGCCTTGCTCCCCAGTTCCCCAATGCGGAACTTGTGAGCGCACCTCGCTCAGCTCCAGGATTCCGCTGTAGCCTCCTAGGTTTGCCATGGCGCCAAGGGACCTGCCAGGTGTGCGCAAGCAGGCAGGGGCAGTGGGCCATCCATAGCCCTGCTTTGGCCGGCTCGTTGACTTCCACCACCCCTCACCCCCCCGTCCTCCCCCACACGCAGGCGTACACGCACTTGTACATGAACTCATCGGGCGGCTGGGTCCTCTCCCTGGCATCCGGCTTGCCTTTTGCCTGCATGAGTAAGGGGTTGGAAGGCAAGGGTGGGTCCACGCTGTGGTCGATCAATTCAAGCAGTTGATGGCCGCCTGGTCAGGCCTGTCCTGGGCGCAACTATGCGCTTGCAAGCTTGAAGTAGGGCTGCTGCCCCACCTCTAGGTTGAGGACGGCAGCCAGATAACGCCCCTGCTGCTCAGCCACCTGGTGGGAGGGGAGGTGGTGGTGCCGGGTGGCGCTGGTATGAGTCTGTATTCGAGCCCCTTAACCCCACAGCCACACTCGGCACACCTGGCAAATCGCACCCCGGGGGGGCGGGCCCGCCCAGCTCGCAACGTTGCGTCAAGGCACGCTGCTCCCTGGCATGACAACTGTTGAGCCCCTCTACCACGCGGGTGCGTGATGCACACACAGGGGCCCCTGTCATGACACCACACCTGTGCCAGTGCAGGCAGGGGGCGGCTGGGCTCCGCGCAGCAGTCGCCCAGGGCGTAGACATCCGGCACCACCTCCAGAGGCTTACCTCCAGAGGCCTTCTCCTCCTCCATGAGGCTGACCTGCGTGCGAGCAAGCAGGCATGTTCAGCTGACACACACAGGCCAAGATATAGCTGCGCAGACCGGCATTCAAGTTAGGGTGCTGCAAAAGACAAGGCACACACGACAGAGGTAGCTGCCCGTACAAAATCCTTACAGCCGGCCATCACACCTGCCCACTCAACAGGCCAGGGCTCACACCTTATCCTGTTGCCCTGCAGCTCCTGCGGCCCCTCCACCCGGCGGCGCTTGTGCAGGCGCTAGCACACGCAGGCTGTGAGGGGCGGGCAGTGGCAGGGGTGAGGATGTCTATGCATCTATCTATGCAGGCGCTAGCACACGCAGGAAGTGAGGGGCGGGCAGTGGCAGGGGTGAGGATGTCTATGCATCTATCTATGCAGGCGCTAGCACACGCAGGAAATGAGGGGCGGGCAGTGGCAGGGGTGAGGATGTCTATGCATCAGCCGGCGGCAGAGGGGGCAAGCATCTGCGCGATGCCACACAGCAGCACCAGTGCGCGCACTCCTGGCAGGCTCTGACAAGGCGCCTGCACGCAGCAAAGCAACCAAGCTTTTGTGAGCTTGAATGATGAGCTTCAATGAGCACGCATGCTGCAATGGTGTGTCTGTCGCTCCCTTGCGCGCTCACAACTTGTCAATGGCAAGGCGGCCCATGCTGGTCTTGGCAAACGGCAGCTGCGTGATGAAGGGGGTGGGCCCTACGCCTGTGGACCAGATGGCCAGCCCATAGGGGTACAGCTCTCCGTCCTGTGTGTGCATTGGGCAGGGGCCACATTGTGAGCACCCAGTGCCCAGTTTCAGTTTCTCGTGCCTCGCTTAGGCAGTGAGGGGGATGCTGCTTGGCATCTTTCGTTTGGGCCACTATGTTGGTAATCCCGTGTCAGCTTCCAAGCCCCTCCTTCCCTTGCTTGCTGTTTAGTTAGGCCGGGCCTCTGTTTCTCCCTTACTTTTTTTCGTTTATCTTGTAGCGCTCTTCCGTCCACGTGGGCAGTCGCCACTTCCCCTCAGTGTAATACCCCCGCCCCGAGTGCCCAAGGGGGCTGCAGTAAGAGGGGAAGCAGTCTGTTTCTCCCTTACTTTTTTCCGTTTATCTTGTAGGGCTCTTCCGTGGGCAGTCGCCTCTTCCCCTCAGTGTAATACCCCCGCCCCGAGTGCCCAAGGGGGCTGTGGTAAGAGGGGAAGCAGCTGGGCTGCGCAAGGTGCAGGGCATGGCGGCTGGCTGCGGGTATGGACCGCTGAGCCCGCCACACTCGCCTGTAGGATGACCGTGTCCTGTGTGACTTCCTTGACCACGCCCCTGCGCAGCGTCACGCCGCGCTCCACTGCGCAGGAGGAGTGACCATTTAGACTGTTAGATCTTTCGGTGATCCCCAGAGCCGCGGCACGCGCCTCTTACAACAGGCCTGCCACGCATTCCCCACACCCCGTCACTTTGCAGGTCAGGGGAGGGGCGGTCACACACCGCACTCACCCAGTCGCTTGGCTGCGTACTGCTTCAGGGAGCGGTCGAAGGAGGGCAGCAGCTCCTTTGCCTCGAGCAGAGTGATCCTTGCGCGGAGGAAGAGACAGGAGCAGCAGGATGTGAGTGGCGGCCGCCGCGGGCTGTGTGAGAGCTGGATGCTTGAGCACCTGCTGCTTGGCTTTGCACTTTTGCCAGCAGCCGCGCTGGTCCAATCAGGAGGCTACTCTTGTGCTTCTTCTGAGACCTCTGTGTGCCCTTACTGTGCGACCATCACTCCAAACGCCACACACTGCTAAGTGCAGAACTCGCCTCATATCCTTTGCTCTGTCCGGGTACATCTTCCGCAGGTCTTCATCAATGAAGTCGCACAGCTCGCCCGCCACCTCGACGCCTGCAGTAAGCAGGGTGAGGCGTTTGCAGTGATGGTCGCAAGTAAGGGCACACGGCGGCAAATGCCGTGCAGTTGTGTGTGCTGTGCTCCCGCAATGTTCTCAGACTTCAAATATGCTTGAAGGACACAGGATGCTTTGACGCCCCTGATTGCTGCTGCTCACCCGTGGGCCCGCCTCCGACGATAACGATGTCGAGCAGGCGCTGACGGTCTGCGCTGCTGCGGCCTGGGATCTGTGCCTTTGCAATGTTGCTAATCAGTGTGGTGCGGATGGCTTCAGCCTGCGGCAAGGGTGGGGGGATTTTTTTTTTAATTTTGATTTTTTCAAGTAGGGCACGCAGGGCGCAGAGCAAGCGTCTCTGCTGCCCAGCAATCAAGCATGCAGAGGTGCATGCACCGTGCACCTGCTCCACACGTTGACTCACATCCCTGAGGTCTCGGAGGAAGTGTGTGTGCTCAAGCACCCCAGGAATCCCAAATGTGGAGCCCTGCAGGTGTGGACGGGCAGATGCGCTGCATGTGAGGCACGGCTCCTCTGCGTACATGCTTTGCATCAGCGAGCAGCCAGAAGCTGGGGGGACAGAGTGCGCACCTCGCTGCATGCTGCACCCCATCTTGCTCTCCACACACTTCACCAGGCCCCCTCCTTGGGCCACCATGCGGAAGGCCCTCGAGGAAAAAAAAAACATCACATGAGCCTGCAATGCAACATGCAACAGCCAGGTGCATGCTTCACACCTGGCTGCCAGTTGCAATGACCAGCTTGTCGTAGGGCACCCTGAACTGAAGTCCGTCGTTTGAGGCCGTCACCTGAGGCGAGGAGGGTGCTCAGCTCAGCAGATGAGGCAGGCACGTATGTGCGTGGTTCCTGCTAGAGTGGTTCCTGCTGACATCCCTTGCCACAGCTGGCCCCTGGCCCCGGGGCCACCATCAAAGGTCCACGCCTCGTTCTAAACTCGAAACGCGCCAGGCAATCATCCCAGTCGCCTCGCTCACCTCCTTGGCCTTGGCATCCACGCCCAGCGCTTCTGCAATCAGCACGTCGTTCTGCGGCTGTGTGGTCGAGTTTAGTCGCGCTTGATGAGCTCATCAATTCATTCTCGGGAAGGGCACTAAGCACCGTGTGTGACCAGAGACCGTGGTGCAGATGGGTGCACTGCTCTGCAGTGTGCATGGCTTGAGAAACAGCAGCGGCCAGCACCAGCAGCAGCAGCAGGAGCAGCAGCACCCGCGCACTTGCTTGCCCCCAGTCGATCTACACCTCGACCACCTGGCAGGCACACAGGAGGCGCACACAAAGGGCGGGCACGTGCACGCACCCAGGAGAGGGCCCGCTGGATATCGCGCACGTGGACACACACCGCCTCCGGCTCGAGGGTGCCGACGCAGGTGGACGTGAGGAGGGGTGTGAAGACCATGTGCTGTGCAGCAGCGCGTGGAGGGGGGGTCACATCATTGCTGTACACAAAGCGCAGGGTGTGTGTATGTGCTGGCTGCGAGTAAGGCAGCTTGAGTGGTGGGCAGACTGAGCGAGGAGCCCCAGCGTCTCCCTACGTTGCGCATGCTCACGACCGTCAAGTCGTAGGCCTTGGGGTCGATGTCATGCAGAAGCCTGGCCCCGCCCCATCCTGTGCCAACGCACACGAGCCTGCGCGCAAGTCCGCCAATGCACGAGCGCAGTTTGATCTTGTGGGGGTAGCCGCTGGCTGGGCATGCACGGTGGATTGGGCAATGGCCGCAGTGGCAATGGACGCAGCAGCAGCAGCAGCAGCAGCAGCAGCACCTGGGGCGGCCAGTGCTCAAGGGGAGGCGCTTGTCGTGCACAGGCGTGGAGGCGATGCGGCGGCTGAGGTGGCTGCAGGTCTGCCTCGGCTGCCTTGCCAGCAGTGCGCGCATCTTGGCGTGCTGGAGGACAAGAGAAAGACGACGAATGCAGCAATCTAGCGTGAGCGCATCATCGGAGCACACATCATTCTCATGATGGCAGGAGCTGCCGCAGCAGCCGCAGCAGCCGCCGCCGCAGCAGCAGCAGCAGCAGGAGTCTGCGCTAGCAGGCTGGAGATGGAGCGCCACTGACCGCCCGCAGGGATGCACGGGTTTGGCTACTCGCTGTCGGATGTGCAGCCTACGGGCACGGGAGCTGGGGATGGGAACGAGGTGGCCTGGCTGTGCGGCAACGCGCTGGTGCTGTGTTCGCCGGGCACGGGCGCGCGGGTGAGCGGCTGCGTGCGCAGCGCTGCCTCAGCATGCGTGGGGCTGTTGCTGGAGTGTGTGCTGTGGTTTGGTGTGGTGTGTGCAGCGACGGGGTGCTCGCACACCCGCCGACATGTACTTGTATGCGCCCCAATACGCGCAGCGCATGCTGCGAGGCACGTCCTTTGGCATCCGCACCTTTGCGGTGAGCAGGCACGCAGGCGTGGTGGCCGTGGCTGAGAAGGTGAGTGCTGCTGCAAGGATGCGCGTGTTGGTGGCTGCATGTCGGTGAGCATGCACACATGCGCACACGCGCACAAGCGCACGTGTGTCCAGGTGTCCGATGTGCGCACATGTGCACACACACACACACACACACACACACACACACACACACACACACA
>LFIK01005215.1_pt1 | contig 10457 bp, 12 predicted proteins | sample 643401 | NCBI WGS metagenome assembly LFIK01 (sample SAMN03777447, study PRJNA286221) | soda lake metagenome | biome: soda lake; feature: Kulunda steppe; material: water; isolation source: sample T5-Br brine of Lake Tanatar-5 | place: Russia: Kulunda steppe | collected 2010-07
CGGGGGCAAGCAGGAGGGGGAAGGGAGGCTGCAGCATGCCCAAGGTGCCATTGATGCCACCTTTGCGGCCGTCGTTGCTTAAGCTGCCCCTACGACAGACATGCAAGAGGTGTGTGCGTGTGTGTGTCTGAGGCGCTGACGCGCTGCCCTATCTATGCGCTGCCCTAGCTCAGAGCTGCAAGCCCTGCGCCCTCTGCCCCCTTCACGCCCCAGGCACACCACGCACGCATGCACATACACATGCATGCACGCACACACACAAGCACACACACACACACGCACACACACACACACACACACACACGCACATGCACACAAGCACACAACAAGAGCATGCACATGCAAGCATGTGCGCACACTTGCAAGCACACAAATACACGCTTGCACACACATACACACATGCACACAAGCATGCGCAAACACACACACATGCACACAACACAAGCACACGCACAACACACGGCACACGCGCACGAGCACACGCACCTCAGCGGACGGTCCTGCGATTAGGGAGGTGCCCGAATCCGCGATGGCCATGCAGCCGCCACCGCACATCTGCTGGCTGCCCACTTCCAGCGCGTCCATGGTGAACTGCCAGTAGCCCTTGCGTGTGACCAGTGCCCTGCAAGCGGGTGTGCGCGCGCGCAGGCGTGCGCTGTGGTGCAGCAGGCGGCAGGAGGCAGGCAAGGGGTGGTGCGAGACACTTGCAGAGAGAGGAAGGGGCACTCGCAGACAGAGGAAGGAGGGGGCGAAGGGGGGTGGCTAGCCACGTTTGCACTGCTGTGGGGTGGGCAGCAGCACAGCCCCAAGTCGGACTGTCACCGAAAGGGCAGCAGAGGAGAGGCCAGCTTGCAGGCATGGCCGCCGCTGTCATGCGCTCCGGGCAACAGCCAGACACAGCACACACGTCCGCATGGCGGGGGTCATGCGCCCCCCTTGCCTCTGCAGGGAGGCTCCTACAAAAACCCGCATGCTCCATGCGCGCAGCTTCGGACATTCACCCTAACCCCAGCCCCAACCCTAACCCTGAAGCCCTAACCCTGCAGCTGCCTGGAGCTTTGAACGTGTCAATCACGGCTTGCGTTCCCTGTATAGGCTGGGAGCATTAAATAGAGGACCCCACTGTCCCAAGCGCACACACAGAGCGAACCTGCCGTGCACACAAGTACCCGGCTGGCCCGACCTGTTGTGTGCCAGCCTAACTAGCTCGCCTGACCATTCCATCTTCAAACACGTGCATGCACACACGTGCATGCACACACACTCATACACGCACACACACGCACGCACACACGCAGGCACACACACACTATCACCCACACATGCGCACACACACACTAACACACACACATGAGGCGTGGCCTGCTGCCACCTGAGCGCATTTGCCTGGCACCTGATCGCCCCCCACGCACATCATGTGCTCGCCTCGGACCATTCCAGCCTCAAATACACTCATGCACACATGTGCACGCACACACACACACGCGCGCATGCACTCACACGCACACACACACACGCACACACACGCACGCACGCACCATGTGTGCTCGCCTCGAAAGTGGGCTGGGTCGACACCGCCCAGCACCAGCTCACCGCCGTTCGGGGCGTCTGGGTCCCTGCACACAACCAAAAAGGCGTGTGCTGTTCACGGACTTGTTCAACTGGGTGGGCATGGATTCCCAAGCGCACACACGCATGCATGCATGCACAACAAGGCACGCACACGTGTGCTGGTCCCGATAGGGGAGCAGCGCCTTCACTCTTGTTGGGAGTGATGAGGCATGGAGTGATGATGTATGAGGTGGTGGGGCATGAGATGGAAGGGTGAGGCATGCAGCAAGTTGGCAAGTGGGCCAGGCATGATCTGGGGTGGTGGGGCAGGAGGTGATGAGGCATGATCTGGGGTGGTGGGGCAGGAGGTGATGAGGCATGAGGAGAGATGGTGAAGCAAGCGGCAAGTCAGCCAGCCATGGTATGAGGTGGAGGGGCGCGGGGTGAGGGTCAGAGAAGAGGCAGGCAGCAGAAGAGGGGCTGGAGGTGACACATGGCTCTGGCAAGAGGCAACAGTGGAACGCCTCTCAGGCTGGAAGCGAGCGCAGTGCAGTAAGCAGCAAGCGGCAGCAGCAGCAGCACTGTTGTCCAAAAAAGTAGAGGGCTGGCAAACTTATAGCCTCTGTTGAGCAGCAGCGCGCGGGCACAACTCTCTGACCGAGCCCCAGGGCCCTCACGCGTGCGCGTGCACCTGTTGAGCCAGAAGCTGAACACGGGCTGGTCCACCAGCTTCTGGTCGACCATGTTGGTGAAAGGAGGGATTGCGCCCTCCACGCTGATAGTGGGCCAGCCCATGCCCTGCACAGGGTCGTAGCAAGCGCGCACACGTGGGTGTGAAGAGCCCATGCCCTGCACAGGGCCATAGCGAGCATGCAAGCCACTAAATAACATCACAGGCCAAGTGCACTCCCCCCCACCCACATCCCTTACAACGCACGGAGCACACCACCCACTCCGTCCCTTAGCTGCTCCTTAGGAAAGGCATACTTAAACCGCCCACTTTGCCTCAAAGCTGCTCTTGTAAAAGGGCACCCTTCACGCAGCGGCAGGCCACCCCGACCGCGCGTGATAGGGCAGGCAGCTCACGCAGCAGCAGGCCATCAAAGCACGGCTTGGCCCGCTCTCAGCTACAGACAGCGTCCGAAGACCACAGCCCCCCTGCCATTTGCAACATAGCAGCCACCCACCAGGATGCCGTCAAACTTGGCCGCCACAAATGTCAGGCCTGGCTCATTCACGGCCTCCGTGAAGTCCTGATTAGCAACCTGTGCAGCCAAAAAGGCACACACACACACACAGACATTCGCACAGGCAGGGAGGTGACGTTGCAGTTTTGATAAACGCAAAGGCGGGCCAGCCTGAGTACCCCTGCATGCTTGAAGGCAAACTGGCAGGCAGGAAGGCTGGCGCGCAGGCAAGCAAGGAGCTAGATTTCAGTGGTTCAAAACAAGGCACGGCATGAAGTGGCAGAAGCTTTTACCGTGTGCAAGAGAGTGGGCACTGTAGGCATGACACTGCCAGCTTAAGCTCGTTAGCGCTGCCGCGAAATCAGGATAACCGCAAAAAATGTGTTGTTGCGCCCCATTTGTTTGCTGCTCCAGTCGGTGCACCGTTGGCCAGTGGAGACACAGCCTGCCAGCACGCCTCACTTATCCCAACTGTCCTAACCAAGCGACTTTCATGCACACTGACAGGGCATGAAGTTGGTGCCTGCCAGCGGAAGGCTACCCGCATCCTTTTGGCAAAAGCGCCTTTGTGCCACACACTCCATTTTGTAGCTGAGCACCTTCGTATGGGTCCCCCCCACCCTCCTACTTGTGTCCCTGTTCCCCCTCCTTCTTGTCACTCTCCCCCGTCCATCGGAACCCTGCAATTCCCCTCCCAACCATCTTGAGACCCCTCTATGAGACAGCCTCTGTTCCTCTCACCACTCTTCCCTCCCTTTTTCCCTCCCTCTCTCCTTTTCTTCCAGCCCACCTGCACGCCGCCCCATGTGAGCACATCGTTGGAGATGAAGCCATCCAGGGAGCCTGTGCCGTACTGGATCTCGAACTTGGTGCCATTGGCCTGCAGGAGGCAGCAGAGCACAGGACCAGCCTTTCGGGATGCAGAGCCAGCAGGAGCAGCGCCTCAGGCGCCCTATCAGGTGTGGCGGAGATCAGTAGGGGCAGCCGGGCAGGGCAGGCGCGGTGCCGTACTTTGGCGCACGACCGGAAGACCAGAAGGAGAGGAAGGGAAATGGCATGTTGAGGCGCATGCTGCAAGTGCACGCAAACAGGCTTATGTACGCCCAGCACCCGCGTCCTGCATCCACATCCTTGGTAGACATGCTTGCTTGCCAACTTCAAGGTCACCTGATTGCCCCTACAACAGCCTCCCTGGATTCTTCAGTCTTTAACCCCCCCCCTTGTACATGCATACACACAAACCCATACACCGTCACACACGGCCTGCAACAGTCCGGCCACACCCACCTTGTAGGTCGCAGAGTGCTCAGCGTTGTACTTGCGGTGCAGGCGGCACGCAAGGTTGAAGAAAGAGCACTTGCTGCTTGGGACCCATAGGTTGGAGCTGCCCTGTACAGGAGCGCATCACACAACACCGCAACTGGGCCGTCAAATAAGTGGGAATGGCACTGCCAGAAACTTTACTCTCTGTGGCTTGTGCTGCCTCAAGGGAATAATGAGTATTCCCTCGTCAGCTGCGCCTGCATCAGTGCACGTGTGTACTGATGAGGACATCTGCTCGCATGGCGGGTGTCCTTTGGACTGGCCCTGGATGGCTTGATTCATGATATGATTCATGATATATGATGGCTTCTCAAAGACCATGCGCAGGCAAAGGCGAGATCAACCCCTTCACGAACCTGGGGCCACATAGACATTGAGTTGTTGCTGCGGATGAACAGCTAGATGCTTGGTGTACGCAGTGCCAAACAAGGAAACCTCCTGCTACTTTCGAGATGATATTCAGTGCACAGATCGAGCGCATGTGTTCCTCTGGAGGAGCTGTGAGTTGCAATTAGAGAAACTGGCAGTGCGACCTGTGATCTGCTCAGATGTTTGGAGGCTTGCGCAGGCCGCTTCCCATGAGTCGGTGCAACTTTCACCACTGTATCACCACAGCTCCAAGCAGAAACCCTAAGAATCTTTTCCTAAGCACCAGAGACGCACTGTGTCAAAGATGACCGAGAAGCGCTGCTCAGGGGTGCCCAGGCCAATCTCTCCGTAGTACTGTGGGCAAACGAGTAATGAAAAGCTTTAAGTTGCAGGCACACAAGCATGAGCAAGCAAGCACTCCATACCATGCCATGCAACATGAGATGCACAAGGTGCATCATCTTTCTGACCAGACACCCAGTTTCATCCCTGACCTGGGCATCCAGGAAGTTGCTGAGTGGGACGGAATCCCCTTCTTTTAAGCTGATGCTTCCATGGCTCCCAGCAAGGCTCGACAGGTAGGGCCGGGAGCCCTTGGTCAGCACGTTCACCGGCTTCCGGTGGAGCGACACCCGCTGCAGGGCTTGGGCCGGGAGCAAAGATCCCAGCAGCACTAAGAGCACCGTACTCAGACGACAAACCCTCTCCATCTTAAATTTTATTGCGATAATCATTCGCGTTGCGTTTAAAATGGTTTGTGATAATTTCTGATTCTGAATTGATCTCATGCATAGAGTAATCACGTTATTATTTATGATTAATCATCCTTTTTGCGTTTGCGATGGGGGTGATCAATCCCAGCTGAATCAGCGTGCAAACTGGAAGCAAGTGCAGCTGAGTGCATCACCTTTTGTTAATTAATTATGGCATTTTGTCATCTCAAACCGCAGTTTACACGTCAAACGATAACTACTTCCTTGTTGTAAATCTGCTGCTTATGATCCACAACAGCCTGCCTTCGCCAGGGCCTCGACACAAGGGCCAGTATTTCGAGGAGCATGCACGTTTGAGCCTGCACTGGTCTGTAGCATGCCTTGGCTAAGGCTATAGGTATGAGCAGGGGCACGAAGTCAAATGACTTGGCTGTTGTGCGCACCAGGAGCGGCGCGTAAGCTCGAGAAGAATTTCTAGATGAGAAAGGAGTAATCGCATAGGCAGAGCACTGCCCATATCTATTTAGGTCCATCTCCACCACAAATTGATGCTACTTTGTCTGTAGCGTCACATGACAACATGTAGAATAAGAACCAGTTATGTTTACCCTTTCGGATGTAACAAGCATACTCTCAGCGTAATAGCAATGCATTGGAACCCATACGGTCAATCAAGCCAATCAGGCCTGCAACCACAATTCACAACCAACGAAAAATAGCATTTCACAACCAAAAAAAAATAACACAGTAAGCAAGGTGGTGTTCCAAGACCTTAGGCACAGCAGTTCAGGCACTCATGTACAAACAAAGCCAGTCCTTTGGTGTCTGGCTACTAGCCAGTTCATTAGTAATGAACTTTTTGAGCCGGATAGAACCACTATAGAGGGTGTGGAAGAGGTGATGATGCTTGATGCGCAGTTCTGCCAAGTCTGGACTCGCAATCGGGCAGCCTAAGAGGACATACTTGTCACGCTGAGAGTTTGCTGCAGACAAAGTAGTATCATGGCAGCAGGATGACAAGCTACTTTGGAGGTGCAGAGCGACATATACCGGCAAAACCAGCCATAAATACCTCTTCTCTTCTTGTTTGGTGGAGACTCACGGCACTTGGGCCAAAGGCCAATCTCCTTTTCCTCAATTGATGCAGGGAGCGTCTTGCTGCATGCGTAGGTTTTTCCTTTTTCTTTTACCTTCTCAAATCCAAAAGCATCTTTAAAGAACATATGTAATGGATGAAGGTTGGTTTTGGTAGAATATCATCTCTGACATAATGTGAGGGCAAGAGTTCCAGTTACTTAGCAAGCCTCCCATTTATTTCTAGCCTATTGTTTCGAGTCATTCGCCAAACGGTAAAATATCAATTCGCGTATGTTAAATGTAATTTCAAAGAACCTCCTCAAGCCCTGCGATGCACCTGTTTCACTCTGTTTTGCACCTTGTAGTGGCCCCACGCTAACAGCATAGTCTTAAGCATTGTTGTTAAATCTATTTATGTGAAATCAGGGGTTGGGGGGGAGGGGGGAGGGTCAGCTGGTGTGAGTTAACGCCTCCCCCTCCTCTGCCTGCTCTTGAAGCTTACAGGCAAACGTTCCATCACATCATTTGGCGTATTTCGAATTTTACCAAACCATTCGCGCATTTTAAATCAAAAACAGGCGAATGCTCCATCCCAGGCTTCAGCCATGGTACCTTCAGGCAGTTATAGATCTGATTAACATGAACTACAGTCTGCATTGTCATACACCACAAGTGTGTGAAGGGGGGCGAATATGAAGGAAAATAAACATTTCATAATGAAGGATTATGAGCATTAATGGAATATTCCTCCCTAATTCTAGGCAGGAGGTCCGAGCTGCGTGCATTTGCTTAGGTTCAACAGAAAATTGAGCATAAAAAACAGCAAAAGGCACAAAGAAGCAAAAATGCGGCAATGCGGCAAGAAAGCCATGTATGGCTATGCCCGTGAGTACGAAGACATGTCAACCTTGGGCATGGCGCGGCCTTCCGGTTGGGTCTTGAACTGCGCGTTCTGGAGGTAATGTGCACACAGGGTGCGCACCGCCTGTGGACAGTGAAGGGGAAGCACCAAAGCAAACTCAATGGTTATGAAGAATACATGTGCCACAGGTCTTGAGATAGATATGGAAAAGAAAAAGAAAGCGCGAAAGGAGTTGGCGTGCAGTTTGGCATGCTGACTGGTTGGTGCTGTTTGGCATGCTGACTGGTTGGTGCTGTTGATACACAATTGGGGGCTTAATACTCATGGCAGCATAGAGCTAAGGCTGCCTGCATGAGCTTTGGATGCTGCGGCAACTGCAAGGCCCAGCACATGGCTGATTGAGCGAATCAGGGAGGGCAAGGTTTGTGAGCTAAGCTAACGCACACCAGCGCCAGCCTTCAAGCACGATTACGCGCGCCAGAAACTTTCGCTAGACAGCAAAACAATAGAATGCTACAGGTAGTCACACAGCGCACCATCAATAACACTGCAAATTGGCTGTCTTTGCCGGAAACACTTATCCAACTTTGTTTTGTGTGTCTGGCCTTTCATCATAATGTGCCTCAGGAACGTGTGGGTGCCTACTGCAGATTGGGGTTCTGGGGTGGAGGAGAGAGGATGGCTCAATATGCACTCCTGCCCTTGCACCTTAGTACTCGCATTAGCACTTGCAACTGGCCGGCACATGGTGCTGGGCATTTCGCAAGCTTCATCTATGTTGGACCTGGATAAGCTTGGCTCACCTGCACGTCCGACTCTTGAGACTTTGCCAACTCAATCAGGAACTCGTCGTGCATGGTTTTCAATGCCTTGATGAATTGACCACGGAAGCTGCAAGGGGCAGTTGCAAAGGGTGAAGCGCAGAGAGGCACGTGTTCCTGACGGATCAACAAGCGTGTTTTGTGTAGACTGTAGGCTGACGGCTGGAAGGTCAGGCAACAAGAATTGCAGGATGCGCATGCATCAGTGCCTCCACGGAGAGCGCAAGGGACTGCGCGTTTGGAATTCTGCTTAGAAGTTAAGATTCACAGATGCTGCGGGCTAGCGCAATGAAATCAGGGCTTTTTCTTAAAGCAGGCGTGGTGCTCACCGTTGGTGCATGGAGTAGCCAGCTGGGCGAAGGAAACAGATGAGGGCTTTTGCAGTGGCGCGAGAGGCGGGCAGGGCATTTAAGAAGCGAGCTAGCCAGCGCCATGCTTGGTCGAGACCAAAGGGGTTCTGAGGTTCGTCCACCTGCCCATGAGCATGCGTATGTTTGAGGGAGACATTTGCATTCGCAAGCTTGCTTGTGTCAATGCTTGTGCATGCACGCGTTATTACACGTGTGTGGTGCATCTGTATGTGCAAGCATGGGACTGGTAAACCCTGGTTTTGCGCGTGCGTGAGCATGTGAGCATACATTCATGTGTCAAATTTGGTGTTCTGCGCGCACAGTGCACATGCACAGGCATTGTAATTGGAGGGGAGGGTGCAGGGATTGGGACAGTCCACGCACATGCGCACATGCTTAACATGAGCTGCACAGTTATCCAGGGGATCTGATGAGAAGGCACAGCACAAACAGGTGCATGTCTTGGCAAGTTTGCCCGACTCAGCCGCTCCATAACTTGAGCCAATTTGGGTGCTGCTTGCGCCCCCTTCCTCCTTGCACCCCCTTCCTCCTAGCTCCCACCAACCCCTCCCCCCTCACTCCCATCTGACCAAGTACCTGTACAATTGCGCCATACAACGTCATGATGCCCTCCACACGCTGCAGGAATGTATCCTCAGGCTCAAACGCCTTGGCATCTGCGCGCAACCAGCCACAGTGAGCCCCCGGGGCTGGTTTCATCAACGGCATCCAGCGCATCAAGCATAACACAATGCATAAGAGCGTAACGGGAGAACAAACAATGGGGCACATGTGCACATGGCAAGAAAGGGGAACAGGAGCTGACTGATGCTTTTGATGCATCAGTGGATGGTGCGCTGGGATAAATGCATGCGTACTTGAGAGTTTGAAGTATGCATGACTGATGACTGCAGGCTGATGATGAGGTTAGGTCGCTGCTCTTGCCTGAAATGCTTCAGCTGTTAGTACGGGTTGCATGCATGCATGTGCGTACGCACGCAGCCCGCTTGCTGGCGTCCGGTGCAAGCCCCTTGGAGCCCATCAGTTGCCTGCAGGCATGCAGGCATCCATGCGTGCATGCACATGCATGTGTCTGCAGCCACGCACACACCTGGCTTGCTTGCGTCGGGCGCATGCTCCTTGAAGCCCATCAGCCGCCGCAGCTGGCCCGGCGTCAGGCTGGCACCTGTGGCAGGGTCGGTGGGCACAAAAGCCAGCGGCACAGCAAAGCAGCACTCGCGGTGCATGAGGCCCACAGCCACGTGCAGCAACTCAGGGAAGCGCGTGCCGATCTGCGAGTGGGTGCGCACGTGGGCAGGGGGCATGCGTGGGCTGCGGGACCAGGGGGCCCACTGCTGCACTGCCGCAGCTCCAGGTTGTTGCAAGCTGTGGGGGTACACACATGGACTGTGTGTGTAGCTGGGACGCCTGGAAGGCAGGGAGGTAGAAGGGGAGCAGGGTGACGGCGACTCACAGTGAGTGCTCGCAAGCTGCGAGGAGTTACCTCAGGCAACTCATGTGTCACATATTGGCAGTCCGCGTCTGTAAGTGGATGGGCCAAGCACGACCAGCGCAACGTTTCATAGGCTTTTGCACTGGAGGGCGCCACAGCCCCTGGGGCCAGGGTGGGGCCACGCGTGCCTGAGCGCACAGCAGCAGAGGGCAGGAAGGATGGGCGCGCTCGGCATGGCATCCAATGGCTGCCAAAGTACTGCACAGGCTCCGAGCCTGCCATTTCCTGCTTTGCACTTTAGAGGCAGCACCCGTAAGCAAGCAAGAAGTTGAGGACAGAGGCACCCAGAGGAGGCGACGGTGTCACCGTCTGTGCAAAGCTGCCCGCAATGGGTGGGTGTTGCAATACCTCTCAGTGGGCGCACCAGCAATGAAAAAGGAGGGCTTGGCCCTCTGTGTGGTACATCCGCGCGAGCCCATGTGTGACCAACAAAGCTGTGCACAGACAGAGGACACGACTACACCAGCTTGCGCGCAGGACAAAGCCGCCGTGGCTCACCTTCACCACAACCGTGGCCAGAGGGAACGCGGCCTTGTTGTTGAGCATGATGAGCTCCCACTGGTTCACGACCTGCGTGTGGGGTGATGCATGGTGCACAACCTGTGCGTGGGGTGATGCATGGTTCACGACCTGCGTGTGGGGTGATGCATGGTGCACAACCTGTGTGTGGGGTGATGCATGGTGCACAACC
>LFIK01005217.1_pt1 | contig 10455 bp, 8 predicted proteins | sample 643401 | NCBI WGS metagenome assembly LFIK01 (sample SAMN03777447, study PRJNA286221) | soda lake metagenome | biome: soda lake; feature: Kulunda steppe; material: water; isolation source: sample T5-Br brine of Lake Tanatar-5 | place: Russia: Kulunda steppe | collected 2010-07
ATCACCGAAGAAGTCATCCTTAAAAACATCACCACCGCCAGTGGCAAGCCTTTGCGGGTTAGTGACAACCCGTTCATGTTCAAAGAGGTGAAGGTGATAAGGATGGATGACAAATGACTTCGTTCAGGGACTTTAATCCTGAGGAAATTGAAGGGAAGACCGGACCGGACTGAGCATTCAGAGTTTTCGACCATGAGTCAGACGAAGCTGTCATGGGAGTGCTGTCAGGAGGCGCTGGGCGCCGAAGCCTGACGAGCGATGAACTCAAAAACTCCCATTACGCCTCCCCTGCAGTTACTTTTTGTATCTTCGGAGACGAAGGTAGACATCGGCAAAGCAATTCCTTAACGCGGGGTGCGTGTGCCTTCATTGAGATGATCCAAATCCGTCGTTCCATCGACCACGGCGAATGTGCGGCGATCCGTCCAGGTTTCAACGAAAAGGTTGGTGGATTCGACCTGCAGCTCGTGCCAGCCTGGATTTAAGTCTGCCGGAAGGGAAGCGAGCCAGTGATGATTGGTCGAAACTGGATTCGGGAGGGCACCTTCGCCTGCGTCCGGATGTTTCTCTGATCGGGCCTGAAGCGTCTTATAAGCGGGGTCTTCCGTCGTTTTCTGATTGAGGCCAATCCACTCTTTGCCATTCAATCGCATTCGAACCTGCGTTTTCTCGGTCGCATTGAATACATTTACCTGAACTTGGGTGAGGGATAAATTTTCCCGGGCGACGACTTCCGGCACAGCGATCGACATTTGGTAATCTTCGGCCATCCCGAGGGCCTTGAAACGGATGTTGTATTTCGAGCCTCCTTCGAAACGAACCACCGCGTAGCCTTTGGGGCTTCCGTCACGGCCTGGCGCAAACGGCACGCCCGCTTTGTCAAGCGGTCCCCGATACCAGCTGCCGCACGTGGAAGAAAGATTGAAGTGGTGATGAAAATCCCCCCCGGGCGCCTCGTATCCCCCTTCTTCACCGATCAGGAAATTCATGTTGATATGGGTGTGCCCGGAGAAGGACATCGTGTGCGGATGGCTGGACAGAATTTTCAGCAAATCCGGGAATTCAGGGGTCGAATGTTTGCTATGCCCATCGGACCGATTCTCCATGGGAATGTGCGCGCAAACCACGATGCGTTCTTCCGTGGGAACGTGTTTGAGGTAATTCCGCACGAAGTCTAGCTGCCAGGAACGCAGGTGCCCGCGGTATTGTCCGCGACGGGGCCAACCGTCGGCGCGCATCCGAATGAATCCCTCCCAAAAAACATTGTTGACCACGATGAAGTGCACCGGCCCACGCTGAAAGGCATACGTGGAGGGTCCGAAGACCCGGTTAAAGGTCTCGGTTGAGAATCGATCTTCCTTGGCCATGAAATTGAAATCGTGATTCCCAACGACGTTGTACCACGGGAAGCCGGTCCTGGCATTGATCTGGTTATACGGCTCCATTAGCGAAAGATGGTCGCCAACCAGGTCCCCCAGCGCGAGCCCGAAGGCCACGTCCAGGTTTTTGAATTCGCGTGTGGTTTCCTCTGCGTACCAATGCAAATGCTGCAAGTTGTAGGGTTGCGGATCGGCGGTGAGGAGGATTTCAAAATCATCCGGCTCCGGGTTCTCATAGAGCGGAAAGTCGATTGCGTCGTCGAGGGGACCGGTGGGGGCGACACCTTTGTAAAGGAAGTCTTCGTCCGGACTGCCGTTCGGACGGTGGATGTAATAGAAGCGGGGAAGGTTAAGGTCGTCGATCGCAGTCATGAAGTTGCGGGGTTTGATCACATAGAGGATAGTGTCGCCCTCGACTGGAAGTTCATAGCGCCCCTCCTGATCCGTTTTGACGATCTGGCTGCCATTGCAAACGAGCACACCGGGAAGTCCCGTTTGTCCGGCGGCCTTTCCAGTGCCGTTGGCATCCAGAAATACGACGCCCCGGGCGACTCCGTCCGTCGGCACGGGGCGGACCGCCCCGCTGGAGCGGCCATTGGCACCGGCATTGCCGACGTAAGCGAGGCCAATGGCACCGAGGGCCGCCATAGACCACGCGCTTGCAGCCTTCATGAAAGTGCGACGAGAAGTGTTATGAGTCAGGTTTTCTATCATAAAAATAAATGGTTATAATTCTTGAGATGCGTTAAAGCGAGAATGCAGTGGTTTTACGGCCCTCGCATCCGCGAGGAGTCCAGCTAAGTCTTCGAGGCTCGGCAAAATGAGGTCCGGTGGCGCGGAAGCCGCATCTGCGGCTTTTTTCGTCGTTTCTCCAGTCAACACCAGAATCGCGAATGCGCCGACGGCTTGCGCCATCGCCACGTCGGTGTTCAATCGATCCCCCACCACCGCCAAATCACTCCGAGCGAGACCGTTCCGGACCAGGATATCGTCGATCATGATCGGATGAGGCTTGCCGAGAACCGCATCGGGAAGCCGACCGGTTGCCGCCGTCAACGCCGCACATATCGACCCGCAATCCACCAACAGGGTCGGTTGATCCGTCGGGCACGTCCGATCGGGATGGGTGGCAACGAAAGGTCTCCCCTCCCGGATCCAGTACCCAGCCCGACCGAGCCGCTCAAAACAGAGTAACGGATCAAAACCCACCACCACTAAATCGGGATTCTCCAGGCAAAACACGTATCCGTTCGCCTCAAATTCCTCAACCATGCTCTCTGTTCCCAAAATGTAGAGTCGGCGGCACTCCGGATAGCGTTCCTGCAAGTAGGCGATCGTGGCCAACGTGGAGGTGTAGATTTCCGGTTCAGTGGCTTCGATTCCAATCTTCGCCAAGTAACGGACATGCTCTTTCACGCTTTTCGACGAGTTGTTCGTAAAGAACGTGTATCCTATTCCCAACTCCGACAACCTCCGCAAAAATGGACGGGTAAAGGGAAATAGTGTCTCTCCACGATAAATCGTGCCGTCCATGTCAATTGCCAGATGACACACGTCGGCGAGATGTTTTTCCCGGGTGCTTTTATGATTCATGTGTATTCATCCAGTTCGAACCTTTGCTTGCCCCACTCGCCTACCTTTCGTGCTCGCCATTATGGAGCGCAATGGCCTTCCAAACCATAGCTGGATTGTCCGAGATGATCCCGTCGACCCCCATCTCCAAGAGGCTCATTGCCGTTTCCAAATCGTTGATCGTATAGATCCAGACTCGTAAGCCACGGCTCTGCGCGTCTGCGATTCCCTCCGCCGTGACCTGGCGATTCCACCCCACAACACTTGCCCCGGTCTCTTCGATCCGGTCCAGAAAGTCACCGTTCAACACCCGTTCAGCCATAGGATAACGACTTCCGTCCTCCCGGCGCGGAGGCCCCAGTGCGCCGAGGGCAATCCCTGGAGCTAACGAATGACAGCCGACCAGGAACTCCCAGTCAAACGCCTGCACATACACGTCGTTCAAAAACGAACGCCTTTGCAAAAGATCGATCAAGGTTTCCGGATCGCCCCGCTTCCGTTCAATCAGAGTGACGGACCCCGGCTGAATCGCGTCCAGGGACTCTTCCAAAGTAGGAATACCCACTCCTTTGAATCGGGGGTGAAACCACGCTCCGGCTTCCAACTCACGGAGCTCCGCCAACGTTTTGGAGGCAATCGGGATCCTTTCGTCATTCCATCGGGTCGGGGCGTCCGTGGTTCGGTCCAGCGTCGCATCGTGAAACACCACCGGGATGCGGTCCGAACTATGAAAATAGTCCAACTCAACCAAATCCGAGTCCGCCAGAATCCCGAGTTCAAATGCCGGTATCGTATTTTCAGGCGCAGCCATGCTAAACCCACGATGCGCGATTACAAGAGGTCGATCCAACTCCATCAAGGCGGCCAAACGATCCGTGGGTTGCACCGCTTCCCTGGAAGCGGATGATAAAGCAGTGTGGCTAATCGAGCTTATGGCCATGGAAAAGATAACTTTGAATACAAAATTCTTTTTCATTTTCGAGTATGTGTTTAAAAATTGACTGCGTTCTTCGAAAATCGAGCTGAGCTTCTCAGGTGACGCCCTTTCGGATGACGGCCGAGACCCATTCGCTAAATAGCACGAGAAGGAAGACAAGGAGGAGAATGAGGCTCACCTGGGACCAGAGCAAAGCGTTGACCGATGCGTCGAGTTGTAGCCCAATGCCTCCCGCGCCCACCAGGCCGACAATGGTCGACTCGCGAATGTTGATATCCCAGCGAAAGACCGAGATTCCGACAAAGGAAGGGAGCACCTGAGGAATAATCCCGTAGGTCAGGACTTGCTTAGGCGATCCTCCGACAGCCCGGATCGCTTCGACCGGCGAAGTCGAGATCTCCTCGATGGATTCATAAAGGAGTTTTCCGATAAAACCGACCGAACGCATGGTGATGGCGAGAACGCCGGCCATCACACCGGGACCGAAAACGACGACGAAGAGGATCGCCCAAATGAGGGTATTGATTGAACGACTCGCAACGATCAGAAGGAGGGCCATCTGGCGGATTACGGGATGTGGACTGGTGTTTACGGCCGCCAAGAAGGCCAACGGTGTCCCTATGGCCACGGCTGCCAGCGTCCCTAGTGTCGCAATATTGAGCGTATCCCAGAGCGGAACCCAAAGGTCGCCCAGATAATTCCATCGCGGAGGAATCATTCGGCCGCCCATATCCCAGGCTTGCTTGTGTGAATCCGCGATGAATACCCATAGCGTTTGCTCGCTGACTTGTCTCCAACACACCAAAACAAGGACCAGAAAGAGACACCACCCCATCCAATGCAAAAGCTTCGCGGTCGGCGTCCGCCGCTGCCACACTTTCAGATTTTCTTCCTCAATTTCCGGCATCAGATAAGCTTCTTTCGAATGAATCCCGAAATATTTTCCGTTAATAGAACGATTCCGATGATGATCAGTAAAATCGCCGCCGCGCTGGAAAATTCATAACGGGAAAAGGTTGTGTTCAACGTTGCGCCGATACCGCCCGCTCCCACCACCCCGATGATTGCCGACTCGCGAAAGTTGATATCGAGCCGATACACGCTTAATCCGACCAATCGGGGAAAAACCTGAGGGGCCAATCCGAAAAGAATCACCTTCGGAAATGAAGCGCCCGTTGCCCGAATCGCCTCAATTGGTTCCATCGAACAGTTTTCGATCTCCTCGGCCAGCAGTTTTCCGAGAAAACCCACGGTGGCGATAACCAAAGTCACCACGCCTGCAAACGGACCGAACCCGAGCATCACCACGAAGAAGATGGCAATCATGACTTCGGGAAAAGTTCGCGTAAGCGTGATGATCCCACGACAGATGCCGTAAACCGCAGGGTGACTGACATTACGGGCTCCACCAATGGCAACGGGAATCGACAACGTAACACCCGCCACAGTGGAAACCACGGTCATACTTAAACTCTCAACCACACCCGTAAGGATATCCGAACGCCTGGTCCAAAAATCGGGCCAGAAGAAGCCTCGCAAAAATTCAACTCCCCGGGGAATCCCCGCCAAAATCCGCTCTGGATCCAAACCAACCGTCGTCAATGCGAAACACAGGTAAGTTACGCTTGCACTCACCAGCAACCAGCGCAGGAACGGGTTCCTGATGAACGGCTGCCGATGCCATCGTGGCTCTTCACCCCCGCCCTTTTGCGGCGAACGGATTTCCTTCACTCGTATTGTCATTCTCCACTTCCGGCCTTCCGCCGGTAACGCCTTCGCTGATGACGCGTTCGCCTTCGACCAGCTGAATTACAGAAGGCCCACCTCATGAGGCTGACCAGTCCTCCTCACCATAGATATCACTCAAAATAGCCTCGGTCACCTCGTCCGGCTTCCCCTCAAAGACAATGACTCCATCCCGCAACCCAATGATCCTGTCAGAGAACATTCTCGCCAGCGCGACATCGTGTAAGTTGGCTATAACCGAGAGATCGTTCTCGCGGGCGAGTTCCCTCAACAAGCGCATTATCTGTCGAGAGGTTTTAGGATCGAGGCTGGCTGTGGGCTCGTCGATCAGGAGTAATTCCGGGTCCTGGATCAGGGCTCGGGCAATGCCGACTCTTTGCCGCTGTCCCCCGGAAAGCCGGTCAGCTCGTCGGTCCTCGAAGCCTTCCAGGCCCACCCGCTGCATCAAATCAAAAGCCCGGGTGACATCTTTCTGAGGAAAATTTCTGAGCCAGCTTCTCCAGAAGCCGGTGTATCCTAACCGCCCGGACAAAATATTCTCCATCACGGAAAGACGATCCACCAACGCATGGGCCTGAAATATCATGCCAATTCGGCGCCGCAAAGCACGCAAGGCATTTCCTTTGATCCCTGAGATTTCTTCACCTCGCAACTGGCACTTTCCGTCACTGCTTTCAACCAATCCATTTATACACCGCAAGAACGTACTCTTGCCCGCCCCCGAGGGTCCGATCACGGTCAAGAACTCCCCAGGAGAAAGCATCAGGTCGATTCCACGAAGCACTTCGACACCGGAACCGTAGCTTTTACGCAGCCCCTGAACGTTCAGCAGAGCGTTTCCGCTTTCCACCTCTGGCTGTTCTCTCACCGTCTTCATTTGCATGGATCCCATTTTGATGGTCATTTATCAGGGTCCAACGCGTCTCTCGCGACCCGGCGAACCACCTCCCAATGTTCTTTGTAGGTGATGGGAATAAATCTCTCCTCGGCGAATTCCCGCTGAAGGCCAGTGCCATCCCATTCAAAGCTAAAGAAGGCTTCCCGGATTCTCTCTTTGAGCTCCGGGCGAAGGTTGTAAGCGTATCCGTAAGCCGTCGTGGGAAACGTCGGGGACCGGTAAATGGAACGGAAGTCCGCCGGCTCCACGACCTCGCGGGCCAACATCTGATTCAGCACAACATTGGCAATGGCGGCCGCGTCATAATCCCCATTGACCACACCGAGAATGGAATTGTCATGTTTCCCCGAAAAGCGGAATTCGAAGTCGCGGTCCGGCTCCATTTCGAACTCGTCTCTCAAAAGCGCCAGGGGCGCCTTGTACCCGCTATTTGAAGTCGGTGAAGTAAATGCGATCGTGCGACCCCTTAGTTCGCTTACCTCCTGAACCTTGTTGCCTGCAGGAACGATGATTTCCATTTCATACCCGAATCGATCATCCCCGTATGCCATCATGGCGAACGGAACGAATCCACACACGTTCACCGCAAGTGGCACGCTACCGGTATTGAAACCAGTGACATGCAACCGCCCGGCCCTCATCGCTTCGAGCTGGGCGGCATTTGACTGGACCGGGAAGAAGACCACCGGCTTTCCGGTAACATCCTCCAAGTGATCGATGAACTCCTGCCAGACGTCTTGATAAACCGCCGGATCTTCCACCGGAGTGTACGCAAAGATCAATCGACGGGGATCCAACCACTCCGCCGGATCTTCCGGTTCGTCCGCGACCAAGTCCCCCGTTCGATCCGTGTATCGAGATGCCAACTCACTACCGTCATCGGACAACGGCTCATCGCACCCGGCCAACAATACCCCAAGTACGGCCAGAAGCGTCAGTTTGAGAAATGTTCGATGCATTTAATGAATCGTGACACCCTTAAATATCTTTTCCTCTCGTGATGGAGACTTGTCAAGGGCACCATGCTCCGTGATAGCTGGCCTGGAAAACCCGGTTGATTCTGTCCCGAGGGACCCACTCGACGTGCCCATCCGCGAACCCGAAGTTGAACCCATCCGCCCCATGATTTCCGGTCGACTCGATCGGGCAGTTTTGGCTTCTCGGATCGTCCGCGCCATCAAAGAGAAGGATCGTTTGGGACTCGATTCCAAGGGCGGTCACCGGGGTTTTCAACTCTCCCGACAGCGGGCCGGGGCCGTAGACCCCGAAATACTCGTAACTGTGCCCGCCCCGATTATCCTCGCGCCCGCCGGCGGCGTTTGCCCGGAGGTCGGTCAGATTCTCGTTACCATGCCGGTCGACACGATGGCGAATGACATTGTCGGTGATGGGACACAGGAAAAGATTCACGTCGTCTACCCACTCCGGATAAAGCCAATAAGGCGCACTGTCGTCACTGGCACTCTGCACCGGCCAGTAGCCTATATTATTGTTTTCCTCCGCGAACATGTGCATGGCTACGAGCTGCTGCCGAATGTTGCTCTGGCAATTCGCTCGCCGAGCCTGCTCCCGAACTTTCCCGACCACAGGAATAAGGATGGCTGCCAGGATCCCAATGATCGCGATCACTGTCAGCAATTCAATCAGCGTAAAGCCGAAGCGCATCTTTAACTTACGTTTTGGTTTCATCGAGTTCATCTTCTTGATTCTTTCGTTATGATTGCGCAAATGACGACGCGCTTACCGCTTGAGCCTCCAGAACGCACGATCCGAATCGGACGGAATGGGTCCCGTCCAAACGGAACCCGTTTGGTCGGTATCAACGGTGTCCCAGGTTCCATCCACCAGATCGGTGGTCCGCTGGACTTGATAGGGCTCACCGGAGCTGTTCTCCACCGTGAGAACAATCATCTCCCCGGACTTTTCGATCCCAGTGACCTTCAAGTCTCCCGCGCTTGTCGCGGCCACCCCATATACATCCGAGTAGAGGTAATGCACATTGCTTGTCTGCCAGCTGGTAAAACCATAACGACCGCTACCATCCGGACCACTTTCATCCTCCCACTCCCAACGATGCACAGGCTCCAGCCTATCCATGTCCCGAACATTTAAAACGTAGCGGTTGTCCGCCCGCGAGAAGCTGACCAGGAACGGCCTTCCTTCGGTATAAAGAAAGCCGACATCGCCAATAAAGAGATCTGTCCAAACTCCGTCGATTTTCCGACTCACGGTAACCCCACTCGGAATGGACCCACCGGAAGAATCAAAGGTGCGTGCGAAAAGCACCCGCCCAAAATTGTCGGAATCCTGGTAATCAAACACGAAACCAGTAGCACCCGCTTCGAAGGGATGAATTCCCATTTCGAGCACATAAGCACCGCTGTCCGCCGTAGGTCCCAGCAAAACGGGACCGTCCGCGTCCGCTCGAGGCGTTGTGGGCGTGCCACTTGTTTCACTCCCCTGACGACTCATCTGCGCCAAAGTGCCGTGAGCGCTTGTCCGCCAACTTCCTTCAAGAGTATCATCCCCTTCATACGGATTGGTCCAACCCTCGGGAAGAGCCGCTGTCGGAATCTGACTCCAGTCCTCATGAAACACCTCGGCCCCGGAGACGGTCACTGAAAAGGTTTCGAAGAGAGCACCCGCAGTTACAGGATTCCACGAGGGATGTTCGGTGTCTTCCGGCGCACCGCCCTGCGCCCAGGTTCCGATGCCAGCGCGCCCCGTTTCCAGATGATCATCAGAGAACGTAAGCTCCAGTTCGTAGCCCCATTCCGGGGGCGAAACATATTCATCCCAACCCGTGACCGTTACCACAAAATCGTTGCCATTCTGATCCACCGAAAGCCGGACCCGCTTAAACCAGATAACGTCTTCCGGGTCGGTTCCAATACCGGAATCGTAACTGAGCTGGGAATACTGACCATCCACCCTGCGGTCCACGCTGACACCAAACGCCGGACGGCTAGATGCATTATTCTCCTCGCCGGTAATCGTTACGCGATACCAATTCAACTCGTCCGTGTACCGGAAATACAAGGAACTTCCGTCATCATCCCCGACTGATACAACGGTCGACACCACACCCTCGCTCCAGGACTCATCCCAAGCCGCCTCCCGCACGATCAAGCGGGGACCGTCGTAGCTCACGTTGTTCACCGATGCGACCGATTCGCCCTCCGGATGGAATGGCGTCAAGGCGCTTCGATTGTCGTTGCTTCCTTCCCAGGCTCCCCGAAATCCGTCGCCGAAATCACGGATTATAAACTGTCCTGGCAACTCCGGGTCACGCTGCACATTCTCCCATGACGAAACCGACCAACTATCCGCTCCCAGTAACTCTTCCGCCACAGTCGGGTCGGTACCGCGCAGATACTCTTGGCGGTTACTGAAGCCGTCCCCATCAAAATCTTCATCCGCATCAACCGTGAGATCATCGAAATAAAAGAGCTTCCACCAGTCCGGTATCCCGTCTCCGTCACTGTCGGTTTCAAACAAAGCCAGCACTGACAACGGCTGGCTGACACTCAAGCCGGACAGCAATGGTTGATTGCCAAAGAACGCGCCGCTCCAACCGGTGAAAATACTGTTAGCCGCTGGCACAGGCTCCAGTTCGACCAGTGACATCGGGTCGAGCCAAACACTTTCGTTCCCGGCGACCGTGGTTTCGGAACTCATTCCTCCATAGATGACCATGTCGGAACGATTGGCGCCTCGTTCGTTGAAGACGGCAAAGGTCCCAACGCCCGTACCGGTGCCCCCCCATCCGTAAATTCGAAAAAGAACTTCGTCTGTCGCCTCCCGCAAGCGCGTGTCATCGGGCAGCACAAACAAGTGACCGCCGAGATTCGTCCCTGAAGACTGGTCCTGAATCCGCACCGATTCGGCCACCGCGTATGTCTCAAAGCCGTCGAAACTGTAAA
>LFIK01005218.1_pt1 | contig 10453 bp, 14 predicted proteins | sample 643401 | NCBI WGS metagenome assembly LFIK01 (sample SAMN03777447, study PRJNA286221) | soda lake metagenome | biome: soda lake; feature: Kulunda steppe; material: water; isolation source: sample T5-Br brine of Lake Tanatar-5 | place: Russia: Kulunda steppe | collected 2010-07
TGAGCCTGAGCCGGCCTGCCCGCGGGCCAACTGGTAGCCCAAGCCTGAGCTGTCCTCGTAGCCTTGGGGGCGTCATCTTAGCTACTTGGCTTTTCTGGCAGTTCTCCTTTTCCTAGCATTTTTCCATTTCCTGGCATTTTTCCATTTCATTTTTCCATTTTTCCATTTCCTGGCATTTTTCAGCTCTTCTGCCTTGCTTGCCTTAAGGACATTGCTGTGTCCGCTCGCGTCTTGTAACAAACAAACAAACAAACAACTTGAATTTGAAATTGTTTCTCTTGAAGCAGATATACGAACCATTCCATTTTTCTGAGACTATGGATATTTCTGTCTGGCTGTCAGTGTCCAGCAAGCCCAGCAGTCAACCCATCTGGCTGAATTCTAACCCATTTTAACTTACTTAAGTTGAACTTAAAGAGCTCGGCCTTAAACATAAAGCCCATAAGGCTGCCTGCCCTTAAGCTACATGCTCATTCTGTGCTCTATGCACACAAACTGGCAACTAATAGACGCGCTTTTTAAAAATCCAGTTGCTCTCAAGGTCTTGGTCTGGAGCAGGGGCCAGCTTGTTATCCTCCATATCCTCACCAGTTCTTCCTTTTCCCTGGTGGAGGAGACTCACGGCTCTTCGGGCCAATGTGTCTCCTTTTCCTTAATTGATGGGGGGAGTGTTTTCACAGCCTATGTAGTTCTTAGAGAATTCAGGCTCCGGATAGTCGAGCAGGCGGCGGGGCACCTGCGATGGAAAGTCGACTATCCACTCTCGCAACCTGTGTTCGGGGTTCGAACCTCACTGGAGGCCACAACCGGCTAAGCTGCCCTCGTTCGGCGGATACAGCCTTGAAACCTTACCTTACCTTAGAGAATTCAGGCAAGGAGTACGACCTTTATACAGATCCTGTACAGGTATGTGTCGTATGCAGTTTTTCCTTTGCAATGGCAGGTATGACTGCAGCGTCAGCAAATGAAATAAGGGTTAAGACACTTGTCAACCCTTGAAAGTAGTAACAGAAGATTTAAGATTTTGAGCCTGTGCTTCCTAGTGTTGTTATTGGTTGCAGGCCTTCGACTTCAGCTTAACTGCCCTTGTTTGGCAGGTACAGCTAGGACAAAACAAGAAAGAGAGATTAAGCCAGCAAGGTAAAGCTATCATAATGTATGATCCGTACATGTTGTTACATCACAAACTTACACAAAATAAGGAATCATGAAAGGAAAAGGAAGGGAAAAAGGCCAACTCCAAGGACCAGCACAAGAACCCATGCACATGGTCGTCGCCCATGCACTGACATGGTGATGGATGAAAATAGAATAAACAAAAGCCCACCCCCACACCTGACTAGCACCCAAACACATCACACCACAGCTAAACTACTTCTTCTTGCCCTTTTGCGCCGCTTTTTGTTGCTTAGGCTTGGCATCTGGATCCTCAGCCTTGCCGGCAATGCTCGCCGCAGCACCAATCTCTCCCAGTTCCCCCATGTCAGCGAACCTCTTCTTGAACCTGCATAGTTGCATGTGTTTTTGAGGACCTAAGGCTCACAATGAAGTAAAGGACAGCATGCGGCATGGCTAATGCGTTTGCAGGTCTACGTTCTTGGCAAGGGCAGGGCGAGAGCGAGATGTTTCAATTTGAATTTCTCCTCACAAATAAGCCCACACAGAAATGATACAGCATGGCCAACAAGAGTATCTGCCAGAAAAGGGAACTGACACGCTAGAATATCAAGAGGAGGTCAAAGCCATGTGCACACTGCTGCTGCTCACTCCTCCATCAGACAGCCAGGCAGGGTCAGAATACACAGCTTTCTGCTGACTAGCCACCTGGGCCCCCTTGGAGGCCTCCTATATTTGTTATTGACAGGGCTGGTCATTGTAAGGCACACAACTCAAACAGTGAAAGCTTGTAAGTACGATAACAAAACAGGCATTGCACTGGCTCTTTGCTGGCTCGTTGGCATTTAGAAAGCTGAGACCCCTTTCACTCCAGGGCACATCCCACCAATCTACATATATACAGTTATATGCATTGGCGTGTGCAAACACCTTGATTCCCAACTCCACAAATGCTCAACTCAGTAATCGCTGGTTTGGCGTGTTGCACAAGGTCGTCCCCACCACTGGACCCCCCCAAGCATGGCCAATCAGCATTTCCGCCCAGTTGCTGGCCCCATTTCCAGACCCAACCATGCACAACATGTACATATGTCATATAAAGTCAGGCTGTGTGAGAAAATGCGAGGTGGGGGCGCGGTGTGTGCGCCTTAGGCCATTTTGGCACCATTTTGCACCCTTTTGGCAGGCAAATGGTGCATCCCCAAACTTGCTCCAATCCTGCCGCTTTCCAGGGCTTTAGCTGCTCTTGCATGATGATTTGATGCTGCGTAGTTAGATTAGGAGGAGGCGCTCGGGAAGGTGTGTTCCGTGGGTGACCCTGTCGCGACCGGATAAGGGTCCAAACACAGGAAATGCGATAACCCCGCAACACATGCATGCTTTCAAGCTAGACCAAGTCTGAGGGTTGCGTGCAATTAAATCAAATCTAGGAAGCTTTTAATGGAGCCGATTGGGGGTGTGGGTGGGAAGCGGCGGGCCAAAACTTTGCATTACATCTGCCTCTTTTGAGTGCACAGGTCAACGGGAGAGCTTCGCACGCCCAAATCCACACAGGATGTGCGGGCCAATTTTACACATCTGTAGCCATCTCAAGCTCGGAGTTTGGGGGGGGGTGTGGGATACAGCGCGCACTCTTCCAACCTTACATACCATTTTTCTGAAATTGCCTTCCACTTACCGCACCAATTTCAACTTCAAGACCCCCATAAGAACCAGAAAAATATCAGCTATCCAATGGTGTGCTCAGGTCAGGAAACGGTGCGATGGATGCAAAGTTATGCCTTGAGAGGCCTATTTGGCCACGCTTGCCTAAGAAAGGGGTGACCCAAGTGGTGGGGACGACCACAAGCAAGGCAAGCAATTATGGAAAGAAGCTCCGGCTTGATTTGTCCAGAACATTTTCCAGGATCCCGACCCTCCCCCCTTACCCCACCCTGTTCTTAAATTGTGTTCATTAAACAGGACATGAAATGCCCGGTTCTGCAGCCCAGCTCATTGGGTGAAAACCTGTGATAAGGCCATCTGCAAGGGTTCTGGACCTTTCAGGCAAAGTTGGGGGGGCCTGATTTTGGGTAGGTTGCTTCTCAGATTGCGTTTACTTTAGACAGTGGATTGGAAGTGGCTGGTCAATAGCAAGTTCAACAAATTTGTGATTGATTTCTGAGTTCAATTGGACGTTGAGATGGAACTGTGTGACAAGGTCCTATGCACCATGCACAAGCTGAGAAAACATTGGACCTAAAGCAAGCTGCTGCTTGCATACTCTACATGGTTAGCTTGATGGAATGAGTGACAATTCTCATATAAGCTCCTCCTTTCCTATACAGTCAGTCCCAGCTTACGAGCAAAGTTGCGCTGCTGTTAATCCACTCAATCTGCATACACTAAAGAGAAGTGCATAATGTGACAGAAGTCCCCATTTTCTAATGACTTATCAGGAAATTGTCATCTTTGGATGGAGATTGCATAGTTGTGTGCATGTGGGGGGAAAAGAGGGGTGGGGGTAGCGAGCTTGCAAGTGCAAGCATACATGCATGCAGGCATAAGTGTGTGTGTGCGTGTATACGTGCATGTGTGTGTGTGCATGCGTGCATGTGTGCATGCGTGCGTATGCTTAAATATGTGCGTGTGTGTATGTATGAGTGTGGGTGTGTATGTGTGCATATGTTGTGTGTGCGTGTGTGCGCGCGCGCACGCACTTGATAAATTGCACTTAATGAATCGTTACCTGAGTGTGAGTTGGACACAGGACAGGACACGGGCGACATGCGGGCAGATGGCTATACTCTTGGGCCACAAAGCCCTTGTTCCCTGAGTCTGCATGCTTGCCTCGTAGCCACCACACCACACACAACTGGTCCAGCGCACCCCCAGACCTTCATGCACACTGAAAAAGTAAGATTCCTCGTGTTAGTGTACGCCCTGACCTGTTGAGCTGGCCCTCGTCCACAATCATGGTCGACCTGTTGCCCAGGTAGAACGGGTGGTTGCCGGAGTAGATGTCCACGTTGTACTGTGGCTTCGTGCCGCCCACGCGCATGACTTCCACACCGTTGCAGATGACAGGGGCCTCCTCAAAAAACTCGGGGTGCACGTCTGTGGACAAAAAGCAGCAGGCGCGTTCGGTGGCGCGGTCAGCCAGGAGCCCGGGAGACTTATCACCTTATCGACGTCTCATGTCCTGCGGCGAGCAGTGTCTTGCACAGCCTTGATTCACACACGCACCCTTCTTCATCATCGTTGCGCCCCGGGCTCCGCCTCGGCCCAAAGCGCTGGGCTGCCTTGGGCACACCCGGGTCCCAACGAATGTGCTCTTGGTCGCGAGGAGGGCCATTGTATTTGTTATATTGATGCAATGAGGCGGACACAGTACGGGTAGGGGCAATACTTTGGCTAATAATCACTAATAGCGAAAATAATAGAAACGATTGTAAAGAAAAAATTGGGGCTAGTGCAGCAGCCATTGATCGCAGTCACCACCAGTAGGCAGACAAGGTAGGTTGCCCTGCTTGGCCCACCTCCCAGCCTAGAGAGGCACCCCTTGAGCCTGGTTCTGTCTCCTCAGAGCAGACTCAGGCTTTTGGGTAGCCTGCAGCATGGGGCAGTTCACGTCCTCCTCCTTTGATGGAGATCCGTACATCGACATCATGCGGGCATTGCCGGACAAGGAACTCACGTGGTGGATTCAGAAGGGCCTATGGGTAAGAGATCAATTCTGGAGCTAATGCTTCGGGACTGCAGCGAGGGGCTGCGCTACCATGCAAGGCGTCCTGCAGTCGCAGGCTGTGCCCTGTATCCTCCAAGCCGCTGTGCTGCTTCTGCTCTCCGAGCTCTTTGAATGGCTTCCTTAAACTGATGCTTTCTGGTGCCTTGCAGCTGGCTGAAGGTTTCACGTTTGCAGAGCATTTTGGGCGCACCTACAAGACTATTTTCATGCACCAATGCAAGCATTGCAATGGTGCTGGGACGGTGACATGTCCCCACTGTCACGGCTATAAAGTCAAGAGAGCACACACTCACGCCTTCCGTCTGCAAGAGCAAAACGGCATGGGAAGGTGAGTCCATGCCCCATCTGCCACATCCATCTCTGCTTCAGCTATGTGTCCTAGCTGCCGTCAAATGAAGCTCCCTCCAGACCCTATGCAGCTCCCTCCAGACCCAAATTGGCTCACGTACAGAACATCTGCATGGAGCCATACCAAGCCAGAACTGTGCATGTGGGGATGCTGCATGTATGGAAAGTTGGACGTGTGTGGCCCTAAACAACATATGCAGGCTCATGGCAAGGGCTGACATGCAGGCATGCGACCACTGTGGTGGACACTGTGAGTGGGACGCCGAGTCGGATTGGCAGGAGAAGTGGAACGACTGGGAAAGCAAGTTGTCTTACTATGACCGCACGTACGCCCCCTTAATGGATGAGTGGTGAGTCAGGTGGCAAATGTTTATATTTTACACGAAAGCCTTATCGGAGATTGCGAGGGTTTGCCACCTTCAGGCTTATCTTGACCTATCTCTGGTGGCAAATGAGTTGCTTGCACCTCTGAGGCCAGGGTTTCGTACGTAAGCCCTATGGCAAACATTCAGTTTGTGAACTCTGTGGGAAACGGTGGAGGCATTGTTTGCAGGGCTGTTGGGATTGAAAATGCTCAAGCTTCTGTGTTGCGCTTGCAGGCATGAAGAAGTCATCAACGAGGGCCGCATGGATGAGGACACGCAGCCGCCAGAGGAACCAGTGCACCCCCATGACGACCAGAGCCAGTTTGCGCAGATTAGCCGGGCTATCACTAAGGATGAGCAGCGCACCAAGGCCCTGATGCGTCGCATGGGAGGGCACCCTTACGACTGCGTGGACATGATCCCCAACAAGGTCCGTCACCACCAGCAATGACGGCCCGGTGCTCTATCTCCTGGCATGGAGCAAAACCTGCTCTGTCCATGGAGGCGTGCGCCATCCTCTTCCACATGCAACATTATCTGTCAGCAGCCGTTCCTGACCGTTATAGAGAGGCGGTATGGGACCTGGGCAACGGGACCCCTGGCCGCACCTGCATGCAGGTCCTGGACCCTAGCAAGTCTGTCGTGGAGAACTTGGACGCTCTTGGATACAACCACCTTGACCTACCGCCAGAACTCCGCCCTGAGTCCTTTCCAGGCTTGCTACTCATGGGGGCAGACTCCCCACTTTTCAAGTTTGACAATGAGGTGTGACATTTACTTTGCTCAGTAGCCCCCTTGCACATGGTAGCTCTGCCTGAGTGCGCAAGTCTCAGGTGCAGATCTTCGTGCAATGTGAGCAATGCTTGCTCATTGTCCAGAAGTTCCAAGCGTATGGGCTGGATATTGTGCATGCACGTGTGTATGTGCATACGCACCTTTGTGTAAGTTTAAGAGTGTGTGAAGTTCCTCGATTTCCTGGAAGCTGGTCAAATGAGGCACAGGCTGAGCCCGAGTAAGCTTCTGTATCATCTATATTGATTTGGAAGTGGAGGCACTTACCTCGTACTCTGGGCATCTTGTTCATGCAGGTGCGTAATGAGTACATCATCATGCGCAACCTAGATGCAGCCATTAAAGGGCAGCCGAAGCCCGGCTCCTTTGCGCCTACTGCAGGTGGGTGACCTGCTTGCGCTAGGCTCTGTAGCGGTCTTGACGAGATGAATAAGTAACATCTGGCTGGACCAGTACAAGCATTCATGTTTGTGCTTGAGAGTGGAAGGCATGGCTGTCAAGGGCAGTCTTGGGTGCTTGTGCCTCTCCCGCTCTAAAACGATTGTGTTCATTGCATTTGGCTCCTTTGATCTTGCGAGTCCTTAATCTTGTGAGATCCTGAAAAAAATTACATAATTTATTTGCGAGTATCGCTGGCTTGCAAGGCTTCAGAATTTGAGCCATTATTTGCGAATTCAGTGTCCTGTGGTTACCTTCTAAGGTGCCACTTGCTCACTCAAACAATGCTCTCAATCCCCCTTCTCAAGTTCTGCATTTCAGGGCTATTCCTTTCAACTTTTTTAGGCTTGTGCTGCTCCCCTGTACAGCACATGTGTGCTCTTGCAAGCTCGCATGCATATATGTACGGCCGCCATGCACGTACAGGAGTGTGGCACTCTCCCATAGCACCTTCCTGGGGAATGAAGCCCCTCTAGCCTGATACAGACTGCCAATTGGCTAAGGTAGTGCAGGAGAGGTCTGGCAGCAATGGTATGGTAACAGCGCGTGCATCACCCAGGCAGGAGCCAGCCTGATTCATGGCCTTGCTTGCCTCTTGTGCACTTCTGCTTGGTCCAATTCACTAAGTATAGAGTATCCCGCCCTCATGAAGCACGCTTGTCAATTTGGAGAGCCCAGGAGGGGCAGGAACTGAACTGATACACTTTGTGAGCCCTGGAAAATAGTGATTTATTTTGCTACTAATAAATTGCAAGCGGGAGTTGGAATTAATTATTTATTTGCAAGATCCCTAGAAGCCAAACGGTACCATACATATGGTCCTAGAGGTCGGCATAACGCGTTAAATGGACAAATCCACATCGCTGTACAGGGATAGAATGCTACAATACGCTACATTTCAGGCACTTTATATGCCGGATATCCCCCCAGGCAGCCGAACTTCATCATCAAGCTTGAGTGTCGGATGGGACATGGTACATGCAGCCCCCTTGCAAAGATTGAGATGAAAATTGAAAATTTCATCTGCCGCGTTATATCATGTCAGGAGGTTTAATATAGCGCTACATTTGGTGCACTTGTGCAACCAGTAAGGGCCAGGTGCCCCATGCACACCATCCTCTCTGCACCCCTGCACCTCCATTTTGGCAGCTATGGCTCATCTATCCTGATGGGTTACCCACACTTTTGCTGACATGAGTATATGAACCACAGCTTGTTCGGGCAAGTGTTTGTTCCCATAGCACAGCCACACAAGCGTGTGCAAGCATGCATGAGCGCTCTCTGGTGCGCTCGTGTGCAGGCATGCCAGTGTAGCTCATGTGTATGTATTACTTTTGGGATATGCACATTGATGATATGCAAGGCAGAAATTTGCTTCAGTGAAGACAAGGAGAGAGCTGCGCCGGCAAAGTTGCGTCACTCCTGATGCCATGCTTAAGCTGCACTTCGCTGCTCCTGGTGCTGCTTGCGCCCATTCCTTGGCCTTGAGCTCCAGCCACTGCAGCTGGCCAAGGTATTGTGCGTTTTTCAAGATGCAAAGAAGGATTGTGTCAGAGCTCAGAGTGATGGTATGGTATGCACAATCTTTGTGCAGGCACAGTCGAATGCCCGAGCTGCCGCGGGGAGGCTTGGTGCTACAACTGGACCCCTAATTTGAATACGCTGCTGCGCCATGAGCAGCCGTTCTGGTCACAGACAATTGCCCGCATGGCCCCATACTGGGATAAGTGAGTATCTCTGACGCTGTCTTTCGAGTGCTGCCTTTCTTGTATATGTGCTGAAATGGTGCGTGCATGCATCATTGGAAGCTGTCAAGCATGCAAAGCGCTACACCTGCCACTTCTTGCTGTGTTTATACCCTGTGCCTGCATGCCCACTACTTTTGCTCTCTTTTGCTGGTGCTGGCCTGTCATGCCCATGTCCACTTTGCTTTGGTAAAAGTTAACAAGCAACTCAGCTTATGCATGGTTGAACAGTCAGCTTGCTTTCTGTGGCGTCTCGCTATGATAAGGTTGCGCAGCACTAGCTTGTGGGTGGACTAATGGACTTGGACTTTGTGAAAAGGATGGTCACTATGCTGTGTGTTCATGTGCACTGTCTTGACCGCATTGCCATTGTGTGCAGCAGTCATATGGCAGCAGGAGCAAGATGTATTTACAAAACCTCCATATTTGAAATACTACAGGTACAGCAACCGAGACACAAATGCAAATTTCAGCCCTTGGGCAGCAGCTGCCACTGCGAGCCAGAGCCTGGCATTAGAAGACAGCAAGCCTGAGACAGAGGCTGGCAATGCAAGCACCAGAGCCCGTGGAGGCGAGGCAAGCACCAGCGCTCTGAGGGCATGGCAGGAATGGTTATCCAGTGGAGAGGCACCCAGGCAACCGCCCATGGCTGCACAGGTAAGCTCGCAGGCGTGTCAAGAGCACTGCTCATGTCTCAGATCATAGAACCTCTAGCAGCATGTGCTGCCCAAAAGTGAGAGGCGCAAGCGCAAATCTGTAAGAAATGTGCCAGGAGCTCTCACCTGTTAAAGCTCTTCCCGGGACCCATGCAGGCCGAGTCAGCCGCACCACGGCTGATGCCACCGCTGCCAGAGGAGCTGAGGCCCTTAGCAGGCTGCAACAAGTGAGTACTAATGGAATCATCTTGCTTGTCGAATAGGCATTCTGTGTGTGACGTCTGGAACATGCTTTCTGTCCGCTTGCAATGCTTGCAATCATTTCTAAGGTCGGGCAGTTGTCTTGCCCAGACTCTTGCCCAATAACAAGACTTGCCCAGACTCGGCAAGTCTCTTTGAGGAATGGGGGGAACCCTCGTCAGTGAGGAGTATCATCTTTCTGGCATTGAAATTGCCGGAATTCTGCAAGAATGAACCATCAACCCCCAAACTCCCCTTGAATGTCAGAAATTTATCAAATAATTTTGAAGTGAGGCATGAGGAAGTGCAGAAGGCGATGATGAGCTTGGACATGACCGACAGTGATGGCAAGGATCAACCATCCTTCCAGGCATCTAGCACCCCTGCTGATGTCCTCTCCAAAATTGAGATGGAAGGAGAGGGAGAAACATTCTCCAACCCCCGCGCGTCAGCCTGGCCTGTGGGCTTCCATGCAGCTGCCCTTGTCACAGTGCCCTTGCCACAGTGCGGCTGATGCGCACCCCACGGTCTGTGCCTGCACCCCACAGCTTGTGCCAGTGAGCGAACTGGTCAGTCTGGCAGCTGTGTATTAAGCACCGCGGCTGTTCTCTGAGCACCCCAAAGCTCTTAAGCGCCCACAAGAGCTCATTCACATCCGCTGAAGCATCCAGCCAGGATTTGGAACTGGGGATGACCTGGAGCCTGCAGCTGCTTACCAAGAAGATCTAGGTTGCCTAGGAACAAGCTACTGGACAAGCAGCTTGAAGGGGGAAGAAACAGGGGAGAAGAGGACAGAACAGCATGTGACTCATACCAGTCTCCAGGAGGCCCAAACTATCAACTTAATTTTCTTAATATGTTTCTAATCTGTAGAGTCAGGTCAAGAAAGCATGCAATATCAATTCCCAAATTCAACAGAACCATCCCAATGATCAAGGCCTTACTTTAAGGAGTGGAAGGAGGGTGGTTTTGGGTAGGGGTCAAGGTTCTTTAGCGGCAGCCACCGCAGCTGGAGGCAGACCCTCA
>LFIK01005219.1_pt1 | contig 10453 bp, 6 predicted proteins | sample 643401 | NCBI WGS metagenome assembly LFIK01 (sample SAMN03777447, study PRJNA286221) | soda lake metagenome | biome: soda lake; feature: Kulunda steppe; material: water; isolation source: sample T5-Br brine of Lake Tanatar-5 | place: Russia: Kulunda steppe | collected 2010-07
TGTGTGTTTGTGCGTGTGCAAGCCAGCATTTGTGCCTTGTGTGTGTGTGCAGCTCTTCTCTGCGCAGAGTGCATGAGCCAGTGCCATGCACAGGTGCATGTGCATAGCTGTTCCCTGTGCGGAGCGCGCATGTGCCAGTGCCTTGCACGCATGCGTGTGTGTGTGCGCGCAGGTGTTCTCTGCGCAGAGCGCGCGCCTGGCAGACCACTTGGCGCACCTGAGGGATAAGGAGCGCGCTAAGCGGCACGCGTTTGTGCAGCAGGTGAGCATGTACATGTGAAGGGGGGGGCTGTGCTGGTACGCATGCAGAGCCCGGCCACCCAGCACAGAGAGCATGCATGCAAAAGCGCGCTCACTCAACACACACTTGCACACACACATACAGACGCATGCACACACGCAAGCATGCGCACGTGTGGATTGCAAGTGGAGCTCTGAATTCCCACCGCAACCTGACTCCAGCACTCACGCGTACACACCCATGCACACACACTCGTCTATGCACACGCACGCGGCATATGCCCGCCGCAGGCCCGCAACTCTCCCCCACACACCCCCAGTACATCGTGCATGATTGCCACAACTGAGTGCACACGCACATGCATGCAGGTGGAGCGCTACATCCCCGCCAGCCTGCTGGCCGCCTCAGGTCTTACTGCTGAACTGCCGCTGGCCACGCTGTCTGTGCCGCCCACGCCCCCCCAACTGCTGCCTGTCTCGCTGCCTGACCTCACGCGCCCCCCCCTGCTGTGCCCCCCTGCCGCGGCCACCGCGCACGCGCCCCCTGCCGCCATTGATGCCTCCCTCGCGGCGATGGCCGTGCTGTGCGGCGGGGGCGCAGAGGAGGGGGGGCAGCCCACGGGCGGCGGCGGCACGGGGCCAGAGCCGCAGCCGCAGCGCCCGCTTGCGATGCCTGCGCTGGAGCTGGACAACGCCAAACTGCGCATGGAGCTGGCCAACCACATCGCGGCCAGCTGCGCGCGAGAGCTCATGGCCCTGCAGCAGCAGCAGCAGCAGCAGCAGCAGGCGGGGCAGCAGCAGGCGGGGCAGCAGGGGGAGCGGGGGAGCAGCAGTAGGGTGGGCTCATTCCGCCGCCCATCCGCGGGTCAGCAGTGCTACCGCGCTGACAGCGGGGGCGTGCCCTCGCCTAACACGCAGCAGCAGCAGCAGCAGCAGCAGCAGCAGCAGCAGCAGCAGGCAGGGGACCAAGGCTCCAGCCCCAGCACGCCGGCTGGCAAGGCGGACGAGGGGGGCAGCTTGGTTGCGGCTGCTGCATCCTCCCCCTCAGCCCAGCAAGTGCGTGTGTGTGTGTGTGTGTGTGCACGCATGCGTGGGCGTGTGGGTGTGTGTGTGTGTGCACATGCGTGGGCGTGTTTCTTCATCGGGTGTGCATGTGCACACATGGGCAGCACGCTACGTGCCCCGCGTGCTTTGGGCCTGCATGCGCGCACATGTATCACACGAATGCGTATTTGTCGTGAGTGTGGGTGCTTGCCTGGTGCTGCCTTCTTCCTATCTGAAAAGCGTCTCACATGCACACACAAACATTTGTACACACGTACGCACGCACACACACACACGCACATACACACACGCACACACACACACACACGCACACACGCACACACAGATACACACGCACACACACGCACACACACAGATACACACACAAATGTGGCCGCAGGGCCTTGAGGCGAACCTGAACGCTGCAGTGCAGCGTGCAGCCGCTGCGCGCGCTGACTTCTGTGCACTGCTCCAACGGGAGGTGGCGGCGCTGCAGCAGGCGTGCGCACGCTCTGAGGCGCGTGTGGCAGAGTTGGAGAGGGAGCGGGAGCAGCTTGTGGATGGCAGCACTGGCGTCACGCAGCAGCAGCAGCAGCAGCAACCCCAGGAGCAGCAGCAGCAACCCCAGGAGCAGCAGCAGCCGCATCAGGAGGAGCCGCAGGAGCACCTGCAGCACAGGGACGCGCAGCTACAAGGCGATCCGCCACCACCTGGCCAGGACTGCTTCATGCACCCTCTGCCGCACACGCACGTGCCCTTGCCCGCCCCTACCGCTACCGTTGCCGCCGCATCCCACGCCCCGGCCCAACGCCCCACCTTGCCTGGTGTGCAAAACCCGCCTCCCTGCGAGCAGCACACACAGCAGCACCTGCAGCCGCTGCCTCCCTGCGAGCAGCGCTCGGAACCCCACCCATGCCCTCCCCAATGCCCTGCGCCATATCCTGCTGAGCAGCAGCACCACGCCCAGCCGGGGTACCCAGCAGGCAGCCCCCGCCAGGAGCCCAAAGCGCAGGCGCCTCCGGATGAACAGCCGCCGCCGCCGCCGCTGGCGATGGGGCCCATTGCGCGGGCGGCGCAGGGCTTGGGAGGCCTCCGCAGCCACACCCCACCCCCGTCACTGTACCCCTCACTGCCCATGGTGGGCGCAGTGGCAGGCCACGCCGACGGCTGCGGCGGCGGCATGGGCCGCCGCAGCAGCATGCCTGCTTTGGCGCAGGTGCCTAGCATGGGCGTGCTGGCGGGTGCGCCGTGCGTGCAGGGCTGGGGCGCACTTGGAGGCGTGAGCACAGGGGAGCAGCCTGGCGCGGGGCTGCAAGAGCCGCAGCAGGAGGGGCAGCAGGAGGGGCAGCAGGAGGGGCAAGGGGAGCAGCAGGAGCAGCAGGAGCAGCTGGGGCAAGGGGAGGAGCAGCAGGAGCGGCTAGGGGAGGAGCTGGACCAACCAGACCAGCAGCAGCACCACCACCACCAGCACCAGCACCAGCACCAGCAGCACCAGCAGCACAGCCTCCAGGAGCACCCTGAGCAGCATGAGGAGCAAGTGCAGGGGCGGTGTCGACGCAGGCAGCATGGGCAGCAGCAGCAGGGGGAGGAGGAGGAGGAGGAGGAGCAGCACCAGCAGCAGCAGCAGAAAGAGCAGCTGCTAGGGCTCACGCAAGATGCTGGCGGTGCTGAAGGCGTGGGCCAGGCAGACGAGGGTGATGCAGGCATGCAGGGGAAGCAAGGGGATCCTCGCTCCCAGACTGCGCCTGTGCAGCACCAGGATGAGCACCAGGATGAGCAGCAGCAGCAGCAGCAGCAGCAGCAGCAGCAGGATGTGAAGGAGGCAGCGTGCGCAGGCGGTGTGCCTGGGCCACATGCTGTTGCGGGGGGCATGGAGAGTGAGGAGCAGCAGCAGGGCAGGCCTGGCAGTGCCTGCAGCAGCAAGGGCGGCGGCTTCACGCGTGTGGTGGCTAGGGGGGCATCCACCCCACCATGCCGCACCAGCGGCAGCGGAAAGGGCGGCAGCGCAGCAGGCGGCCGGAGCCGCAGCGCGAGCGGCAGCCGCAGCAGCGCGCTGCCCAGCAGCGAGGTTCTCGCGGCGGCAGTGCAGGCAACTGTGGCGGCAGTGGCCTCGCGCTCTGCATCTGGGCTGCTGCTTCCTGGGCAGCAGCAGCAGCAGCAGCTGCCCACACGCGCGGCGGCCGCCTCGCCTCAGCAGCCCCGCCCCCCTTCCTCAGCCACGCCCCTGCTGCCCCCACCCCAGCTGCCGCCACAGCAGCAGCTGCAGGAGCAGCAGCAGCAGCAGCAGCAGCAGCAGGGGATGGAGGAGGGCAGGGAGCTACAGCACAAGGCTTTGCCTGAGCAGCCAGCCCAGCAGCCTCTGCCTACCCCGTTCGCGTCGGCTGCTGTTGTAGAAGCCGACTTGCCAGATCAAGGCAACAGGGAGGAGGGGGCTGTGCAGGAGGCCAAGACGGCAGGAGAGAGGGGGTGAGGGGAATCGACTGTGAAAGGATATGTGGTCTGGGAAATGTGACTATTACAGCCGCAGGCACCTACTGTGCTGTAGTGTAGGCAAGCAAGGGCGAAAGCTTGATGTCGGAACAAATGCTGAAGAACGGGCGATGAGCTCAACATATGTATCACGTCGAGAGGGGTGTGCCTCTTTGCACGTGCATGCTCCCCTCTCCAATGCTGCAGCACTCGTGTACTGAATCTTTTGTACAGTACGACTTCTAGACAACGTCCATTGCCTACAGCTCTCCCGTGCCAATTAGTTCTCCTAGCAGGTGGCTCCTTGAGGTCTCGGCCATGGAAAACAACTGCTGTGCCAAATTTGCCTGCTTGCTGTCCAGCTGCGCCTGAGAGCGTACTTGCTTGGTAGATCAATGTACCAACACTTTTGTACCTGCAGCTCACGCATCTAAGTCTGCGTGCTTGGTGTGAACAAAAGCCTGCAAGCCCGCCAAAAGGGAAGTTGCTGGGTCTTGGGGCGCTTTGAATACTTTTACTCTATCTGGTTGCCTTGTTCAGCGAGGCTTGCTGCCTCCAATGGAGGCAATGACTTTCACCGCGCCCTTTGTATTTGGCAAATTACTATTTGCAAGCAACCAAGATATTCATCTTCTGCTGTAGTGTATAAATTCATTCCCTCAGCTCATGTATAAACGACATTTCTTCAAAAATGCACCAGGGACTGACTTGCACAGCACAGTACTTTACTTAGCAATTTATGGTAGGTGGGCACAACATGGCTCAGGACTAAAGAGGTAAGGTTACAAAGCTGTGCCTACCGAACGAGAGCAGCATGATTGAAGCCTATCAGGCCTGCAAGTTTAACCAAGAATGGTGTTGTTCTCAAAGTTAAGGCACTTGTGCACGAATAAGGCCATTCCTTTGGCCTGCTAGACTAATTAACTGTCACGTTTCGTTAAAACGCGGTGCATTGAACAACTTAAATAGATGAACTTGCCAGACAAGGGCAGCTTGGCTTAAGCCTACCAGGCCTTAAATACCAACACAAAAAATGCGAGGGTAAAAGAAACATCTTGCCAAGATGTTCAGTGAAGGTGGCTTCAAAGCTACAAGTCACAGCAAGCCAAGCACTCATGCACACATAGGACCACTCCTTCGGTGTCTGATTGGTTGACGGGCACTCTTAGCCGGCAAGGGCCACTTCATAGATGGTGCTGGACAACACTTGAAGTGTTGATGTCCGTTGCGTAATTCAGATCTGGGCTCGCAAGCCCAATTGACACTTCCTAAGGAATCCTCCTGGAAGACATCATCTCTATCTTGCAAACAGTGCCAGTTGCAGTATGTGTTCTAAAGTTGATAATGAGTGGGAAGGGACACACCTTTGACCTACTACTTGTGCCTACTATAGTACTACTAGCTAGTAGTAGGTATGTTCTACTACTAGTAGTACATAGTAGTACGTATAGTACATAGTAGTACTTGCGGACATAGTATGTGCCCTGTTCCTTGATTGGTGTCACACCAATATATATGTATAACGGTTATACTAGTATCTTACTTGAAGTTAGAAAGTTTCAACACTTGAAGCGAAGCAGCAAAGCGGCTCTGCCCCTAGCCGACTGGATTTTCTTCCTTTCGCAGTCCATGTCACACAAAGCAACTTCAGTGTCAGGGGTGTGCTGGGTTGTGACCTGGAGGTCGGTTAATAAGGTAGTGGAATCATATCATCTTATGATGATATTTGATCCTGATGTCAATCCAGCTTAAGCTGTGTGTCTGAGCATGTATGACGGACTTGGATCAAAAAAACTTTCGTAGGCAGTGAAACCTCTCCCTAAATCAGCTTAGGAGACACATTAGCCCAAAGAGCTGTGAGTCTCCTCCACCCGGGAAAAGGAAGAACTACTGATAACCTAAGGGTGACAAGCCGCCCCTTGCTCCAGACCATGACTTGGAGCAACTGGATTTTTCAAGGGCGCGTTTAGTTGTTGTCAGTTTGTGTGCATACAGCACAGAATGAGCATGCAAGTTGAGAGCAGGCTTGCAGGCTTTTTGTCACATGGTGCATCAACTTGAAGGCCAATCTCTTTAAGATGATCGAAGGTATGTGAGGTAAGGAGAGCGCTTTCCTTAAAGCGGCGCTCCAAGAAGAATGGTGTGAAGGATAACTTTCTTGGCTTTCGAGCGCTTACAAACTTTGTAAGGTTGAAGAACCTTGTGATGTTTTTTAGAGGCCTCTAATTGGTGTCTGAAGGAGTCCAGACTGTGTACTTCACAATAATTAACTTCAACAAGGCCCTTCTTCCACCGGGTGGACGGTCCCTCTTGTTGATATTGAGCTTGTGAACTCTGCATACATCCCCTCTGGGTTGCCTTGGGCGTGACCCCTGGTGCAAATGATGAGTGGTTGGCAATTTGAGTTTTTAAGTAGGTAAGGGACTCCCTTACCACTCGGAGTGACCAACATGGCATCAGGGCAACAAGAGGTGAGTCTATCTCTAGCAGATAGATGAGCATCAAAAAGCTAGCTGGATGTTGTCCTGTTACTAATATGCTCAGGAATTTGAAGGTTTCGTTGGGCCAAACGGTTAGTGCTGCCGGCATCCAAATAGGCCAAATAAGCTGCCAGAGAGCACTTGCTGATGGCTTTCATCCAAGATATATTCAGGATTACATGAATGGCATGGATCACATGACTCATAAGAGTAAGGCCTTCAGTCAAAAAGCGCGACTGCTACTAGCAGGCTAGTAGCCTTGTTTGTCTCTCGCTACCTTCAAGCAATCTAACAAATTGAAGTTGTAGGATCACTTACCTTCCAAATCTCCAAGCCGCATTATAATACCACATGCACCCGAAATGCAGACTACTAGAGTTGGCACAGGCTTACTAGTAGTAGCTCATGCCAACTCTAAAACAGGGTACTACTCTGATTTCCTGAGTCTGCCTCCACAAATCCACAAAGGCATGAGCAACACTTTTTTGAGCATGACCGGACACGAATCCGATTTCTCTCTTCAGATGAGATGCAATATTGTTCACTCCTGCACAGGCATCCTTTTAAATGAGAAACATGCTGCCCGCTTGTGCTGAAAAGAGTCCACTTGTGCTGGCAAACAGGGCTGCAATATACATGCAGAGGAACACGCTTAATGCTGACCTCCCAGCCTTGAAACGAAAAGAGAACTCCGGCAGCAATGAAGCACTCCCTACATCAATAAAGGAAAAAGAGTTGCCTAGGGCCTAAGCACCGTATAACTCCTCCACCACCAAAGAAAACAAAATAAGTCAGTGGGGATCAGGGGGATGACTAGCAGTACCCCATTCCTGGTCTTGATGATGATTTGCAGCAAAAGTTTTCTCAAGAGCGCATCTGGCACTAAAAAGTTTATAAGCATACTATCGTACTGAACTGAATGAGCATGAAGCTTTACAGCAAGCTTGGTGACTTGATCTAGACCAAAATGTTTCAGAGACTCTTAACTACAAGGGCTGTAGATGGTACCTCCCACTCCAAAAGGATCGTGTGGAGGCTAACATTGGCCGCAGCTCGGCGAAGGTGTTGACAGAGCACGCTGTGCTGGTGGTGAGCGGCTTCAGGCTGGCTCCTAGGCCTGGTATCTTCACAGTACTTGACCTCCACAAGATGATTGTGCCGCTGATTGGGTGGTAGCTGACTAGAGTACCGGACTCTGGACAAAGGCTGATAGGCTGGTGCTGGTGCTGAGAGCCCCTCATCCCCTCTGCACCCTGTCCTACTTCTTAATGCATGCCTAGGGTGGACATCTGGTAATTATTTCGCTTTTTTAGTCGGCATTTCAGTTACTAGTATAGCATCTGGGCGGCTAGTAGTAAGCCTTTGCTTAGAAGGAAACTGGCAAGGGAAGAGCCATTCTGGGACATTTCTGTTGGTAAATCCTACAGGGATTTGTAGGTTTTGTAAGGCTAAGCTGCCAATATCCATTTGAACAAAACAATCCCCCAAGGGGCCTGCTTCTAGCTTTCATGATGAGTCATGCAATATTGTGGCGTCCAATAATCATACCAGAGATAATCTGGTGTTGGCAACCTAGTAGAATGTGTAGGGAACTGTCTGATTGATGACAGAAGGGGCATTGAAGACTGGTCAAGGTCTTAAATCGGATAGCATGCTTCTGATTGAAAAGGGTACCTGTGTGGAAGTGGAAATTTTTTCCTTCATCTTGAAGGACAGATTGAACATTGTCCAGAAAGCGTTGCTGATGTTTTTGTGGGCTAAGGGGAGTAAACATTTGTAACATGAGTAGTAACCGGTTGTAGGGTTTGCGTGGCCAAGCTTATTGGAGTGCATAGGTGCATATGTGTCTTCAGAGCATCATAGCGATTTGAGAAATAATTGAGCTTTCAGAGCCCCAATAGCTGCCATGTGTGCCCTCAGCTCATCCCACCCCCCCACGCCTCCCTACTCACACTGTGTGTGCTGCCCCATTGCTGAGCCAAGTTGCAACTGGGCAGGTAGGTTGGAGGGCCTTGAGGATGTTGAATCGGAGGGGATATCCCTTTCGTATGTAAGCCAGCCTGGCTGAGGTTATGTTATGAAAAGGGTTGCCATTAATGCCAGCGCATGACATCCCTGTGTCTGCAAGATTTGCGTCGACTTGAGTTGCTTGATACTTGGCCACAGCATCCGTGCACTTATTACCAGCAATACCAGCGTGAGATTTGACTTTGAATAGGTGCACAGGGTTTGGTGAGTTGCGGATTATTTGCATGAGTATCTTCAAAATATCCCCTTGTTCGTGGTGGCGGTGAAGCTCAGAGTTCAACAAGTGCTTCCTGATTTGGTGGAGAGACGAGAGGCTGTCAGCGGCAATATGTGACTGGCCGTGAAGAATGGCGGCTGTGATAGCAGCCAGTTCAGCTCTGTTGATGGTGTTTGTAATGCCCATACCATCTGGTTCAACAAAGCTGGGAGTAGAGGTAGCAGGGTGGTATGTGCCTGCACCTGTCACTTGTTTTCCTTGGTGAATCTGGCAGCTACCATCTGTGAATGCCCACTGCTTCCAGTCAGGAACTTTTTTGGCTAAGTGTGCGCTGGATTCTGGTGGGAAGAGTAATTCTTGACTGCGGTTGAGAGTATGTATGTATCGGTAATCTAGTGGAAGTTTTTTATTTTCTTGAAACCAGTTTCAGTCCTTTTGGGTGGCAGGCATTGAGAACTGGGTCATTACTGATGTTCCTGTGCTTCCGGTTTGCTTCTGGAATATCACAGGCCAGGTCCCTTACCCAGGTGGGATTGTAATTATTAAGACGCGGTCGTGCTGCTGTATTCCAAACATCAATTTTTTTTGCATATTCCAGTTGTGGCAAGGGGGTAGAGTTTCTTTGCTGATCCAAAAGGAGGGTGTGGCATTGTCAAGGTTGGATGAGGAGATAGGCCCTAGAGTGTAACATGTATGGGGGTAGGCGTTGAGAAGTTTGGAATGGGGGTTGGTACTCATCCGTCCTCCCCAACATGGCAGGAACATGAATCTGGCAGTTTCAGTGTTGTTTGCTATGGCAGAGTATATAGCGTGTCTTTGGGCACGGTGCATGGGTTGATCATCATACACAGGATGGCAAACAGATAAGCCAGAAAATCTGGATGAGAAGAAGTGCACCTAGTGGCATGTTTCCTGCTCTTTGTTGTGCTGCAGTAAGTCAGGACTTGACTGAGTCTGTGGTTTGATGAACCTGCCCTCTGTGTTTTGGACATGCGGATGGGTGTGTGGTTTTTTGCCCCTGCACTTGTTGTGAGGAACCCTGATGTTGGGTTTTCCAGACGTGCTTCACTTCCTTCTCTGCCCTTGTGGGGGTAGACGTACAGTAATTCTGACCATGTGTCTCCTTAATTGATGAAGGGGGTGTTTCACAGTGTACATATTTTCTTTGGCACTATCCTTCAGCGTCTACTCTACCAGCAAGCAAATAGTGCTCTCCATTTCTCTCTGGGTGTCAACATAATTTCATCATGGTATGATCACTGAACACCATAATGTTGCATGTAGACTCATCATGAAAGCCGTAAGACAAGACTGACTGGCAGATTGTTTGGTCCAATTAGACGCCGGAAGCACTGACTGTTGGCCCAAAAAACCCTTCAAACTCCTGAACATGCTAACAATAGGAACTACCTAGCTGGCTTTATGATGCTCGTTTATCATTTGGAGATGGGATTACCTCTAATCGCCCTGATACGCCATTTTGGTCTCTAGCACACCTCTACAAAAGTTTACAAGGGTTTACAAAAAGAGGGCCTTCAGTCAAGAACTGCAACTGCTAGCCTGCTCATAAATGACAAAAACATGAAGGGAAAAAAGCTTATTCTTGTTCTGGCTCAAAAAAGAAGACACATCATGAGAACCTGGAGGAGGAAACAGAGGCGCGTCAGTCCTGCGGAAAGAAACCGCGCGGGGAAGGGTGCAGTGGAAAAGGACATGCTGCTCATCTTGTAAATCATTGATGATGCGAAAGTCACAGGTAGGGGAGGTCTTGTGGGTCCAGGCCACTGTTTCAGCTCACAGGGAGTGGGCGCGAAGTCTGAAACGTGCCACGCTGCGAGTAAAGTCACAGGCAGGGAAGTTCAACCCGGCCGGGCCCCGGAGATATTGACTAAGCTTTGGCCCGCGCCGGAGGCGCGGGCCAAAGCTGGTCCGGGTTACCGGCAATTTGATTTGTTGCCCTTCCGGCCACCCGGAA
>LFIK01005220.1_pt1 | contig 10452 bp, 11 predicted proteins | sample 643401 | NCBI WGS metagenome assembly LFIK01 (sample SAMN03777447, study PRJNA286221) | soda lake metagenome | biome: soda lake; feature: Kulunda steppe; material: water; isolation source: sample T5-Br brine of Lake Tanatar-5 | place: Russia: Kulunda steppe | collected 2010-07
CGGAATTGTCGACATCCTGCGCCGCCTGGCCGATTTCGGTCGCATCAACCCTGAGCGCGCCCGACACCGTATCGACATGTTCGATCAGGTCATCCAGTTGCTGCAGGGTGTTGTTGAAGGCAGAACGAAGGGCTTCATATTCTGCGGGGAATGGATCATGTGCGGGGCTGTCGATGGGCCTGGACAGGTCGCCCCGGGCAAGCCGGGTCAGCCCGGCTTCGATGTCCGTGACAACGCGGTGCTGAACCGCCATGCGGGCCGCGCGCTCCTGGGATTCAGCCTCGAACTGGAGGTCGCGCTCCCGGCGCAGGTCATCGGCCTCCTGCAGGGCTTGCCGGGATCTGGCTTCCTCCCGCGCGGCCCTGTCAAAGGCCTGGACCACCAGGACACTGATCAGGATCAGCGCCGCCGCTTCGGCGACCAGGATCACCGCATGCACCATCACCCGGCCCAGATCGGCCGCACCGTAGAATACCGCGCCGGGCATCACGAATGTCAGCGCCAGGTGATGCACGGCGACAAGGCCCGTGAAGGTCACGATCGCGCGCCAGTTGCAATAGATGCCCAGAATTGCGAGCGCGGCAAAGAACTGCATGTGCATGTCGCCCTGCCATACATGCCCTTCGAAGGTATAGACGATCAACGCCACGGCCAGCGCCAGCGCCGTTGCGCTGACCAGCTGGTTGCGCTGTGATCCGCGCGCGCTGAAGAAATCCAGCGTGTTGATCGCGGCCAGGGCGGCAACGGCCAGCATGGCGGCCGGGTTCACATTGCCGATCAGAAATCCTGCAATCACAGCCTGGGCCACCATCCCCCAAAGCAGGAGCATGATCCAGAAGCCTCCGGTTTCGCGCAGTTTCTGAAGTGTATCCGTCGTACTCGTCGTCATGTCATGGAGTCCTCGTTGCACCACATGGGGGTTCAAAACTGCCTGACACCCGCAGTGCGCGCCCAACGCGCCAGCTGTTGAGCTGCGCACGGGTCGCAATCGGGGCCTGGCTCAGGTCAAGGGCGATCAGTCTGCCGTTCCAGCGGAAATCCCGCATGGGCAGGTCAAGCGCCGCAAGGTCTGCCGACAGCTCCTGTGCGGGCACCCATGGCGGGTAGATCAGGGCCGCGACCGCATCGTCCTTCGAGGGGGCAAGCCGCAGGGCCATCAGGAAAAGCAACCCCATGACCCCAAGCGCAAGCGCCGGGCCAAAGCCTGCGCCCGCGCCGCGGGACGGGACGCTTGGACCTGTCAGGTCTGGCGCCCGGGCGTGCCCGGTCATCCGTCGGCCCCATCGAAAAGTTCGAAATTGCTGGTCTGCCGGGGCCGGGGGGCTTCAGCAGGCAGGGCATTCTGCGGCGCCAGACGCTGGATCTGCACCCGGCCGGTGGTTGGCCAGAAGCGCATGCGCCGGGCCTGTTCCCCGCCGAGGTCGCTGCTGATGACCGGGATCCCTTCGTCGCGCAGGAATTTTTCGGCAGCTTTGGCATTGGCGCCCCCGATGTCGGGCAGGTTGCGCATGATCCGCGCGCCACCGAACAATTTTGCTTCCAGCCGCCGCTTCTGCGCCCCGCGACGCAGCAGGGAGTTGACCAGCACTTCCATCGCGGCGGCTGCGTAGCGGATATCGACCGGTCCGTTGCCGGGGTCTGACAGAAGGAAGTGATTCGCCCCGCCGATCCGGGACACCGGATCATAGATGCAGGCCGCAACGCAGGACCCCAGTATGGTCGAAATCACCTCATCCGGGGCATCCGACACACAGTGCTCCCCCTGGATGATATGGCGAACCTTTTCAGTGCGCCCCGCCATCACAGGCCACTCTCGGTGCGTGCTGCAGGGGCCTTGCAACGCAACAGGGCTGCGGCAATCCTGTCCAGCGGCAACACCGCCGCTGCGCCACCGGCCTGGATCGCTGCCTGCGGCATGCCCCAGATGATCGATGTCGCCTTGTCCTGTGCGATGGTGAAAGCATCGCCTTGACGCAACAGGGCCATGCCATCGGCCCCGTCCGTTCCCATGCCGGTCAGCAGGGCTGCGGCGATGCGAAACCGGCCGGTGACCTTTGCCAGGCTGGTGAACAGCACATCGACCGCCGGACGGTGTCCGCAGACTTCGGGCTCATCGCTCAATCGCGCGCGCAGTCCGGCGCGCTGGATAACGCTCAGGTGCCGCCCCGGCTCGGTTGCGAAATAGACATACCCGCGGCGCAGATCAGTGCCATCCGTCGCGGCAACGACACTTGGCGCCACCATGCGATCCAGGCGCCGGACGACGCCTTCGGCAAAGCCGGGGCGGATATGCTGGACAATCAGCGTGGGCGGGCAATCGGCGGGAAAGCCGGCCAGGACATGTTCGATCGCCACGATCCCTCCGGTGGATGCGCCGATGCCGATGATATCCGGGCCATGTCCGGGGTCACCTTGCAGACCGATGGCGGGCCCGGCAGGGGCAGGGCCTGGGGCATGCTCGGGGTTTGCAGCGCCTGCATGATGCAGCGCGGTCCGCCGGGCATTCGCCCGGGCGCGGGCAGGCGGCACGGCGATCGGCATGACGCCAGAAAGCGCATTGCCGTGGATCACCACTTCGGCACCGATCATCTTGAACAGGCTGTCCAGCCCGGGAAATTCCCGCATCTGGGCAAATTCGGAGGCCAGCGAAACGCGCTTTGGCAGCAAGGCTTCGGTCTGGCGATACGCCTCGCCGATGCTTGCGGCGCCGACCGCGCGAATATCAGGGCGATCGGCATAGGCCTGAAGGATCTTCTCTCGGCGCAGGCTGTTGGGATCTGCAACCAGCAGTGTCCAGGGACCTGAATTACGCATTGTCTGACTCGCTTTAAGTCCGCTGTGGGAATGCGCAGAGTGTCCGTTCGAAGTGTTAAGAAAGCCCTTGCAGCGCCGCAGCTTTGCACGGGGTGCGGAAACCCGTGCGCCGAAAGGGATTGTTAATCCGCGGCTGGTAGCGATTCCGAAGCGAAACAGCGAACCGAGTCTTCCGTTCCGGCTGTTTCGGATGTCCGTCAGGCCAAGAGGGAGTTCGCGAGTGGTCAGCATTCCATTGCCAGAAATCCTTGACCTCGGGGGGGCCACCAGGGTCGCCGCTCAATTGCGCGAATTGCGTGGTCAGGATGTCCAGATCGAAGCCGGAGACCTGCAGAGGTTGAGCGGCATAGGGCTCGAGATGCTCGTTGCCGCGCAGATGCAGTGGCGCGCCGATGGCAAGGCGTTCAGCATCGTCAACTGGTCCGAAGACACCACCCGGACGCTGACGCTGCTTGGCGCAGACCCGTCCGATCTGTGCGGAGTGTCCTGAAATGCCGACCCGAATTCTTGCAATTGATGATTCGCCCACCATCCGAGGTCTGGTCAGCCGCGCCCTGAAGGCCGCCGGGTTCGAGGTCTACACTGCCTCGGACGGGGTTGAGGGGCTTGGCGTTCTGGCGGATGCCGACCCTGATCTGATCATTACCGATGTGAACATGCCGCGCATGGATGGGTTCGGTCTGATCGAGGGCGTTCGCGGCAGCCTGGAATATGCGTCGGTTCCCATCCTGGTCCTGACCACCGAAAGCGGCAGCGACCTGAAGGCGCGCGCGCGCAGGGCCGGTGCCACCGGCTGGATCGTCAAACCCTTCGAGGATGCGCAGCTTGTGGCCATCATCGACAAGGTCCTGGGGAGGTAAGCCCGATGTCGGACATGGACGAATATCTGGAAATGTTTTTCGTCGAATGCGACGAACTTCTTGAGGCCGTTGCAACCGGTCTGCGGCAGATGGATGAAGGCACCTATGAGATGGAAACGGTTCATGCCGTGTTCCGTGCCGTTCATTCGATCAAGGGTGGGGCGGCGGCCTTCGGCCTGACGGATCTTGTTTCCTTTGCGCATAAATTCGAAACGGCACTGGACCTGCTGCGGTCCTCGGCCCTTGACCTCTCGCCGCAGGCGATGGCCGTTTTCCACCGGTCATCGGATTGCCTGGCCGATCTGGTGGCGGCGGCGCGGATTTCGGACACACGCGAAAACGCCCTGCGCGAAGAGCTGCTGATCGAACTGGAGGCCCTGATCGGCGAGGAGGACGATACCGAGGCAGATGTCGACTTCGTTCCGCTCTCGCTTGACCTTGGTGACTTCGGCGGCTCCCCGGTGGGGGACCGTTATGTCATCTCGCTGATGGCCGAAGCGGACCTGTATCGCAGCGGGAACGATCCGGCCGCGTTGATTCGCGCGCTGGAAAAGCTTGGAGAGGTCCGGGTCACGCTGGACGCGGGTAATGTCCCGGCCCTGTCCGAATGGTCCGCTGACACTCCGACCCTGCGGTGGCAGATCGAACTGGAAACCGAAGCCCTGCTGAGCGAAGTCGAGGCTGTCTTCGAATTCGTGGAGGATCGCTGCCGGCTGTCCATAGCCACGATCGACCCATCAGCCGAGGATCCTGACCCTGACCTCCGGGACTCGCAGGATCCGGAACCGCAGGACAGCGACATGGCCGAACCGGCCATCACCGAAGGCACTACGCCCGCGCAGGCCCCGCCCGCACCTTCAGCCGCGGCCCCGCGCCCGGAAGGCCGGGCCGAGGCCCCCGGCGCGAAAGCCGCCGAGGCCACCACAACCGCAACCATTCGCGTGAACCTCGACCGGGTCGACAAGCTGATGAACATGATCGGAGAGCTTGTGATCAAGGAGGCCATGCTGACGCAGGTGATCCAGACTGCCGGCCTGTCCGAGGAGCCCGAGGTTGTCGGTGCCCTTGAAGGGCTTCGACAGCTTGCGGGGGACATTCAGGAAAGCGTGATGGCAATTCGCGCCCAGCCGTTGAAACAGGTTTTCCAGCGGATGCACCGTATCGTGCGCGAAGCGGCCGATGCCACTGGCAAGCAGGTGCGCCTGGTCACGGTGGGTGAGCAGACCGAAGTCGACAAGACGATGATCGAGCGCCTGATCGATCCGCTGACGCATATGATCCGCAACTCGGTCGATCACGGGCTGGAGGACTCGGTCCGCCGACATCGCAGCGGCAAGCCGCAGGAGGGCGCGATTACCCTGTCAGCGGCCCATAAATCGGGCCGTGTCCAGATCGAGGTCAGTGATGACGGCGGCGGGATCGACCGCGCCCGCGTCCGCAGCATCGCCGAAGACAAGGGCCTTGTCGTGCCCGGTGCATCGCTGACACCGGGTGAGATCGACTCGCTTCTGTTTCTCCCGGGCTTCTCGTCCAAGGATGAGGTGTCGGCGCTGTCTGGCCGGGGTGTCGGGCTGGATGTGGTGCGACGAGAGATCACGGCGCTGGGCGGCCGCGTTACCATCGCCTCGACCGAGGGCAAGGGCACCACCTTCACCATTTCGCTGCCCCTGACCTTGGCCGTACTGGAAGGCATGTTGATCCAGCTTGATGATCAGACCTTGGTCCTGCCGATCACGGCGGTTCAGGAAACCCTGCGCCCGGACCATGCGACGCTGCATCATATCGGAGCAACCGGCCGCGCACTGCTGAACCGGGGTGAGCTGATCCCGATCATCGACCTTGGCTGCACCTTCGGCCTGCGGCCCGCGCCCGGGGATGCGCATAACGGTGTGCTTATCGTTGTGGAAACCGACAACCACAAACGTGCGGCTTTCCAGGTGGATGCCATTCACGATCAGCGACAGGTCGTGATCAAGAGCCTGGAGGAGAATTATGGCCGTGTCTCGGGTGTCTCGGCCGCCACGATCCTGGGGGATGGCAAGATCGCCCTGATCATCGACCCCGAGGAAATCATCACCTCTTCAACTTCGGACCACGGCCGCGATCGTATGGCCATAGCAGCGAACGGTTAAACCATGCTCCAGACAATCTCGCATAACGCTCAGGGCAAGCATGATGTCATTGCCTTCAAACTCACCGATCAGGACTTCTGCATCGATATCGGCCTGGTGCGCGAAATTCGCGGCTGGTCACCGACAACCGTTCTGCCACATGCGCCGCATTACGTGCGCGGCGTGATCAACCTGCGCGGGTCCGTGGTCACGGTTGTCGATCTTTCGGCGCGGCTGGGCTTTGGCGCTTCAGAGCCCACGCACCGCCATGTGGTGATCATCGCCATGCATGAAGGGCGGATTGTCGGGCTGCTGGCGGATCTGGTCTCGGATATTGTCACAATCAGTGATGATTCGATCCAGGCTGTTCCGGATATTGCCTCGGATCCCGCGCATGAGTTCATCACGGGGATGATCACCTTTGACGACGGTCGCATCCTGCGCAAGATTGACCTCATGCAGTTGCTGCCAGATGCACCGCAGTACGGGGGGTAGGCGGGGCCATGCTGGAAACCGCCCAACCCATGACCGCCGAACAGTTCGCCCGGCTGGCGCAGATCGTGCACCAGGAGTCGGGGATCGCGCTGGCCGACACCAAGAAGGGCCTGCTGATGGCGCGCACCAACCGGCGTTTGCGATCACTGAAGATGTCGGATTATTCGGCGTATTGCGATTATCTGGAACACCCCGACGGGGTGGGCGAGCGGCGCAATCTTCTGGTGGCCGTCACGACGAATGTGACCGCTTTCTTCCGCGAGGCGCATCACTTCGAGCTTCTGGCCAAGCGCATTCTGCCTGATCTGGTGGCGAAGGCCAGATCAGGCGCGCGGGTCCGTCTCTGGTCGGCGGCCTGCTCCTCGGGTGAGGAAGCCTATTCGATGGCCATGACGGTGCTCGAGGCCTTCCCCGAGGCTGCCCGGCATGACCTGCTGATCCTGGCCACCGATATCGACCCCGAGATCATCGCCCGCGCCCGGGCCGGCAAGTATGATGAGCGGACCCTCAAGGGGGTCGAGCCTGCGCGGAGGGACCGTCACTTCACCCGGTCCGATGGCGGATATGCGGTCCGCCCCGAGGTTCAGAAACTGGTGCGCTTTGCGGAACTGAACCTGCACAAGGACTGGCCCTTTTCGGGGCGGTTTGACGTCATCCTGTGCCGCAATGTCGTGATCTATTTTGACATACCGATGCGGCAGCAGCTGTGGCGGAAATTTGTCAATGTCCTGAATCCGAACGGATATCTCATGGTCGGACATTCCGAACGCATCGATGGACCGGCGACAGACAGGTTTCGCTCCATCGGCACCACGGCCTACCAACTGGTGCAATAGCGCACCTTCAAGAACCAGGAAAAGAAGACAGCCATGCCACTCAAATCCCAGCTTTCCGTGATGGTGGTCGACGACATGAGCGTCAGCCGCGGTCTGATCGAACAGGCGCTTGACTGGGCCGAAATCAAGAAGGTTCAGTATGAAGCCGATGGCGAGACTGCGCTGCGCAAGCTGGTTGCCGCGCCCGTGCATCTGGTGATTTCCGATTTCAACATGCCGGGCATGGATGGGCTTACCTTGCTGGAAAACCTGCGTGCGAACAAAACCACGCAGCGCATCGGGTTCATCCTGGTCACCGGGACGGCCAACCGTGAGATGATCCAGCGCGGCAAGGCCGCGGGCATGAACAACTTCATCGCCAAGCCATTCACCAAGGAGGCCCTGCTGCGCTGTATCGAACTGGTGACGGGCAAGCTGCAATGAACGGGAGCGTTTCATCTACTGCGGCCCGCACGGCGGCAGACAACACACTCCAGGTTGTGCTCGACCGGCTGGCTGGAGAACTTGGCCAACTTGCATGGGAGATCGATCGGATCGATTCCGAAATCGGCGAGGTGGTGTCCGCGGCGCAGGCCCCCGATACAAGCGCCCTGCAGCATGTTGACCTGCTTCGGCAGGAGGTCGAGGGGTTGCAGCAATTCGTTCTTGCCCTGAGCGGCAACATGACCTGTGGGTGTGTCTGCGATGCAGCGGGTGCGGTGGGTGCGCTGAAACTGCGCGACCAGGCACTGCGCCTTCAGGGTTTGCCGCCCGAGACGCCATCGAATGTTCTCTGGTAGGTCCGTCCGGGTGCATGGGACGCGCGCTCGGTTGGTCGAAGTGTAGCAGCAGGGCGGACGGATGTGAGCGGGCTAAAGGGCGCCAAACGGCGATGCGCAGGCGGATGTCGGAAGGCTGCGCCCCTTGCTGCCGACGCGCTTCGGGATCACACGCTGGCAGGCAAGGCCTTTCACGGGTGGGGCAGATCAACCGCCCGTTGGCGCGACTGGCCGGTTCAGGAAGTGATCCGGTCCGCGGCGCACGGGGTCAAGTGGTCGGGGGCTGTCTGCGCGATCACCCTGCGGAATGGTCGTCGCCGGTATGCGCTGCGTTGGGTGCGGCGCCGCGCCGCCGACCCAGATAGCTGGCTAGTGCGTCGGGCGGGTTGTCCAGCAGCGCGACGAGCGGAGCAGGGCGCGCGGCCTGTCCCTCGGTTACCACGATGGCCTGGGATGCGATGGCACGTGCATCCTCGGGGTCATGGGTGACCATCAGCAGCATGGCGCCGGTTTCGTTCAGGATTTCGCGGACCAGGGCCAGCATCTCGGTTTTCAGCGCAGGTCCCAGCGCGGCAAAGGGTTCATCCAGCAGCAGCAGGGGGCGGCGGCGCAACAAGGCCCGGGCCAGCGCCACACGGCTTTGCTGGCCACCCGAAAGCTGCGCGGGACGGCGCCCCCCCAGTGACCCCAGGCCCACACGCTCCAGCGCTGCATCCACCTTTTCCTGTTCCGTCCCGGTCAGCGACAGCGAAGGCCTTAACCCCAGGGCCACATTCTGCGCCGCGCTCAGATGCGGGAACAAGTTGTTGTCCTGGAACAGGATCGACAGCGGCCGCGCACCCGGGGCAAGCGTGCTCAGATCCTCTCCGTCCAGCGTCACGCGGCCGGTGCTCAATGGCACGAACCCGGCAATGGCGCCCAGCAGGGTGGATTTCCCCGCCCCCGATGGGCCCAGCACCGCTACCCGCGCGCCGCTTTCCAGCGTCAGGTCGGCCTCCAGCCGAAAATCCCCCTGCACGATGGTCACGCCATCAAGTTGCAGCATGCGCCCGCCCCCCGCGGTCAAAGGCCCAGAATATCAGCAGGCTCAGCCCCAGCAACAGCACAGCCGCCCCGGCGGCGTCATCGCTGCGATAGGCGCCCATCAGCCGGTAAAGCTGCAGGGGCAGGGTGGCGCCTTCGCGCTCGGCAAAGAGCACGATCACACCCAGATCGCCCATGGACAGCGCCCCGGCCAGCCCCGCGGCAAAGCCCAGCGGGCGGCGCAGGCGCGGCAGGATCACCAGCCGCAGCCGTGTCCAGCCCGTCAGGCCCAGGTGATCGGCCAACCGGCCCTGGCTGGCCTCGGCCTGGCGCAGCGCGGGCAGGATGGCGCGCAAGGCAAAGGGCAGCGCCATTGCCGCATTGACCAGCGCCGTGACCGGTAGTGCCAGACGTGCCGGGTCCACCAGAGGAAAGGTCAGGATGAACAACCCCGTGCCGATCACCAGCGGCGAGGCCGCAAGCGACACCATGCCCACCACCTCAAGCCCGCGCGATACCACCCCGCCCGCACGCTCAATCGCCAGCCCCAGCGCCAGCGCAAAGCCGATGCACAGCAGCACCGAGGCCAGCGCCACCGCCACCGACCGCCCCGCCGCCATCCAGACCGGCGCCGGCAACCCTGCCACCAGCGGCAGCCCGCGCAGCACAATCATGCCCAGGGGCAGCAGCAGGAACGCCGCTGCCAGGCCGATCATCACCCCGTCCCACAGCGCCAGCCCCGGCGCCCGGCCCATGTCATGGCGGATGACGGGCCGGTCCAGCCCGGCTCCAAACCCTGATGGCAGCGCAACCCCCAGCGCCAGCGCCGCCGCCACCGCGCACAGGCCAAATTGCACCAGCGCCAGAAGCGCTGCCTTCGACAGGTCGAAATCGAAGCGGAACGCCTGGTAGATTGCCAATTCCACCGTGGTCGCCCGCGGTCCGCCACCCAGGGTCAGCGCCACCGCAAAAGAGGTCAGGCACAGCAGAAAGATTACCAGCAGCGCGCCGGGCACCATCTCGCGCAACATGGGCGCTTCCAGGTGGCGGAACACATCGCGCCGGGAAAACCCCAGTGCTGCAGCCAGGCGGAAGCGTTCCGACGGGATGGCCAGCCAGCCCTGGAGCAACAGCCGCGTGGCCAGCGGCAGGTTGAAGAACACATGCGCCAGCACCACGCCGACAAAGCCATAGATCTGCAACGGCGGCAGGCCGAACCATCCCAGGATCGCGCTGATTACCCCGCTGCGGCCAAACACCGCCAGCAAGCCCATCACCGCCACCAGGGTTGGCAGGATGAAGGGCGCCCCCAGCAACGTGATCAACAGCCCCCGCCCTGGAAAGCGCCGCCGCGCCAGCGCCCGCGCCACCGGCACCGCCAGCGCCACTGACAGCACGGCTGAAACCACCGCCTGGGTCAGCGTGAACCGTACCGCCGCCCAATCCGCCGGTCCCAAACCGCCCCAGCCCTCGGCCCGCCAGGCAACAGCCCCCAATGAACCAAAGGACAGTATCAGCAGGATCAAGGCCACTGCCGAACCGCCGGCCAGCGGCC
>LFIK01005221.1_pt1 | contig 10452 bp, 15 predicted proteins | sample 643401 | NCBI WGS metagenome assembly LFIK01 (sample SAMN03777447, study PRJNA286221) | soda lake metagenome | biome: soda lake; feature: Kulunda steppe; material: water; isolation source: sample T5-Br brine of Lake Tanatar-5 | place: Russia: Kulunda steppe | collected 2010-07
AGTACTGTGAAGACACTCGCCCTGAGCAGCAGCTCCAAGCTGCCCATGCTCAACATGGTCACCTTAGACGCAGCATTGCAGGAGACCTTGCTCTTCATGTCATTCTCTTTGGTGTAGGGGGTGTTATTTACATTCCTCACACTTTGGTTCCTCTGAAGAGTCCCGGCCTTTAGATTCGCAGAGTCTCAAGATGTTGCTCTCAAGCTTCATGCTCAATCTGTGCACTATGCTCATAAGCTTGTACAGACCAGACGTTCTCTTGAGCATTCTCCTCACCTTCAAACTAATCAGGAGAGGTCTGCTGGCTCGTCTGCCCGCAACCCTCCTGATACTTACTGACTGCTTTCTTCTTTTCTAATGAAGGGGCTTTTCTTCCCAAGTAGCCCCTTCTCCTTAATTGATGTGAGGAGCTTTTTGCTGCTTGCTTTTCTTTTCTTTTCAGATAAAGACTATTGCCAACAGGGATACCCCTGTTCGTCTAAATTAAGGAAGGGGCTTACAAATGGTGCAAGTACCAGGCAAACCCTCACCTTACCTTTCAGATCACCATTCTATTTCCTTTGCCTCAGGTAGGCTTTGGTTTTCAAAACCACGAAGTTTGCGTTGACTTTGGTTTTGCAGGCCTGAACAATTCAGTTGAGCTGCCCTCGTTTAGCAGGTACAGCTATGCAACCCTTACCCCTACCCTGTCAGACACAAGCTATGGATAATGATGGGGGCACAGAACAGCAATGGAAAGATGAAAACGAGCATCAATAGGACAAAAAAATAGATAAGAAATGAGTTGATTTGTCGTTGCGTACAGAACAAGTGCCCTACAAACATACCACTTGAAAACCATGACAAAACCATGCAGGGGCATAATTCTGAAGGTCTTCATAGGACACATTCCTGATTGAATAATTGGAATATTATAGAAATTTATCAGAATCTGGACCATCAATCGATTGCCCCCCCTCAATGCGCTCTTCACTGCCTGCGTTCCTTTTGTATGATACTTTCCTCAAACCAGTACACCACCCACTGCATTACACAATGCGCCGGGCACAAGGCCACAGCTGCCAGTGCCTGCCAGGCCCTCACACAAGATGCATGACATGCATTGCACCATTTTCAGGTCTCGGTGCCCACAAGTGGATTTGAAACAATTGAAAAAAATAAAGTCTGCAATCAGGCTGTTCTTCTCAAAGGCTTGCACCGAAGTGCCCAGCAGCACGTCCACACTCTCAAGCTAACAATACATGACTCCCACTAGCTGCTGCGTTGGGGCTGATTGAAATTTCAGCACCTGTAAGAAGCCCTGGAGACTATGGTCAGGCAAATCACTTATACGCTCTGCTTTGCAGCTGTGAGCAACAGCTGGGAATGGCTGGCGGCAAGCCAGCTTCACTAAAGCAGGCTCCAAGATGCTCAGTCTTAAGCACGCATCAAGACAATATACTTGGTGGACATAAGATGTGAAGGAGTGGATGCACTGGCCCCCAAAAAAATCTGGCAACCATTCAGTCCTACCCATACAGTCCAAGGGGTACCCCATGGACTTGGGCCATATGAAGCTGCTCCGCATAATCCAAAACCTGGAACTTCAACACTGCCCTGGTATGTACACGACTGGTGTCATTTATTGTAGGAAGCAAAACACCTAACTTGCATTTTATGCCCTCTAGTGCCCTTGAAGATGCCCTCGACTTTTGTCTCTGGAAACCAGCCATTAACCTTACACCAAATCGAGACCTTGCCAAGGTGAATGACCCTGCCAGCCCTTCTTTATACCGACATTGATTTGTATCCAACTTTCATGGCCCATACAACCATCATCTTTGCAATTCTGGAACACATGCAAAAGCCAGTTGGAAAGGCTTCTCAGGCAGGCCCTTGCACGACATAAAAGGGTGGACACCAATGCAACCTGGCGCTCCATCCTTTTAAGGGGGGTGACAATTGGTAGCTTGGGCGCAGGTTGCAGGCTATATATGCCCTGGCCAGAGCCACTATTTGTTTGCTTATTTTCTGCACTTGCGTCAATGGACGCTGCAGTGCTGGGCCTGCCAAAGCTTCTAGAATGGACTGCCGCTGCTGCATTGGATAACTCACTCCTTGTGCAGTCAATCAATTCCACTAGACTCTGCTGGGCCCATGCCTGCAATCATGGCCTCGAGCGCAGCCTTCACCTCATACGCAGAAGGTCGATCCCCTGCAAGTAGAGGCGTGCAGGCAAGCACGGTAAATGTCATGCCATCAAAATGCCTCACAAGGGGGGCAGGAGGGCAGGAGGGCGGGCACGAGGCAAGAGAGCTTGCGCAGCCATTTTGTCAGCGCACTCAATTTTTGAGCATGGTCCCATGCCCTCCCAGAGCGAATGGAGGGCACACGTGCAAGCCCAGGCTTGCAGTGGAGGACGCGCTGCACACGCGAACATGGCAGAAGTGTACATGCATGTGTGTGCTTGTACGTGTGCATGTGTGCATGTGCACCTGCATGTGCGTGCGTACGTGCGTGTGTGTACGTGTACGTGTGCCTGTGCCTGGGCATGTGTAATGTTACACTACTAATGTATCACCTGCTAAGCGCACCTGGCTCATCTACCCAGCACGCGCGGAGCAGGGGCAGCAGCCCTCGCGGGCAGTCGGGCCGGAGGTCCAGCTTGCTAGATGCGGGCAGGTCGGGGCGCACCCCAAACACGGCCATACGCACGCCCAGCGCAGGCGCGGGCAGGCCGCAGAAGGGGCGGCAGCCCATAAGCAGCTCCCACATCAAGATGCCCAGACTGTACACATCTGCCTGCGTGTGCGTGTGCACTTGTGGTATATGTGCAAATCACTGATGACCTGGACCAAGCAAGCAAGGCTGAGCAGGCCAGGTGGTGCTCGAACGCTTGAGAGTACGTGCGTGCTCAAACACACACGCACACGCTTGAGCACTCACGCTCCTACGCACACACACACGTGCTCAGGCGCACGCACGCATCCACTAACACATGAGGCAAGGACGCACTTTGTCTGTGACCAGGCTGGCGGTTAACCCTACCTTAACCTAACAGTCGCAAGGACGCACCTTGTCTGTGACCTTGGCACGGTGGCGGGAGCAGGTCACGCGGAAGCACTCTGGCGCACAGTACGCCACCGTGCCCACCTGTGCATGTGTGCATGCGTAAGCGCAAGCATGCGTCCATGCAAATGTTCTTGTGTGCCCACCTGTGCATGTATGCATGCGTAAGCGCAAGCATGCGTCCGTGCAAATGTTCTTGTGTGCCCACCTGTGCATGTGTGCCATGCGTAAGCGCAAGCATGCGTCCGTGCAAATGTTCTTGTGTGCCCACCTGTGTGAGCTGGCCCTGCAGCAGCAACTGAGAGACTTGGAGCAGCACTATCTCTGTGCCCCATGTTTTGTACCCAAGCACAAAGAACGGGGGCACCTCACCTCTCCAGTTCCAGGATCACATGCTCTTAGCCCCTTGTTGGTTGCCTGGGCATCCCTTCCCCCTTTTGCTCTCCCCCCCCATGGCCCCCTTGTGTACCCCTGCTCAGTGCCAGCTCAGTTTCAACACCCACCACCACCACCACCACCACCTCCACCACCTGTGGCTGCCCGTCGTGTGCCGCCACCCCTCTTCCCCCTGTGGTTCTCTCCTCACCTCCTGGCTGCCCTGCGAGAACTCATGCTGTGCGTCTCTGTGCCCAGCCTTGACTTTGGACAGCCCCAAGCCTGCCAGCTTGGCAGTGCCGTCGGCAGCCAGCAGCACATTGCCGCAAGTGACGTCGCGGTGCTGCGCAGGCACGCAGGCACGCCAGCAGCAGCAGCAACTTGAAGGCTCCGGAAGTGCACGGAGGCACATGCGTGCAGACAAGCGCATGAGCGCTGTGCGCACGCAGTCTGTTAGGGTGTGCCATCACGTTTGCAAGTCTTACTCAAGGGTGGAACCATTTCTTTCGAAAGTAATGATGGCACATGGTGAAGGCGGCAAGTTGGGCAGAGTTTTTTGTGTAGGGTATGGTAGGGTGAGAGCTGGATGCCTGGCCCACCAGCAAGGGCAGGTGCCTGCGTGGAGCTGAATGCCTTATGGCTAACCAGCAAGCACAGGCGCGTGAGGGAAATGCACACAAAGGACACCAACACTCAAATATACACGCACAGCACACATACAGACGCGCGCATACAAATATGTGCGCCAACACACGCACGCACGAATGTGCGCACGCGCGCACACATATACCCACACCTACATACACATACACACACCTCCCTATCCACCCACCTAAACACATACACACGCACACACATGCAAACCCACCCACCCACCAGCACGCGTGGATGAAGGTAGGTGAGCCCTGCAGCCACGTCCCTTGCAATTTCCAGCACACGCCGGGTGGGCAGGAGCCGGCCCACGCCACTGCCCTGGCCAATGTTGCGTGCACGCTCCGCGTTTGTCTCAAGGCCACAGTTGCAAAGTTGCTGCAGCTTTTGGGGGCTGACGAACGGGTCGTACCTGGGGGCCCACAGATGTGAGGGGTGGGGATACAAAAAGGAAGTCAGAAAGCCAGCCAGTCAGTCAATGATTTAGTCAGCCAGCCAGCCAGCCAGCCAGGCAGTCAGCCAGACAGTTGGCCATTGATCTTTCTGTCTGTCCTCAATCGGGTTGACTACTGGCAGAGCAAAAAAAGCCTTCCTCTGCGTGGCCGCATTGCTAACATCTGACCGCCTGGCAGACTCAGAGCCTCAAACAACGAGCATGCGCAGCGGCGTCTGGCGCGCAGAGCAGCAGGCATAGCTTTGTGCGCATGAAGCGCAGCAGGCGTGCTTGCATGGTGCTTCCTTAGCAGGCGGGCGCTCACATGAGGTCACGCAGGGAGGCGGCGCACAGCTCCTGCACGATGAACGGGCGGGGCTGGTGCAGGCAGCCCCCGTAGCAGCGCACGATGTTGGGGTGGATGCTACGCGCCAGGATGAGCGCCTCCTGCGTGGACGAATGGCACATGGGGCACGTGCGTAAATGGAGAGCATGCACGTTAAGAAGGGTAGCTGAGCGGTATAGTGAGCACACGTACCCCAACGTACACACTTGTGCACATGCACATGCAGCGCAGCTCACAATTGAAGTTACCCAAGCTTATCACTGGGTGCAGGGGCAGAGGCCTTCCAAAGCGCACAAAGACCACGCAGGGCTTGAGGAAGTACGCAGGGCACCAACTGCCCTTCTCGAATATCTAGGTCAGATCGGGGCAGCTCTGCCCTTCCAGGACACACAGGACTGATGGGCGAGTGGGCCACATAGCCAGGCCGCCAACTTAAGCGGGCAGGTCTCAAGCGCCTTCAGCAAGAGCCAGAGGCCCATGGCGCGCCAACACAGAGCACAGGGGGACTAACGTAATCTGAGGCCAGGTGACTCACCGCAGCACACCACCCTCCAGCGCGATGCAAGCAGGCTAGACGCCCACGCCAGGCGGACGTGTGCAAACACCTCCAACAATGTGATGCATGGTGACCCACGTGCACACCTCAATGCATGAGAGCTGTGCAACGCGTGGTGGCCCAAGCGCTCACAACGCTAGCACCTGCAGCCTCTGCTTGAGCACTGCACGAGGTCTGCGCAGCGCAAGCAGCCAAGTAGGGCAGGGCCCCTGCTGCCCCTGGCCCCTGCCCGTGGCTGGCAGTCCCATCTTTACACCTGTGCCCGCGCACCCTGCGGAAATCCACGAGCGGTTGGCACGCGCTGCGCGCGTGAGCATCCAAAAAAAGCATCTGGCGCGCTTCGTATGCGTCCGACATCAGCTTCACGGCCACGGGGACCGCCTCGCCTGGGCTTGGCGTGTACTGGCCCGCGTACACGCAGCCAGTGGTGCCAAAGCCCAGCAAGTGGTGCTCGTTGACCTGCAGGCAGACACGCACACGATCCGTTGACCTGCATGCAGACACGGACACGATCCGTTGACCTGCATGCGCACAAGCACACGATCCGTTGACCTGCATGCGGACACGCACACGATCCGCTGACCTGCACGCAGACACGCACACGATCCGTTGACCTGTATGCAGGCACGCACACGATCCGTTGTCCTGCATGCGCACAAGCACATGAGAGTGATGGCGCATGTCATGCACCGCACGACACACACGGTGAAACGTTTGCGCTGCGCTGCGCTTTGACCTGCATGGGACCATGCCTGCCTGTGACGAGGCACCACATTGCAAGCCAAGCAACGGCGTGCCTGCATCACACTGCACGAAGGCTCACACAGGCACACATGTGCATGCACATGCGCACACGCTTGCCTTCAGATCCTTGCCAATCTCCATACAAAAATTGGGGACCACATACGCGCTCGTCTCCTGCAGCTGCTGCTTCTGCTGCTGCTCCAGCTGCTCTGCCGGCAGCTGAGCTTTACCGTCCCTCACACCTTCACCAATGCCCCCATCCCTTGCCACAGCAGTGCTGCCCCTTAAGCAGCCTCCATCACCACCGCCGTACACGGGCACGTCCTCATCCCCATCCATCATCATTCCCACAAAGTCTTCGTCCGCCCCCCCGCCCCCGCCCTCCTCTTCTTCCTCATCCTCATCCGATAGGCAGCCCAGGCTGTCATGCAGCCCCAGCAGCTCCAGGCTGTGCCGGCTGGAAGGCTTGCACATAGCCGAACCCGTGCGGAAGCCGCTGCTGTGGGGCGCTTTGGGCGCTGCGATGCTGCTCAGCTGCCCCTCATTCGCTGTCACAGCCCTGCTGAGGCAGCCTAGCAAGCTCCACTGGTAGGAGCTGCTGGCCTCGCTGCTGCCAATGCTGTTGCCTCGGGCGCAGCTCTTCGCACACTGCGCAGAGGGCGCCGCGCTTGCATTGCAGCCCTCCTCAGCAGCCGTGGCTGCGCTGTTTGCAGCCGACAAACTTAGGGGCGCCATGTTGTGCTGCGGCTGCTGCTGCGGCGGCGGCGGTGGCGGCTGGCGTGGGGGTTCCAGGATGGAAGGGGCCGGGAACGAGATGTGGAGGGAGGATCGTGTGACAGCGGATGCGACAGAGGGCCAGTGCCTGCCATCAGGACTTGGGGCCATCAGGACATGGGGCAGGGGCTGGCTGCAGGTGCGGTACGTGTTGCCGGCGGAGGTTCCCCCCTGCGTGGGGTCCATGTGCAGGCACAGGACGCAGCGGCTGCGTGGTGGCCCAGCCATCTCCTCTGAGCGTGGCTGGCTTAAAATGGCGGGATTACAGGCGGTGCCTTGTCAGCCACCGCCAGGGGCGTGTGCCGCGCGTGCCAGCGCCCCGGAACCAATATGTGCAGGCGAACGTGAACGCGTGGTGTGCAGCAGCTTCAGACCTGTGGGGCCAGATAACTGATGTTGGTTATGTTGGGTCCAGCATCACTGGACATCAGCTCGGCACCGGCCACCATGGTTCCTCGCCAGGAACGGGACGCACCTGGGACAGGCGCGCCTGATGCTCCGAGCTCAAGGCAGCTGCAGCAGTCTGCAAAGCGACAATGTCAGGTGCACTGCTGGCCCTCTTGTTCATCCAGAGGCTTCCTTGGCAGGTCTGCGGTGCCTGTGAGCCTGGAACGTGACCATCCCTGCTGCCACCGGGGAGACAGCTGCTATGGGAGGGCCGGCCGCAGCTGCCTGAGTGTGTCACTAGGCTTGCATCATGGGGCAGGGAAGGACAGGCCACTTTTTTCAGCCGGTGCCAGGCCAGCGTGATCACAGAGGCACATACAAGTGCCACTGCGTGAACGCACTGGAGTAAGACAGGATGCAGCACCTGCTCCCCTTGCCTCGAGGTATGTTGCTGCTGCTGCTGCTGCTGCTGCTGCTGCTGCTGCTGCTGCTGGAGCTCCACAACTCCGTCCATGTTTTGCTTCTGCTGGCATCGTGTCAGCTGAGACTCAGCATCGTGCATGTGACTTGATGCCTCATCTGTGACTTGATGCCTCCCTTGAGCATAAACCCCTGATACACATTCATCGCACCAAGTATGAAGTAAATGGAAACCGGAGTAAATAAGACGGGGATTAGGCCCCCCGCGACAACGTGCGTTCAACGACACCTCAGAGACTCAAACCCTCATTCCTAGACACTCGTACCGCCTGAGGGCACGCACCAGAAATAGATAGCAGAAGCAGTATCACAGGAGGGGCGCCCATGCTGCCATGCAGGGAGACTGGCTCCAGGTGTTGAGTGACGGGAACACCTGTAATTATTCGATGAAGATGACACCTTGCAAGAAGTAAAGAAATTGATTCATAAGCTAATTCACACATGAACCGGCTGGAAACTCAAACTCGCCAGCCTGGCACATATGTGCCATGCATGTGCTCTGTACAGAGCATCTTGGCACTTAGGTTTGATGATCCCTTAAGTGCTGTTCTTTTTGCTTGAAATGATTGGGGCTTTGAAATGACGCCTCACCAACGAAACCCTATCAAATGCAAGGACCACCCAGCTGCAGCTGCATCAGTACTGATGCACTAGTGCCGCATCTCAGGCACACTAACAGGTATTTGGCTACTACACTACATGGCTTGCATGCAATGTTTGCTGCAGGTGTATGTGTCAACCGGTTCTTGAGCAGATGCAATGCAAGCATCGATGATATCATGTCAAAACCACGTGCACGTGGAAAATATGCTACACGGTGCGCCATGCACCAAGTGACTTTAGATATAAATTTATCTATGCAAAAGTGCATGAATTGCTGTGGTTTCAGAACACCGCCCGGCTTCTTTTGACCGCGCTTTCTTGTGTTGGTTTTGGTTGCAGTGGCCAATCATGACTGCGCACTGCGCATTTCCTGAATGTTCAAAAATGAATTCACCAAAGAGCGGTCATGCAATTGAAGAATGCTCTTTGCAAATGAAGAACACTCGGCGAGTACAAAGAATGTTCTGCAGGTGGGGGTGCATTCGAAGAGCGTTCATCCCAGCCTTTCTAAGGCTTACCTAGCTTACAGAGGTCCTCCCCGTGTCTCGCAAGCTTGAGTCCGTTTGACCAACAGCTCATTTAAGTGCACTTTCTGCACCTATGTTGCTACCGAATCAGGGCAGCATGTACCACCATGGTGTACAACACGTGGTAACGTCCACACGTATCATTTGATTAAGCGTTGTGCTTCTGCCGAGGATTGATCACCCTTGTACGAAGAAATCTCCTGTTGGGTCTAAACATAACCCTGGTTGTGAAGTTGAATGGTGCGGGCACTTCATCCCCTGAATTTTTAGTGCTGATGAACACGTATGGGCGTGAACACTTGGTCCCTTTCCCAGAGATGGTTTTTATCCAGGTGGGGGGGAATGTAACAATTCAGGCGATACCTATTTAACCACTCTGGTGGTTGGGCTGAGAGGTGGATATCCCCTGGGCAGCGTGCAGGCTAGGGAGTTCTTTATCATATGGAATGATAGGGGCAGACCCTAGTGGAGACTCTGACAGGCTTTGGCGCATGAGGAGCCAGGTCCCTCGGCACTTTCTGTCCTACAGCTCACATCACAGCAAAACGCTAGAGCTATGTCACCCTGTGCCATCCTTGACGCGACTTAGGGTGTTACAAGTGTACTCTCAGGTTGCCTTCTTGCTTATTTGCAACCCTTATCCCACTTATTGGATCAGCTACATCATATCATGTCATGAAGTCTTAAATAGATGTTCCAACTCTTGTGGATCTTCACCTCTTGTTTCCAACTTGGATCTGCACGTCCTGTTTTCAATCGGTCGTGACTTGAACATGTGCTAAAGCTTTGACTGTAAAGTGCCATGCTTAGAATGTGCGAAGAGCGCTTACAGAAATTTCTCCCCTCTGGCAAGAGGACTAACCCTAATGTTGAACATAAGGGTTAAGGGTTAATGTTGAACATAAACAACTAACTCTCTCTCTCTCTCTCTCTCCCCCCCGGTCCCTTCCAGTTAAACAGGTTTGAACAGGTTTAAATAATAAGTCTTCAGTCAAAAAGTGCGACTGCAAGGCTGCCTGTCAAAAACACGTAAGATCTTACTACTTTCCTCTAGAGGAGTAGATGTTAATTGTAGCAAATCTGTACCTACCAAAAAACCTTAAAACTTCTAATAAAAGGGGAAAATAGGCACTTTGTTATGTCTTATGTCTTCTTACCGCAGGTTGTCCCCACCACTGGGTCACCCCTTTCTTAGGCAAACGTGGCCAAATAGGCCTCTCAAGGCATAACTTTGCATCCACCGCACCGTTTCCTGACCTAAGCACATTGGATAGCTTATATTTTTCCGGTTCTGACGGTGGTCTTGGAGTCGAAATTGGTGCGGTAAGTGGAAGGCAATTTCGGAAAAATGGTATGTAATGTTGGAAGACTGCGCGCTGTTTCCCACTCCAAGCCCCAAATTCCGAGCTTGAGATGCCTGCAGATGTGTTAAATTGGGGCGCACATCCTGTGTGGATTTGGGCGTGGGAAGCTCTCCCGTTGAGCTGTGCACTCAAAAGAGGCAAATGTGATGCAACGTTTTGGCCCG
>LFIK01005222.1_pt1 | contig 10451 bp, 13 predicted proteins | sample 643401 | NCBI WGS metagenome assembly LFIK01 (sample SAMN03777447, study PRJNA286221) | soda lake metagenome | biome: soda lake; feature: Kulunda steppe; material: water; isolation source: sample T5-Br brine of Lake Tanatar-5 | place: Russia: Kulunda steppe | collected 2010-07
ACACACACACACACACACACACACACATGCACACACGCACACACGCATGCACAACACACACACACACACACGCACGCACGCATGCACGCACGCACATTAATGATTTAGATTTAAGACATCATCAGTTCGAATTGCATAGTCAAGCATTCATTATGATGTGTGATTATGATTATTTTGCGTCCTGAACCGACGAAGAATCTAAGTACGAATTGATAAAGGATAAGACACTTACCGGATCACTTTATTTATTCAGATTAGAATGATTTTTTCCACATTAATGAGCAAAGCTATGTGTCAAGATGCATGATGGTGGACTTGCATTCTTCTCCAGTACAAACCATCTCTGCAGCAGCAAATATTGATGCAAGTGTTGGCCAAGCAGCTGTAGACCTCCATCGTCTCGTGCCCCCCGGGCTCCCCCCTAAAGAGGTTGCAGAGCAGGTGGAGCGCCTAGCCAGTGACTGGACTCATTTTAGCAATCCTTGCCACTAAAATTGTATAAGTAAGGTTTTCTGTTGTATTAGTGCATTTTGTCAGTGCATGTCGAGGTCTTCACGGCATGTGCAACCATTCCAATAATGGCCTCTGCGGTGACCTCACAATTGCTGATACAAATTTCATTTGTATTTTACTGTGTTGCTGAAATGCCTTGATATACGACAGTACTTTAAAGCCTGCTATGAGCGTGACCCCAAGCTGTTCCTGGCTACCCTCCACTTAGACTTGCGTGGATCTGCAACCAGCAAGTCCCCAGGTCCTTTTCATACTTGCAACTGGTGCGAGAAATACTTGTGACATTGGGAACTCATTTTGGTGCTAGAGGCTTGGCTTGGCTTGTTAATCTAGACCTGCCTGGATGTCAATTCCAACATGCAACCAGCCTTCAGGATGCGCCAAGGGGCTTGGCCTTCAAACTAAACTGTGAACAATAGTCTGAACGGAGAACAGCAACAGCTCCTGCAGATAGTATATTCCAGAGGCCATCAGACTTAGAATTGCTTCTATTTAAACAAGAAATGGCATATTGTGGTCAGCAGCTTATTTGTGAGAACATTTCGTTTGTTGATTTATTTGTTGCAACCATGCAGGGAGCTCGGACGCTTTCGAGTGGAGAAGTACAGGGTGAACTACAAGCTTGTTCGGGAAGCACACAGGGCAGGTGGCGACCAGTCTGAACCCCATGTCAGCCTGCATTACACACCTTTGTATGGCTGTGTGCCAGGATATGTGGTGAGTGACCTTGCCTCACACTTTGCCTGCGCGCTCTGAGGTTGCTACACAGAGAAAGGGAGTGCCATCATTTGTGCCATCTTTCTGGCTTTATTCTGATGTTTGATATGTGTTGAAGAATGTCATACGAGATTTGCTGTGGAAATAAGAACAGCCCACAGCATGGTCATTGAAGGGCGCCCTTTTCCTTGTTAGTATTCATGCTGTTGTTATATGCAAAAGGCTTGCATGTATGCTCTTTCACAAGTCTGGTTTTATCATGTGTGTATGGTACCTCAGGATTGTGTTTAGCTTAGGGGTCGAACGCGTATATGTATCTTCAAAATGGGTACCTCTGCGCAGAAAACTACAGCCATGAATGCCGATGGAGCTTGTTCATTTCTGAATGGGCAAACAGAACTGAAGGGGCACCAGACTTTGATCCCCTGTGATATTTGAGTCCTGTTGGCTAGCTAAAAGCAGGCCAGCTTGGCCAGACTTCCTTAGTCTCCCCACTTTCTCTACAAGACCATTACCTGATTGCCAAGAGCTGCTGCACAGCAACCTGATGGATAGCCAGGGTTTGGCACTAGTAATCTATCACCAGCAAACTTAAGAGCCCTTTCTTGCACCCAATGCATCACTAGCAAGCCCTCCATTGCGGGCATTATGTGTGTTGTGCACCGCTAGGAGGCCGCCCAAGAATGTGCACAATGTGTCGCTAGCAAAGCCCCCCCTCCTGCGATAGTTGCACATGTCATTGCATGGTATAAGGCTGAAGAGCACCAGCGCAAGTTCCCTTTGTCTGAGAGAGCGCCTGATGCTTAGAAATCTGACACTAAAAAATATTCCTGCATTTTTGGGTCCGAGGGGTGCGTTGCAGGGCCATTTTTCTGGGCAAGAACTGCTCTGTGGTCTGCTGCACACATTTGCCTGCTATGCATGCCGTGCAGGAGGGTGAAGCGCTTGGGCCTGTCGTAATTTTGACAATGAAACAAGCCCAAGGAGAGTGGCGGGTGGCCAAAGGCGAGTTCTGAGTTGCTATCCTAAGGGCATGCGGCCATCATGCCCCCCCCCTGATTACGACCCACAGGGAGGGTGCACGCTTGTCCATCCAATGCTCAGCTGTTCATGTCCCTGAATGGATGGAAGGCAGGAAGACTTAGCCCTCAGGGTCTTCCTGGTGACCTGTTATAAAGGAGAGGCGCGTGTACCAACATTTATCTGACACTTCTCCAATGTCCAGCCTTTGGAAACTTATTGCACTTAAATTGGAGTGTGTTGCAAGCACAATACATAAAGATACAAGGTCCTACTTAGAAGGGTTAACCGCCAGCCTGGCCGTCAGGCTGATTGGTCTGTGGCTGGTCATCGGCAGCCGAAAAGTAGTCCATAATATCAAATGAAACAGCAAATTTTAACTAAGTTTTTTGTTGTTACCAGAGAAAAGTGGGCCATCCCCAATTTCACTGCAGCTGGCTTTCAGAAAGCCTCTGCGACTGCCACAAAACGCTCTGATATTTATTGTGCTTGCTGCGAGATCTGAATTGGCTGGAAAGGAATGGGGTCCCTTGCCTAACCCTTTGAAGATTTGTATGTCTGCAATGTCTGCAACCGCCCTTATTGCTGGTCCTGCCTCCTTAGACTTGGCTGCTACAAAGACGAGGACCGGGAATCCGTTAAAAAATGATGAAACCTGGGCCTGCCCTGCTTGTGCTTGCTTCAATGATTCAGAGAAAGAGTCCATCACTCCGCTGACAATGAGGAATTGAAAGTGGTGACCTGGGACCCCACCTGGGAACCAGGGGAAATGACCATCTATGCAGATTTTGAACAAAAAGTTCAAGACTCGGAGTACCTGAAGAGCAAAGACCCTGGCCCAAATCTCTCTGCCCCCACAGCAGACACCAGCCAAGACAATCTGACACGCCAAGGTTTTTCAAAGTTAAGTTAAAAAGGGTTAACCGCCTGCCAGATCGTGAGGCTGATTGGTTTGTTGCTGGTCTTCGCCAGCCAAAAAATAGTCCATAATGTTTCTCAAAGGATGAAACATCCGATAACCCATTGCACTTAAAAGCGATTACATCCTGAGAAATAAAGTGAAAGAAAGAAAGAAAGACTACGCCAACAAGGTAACCCCTGTTTGCGTGAATTAAGGAAGAAGCTTACATCTGGTGCAAGCACCAGGCAAACCTCCACCATCAAACTAGGAAAAAGGTCATTAGTGGGGGGCGGGAGGGTTCTGAAAAGAGCCATATGTTCTTTCCTTGATGTTCTTCAACCTCCTACTTGTATTTATGATCTTTGTTGCAAATTGAATAGAATGAGTGTTTAAATCGAGAGTAAGTTTTCTTGCTCTACACCGTTCTAGGCCAAGCTTACTGAGGGGTAGTTCAGTATGACATTTTAAGCTTGTCCCCATCACTCCAATTAGGATGGTATGGCTTACTTTGTGGCATTGCTGTGCAAGGGCGTGTTTCAATCCAATATGTTGTTCAGTTGCATGCATGGCAAACGCGGGACTAGGGCCTTCTTGGAAGGGAGGGCGCACCATTGATAATAAGTGGAGCGTTTGCTGTTGCGCTCTCGTGGATGCGTATCAGAAGCAGGTGCCCAATAACTCAAGTGCCTCTCCATGAGGTCCACAACAAAACGACCGAGATCTATTGGCTCACTCTTCAACAGCCTTTCTTTGAACATGTAGGATTGTGTCAGACCATTCATAGCAGGAAGGATGTGGGATGACCAGCAATCATTGGACTGTGCGCTCAGTTGCATGACAGCTTGTAAAATATTTCTCGCAGTGGGGCTATTGCTTTTAGAGCATTCTACAGCCGCACTGCTGACCAGAACCAGTTGAACTGTAGAGGCTCTAGACCACACTCGCGCATGACGTACCATGAAGGGGTTGTGTCCCTGACCATCATAATCCTCTCAGCACCGTCAGGAGCCATTTTTGTATAGAAAGAAAGAAAGAAAAACCACGCAAGCAGCAAAAAGCTCCTTACATCAATTAAGGAAAAGGGGCCACTTGGGAAGAAAAGCCCCTCCACCAGAAAAGAAAAGGGGGGGTCAGTGAGGATCAGGAGGGTTGCGAGCAGACAAGCTAGCAGACCTCTCCTGATTGGTTTGAAGGTGGGGAAAATGCTCAAGAGAACGTCTGGTCTGGACAAGCTTATGAGCATAGTGCACAGAACGGGCATGGAGTTTGTATAGGATCGTCCACTTGTTTGCCATGTCGTAAAAAGGGGTGTCCCAAACCTGGTTTGCATACATACCAGCAGGGATTATGTATGCTTTAAGGAGCCACATGTAGACGTGCAGTCTGTTAGTGAGGTCATGCTCCCGTATAAATTGTTTGATGCGGAAATTACCAGCTGTGAACGGGCGCAGCGCTGCATCAGCTGCAGTATTCAGATTGATATGCCATTCACAAATCATGCCCAGTAGTCTGAAGGAGTCTGTGCAGGGGAGCTGAGCGCCATCATTGAAAAGAGGGGGCAGATTGATAGCGTAAGAGTTGAAACACATCACCTCAGACTTTTGTGTACTGACAGTGAGTGACTTCCTCCGTGCCTGCGCTCTTAGTTTGTTCAACATGGTCTGCATGTGTTTAGGGTCGTTAGACATGAGCAGAAGGTCATCCGCAAACAGCATGTGGGTCACCAGAAAATTTGGAGTGCCACTGAGCGCGCCTTCCACCCTTTCTGCCACGCTGTCAAAATCGTTCAGGTATACGGTGAAAAGTAGAGAGGAGAGGGGACATTCTTGTTTAACACTGAAAGATGGCTGCACAGAAGCTGTCTTATCCCCATCCAACAACGTACATTCATCAGCATGATGCAGGTCTTAAAATGAACAGGATATGGTCATGCATCTGGCAACTGGGTAAATGACCCCACAGCTTGTTTCTTGGAATTATGGAGCATAGCAGGTTCACGTAAAGTCTATACGACATGCCATTTTTTGCAATCATTCTGTAGTTCCCTGGCTGTGTCACTGACCCCTTCTTGTGGACGGGAGTGAGCCAAGACAAATAAGTCACAAACACTACATTGTTACGCAGACACCAAAGGCCTGGCCTTGTTCGTGCATGAGTGCCTGGATTGCTGTGCCTAGATTTCACATCACCACCTTGCTTGCCTTAGATGGTTTTGGTTGCAGGCCTGTTTGGCTTCAGCTAAGCTGCCCTTGTTAGGCAGGTACAACTTCGTAACCTTCCCTAACCTAATAAGTCACAAGTTTGTTTTTTGCAACATTGAGGGTCCAGGTCAGAAATGTCCCTCCTTGCTCTCCTAAACCTCAACCTCGTGCTCTCTTCAACCTCAACCTCATGCTCTCCTCAACCTTAACCTCATGCTCTCCTCAACCTCAACTCCATACTCCTCAACCTTAACAGCTGAGCTGCCCTTGTTCGGCATATACAGCTTTGTAACATAACCTAACCTCAACCTAACCTCATGTCAGGAATACAATCTAAACAACAAATATTCCCCTGCAAGACGGCTTGCGTACATGTGTTACTGCCCCGCAGTCCTTCGAAGGCGCGCAAGATGTCAGAAGCCCAGCAAGTCTAAGCCTGAGTCTAGATTTAAGGTCAGCTTCAAGGCCCTCTTTAAGGGTGGCGCTGTTGGAGGATAGCATGCTGCTGTACATGCAGCTTTAGAAAAATAAAACTGCAAAGGTTTGTGTCCACACTTATGTAGCACAGCCCAAGTAGGCGCAGGCCCCTTCATACCTTGTTTGCCCTTGAAGAAAATTAAGTGCGACTTCTGGAGAAGGGACCTAAATCAATCACCTCTGCCATACAAACCAGCAGGAACTACGTATGCCTTAGCTAGCCACAGGGATACAAAAGGCCTGTTGCAAAGAGCAGGGTCCCAGACAAAACCACACACACAATAAGCTGCAACGATCATGGGTCTGGCTGCATGATTAGACGATGCTGTCATGTTCAGTATCTGGTGGAAAGTTCACGCCAAGGTACCTGAGCGAGTCGGAGCACTTAAGGCATCACCTGCTACATTAGAAATGGGCACTTCAGCACCATTCCTTGAGTTGAAATGGACTTCTGAAATTGCAATGATGGTGGTGAGGTTTTTGGAGCGTGCATAGACCGCAAGCCTTTAAAGCATGGTTGGCAAGGCACCCGGGGCATAAGCTAGCAGATTCCGGTCATCCGCATACAACATGTGCATGACAAGCTCATCCTCTGACCCAGTGACTGCACCTTGCACTCAGCAGCATACCATATGTAATTTATTTACAAGGAAACAAGCGATGGAGACAAAGGGCACCCTTTTTGCACACCCACAGTAGGATTTGACCCTAGTGGATATATGCCTATCTTGTAGGAGGTACTGGTCTCCAGTATACTTCGCTTTGAAGAGCAGAGAGAAGTTATACAGGCATGCGTACGCAACAGAGGTGGGACCCGAGCGTCCTCCTGGGGGTTGTGTGGTATGCTTGTTTCAAGTCAATAAAGGCTGTAAGCATCCTGGAAGAATTGTTGGGCTTGATGGTGTGGGCAGCGTGCTGCCTAAGGATGAACATGGGCTGCAGAGTGTCCCGGCCTGGTTAGAAACCAAATGCGTGTCTGGTATCTTGCCTTGAGAGATGCACCAAGTAGTGAGTAGGGAGCAAATGACACTTGCATACAGTCTGTACATGGTGCCACTGACAGCTAGCATACCTAGGCCTAGGCACACAGCGCATTGTGTTCTTCAGATAAGGTGTGGCCACCACATCTAAACCAGAGGAAGCGCCAACCTGCGACCGCTTAAGGTGTTCAGCAAGAAGAGTGCAGAAGGTCTCCAGATCTGCATGGAGTCTGGTGGAAGGGTCCAGCCCATTGCAGCACCATTTGCAAGCAGCTCGGCCGGAGGCGGGTGGCCTCGGCCAGGGGGTTCAGTCATGTCAGGGGTGTGATTCCCCCACTCCCCTTAATGAAGAGTGGTTATGTAGAGTCTGCCATGCTTGTTCAGCAAGGGGGGATGGTTGTGTGCGCTAGAGGCAGCGCAACCTGGAGCACAGGTCTGGATTTTTGGAGTGCAGCTTTGGAGTCAAAAGCCTTCAAGTGCTTATTATGGGCACGCTTAGATTGCCGCACAATAGCCCTGTAGAGCTTATGAGCCTCCTTGCAAGCATGAATTGTCTGCCCACTGCCAAACACCTCCCTCCCTGGCTGCGGGATTAGTACAGTACACTCATCAGAGAAACTTGATGTCATATGCAATCAGGCTTCACGCATATGAATGTTTCAGCCAATAGTCTCTTGTACAGTGTGCACAATTCGCCGTGCTGTCCTCTTTATAAGACGCGTGTGCCAGGCATGCAGTATGATGGAGAGTTTAAGGAGAAGTCTCAATTAACACAGTGCATGCCAGTTCCACACCGTGCAAACATGGATCATGGATCATGTTCATAAGAAATTTTTTTGATTTGTCTGCACGTTTTCGGGACTATGAAATGATGACAATGACGTAGCGGTTCACCTCACAAGCTCCACACAGGAGGACAGTCAGGGCATGGCGTCGCTCCCGCTCTGCCCGCTCTGCAATCAGCGCCTGGGCACGCATGGACTCCCGGCCACGCTCCCCTGCGGTGAGTGGACGACAGCGGGTGGGGGAGCAAATGAGCGGGTCAAAACTTCTTTTGGGCACCTCTGCTCGGGAATGCCGCGCATGCGAGCATGATGTGATGCTGCATCGCGCTTGGCATCAAGGTATGTCGCATTTTGATGTGCGCAACGGTCGCCCTCGACACGCCAGAGCTGGCAAAACCCTAGCTTCAGTCAGGATAGGAAAAGAGAGCCTTGGCTCCTAGGAGCTGTTGCGTGCATCCTCGAGTGTATGCCCTCTGTGCAGTGCTCTACTTGTCTTGTGTTCCTGCAGTGAGCTGAGAGATAAAGGGCAGGAAGCCAGCAGGACAAATGCAAGGCACTGGGCCTGTGCGCGCTTTTGCACATTCTCACTTACCGCGCATCTCACACACCCTGGACACCATGGGCACATGCTTGCAAGCACCTTACAGCACACCTGCACTCTGATCTTGTCCACTTAACGTTCCATCAGCCCTGAACTGATGAAAATATATACACGCCTGTGGCATGTGCAATGAAACACGCTCTTTGGGGAAGCGCAAGTGTGTGTGGCCATGGACACACATATGTGTACACATGCCCACACCTTTGCATACATACTTGAGGATTGCGCACATGCACTCACATTCAACATGTGCTGAGGCACAACGGGAAGGCATGCGCGAGTGTGCACACAGGGCATAATGGTTGCGTTGAGTGCCTACGCAAGGAGCAGCAGAGGGGATCAGCAAAGTGCCCTGTGTGTCAATGTGTCTTTGGGGAGGAACTTCCCATCTCGCCCAATACAGAGCTGCGGGACCTGATCGCCCTGGCTACTTCCCTCTTCATGGATGACAAGGTCAGTGCACGGGCAAGCATGTATGGATGCATGTCTTTTGCCTCAGAAGTATTTTGTGCCTTGCCATGGTGTCCACCATGAACCGTGGGCACTCCAAGCAAGCTGCCTCCGCTGACCCGACACTGCAGTGCGCGAGAACAACCTCTCCCCTGCTTGCATGTGCACGATCTCTCGCGACTCTGCGCATGGTCTCTGCCGCATGCACGTGCGAGTGTGTTCAGAATCTGCGTGAGTGCTCAGTCCAGGATATAGAAATTGTGGCCGACATCTGTGGCCTGCCTACACCTGTGGCCGGCAGGAGCGAGAGGATGGCTGGGAAGCTTTTCCAAACAAGGCGCTGACAGCGGAGCAAGTAGGTGCCACGCTACGCGCCTGTTTTGCACGCTTAATGCGCAAATGCACGCACACACACACAAATTATGCGTGCTGGCAGCTGTGTGTGCAGCTCCACAAGGCTGTGTGTCTTGACCCAGGTGGGTGCCCGTGCGGTGTGCCTCCTGGGCTGCTGCGTTGCAACTTGCAGATGCTGGGAAGAGAGCCTCCTTCAGAGGCAGCCTTTCTATCACCTTCGGCAAGAAGTATGCGCTTGGTTCTGAGGCACAGGCCATGCGTAGGGTGGCTGCAGCGTTGCCGGTGTTCCACAGGCTCTGCGCCTGGGGCCTGCACACATGCACCACCAGACCTCCTGTGCAGCCGTTGAAAAGCACCACGCCGCTGCTGCCGCGCTGTCTCCCGACCGCAGTATGCCAACGACCTGCAGCTTGAGCGTGCCGCCGCGCAGCCGCCGCCCTTCTCGCGCGTCCACCCTTTCTTCCCGCAGCACCAGGCCTTTCATGCCCAGCAGCAGCACGCCACTGGCCCCCTGTACCCGCCCACCGCCTACGCCCCATTCCAGCCGCACTTTGCAGGCGGCCACGGCGCCAAGGATGCAAGCGCCACGCGCTGCGCCGTGCCCGTGCCCGCGTCAAGGGGGGGTGGCATGTCCTTCCGCACGCGCCACCCCCACTCCGTGCCCAGCAGCCTGGGTGGAAGCAGCCCGCCCTACGGCACCAGGTGTGCGTGCGCATGGGGGAGAGCTTGAGAGGAGTGCATGGGCATTGCTTGAAGGGTCCGTGTGCGCACATGCTAGGGGGGACCGCTTTGCGCGCTTCCCGCGAGCCTGGTTTGCGCGTGGTGCCCTCTTGATCTCAGACAGAGCGCCCAGAAATTGCCTGCTTCGCGTGCCTGGGATACCAGCCCACACCAACAGCACAGCATGCAAGGCCGGCGTACAGATTGACTTGATCACTTGAACAAGGCTTCCACCGCTGCCCCACGTCACACGCACGTGATACGGCCTGAATGCCTGCATGCCACACGCACGTGCAAAAAATGACCCAAGCCTTGAGCTCTCAGAGCCTCTGCCTCTGCCGCCGCCCTACGTCATGCGCACGGGGTCATGCTCCGCCAACTGCACAGCCCCCCGGACGCCCGCGTCCCCGGCTACCCCGGAAGCTACAGCCCCTTGGAGTCCTACATCCCCTTCGCGCACCGCGCTGGCCAGGGGAGTGAAGCAGGGTATGGCGATGACGCCGGCGGCGAGGGCGGGTGCTTGGAGACGTACAGCAATAACCACAGCCACACCTTGGAGGGGGGCGAGAGCCCGCTGTCCTCGTCGCCAGCGTCCTTCTCCTCCCACGCCATCACGCTCTCGCACCCCCAGGGGCAAGGTGGGCCTGCGCTTGTGGCGGCGGGGGCCATGGTGCACCTGCTGTGCAGCTTGGGTGGGGGTGGGGGTGGGGAGAGCAGCTGACTGCTGCTCAG